>Ga0316605_10000103_pt1 | contig 83955 bp, 84 predicted proteins | sample OWC_soil_day20_n_FD_207666 | JGI IMG/M metagenome (GOLD analysis project Ga0316605, IMG submission 207666) | Wetland soil microbial communities from Old Woman Creek delta, Ohio, United States - OWC_soil_day20_noCT | ecosystem: Environmental > Terrestrial > Soil > Wetlands | place: USA: Ohio...
GCTTGGCGGCCACAGCATTTCGGACCCACCCCTTCCCTTCCCGAACAGGACCGTGAAACGAAAGCGCGCCGATGATAGTGAGCATCCCGCTCGCGAAAGTAGGTCACCGCCAGGCACCCCACCCCCCAAAGCCCTCCCGGGATTCCCCGGCGAGGGCTTTGTGCTTTGGGGCGGCGACCAAAGGATTTGGCGTACAGGACGCGGGAAAATGAAGGCGCTGTGCTAGAATTCCAAGTGGCGGGTCTCCCCGCATTGCAGGGTGGTGAATCTGGTCAGGTCCGGAAGGAAGCAGCCACAGCCATTGACTGCAAGTGCCGGGGGTTAGGCTCGCCATTTTCATTTTCTGCAATCGTGTGGAGCGCATGAGTTATCAGGTTCTCGCGCGCAAATGGCGGCCGCGCAATTTCGCTACCTTGGTCGGGCAAGAGCACGTGGTCCGTGCCCTGACCCATGCCCTTTCCGAGCAGCGCCTCCACCACGCTTACCTTTTTACCGGTACCCGCGGCGTTGGCAAAACAACCCTGGCGCGCATTCTTGCCAAGTCTCTCAATTGCGAGACGGGCATCACCCCGACCCCCTGCGGCGTCTGCTCGGCCTGTCAGGAAATCGATGCGGGACGCTTCGTCGATTTGCTGGAAGTCGATGCGGCAACCAATACCAAGGTCGACGAGATGCGGCAGCTCCTCGAGAATGCCGTCTATGCGCCGACCCGGGGCCGCTTCAAGGTCTATGTGATCGACGAAGTGCACATGCTCTCCAATTCGGCCTTCAACGCCATGTTGAAGACCCTGGAAGAGCCGCCGGAGCATGTGAAATTCATCCTAGCGACCACCGATCCCCAAAAGATCCCGGTCACGGTGCTTTCCCGCTGCCTGCAGTTCAACCTCAAGCAGATGCCGACCGCCGCTATCTGTGGCCATCTGGCCGGCATCCTGGAGGCCGAAGGGGTCAGCTACGACGCGCCGGCCCTCAGTCTGATAGCCCGTTCCGCCGCCGGCAGCATGCGGGATGCCCTCTCGCTCCTGGATCAGGCCATCGCCCATGGGGCTGGCAAGGTGGAGGAGGGGCAGGTGCGGGAGATGCTCGGCACGGTGGATCAGGCCTACCTCTTCGCCGTGCTGGAGGCGGTGATTGGGGGCGATGCCCCGCGGCTGGTGACGATCGCCGATGACATGGCGGGCCGCAGCCTTTCCTTTGCGGGGGCGCTCCAGGATTTGGCCGCCCTGCTTACCCGAATCCAGGTCGCCCAGTGGGCTCCTCAAGCCATTGCCGACGATGAACCCGAGGCCGCCAGACTGCGGCAATTGGCCCACTCCTTCGTACCCGAGTTCGTGCAGTTGGCCTACCAGATTGCCGTTCACGGGCGGGATGAAATGCCTTTGGCGCCGGACGAATATTCCGGTTTCGTCATGACCCTGCTGCGCTTGCATGCTTTCCGGCCGGAGTCGACCGGTGAGCCACGGGAAAGTCCGGCGCCTCAGACGGTGCGACCATCCAGCAGCACTGCCGCCCGGCCGCCCCTGCCCGCGGCCTCGCCAGCCCCTAGGCCAGATACGAAGCAGGCCCAGGAGGCCGCGAAGGACAAGCCGCAGCCGCCGGCGTTCCCGGATGACGTGGATTGGCACGTATTGGTCGGACAACTGCAGGTTGGCGGCATGGCCCGGGAGTTGGCGCACCATTGCCAGCTCAGGAGCTTTTCCGGCGATGCGCTCTTGCTGCGGCTGGCGCCGGCGCACCGGCACCTGCAGATGAAGCCGGCCCAGGATAAGGTCCAACAGGCCTTGTCCGACCATTTCGGCCGTCCAGTGAGTCTAAAGATCGAACTGGCCGAGGTGGAAGGCGACACGCCGGCGGCGACTGTCCAGCGGGGACGGCGGGAGCGTCAGGAGAGCGCCATCGCCGCCATCGAGCAGGATCCTTTTGTGCGCGACGTGATCGAGACCTTCGACGCGTCGCTCCTTGAATCTTCAATCAAACCTATTGCCTGACGGAGACTGGAAAATGATCAAAGGTGGTTTGGGCGGCCTGATGAAGCAGGCCCAGATGATGCAGGAAAACATGAAGAAGGCCCAGGAGCAGCTGGCCCAGATGGAAGTGGAGGGCCAGGCCGGCGCCGGCATGGTCAAGGTGGTGATGACCTGCGCCCACGATGTGCGCCGCGTCAGCATCGATCCCTCCGTGATGGACGACAAGGAGATGCTTGAGGACTTGATCGCCGCCGCCATCAACGATGCCGTTCGCCGGGGCGAGGCGCTGAGCCAGGAAAAAATGGCTGGCTTTACCGCCGGCCTCAATCTGCCCCCGGGTTTCAAACTGCCTTTCTAAGTGACACCCTCCAGCCTTGAAGCCCTGATCGAAGCCCTGCGCTGCCTGCCTGGCGTCGGGCCGAAGTCGGCGCAGCGCATGGCTTATCATCTCCTGCAGCGGGACCGGAAAGGGGCGCAGCGGCTGGGGGATGCCCTCCTGCACGCCCTGCAATCCATCCGCCACTGCCAGCGCTGCAATACCTTCACCGAAAGCGATATCTGCGAGCGCTGCGCTTCCCCCAAGCGGGACCAGAAGCAGTTGTGCGTGGTCGAGACTCCCGTCGATATGAATATGATGGAGCAGACCCACGCCTATCAGGGCCTCTACTACGTCCTCATGGGGCGGATTTCGCCCCTGGACGGCATCGGGCCCCGGGAGCTGGGCCTGGATCGCCTCCTGGCCCGTGCCCTGGATGGCGTTGTCGAAGAAGTCATCCTCGCCACCAACTATACCAACGAGGGCGAAGCCACCGGCCATTACATCACCGCCATGCTCAAGCCCCACGGGATCAACGTGACCCGCATTGCCCGCGGGGTTCCGGTAGGCGGGGAGCTGGAGTACGTGGATAGCGGAACCCTCGCCCAGGCGCTGCGGGAGCGCCGCCTCTGTTCCCCCTGAGTACGGATGTATAGATAGCTTTTATCGCTAGTACGGATGGCGTACAATTGCGTGTTTTGTTTTTGTTATCCCATCCAATTCCGTTAGTAGGGGTCAGCGTTATGAGCAATCAAGGAAAAATGGACTGCGGAAGGCGGCGATTGATCGTCGCAACCGCGGCCGTGGGAGGGGCAGGTGCGGTTGCCGCACTGGTACCATTCGTCTCCAGCCTGCTGCCGTCGGAGCGTGCCAAGGCTGCAGGCGCTCCGGTCGAAGTGGACATCAGCAAGCTTGAAGCGGGCCAGATGATGACTGTCGAATGGCGCGGCAAGCCGGTGTGGATCATCAACCGCACCAAGGACATGCTTGAAACGCTGCCGAAGTTGGTCGATGCCGTGGCCGATCCGAAATCCGATAAGGAACAGCAGCCCGCCTATTGCAAGAACGATACCCGTTCCATCAAGCCGGAAATCATGGTTGCCGTGGGCATCTGCACCCACCTGGGCTGCTCACCGTCCTCCAAGTTCAAGAAGGGCGCCGAAGAAGGCATGTCCGGCGACTGGCTCGGCGGCTTCCTCTGTCCCTGCCACGGCTCCACCTTCGATTTCGCCGGCCGCGTATATAAGAACAAGCCAGCGCCGGACAACCTTGAAGTGCCGCCGCACGTGTATCTGACCGATACCCGCATCCTTATCGGCGAAGACAAGAAGGGGGCATAAACAATGGCTGCCAATACCAATTTCGAAAAGTACAAGTCCAACGGTACCCTGGCCGGCAATGTGCTGGAGTGGGTCGATGCCCGCTTCCCGGCTACCTCCATGTGGAAGGGCCACCTGTCCGAGTACTACGCTCCGAAGAACTTCAATTTCTGGTACTTCTTCGGTTCCCTGGCCCTGCTGGTCCTAGTCATCCAGATCGTCACCGGCATCTTCCTGGTGATGCACTACAAGCCGGATGCGGCGGTCAACGCCAACGGCGTGCCGGTGGCCTTTGCCTCCGTCGAGTACATCATGCGCGATGTGCCCTGGGGCTGGCTGATCCGCTACATGCACTCCACCGGTGCTTCAGCCTTCTTCATCGTGGTCTATCTCCACATGTTCCGGGGCCTGCTCTACGGTTCCTACCGCAAGCCCCGCGAACTGATCTGGCTGTTCGGCGTCGGCATCTTCCTGTGCCTGATGGGCGAGGCCTTCTTCGGTTACCTGCTGCCCTGGGGCCAGATGTCCTTCTGGGGCGCTCAGGTGATCGTGAACCTGTTCTCCGCCCTGCCGGTCGTCGGTCCGGACCTGTCCATCCTGATCCGCGGCGATTTCGTCGTCGGTGACGCCACCCTGAACCGCTTCTTCTCTTTCCACGTCATCGCCTTCCCGCTGGTGCTCCTCGGCCTCGTCGCTGCCCACATCCTGGCGCTGCACGAAGTCGGCTCCAACAACCCGGATGGTGTCGAGATCAAGAAGCTGAAGGGCGAAGACGGCCATCCTCTGGACGGCATCCCCTTCCACCCGTACTACACGGTGAAGGATATCGTCGGCGTCGTGGTGTTCCTGATGGTCTTCTCCCTGGTGGTGTTCTTTGCCCCCGAAGGCGGCGGCTATTTCCTGGAATACAACAACTTCTTCCCGGCTGATCCGCTGAAGACCCCGCCGCACATTGCCCCGGTCTGGTACTTCACGCCCTACTACTCCATCCTGCGCGCCATGGTCTGGAACTTCTTCGGCCTGCCCGCCAAGTTCTGGGGTGTGGTCGGCATGGGCGCTTCCGTGGTCATCTTCGCCTTCCTGCCCTGGCTGGATCGCAGCCCGGTGAAGTCCATCCGCTACCGCGGCCCCATCTACAAGACCCTGCTGGCTATCTTCGTGGTCGTCTTCTTCATCCTCGGCTACCTGGGTACCCAGCCGCCTTCCTTCTGGGGTGAAAAGATTTCCCAGGTTTGCACGGTGTTCTACTTCGGCTTCTTCCTGGCCATGCCGTGGTGGTCCCGCATGGACAAGTTCAAGCCCGAGCCGGATCGGGTCACGATGTGATGAGGATGCAGAAAATGAAAAAGTTTTTGATGGCATTGCTTTTCGCTCCGCTCACGGCCCTGGCCAGCGGCGCTGCGCTTCACCTGGACAAGTGGCCAGGTTCGGTCAGTGACAAGGCGGCCCTGCAGAACGGCGCCAAGCTGTTCGTGAACTACTGCCTGAACTGCCATGGTGCTTCCTACATGCGCTACAACAAGCTCATGGACCTGGGGCTCACCGAGCAGGAAGTGAAGGACAACCTGATGTTCACCGCCGAGAAGATCGGTGAGCAGATGCGCGTCGCTGCCCGTACCGACGAGCAGAAGCAGTGGTTCGGTGCCGCTCCGCCGGATCTGTCTGTGATCTCCCGGGCCCGTGCCTCCGAGGCCGGCTCCGGCGCCGACTGGCTCTACACCTATCTGCGTTCCTTCTACCGTGACGACAAGCGTCCCACCGGCTGGAACAATGTGGTGTTCGAGAATGTCGGCATGCCCCACATCCTGTACGGTCTCCAGGGCCAGCAAGTCCTGAATCACGAGACCCACAAGCTCGAACTGGCCGTGCCCGGCACCATGCAGCCGGCCGAGTTCGACAAGGCGGTCTCCGATCTGGTCGGCTATCTGGTATGGATGGCCGAGCCCGGACAGGAATTCCGCAAGACCCTCGGGGTGGGCGTCCTGATTTTCCTGGCCTTGCTGTTCGTCTTGGCCTACGCTCTGAAGAAGGAATACTGGAAAGACGTGCACTGATCCAGCCTGGATCAGGCCGCGGCATCGCCGGTTCGACGGGAGTCGGGCCGGCGATGCCGAATCGTTTTTGAGGCTACCGCAAATGATGAATCTCTACTCGGGTACCACCGATCCCTTTAGCCATCGCTGTCGCATCGTCCTGTACGAGAAGGGCATGGATTTCCAGGTCATCGATGTCGACATGTTCAACAAGCCGGAAGATCTGGCCGTGATCAATCCCCACAACCGCGTGCCGGTGCTGGTGGAGCGCGACCTGGTCCTGTTCGAGCCGAACATCATCAACGAATACATCGACGAGCGGTTCCCCCATCCGCAGCTCATGCCCGCCGATCCCATCATGCGGGCCCGGGCGCGGCAGCTTCTGGTGGGCATGGAACGGGAAATCTTCTCCCACATCGAGCCCATCGAGAAGAACGTGAAGGGTGCGGCCGACAAGGCTCGTCAGGAAATCCGGGCGCGCCTGACGGAAATCATTCCCATCTTCACCAAGCAGAAGTTCATGCTGGGCGACGAGTTCTCCATGCTGGACGTGGCCATCGCCCCGCTCCTGTGGCGTCTCGACCACTACGGCATCGACCTCGGCAAGAACGCCGCGCCGCTGATGAAGTACGCTGAACGGATCTTCAGCCGCCAGGGGTTCATCGATGCCCTGACGCCGTCCGAAAAGGCCATGCGGAAGTAGGCGGGAATGGAACTGCCTTCCACCAAACCCTACCTGCTGCGCGCCATCTGGGAGTGGTGCCGGGACAACGGCTACACACCCTACATCGCGGTTGTGGTGGACGAACGCACCCGGGTGCCCCGGGAATTCGTGCGGGACGGCCAGATCGTCCTGAACGTCGGTTCGGAGGCCACCAACAAGCTCCAGCTCGGCAACGATTTCGTCGAGTTTCAGGCCCGTTTCGGCGGGGTGGCCCGGGAATTGTCGGTGCCCGTGGATCGGGTGGCGGCTATCTACGCCCGGGAAAACGGGGCGGGAATGGCCTTCGAGGTCGAAACGCCCCAGGAGACCGGGGAGCCGGCGGAGCAGGCCACAGGTTTGAGCGTCAAGCGGCTGGAGCCGGCTGAGCCTTCCGATCAACCGGAGCCCCCGGAACCCCCCAGGCCGGAGGGCGGCCGCCCCCGGCTGCAACGCGTCAAGTAGGCGCGCCGCGGCAAGGCGCTGCACCAAAAGAGGGCGGGTTCCGAAGGGAATCCGCCTTTTTCACAGTCAGTTTCCCCTATCTGTTGCCGTGGCATGGGGGTTGCTGCGCCCATGGGCCGGCCGTACTTCCCCCCACCGGCAAGGAGAGTCGATGAACTACGCCCGCTATCTGAAGGAACTCGGCCGCGGCGCCGAGGGATCCCGCGACTTGGCCACCGAAGAAGCGCGCCAGCTCTACGGCGCCATGCTGGATGGCGGCGTGCCCGACCTGGAACTGGGCGCCATCGTCGTCGCCCTGCGGGTGAAGGGCGAACGCCTGGATGAAATGCTGGGATTCATGGCCGCGGTGCGGGAGCGGACCCACCGCCTGCGGGCGCCCCACGGACGTCCCCGTCCTGTCGTGCTGCCCAGCTACAACGGCGCCCGCAAAGGGGCCAATTTGACGCCGCTCCTGGCCCTTCTCCTGAAGCGCTTCGGCGTGCCGGTCCTGGTGCATGGTCTTCTGGAGGGATATGGCCGGGTAACCTCGGGACAAGTTTTCCGGGAGCTGGGCATCCTTCCCGGCACCACCCTCGGTCAGGCCCAGGATGCCCTGGAGGAGGGCGGCCTGGCTTTTGTTCCCCTGCCCATCCTGGCGCCCGGCCTCGCCGATCTCCTCGCCTTGCGGGCGCGCCTGGGCCTTCGCAACAGCGCCCACAGCCTGGTCAAGATGCTCGACCCCTTCCCCGGCAACGGCGTCCTGATGGCGACGGCCACCCACCCGGCCTTCATCGATCTGATGCGCGACATGCTGACCGTTGACGGCACCCGAAGTCTCCTTTTTCGGGGCACCGAGGGGGAACCCTTTGCCAATCCCAAGCGCCGGCCCCGCCTGGAATATATCCACGACGGCCAGTGCGATACCCTGTTCGAGGCCGAGCACGACAGTCTGCAATCCCTCCCTCACTTGCCCGAGGGGGCCGACGTCCATGCCACCGCCGAGTGGACAAGACAGGTCCTGGAAGGGCATCTGCCCCTGCCGTTGCCCATTGGCAACCAGCTGGCCTGCTCCCTCTACGCCTGCGGCCATGCAGAAGATCTCAACCAGGCGAAGGCCATCGTCGCGGTCGAGGGCGGTTGCCGGTAGATGGCGCGATCGTCTCGTGGGCCGGCGGCCCCCGGGGCGCTTCAGGCTATGATTGATGGTTGAAATAGACAGGAGACTACCGTGCCGGCTGCCCTCATCCTTTTTGCCCATGGTGCCCGTGATCCCGCGTGGGCCGATCCGATCCGGCGCGTCCAGGCGGCCATGCAGGCTGCCGATGGGGACGTGCGGGTGGAAGTTGCCTTCCTGGAATTCATGGCGCCGACCCTGGCCGATTGCGCCGCCGCCCTGGCGGCTGCGGGGTACAGGCGGATTGTCGTGCTGCCCATGTTCGTTGCCCAGGGCGGGCACCTGAAGCGGGAAGTCCCGGAAATCCTGGCACTGCTCCGTGGGCACTATCCGGCAGTCGAGTTCGAATTAGCCGAGGCGGTTGGCGAGAACGAGACGGTCATTCGGGCCATGGCCGAGGCCGGTCTGGCTCTCCTGGAGCAACATTCCTGACGCACCGGCAGCGCGTTCCACGGCAAGCCTGGTCGCCGCCGTCATCGACGCCGGCAAGGGAAAGGGTGCTGAGACCATCGCCCGGAGGCCGTACCTGAATACGATCCCCGGGATGATCGCGACCCGGATGCTAGGTCGCTACGCCAATGGTCTCGGCATGTCTTATGACGATAAAAGGCCGATGAAGTTCTACGACGGGAGCAATGAATTTTTGCTGCCTGTCGGCTCGCCGGAAAGTCATATATGATTAGGAAAGAATTGATACAAGACGAGCCGGCGTGAGTGCGCTCGCTGTCCAGTTGGCTATCCTCCACGCCGCCTCGCAGGGGTAAGACCATCATGGGTCGGGGATTGACCAGGCTGATCGACGTTGCTCCGCGCAATCTCAGGGCGCTTATCGTCGCCTTTGTTGCAGCCACCAATCTTTTTGTCCTCGCCCTGGCCGGCTACGGCCTCTACCAGAGCCGGCAACAGCACGAATCCCGGGCCGAGGCCCTCACCCGGAACCAGGCGGAAGCAGTCGATTACAGCCTGTCCAACAGCATCGAGAAAATCGACTTGGCCCTGCAGTCCGCCGCCGACGAGCTGGAGCACCAGTTCTCGGAAAAGGGCGTCGATCCGCAGCTGATCGAGCGGATGTTGGCCAAGTACGAGGAGCGGCTTCCCGAAGTGGAGGCGATCCGTATCTCCGATGCCCGGGGCGTCGTCATCTTCGGCAAGGGGCTGGATCCGAAGGAAGGCGTCAGCTGGGCCGACCGGGAGTCCTTCATCCTTCTGCGCGACCATCCCGAGGCCGGACTGCACTTCGCGCCGCCCCGCATGGGGAAGATCGCCAAGCGGCTCATCGTCAGTTTCGCCCGACGCTACAACCATCCGGACGGCAGCTTCGCCGGCATCATTGCCGCCCCGGTGGCGCTCGATTATTTCACCACCCTGCTGTCGCGCTTCCACGTCGAGGAGGAGACCGACCTTGTGATCCGGGGCAAGGACTTCGGCCTCATCGCCCGCTATCCGCGGGCCAGGGAAGGCGCGGCTACGGAGGGCGATCGGCGGGTGGCCATGGAAATGGAGGAGCTGGCGCGTTCGGGGATATCCGGCGCCAGCTATCATGTCCTGAAGGCGGGTGACCGGGAGCAGCAGGTCGTCACTTTCCGCCGCATCAAGCAGGCGCCCCTGACTGTTTTCGTCGCCATGGCCCGGGAATCTTACCTGGCCGGGTGGTACGCGGACCTCTGGATGACGGCGGTGGGCGTCCTGGGCTTCGTCGTGTTTTCCTTCCTCCTGGGCTGGCTGGCGTTCCACCTGCTGGGCCGCATGCAGGAGATCCAGCGCCGCCTCGCCCTCGCGGCCACGGTGTTTTCCCATGCCCATGAGGGCCTCATCATCTGCGATGCCCGCCGGATCATCCTGGACGTGAATCCGACCTTTTCGGAAATCACCGGCTACAGCCGGGAGGAAATGATCGGCAAGACGCCCGGCATCCTCGGCTCGGGACGCCAGGACGGGGAGTTCTACCGGGCCATGTGGCAGACCATCCGCGAGCAGGGACACTGGGAAGGGGAAATCTGGAACCGGCGCAAGGACGGCAGCCTCTATGCCGAGCGCCTCACCATTTCCAGCGTTCTCGATGACAGGAACCAGGTCACCCATTACATCGGGACCTTTTCCGACATCAGCGTGCTCAAGCGGCACCAGGCGGAACTGGAACGCCTGGCGCACTACGATGCCCTGACCCATCTGCCCAACCGGGCCCTGCTATCGGACCGCATGGCCCAAGCCCTGGCCCAGGCGCGGCGCAACAATTCCCTGGTGGCGGTTTGCTACCTGGATCTGGACGGTTTCAAGGCCATCAACGACGAATTGGGCCACGACGCCGGCGACGCCCTGCTCATCGAGGTCGCCCAGCGCCTCAAGGAGATGCTGCGGGCTGGCGACACCGTGGCCCGGCTGGGGGGCGACGAGTTCGTGCTGCTGCTGGTCGGGGTGGATAGCGCCGAGGAGTGCGAACGGGCCGCCACCCGGGTGCTGCGGGCCATTGCCGCGCCGATTCACATCAAAGGCCAGGAGCGCAGTATTTCCGGCAGCCTCGGCATCACCCTGTTCCCGGAGGACAGCAGCGATCCCGATACCCTGCTGCGCCATGCCGACCAGGCCATGTATGCGGCCAAGCAGGCGGGCAAGAATCGCTGCCAATTCCACGATTCATCGCCGGACCAGCGGGCCCGCAAACGCCGGGAGGCGGCCGATTGCCTGCAGCAGGCCCTGGACAACGGCGAATTCCGCCTCTATTACCAGCCCATGGTCGATATGCGCCAGGGCAGGGTCCTGGGCTTTGAGGGACTGATCCGCTGGCTGCATCCGGAGCACGGCCTGCTAGCCCCATCGGAATTCCTGCCCGCCGCCGAGGGCACCGAATTCGATGTCGCCATCGGCCGCTGGGTTCTCGCCGAGGGCGTGCGCCAACTGGCAGCCTGGCGCCGGGCGGGACTGCCCCAGGGGCTGAGCCTCAATATTTCCGCCGGCCATCTCCTGTTCGCCGGCTTTGCCGACGAACTGGCCGGCATCCTGGCGGCCCATCCAGAGCTGGGGCCCCATGCCCTCGAGATCGAAATCCTGGAAACCGCCGCCATCGAGGATCTGGAAGTGGCCATTGCCGTCTTCGACCGCTGCCACGAGCTGGGCGTGGACATCGCCCTCGACGATTTCGGCACCGGCCACGCCTCCCTCTCCTTCTTCCGTCGCCTGCCGGTGGATACCCTCAAGATCGACCAGGTCTTCGTGCAGTCGATCCTCGGGGACCCCGAGGACCTGGCCGTGGTCGAGAGCGTGGTCGGGCTGACCCGGGCCTTCCGCCGCAAGCTGGTGGCGGAAGGCGTCGAAAGCGTCGAGATCGGCATGTTGCTCCTCAGCCTCGGGTGCAACGTCGGGCAGGGCTATGGCATCGCCCGCCCCATGCCGGCCGAGGAAGTGCCCGGGTGGGTGGCGGGCTTCGTCCCGGATCGGAACTGGTCCTTCCCGGTCACCGAATTTGCCCCCGACGACCTGCCCCTGTTCATGGCCGAACTGGAACACCGTTCCTGGGTCCGGCGCATGGGAGAGTGGCTGGACGAAAACCCGGGCACGCCGTCGCCGCCTACGCTGGACGGCCATCGCTGCCGTCTCGGCCAATGGTATGAGGGTCCCGGGAAGAGCCGCTACGGCCGCTTCCCACCCTTTGTGGCCGCCGGGGCAATCCATGAAGCGGCCCATCGCCTGGGCCGCGAGCTGGTCCAGCTCTGCGCCGAGGGCCGGCGGGAAGAGGCCCGCCGGCGCTTCGCCGAACTCGCCGCCCTGCGCGACCAACTGGTGGAGGAGCTGGCCAACCTCCAGGCCGAAGTCATCATCGAGCGCATCTGAAGCCCCATCCGGCCGGGGCGGCTAGAATATCGGCCATTCACTCCTTTTCCCCTCAGGAAGATCGCCATGTCCGCCACGCCCCCCAGCCTGAACGCCGTCGAAGCCCGTATCCTCGGCGTCCTCATCGAGAAGGAGAAAACCACGCCGGACGTGTATCCCCTCACGGTCAACGGCCTCACTGCCGGATGCAACCAGAAGACCTCCCGGGAGCCGGTGATGAATCTTTCCGAAGCCGAGGTGCAGGCGGGGCTCGAAGCCCTGCGCAGCCGCTTCCTGGTGCTGGAGACCTCGGGGCGGGTGATGCGCTATGCCCACAATTTCGGCCGGGGGTACCAGGTGCCGGGAGCGGCGGTGGCCCTGCTGGCCGTGCTCATGCTCCGGGGGCCCCAGACGGTGAGCGAGCTGCGGGCCAATTGCGACCGCCTGCACCGTTTCGCCGACGCCTCCTCGGTGGAGGGCTACCTGGAGGAACTGGCCACCCGGCCGGAGGGTCCCCTGGCAATACTGCTTCCGAGGCAGCCGGGCGCCCGGGAGCAGCGCTGGGCCCATTTGCTGTGCGGCGAACTCCCCGCCGCCCCCGGGGTCGATCAGCAGACGGCGGCCCCGGCGGCGGATCGGTCGGCACTGGAAAGCCGGGTGGCGCGGCTGGAAACAGAAGTGGCGGAGCTGCGGGCCGCCCTGGCGGCCCTGCTTCCCCCCTCGGCCTGATTCCGCCTCCCTCCGCCGGGCGCTCTTGAAAGGGAGTTTGTGCCTATGGCGGCAATGGACTTCAGCGACGAGGATCTGGACAGCCTTTCCCGGGCCAAGGCCATCCTCGAGAATCCGGGCCTCGCCATCCGGCTGGCGAGCCTGGTGGGCAAGCCCTTCGACCAGGTATTGCACTTCCTGCCCGGAGCGGCCCGGGGAATCATCTCCCAGGCCACCGACGCGGCAATCCGGCAGTGCCTGAAGGCGGCCCTGGGGACCCTGGGCGGGAAGGGCGAGGGCCGGCGGCCCCGGAACGACCTGCACAAGTTCGCGGTCGGGCTGACCGGTGCCGTGGGCGGCGCCTTCGGCCTCGGCGCCCTGGCCATCGAGCTGCCCATCACCACCACCCTCATGTTCCGTTCCATCTGCGAAATTGCCCGTAGCGAGGGAGAAAACCTGGAGGATGCCGATGTCCGCCTGCAGTGCCTGACCGTCCTCGCCCTCGGCGGGCCGACGGCGGCGGACGACGATGCGGAGACCGGCTACTTCGCCGTGCGGGCGGCCCTGGCCGAAATGGTTTCCCTGTCGGTGAGCGAGCTGGCGGCCAAGGGCCTGGGCGCCCCGACGTCGTCGGCCCTGCTGCGCCTGGTCAACCGCGTCGCCGAGCGCTTTTCCACCAAGGTCGCCCAGCAGGTCGCCGCCAAGTCCATTCCCGTCGTGGGGGCGGTGCTGGGGGCCACCATCAATACGGCCTTCATGGAGCATTTCCAGGGCATGGCCCAGGCCCACTTCACCATCCGCCGCCTGGAACGCAGGTACGGTCCGGCGGCGGTGGAGGTTGCCTACGGCGTTCTTTAGCGGGCACCGAGGCGCCAGAGGGAGGTGATTTCCAACCTCCGGGCGGCGTGGAGCGGGTCGGCGGGATCGAAGGCCTTGGGATGCCGGGGGCGGGCGTCCAGGCGGCCGAGGACCGCGAGCCCCGCTCCGTCGATGGCGGCGAGGAGTTCTTCCCGGGAGCGCAGCCCCAGGTGCTCGGCCAGGTCCGACAGGATCAGCCAGCCTTCGCCCCCAGGCTCCAGGTGGGCCGGGAGGCCCGCCAGGAAGCCCCGCAGCATGCGGCTGTCCGGGTCGTACACAGCGTATTCCAGGGGGGAGCTGGGGCGGGCCGGGACCCAGGGGGGATTGCAGACCACCAAAGGCGCCCGCCCGGCGGGAAAGAGGTCGGCCTCGATCACTTCGACCTGTTGCGAGAGGCCCAGGCGGGCGGTGTTTTCCCGGGCGCAGGCCAAGGCCCGGGAATCCTGGTCGGTAGCCACCACCCGGGCCACGCCCCGGCGGGCCAGCACGGCGGCCAGCACCCCGGTGCCGGTGCCGATATCGAAGGCCAGGGAGTTGGATGACAGGGCGGCGGGCAGGGGCGCCTGGGCCGCCAGGGCCACGTACTCGCCCCGGATCGGGGAGAAGACACCGTAGTAGGGGTGGATGCGCCCGCCCAGTTCGGGAATGTCCACGCCCTTCTTGCGCCACTCATGGGCGCCGATGAGGCCCAGCAGCTCCCGCAGGGAGGCGACATAGGGCTCGTCGGCCGGGCCGTAGGCTTCGCTGCAGGCGTCGGCCACCTCCGGGGCCCGGCGCAGGGGGATGCGGTGGCCGGCTTCGAAGGGGATGAGCAGCATCCCCAGGGTACGGGCGCGCTGGGACTGGGCCTGGCGATGAAGATGGAAGGCCTCCGTCGGGGAGGCTGGCGGCTTGTGGGCCTTGGAGCTCTTGCGGTCGATGCGCCTCGCCATGGCCTGGAGAAGCTGGCGGGCATTCTGGAAATCGCCCCGCCAGAGCAGGGCGGTGCCTTCGCAGGCCAGCCGGTAGGCGGCGTCGGCAGTCAGGGTGTCGTCGGCCACCTGCACCCGCCGGGGGGGCGGATTGCCGCTTTCCGAACGCCAGCGGGAGGAATGGGCTTGGCCGGCCTCGGTCCAGTGGAGGAGGGGATGCCCGGGATTGGGGTTGTCGGTCATGGGGAAACTGGATTTGCCCGCCTGGGCAGGGGGGCCGGCACGCCCCGTTGAGATAGACCGCCGGGTCGGCGGCCGCAATCCCGGAATTGTAGAGGGGCACCGCCCGAAAACCAACCGCTGTCAGGCGTCGCCCATCAATTGCAGGGCAGGGGACTCCGGCTGCAGGTGCCTGCGCAGGAGCGCCGTGAGCTCGTCGGCGGGCAGGGGCTTGCTGAAGTAGAAGCCCTGGAAGATGTCGCAGCGGTGATGCCGCAGATAGGCGAGATGGCCATCGGTCTCCACTCCTTCGGCGATGACCTGCATGCGCAGGCTGCGGGCCATGGCGATGATGGTGGTGGCCAGAGTGCCGTCCTGCTCGCCTTCCCCGATGTCCTGGATGAAGGAGCGGTCGATCTTGAGGATATCGATGGGGAACTGCTTCAGGTAGGAGAGGGACGAGTAGCCGGTGCCGAAGTCATCCAGGGACAGGGTCACCCCCAGCTGCTTGAGCTGGTGCAGGATGGCGACGGTCTCGTCGCAGTGCTCCATGACCATGCTCTCGGTCAGTTCCAGGTCCAGAAGCCGGGGCTGGAAGCCGGTCTTGCTCAGGGTGTCCCGGATGTTCTGGAAAAGGTTCGGTTCCTTGAAGTGGCAGGCGGAGAGGTTGACGCCTACGGAAATGGGCAGTCCCTCGTCCTGCCAGGCCCGTCCCTGGCGGCAGGCGGTTTCCAGCACCCATTCGCTGATGGGGATGATGACCCCGGTTTCCTCGGCCAGGGGGATGAATTCCCAGGGCGGCACCAGGCCCCGTTCCGGGTGCTGCCAGCGCAGCAGGGCCTCGACCCCGACGATCTTGAGGCTGTCGACGTCCACCTGGGGCTGGTAGTGGAGCAGGAGCTCGCCCCGCTCCAGGGCGTAGCGCAGGCTGGAATCCAGTTCCAGGCGGCTGGCGGCCGTGGCGTTCATGGGCTTGGAATAGAACTGGAAGCCATGGCCCCCCAGGTTCTTGGTGGCATACATGGCGGTGTCGGCGTTCTTGGACAGTTCGGCGGCCTCCTTGCCGTCGAAGGGGAAGAAGGCGATGCCGATGCTGCAGGAGATGAAGAGCTCCTTGCCGCCGATATGGAAGGGCTTTTCCAGGGTCTTGACGATATTTTCGGCGACGGTGACGGAATTGGTGGGGCGTTCCAGGTGGGGGAGGATGATGGTGAATTCGTCGCCCCCCAGGCGGGCCAGGGTGTCCTCCGTGCGCAGGCAGTGCTTGAGGCGCTTGGAGACGGCCACCAGCAGCTCATCGCCGATGTGGTGGCCAAGGCTGTCGTTGATGTACTTGAAGCGGTCGAGATCCAGGAAGAACAGGCCGACGATGTGCTCTTCCCGGTGGGCGTGGGCCAGCACCTGGGTCAGCCGGTCATGGTAGAGGGCCCGGTTGGGCAGGCCGGTGAGGGTGTCGTGGGTCGCCTGGTGGGCCAGCTGGGCCTCGTACGCCAGGCGCTCGCTGATGTCCTGGATGAAGATGGTGAAGCAGCGGGAGTCCACCGCCACCGCTTCGCTCACCGACAGCATGAGCTGGCATTTCTGCCCGGAGCGGCGGCGGCCGACGAACTCGGCGCCGGAGCAGACGGCCGGCTCGCCGCCGGGGGTATAGAACCTGCCGGCCTCCTCGGGGGCCAGGAAGCGGGTGAAGGATGCCCCCATGGCCTCGGCGGCGGTGTAGCCGAAAAGCGTTTCCGCCGCCCGGTTGAAGCTCTCGATACGGCCCTCGGGATTGACGGTGACGATGCCTTCGGCGGCGGTTTCGAGGACGGCCCGCTGGCGGGCTTCCCGCTGGGCCATTTCGTGTTCCCGGCGCACCAGGGTCTGCCGCATCTGCTCGAGGTCGGTGGCCAGGCTGGAAATCTCGCTGACGCTGGTGTCGACGATCATCGGCTCGTCGATGCCGCCATTGGCAATGCGGCGGGTAGCCGCCTGCAGACGCAGGATGGCGTCGGTGAGGCGGTCGCCGAAGAAGGCGATGAGCAGGCTCGCGAGGAACAGGTAAGCCGCCATCAGGGCCAGGGAGAACTGGACATTCCTTTGAAGCTCCTCCTCCACCGCCAGTTCGCTGAACCCCAGGCGCAGCCGCCCGCCGTCGGCATTGGGCGGTGAGGCGACGTAGTACATATGGTCGCCATGCTCTCCGAAGAAGAGATCCTCCTGGAAGCGTTCGGAGCGTCCGTTGAGGCTGGACGGCATGGTGTCGCCGGAGGCAAGGACGTATTCGGCATAGTCCGCCTGGCCGCTCAGTATCAGCTCGTCCCCCCACCGGGCGATGGCTTCGGCCGAGCGGCGGGTGTCGAGGCCGGGCCACAAAAGGTAGGTGCGCTCCCGGACCTGGGCGACGAACTGCTCTTTGTGGTCCTTCGTTTCGTAGGTGAGGAGGGCGAAGAAGAGGATGGGCAGCAGGAGGGCATGGATCAGGAGCCCGCCCAGCAGCAGGCGTCCGGTATAGCTGCGCATGAAAACCCGCAGGCGGCGTCGCATCTCAGGGTTCCCCGATGATTTTCAGGCCCGGGGAGTGCTTGGCCTGGCTACGTTCCATGTAGGTCACGGCGAGGGGGTCCCGCTGCAGGACTGTGGTTACCTCGGTCAAATCCCCATAGGCGGCGGGCCGGCTGCCGCCGCTCCGGGTGACCCTCGTCCGGATCTGGCGTTCGTAGTCCTCGGCGGACATGAACATCACCCGCTGCATGAAGGCTTCCGTCACCACCCCGTCGGCGGTATTGCGAACCGGCTTCAGCGCCTGTCCGCCGACCCCGACCGGCAGGCCGAGAAACAGGTTGCGGGCTTCGGCGACCGCCATTTGCCCCACCGGCGAACGCTTGCTGGCCACCAGGACCACCTCCGGGCCGGCGATGGACAGGCCGGTAGCCGCCAGGCCGGCGAGGGCGGCAATCAGGGGCTGGAAGCGGATTCTCATCGGTCGATAGGGCATGGGGCAGTGGCTTTCGGCAGTCTTCGGGGCGCAGCGGGGCGGTGGGGGCGCATCGGCTTTGGAGACGCGGATCAATTTGAGCACGGGGGCATAGGCCGAGGAAGGCGGTGAAGCCTGTAACTTCCCGGTATGACGTCGTCCAGTTCCATGACGAAGGCCTGGAGAAAGCGGCGGTTACAGGGGATACCCGCCGGCCATGGCGAGGGCTTTTTCCGGGATTTGATCTTCATGCTTGCGGGGTATTGCCTGGGGCGATATGTTCTGGCATCGAGCCAACAGGTAGGGTGTTCCATGCCAGCCAGCCCACGGAGACTTTCCAATAAAATCATCGGCATGCTGGTGATTTTCTTCCTATGCGCCATCACGGCCATCGGCATGACCCTGCTTGTCTCCTGGCAGCTGGAGGGCGGGGCGGCGGCCATCAACGACGCCGGCAGCCAGCGCATGCGCTCCTATCGCATCGGCCATCTGCTCGGGCAGGGGAAGGATGATCCGAACCAGGCCGCCATGAGGGCTTCCGAAATCAGCGCCGAGATAGAGCGTTTCGACAAGGTCCTGCTGGACCTGGAGCGGGGCGATCCGCTCCGGCCCCTGTCGCCGCCCCGGGATGCGGCGGTTTATCAGGGGGTGCGGGCCCTGAAGGAAAAATGGAACAGCAGCATCAAGCCGATATTGCTCGACTACCTGGAAGCCTCCGGCCCCTCCGAACGGGAGGCCGCGGCAGCCCGCTACGATGGCGCCTTGGTGCGTTTCGTGGCCGACATCAACGACCTGGTGCTGAGTATGGAAAGCAATTTCGCCTTCAACACCAACCTGCTGCGGACGTTCCAGATAGTCCTGGCGGTGCTGGCCGTTATCGGCACCGCCATCCTCATCCGCTTTTTCTTCGTTCTGGTGATCCGTCCGGTGAACCATCTCCACGACGGTATCCGCCGCATGGCCGGCAATGACCTGACTGTCCGCCTGCCGGTGGAGACCCGGGACGAATTCGGGGTCCTGGCCAGCGGCTTCAACCGCATGGCCGGGCACCTCCAGGAGGTTTACGCCACCCTGGAGGAGCGGGTCGAGAACAAGACCCGCAGCCTCGCCGAAAAGAACCAGGAACTGGAGGTCCTTTACGGGACAGCCGCCTTTCTCAATGAGCCGGGGGATATCGAAGACCTCTGCAAGGGCTTCCTGCAGCGCATGAAGGCGGCCATGGGGGCACGGGCCGGGGCGGTGCGGCTGTCTTCCCCCGATAGCGAAGTCCTCTTCATGGTGAGCCATGAGGGACTGTCGGAGGACTTCGTCGCCAACGAGCTGGCGCTGCCCTGCGGCCAGTGCCTGTGCGGCGAGGCCATGCAGCAGGGGGCCTCGATGATGGCCGACACCGGCAAGCCGCCGCCGGGGCTGGTGCTGAAGACCTGCGTCCGGGAGGGTTTCCGCACCGCCACGGCCTTCACCATCAAGCACAACAAGCAGACCCTGGGGCTCTTCAACCTTTATTTCGATGGGCCGCGCCGGTTCAGTCCACAGGAAGTCCACCTCCTGGAAACCCTGGGGCAGCATCTCGGGGTGGCGGTGGAAAACCAGCGGCTGCGCGCCCGGGAGAAGGAGCTGGCGGTGTCCGAGGAGCGCAACCTGCTGGCCCAGGAGCTCCACGACTCCATCGCCCAGGGGCTGGCCTTTCTCAATATCCAGGCCCAGCTGCTCCAGGATTCCCTCAAGAAGAAGAATATCGACGAGGCCCTCGACACCGCCGCCCACATCCGGGAGGGGGTGCAGGAAAGCTATGACGACGTCCGCGAGCTGCTGGTCCATTTCCGCACCCGGGTCCACCATGCCGACCTGGACGCGGCCATCCTCTCCGCCCTGGAGAGGTTCGAGGGGCAGACCGGCATCCGCACCGAGTTGGATTGCGTCGGCACTGGCATTCCCCTGGAGCCCGAAGACGAGATCCAGGTGCTGCATATCGTGCAGGAGTCCCTTTCCAATATCCGCAAGCACGCCCGGGCCGCCAAGGTGATGGTGAAGGTGGAGCGTAGCGTCGGCGGCGTGGTCATCGAGGTCCGGGACGACGGGGTCGGCTTCGATCCGGCCACCCATCCGGCCGTGGCCTCGGACCGCCATGTCGGACTCAAGATCATGAAGGAGCGGGCCTTCCGCATCGGCGGGGAGTGCCTGCTCACATCGGCGCCGGGGAAGGGCACCCGGGTGGTCCTGTCCCTGCCCCGTCTAACCAAGGAGGAGGCATAAATGAACGGCAAGATCCGGGTGCTGATCGTGGACGACCACACCCTCTTTCGCAGCGGCATCAAGTCCCTGCTGCAGCGGCATGACGAATTCGAGATCGTGGAGGAGGCCGGGGACGGGCTGGAAGGCATCAAGCGGGCCAAGTCCCTGCAGCCCGACGTGGTGCTCCTGGATGTGCATATGCCCGGCATCAGCGGCCGGGAAGCGGTGAAGCTCATCGTCGAGGAGGTGCCGAGCACCCATGTTCTCATGCTCACCGTTTCGGAAGACGCCGAAGACCTCCTGGAGACCTTGAAGGCCGGGGCCACCGGATACCTGCTCAAGAATATCGAGACCGAAACCCTGGTGGACGCCATCCGCCGGGCGGCCCGGGGAGAATCCATCATTTCGCCCCAGATGACGGCCAAGCTCATCCAGGGCGTCCGCAGCCAGAGCCAGGCGGCGCCGGTGGCGGTGGAGAAGGAAAAGCTGTCGCCGCGGGAAAGGGAAATTCTCGGCTGCCTGGCCCGGGGCGAGAGCAACAAGGAAATCGCCCGTGCCCTCGATCTGGCCGAAAGCACGGTCAAGATCCACGTCCAGAACATTTTCAAGAAGCTCAATCTCTCCAGCCGGGTGCAGGCGGCGGTCTATGCCGTCGAACACGGCTTCGGACAACTGGAGAAAGTCTAGAAAAGTACCCAATGAAAGGCCCGGCTGCGGAGCCGGGCCTTATGGGCCCATCCTCCCGAAAAAGGCTCAGGCGTGCATTCGGGAAGCGGGTAGCGGGTGGGTCCGCTGCAAATGCTGATAGATGGTTTCCAGCTCCTTGACATGGTTGAACCGGCCGTGTTTCACGGCGCGTTCCATGTTTTCCGCAATCATCGTGTGCAGTCTGCACACCCCTTCGGGCGAACTCAACAAGGACTCACTCATCTCAGCCGCGATGGCAAGTGGCACATGCTCGTGTTCAGCGATGGCCTCGATTTCTCCCTCATCGAGATCGCAATAGTCCAGCAGGTCTTGCATTGCCAGCATCATTGCCTCCGTAAGTGTGGAATGGTTCTAGCTATTTCCCCATGGCCACGCCTAGAGGATTCCGTTCGGTCCCGGCATGGGTTTCCCGGCGACCGAACACTATTCGTTCTAGCCTGTGCGACCGCAAATTCAAGAGGGGGTTCAATGTATGGCGGCTAGAGGAGCAGTTTGCCGCCCGGCAGGGATTTTGTCAGCTGCAGCCGGCTAACCGCCGGCAGGAGATCGAGGCCGGTGGTTTTCCGCAGTTCGACGGCGTGTTCCCGCATCTCTTCCAGGGAAGTGGCGACTGGTTCGCCGGCGGCGGCAAAGGCGATGGCATTGCCGCTGTCGCAGGAGGGAAAGAGGATGGCGCGCCCGTCGAAAGCCTGGCCGATGCGGTCGGCACTGGCCTGGGCGCCGCGGTTGCGGCCGAGGAGATTGACCGACAGGAGGCCCCGGTCCCCGAGGCGGGCGCGGCAGGCCTGATAGAAGGGCAGGGTGTCGAGGGCGCCGGCCCGGGCGTCGGGGTCGAAGCCGTCGTTGAGGATGAGATCGTAGGTGTCGCCACCCTGCAGCATGTATTCGGCGCCGTCGCCGATGACGATGCGCAGGCGCTTGGGGTCGTCGGGCAGGTTGAAATACTGGCGGGCGATCATCTCCACCTGGGGGTTGATTTCCACCACCGTCATGCGGCAGTCCGGCAGGTGACGGTAAATGAACCGGGCCAGGGAGCCGGCCCCCAGGCCGATGAGCAGTGCCCGGCGGGGCCAGCCCGTATCCGGCCGCAGCAGCAGGGCGGCCATCATTTCACGGGTGTAGGCCAGTTCCAGCGCCCAGGGGCGGGCGATGCGCATGGCGCCCTGGACCCAGTCGGAGCCGAAATGCAGGTAACGGACGCCGGACTTTTCGCTGATATCGACGGCGTGGAGATTGCTACGGGAGTTTCTTGACAGCATGGGCGACATTATAAAGGCGGTGTCCGGCGCCCCGGACCCGGGCGAGGGAATGAAAACGGCTGCCGATTGCCGCTGTCTCATGGAAGCGACCCGATTCCGGAGGCAGCATGAAAGGCGACCCTAAAGTTCTGCAGCTGCTCAATCGCCAGCTGGCCGATGAGCTCACCGCCGTCAACCAGTACTTTCTCCATGCCCGGATGTACAGGCATTGGGGCCTCGTCCGGCTGGGCAAGCGGGAATACGACGAATCCATCGAGGAGATGCGGCACGCCGACCGCCTCATCGAGCGCATCCTTTTCCTGGAAGGGCGGCCCAATATGCACAACTTCCACAAGCTCCTGGTGGGGGAGAGCGTGCCGGAGTGCCTGGATGGGGACCTCAAGGCCGAATACGCGGCCCGTGCCGACCTGGTGGATGGCGTTGCCTATTGCGAGGGCGCCCGGGATTTCGTTTCCCGGGATCTGCTGAAGGGAATCCTGGCGGAGACCGAAGGGCACATCGACTGGTTGGAAACCCAGATCGCCCTGGTGGGCGAGCTTGGGTTGCAGAACTATCTGCAGATGCAGATGGAAGGGGCTTCTTAGCGCCGCTGCGGCGGGCCTGTTCGTTGCGGTTGCGGCTTTGGTCCCTCGACAGGAATCGAATTGTGCCGGCTATTGCCTGCCTCGTGCGGTATTGCGAAAACGCCGCGAGGAATATACCCCCAGAAATACCCCCTGAACCTTTTCGCTAGGCGTGCTGAACGGGTGAAGCCTCCAGCCTGACCCCAAGGGCGTGCATGACCTTGAGGATCGTGTCAAAGCGCGGTTTGGCGCCGGGGGCCAGGGCTTTGTAAAGGCTTTCACGGCCAAGTCCGGTCTCCTTGGCGATCTGGCTCATCCCGCGGGCCTTGGCGATGTCGCCAAGGGCGGCCAGCAACAGGTCTGGATCGTCGGCTTCGAGCGCTGCCGTCAGGTATTCGGAAATCGCCTCGTCGCTGTCGAGATATTCCGAAGCGTCGAATGGGGTCAGTTTCTCAGCCATGGTTCATTCCTCCAGTTCCCCCAGCATCGCCTGGGCACGCCGGATATCCTTGTCCTGGGTCGACTTGTCGCCGCCGACCAGGAGGATGACCAGGATGTCGCCGCGCCGGGTGTAGTACAGGCGATACCCCGCCCCAACATCGATCCGCATTTCCGAAACGCCACCGCCAACGGATTTGGTGTCGCCAAGGTTGCCGTGTTCGGCCTGGCGGACCCGGCGACGATGCGAGCTCGGGCCCGCAAGTCGCGCAGTCCGGAAAGCCACTTCGCGAACGTCTCGGTCTGTTGGATCGAATACATGCTTATGAGTGTATTCGGTTGGATACGTTCGGGCAACCATCGAGACTTGGCTTTAGCAAGAGCCAGTACAGGGCGAGAAAGGGAAAAGTCCCTCGCGCGTGTACACGCGTGCGCGCGCAGGCGTGAGCAGAAAAACCGGTGTTACCGGTGGTACGGTGTTACCTAGCCCGGAAACCCGCGTCATTGCTTGATCTCCGGGTAACACCTCAGTAACACCAAGGCTATTTTTTAGGTGTTACCAGGGGTCTGGTAACACCGCCGGAAAAATGGTGTTACCTAAGTGTTACCAAAATAATCAAATATATTCATGAGGATATTGATTAGGTAACACTGGTAACACCGGTAACACCATGGTTTTCGTCGCAGGTGCGCGCGCACGTAGCATTAACCATGCCATTAAGGTTGCTTCCCTGCCTTGTACTCTTGGCTACGCAGGCTGTCCGGTTGGCGGCCACTGCGATTGGCGCCAAGGCCATTTCCAGGCCATCCAAGGCGATTTTTAGGCTCAGGTGATATGCTGCTTTCCCTGGGCTGCTTTTGCGGTTCCAGGGCGATTTCTGTGGCGGTGTGAAGCGAGGGCAATTTGATGACCATCACAAAAGCCATCCGCTTGGCTGAGCTACTGAAAATGGTGCCGCTCTCTGCCAGCACCATCTACCAGTTGGAAAACCGCGGAGATTTCCCGAAGCGATTCGCTCTGACGTCGCGCTGCGTCGTCTGGGATTACGATGAGGTGGTCGCCTGGCTCGATGCGCGGAAGGAGGCAGCAAGCAAACCACTGAGCAAGCCGGATGTCCGCAATCGCAAAACTAGGCCCGTCCGGAATTCGGGCTGACGCCCAGGCTATCCCAGACTCGGCCCGGAATATGGCCGTCCGGCATATCCGCCATGCACTTTCCTGGCGCCTCCTGCGCCGATGCTCGGCAGCAAACTGGGGAATACTGGGTTTGTAGTGCTGGTGCGGCGGTCGAATCCGCCGCCGGCACTCAGATTTCCGGTTCCAGTCGGGAAACGCTCACGAACCTGTAGAAGCGCCTCGGCTGGGTCGGCATGTCCGGGGTCTTGTGTTGGCTGGTGGCTTTGCCGTCGTTGCCTTTCTGCAGCATGCCGGCCTTTGAGAGGATGTCCGCCGCCGCGGAGCGGTCAAAGCCACCCGCGATCTCGTCGACAAAAACTTGGGGAAATACGAACCAAGTCAGTAAGCCGTCACCTTCCCGGCGCCGGTAACCGGCACAATCCCGCATGTTGGGCTCCTTGTCCGGCTTCCGGGCTTCCTCCCAATCGATGAAGCGGCTCCAGGCGTGGGCGCCGAACCATCCCTCCGCCTGTTCCAGGATCTGCTCGTCCTCCCGGTTGCCGATCCCGTAGCGTTCAAGCCAAGCCTGGAAGCAACGCCGGATGGCGTGATGCCCGTCTCCGGATTTCCAGCCGGTCATGCCCGCCTCGGTAGCGATCTCGAGGGCCTCGCCGGTTACCGCAAAGCGGGCGGCTACGCGGCGGACCTGGCCGCCGGCTTCCGGGGGAAGGCTGTCTGTGAGGTTGGAGATTGCCGCCTGCAGGCGCTGTGTTACCGAGGAGGCCTTGTCGGCGACGTGGGCCACGAAGGCGCGTCCTACGGCCCCGTGATTTTCACTGACGGCCTTGTCCAAGGCCTTCGCCAGGCGATTGGCATCGGCAAAGCCATTGAGCCGTTCGAACGCTCCCATTCCCAAGCCGGCATCGGCCGGAAGGCTAGCAAGGCGAACCTCCTGGCCAGCCCGGGTACGCCGGCCGCCGCCCTGCATGAAGCCCGCCAAATCGATTTCACCCGTGGAGATCACCAGGATCCGCCAGCGCAGCATCTCACGGTTCCCACCATCCCGAGCCCCCTGCATCTTCCCCGTGCCGTTGAACAGCCGATAGGCGGCCGTGCTGACGGCTTCCGGGTTGCCCTGCCCGATCTCATCGAGGAGCATCAAGCCATCGTTCCGGGCCGCTGCGGCGTTTGCCAGGGCGAGCGCCGTCGCATCCCAGTTCAACACCTGTTCCCGAGGCATCCCCCAGATCGAGGCGCCAACGTTGGCCGATGTGGTCTTGCCGCACCCTGAGGGTCCGAAAAGGTGAAAACCGCCGGACTCCAACCCCACCAGGTTCAGCAGAGGGGCCGCCAGGGCGGCGCCGATGGCCAGCATGGGGCGGGTGTTCCCATGGCATGGACGAGCCACGTTGTCCCGCCAGCTCTCGGCAGTTCCTCGGGTGCGGTATGCGGGGGCGTGGCTGCGGTCGCCGTTGTAGAACAGGGGGCCGCTCGGCTTGCCGATGATTTCGCCACTGGGGAGCACATAGGCCCCCAGGTTCCACCCACCCCGGTGGCTGACGGTATGCATCAGGTCTTCGCCGCCGGTCTGCAGCCAGGCGGCCAGGTGCTCCAGGGGGCGCCGGCTGGAGGCCATGGCCAGGCCGCCGGCCCGCAGGATGGCCCAGGATTGCCGTTCCCCGACCATGCCGAGGTTGAGGGCGAGCTGCTGTTCCTGATGATTGCCCCGGCTGTGCCAGCGAAGAATCCGGTAGTGCTCTCCGCTTTCATCGATACCGCGGCCGGCGATTTCCAGCCGGTCGCACAGCCAGAGGGGGGGCAGCTCGGTGGGTACGCCCGTTTCCGGATCCAGCTTGGTGCCGATGTAAAAAATCCCTTCCTTCCGGACGTCCGTCCGGGGTGAAGGCGGCTCCCCTGGATTTGGCTGTTTCCCGGCCCCGGCATCCTTCTTCGCCGTGGCCAGCTTGAGGCGCTGCAGGTCAGTTCGTGCATTCACGCAGCGCACCTCTCTGCATCGTTCAGTACGTCCAGCCAGTCCAATCCAGTGGCTGAGGGCGTGATGATTTCAACCCGTCGCCCTTCCTGCCGCAGGCGCGTGGCCAGGATCTCGGCTGCGCGCTGGCCGGTCTCGCTTTCATCGTTGTCGCCGGCGATGAAGACTTCCCCAATCTCCGGAGGGAGGGCCACGGTACACAATCCGTTGGCCGATACGCAGGACCAAACCGGCAACCCGCTGACTAGATGGACCGCCAAGCCTGTCTCAATCCCTTCCGTCAGGGCCAGCCGGCCGTCGGCCGGCGAGAACAGCCTGACGGCCGCCCCGGGCATGACCTTGCTGGCGCGGGTCTTCAGCTTCTTGGCTGGCAGGACTTCGCCGGTATCCGGATCTTGCGGCGCCGCTTTCTCCCCCGCCGGCGTCAGGTACGTGCGGTGAAGGGCCACCGTCCGCCCTTCCTTCCCCTGTACAGCAGCCAACATTGCGGGGTAGGTGCCCAGCCGGCAAGGGTGACCATGGACCGTATGCCAGTAGGGGAGGGCGGGGTGGCAACGAAGCACGGGCAGAGCAGCCACCAGGTGAAGTCCCCTGCCGGCGAGATAAAGGCCCACCGGATCCGCCGGGCTGATAGGTGAGGACGCCTTCCACAACTTGCGCAGGGCCTCACCGTTGTCCGGCCGGGCGGCAGCCGGTGCCGGCCGTGCCGTTGGCGGGACTGCCACCGGCACGGCTGCCGTGCCGCCCAATGCGTCGGCGACCGCGGCCAGGGCGCCCCGAAAATCGCAGTTGAGCCAGTGCCTGGCCAGCTCGAAGCCGTCGCCCCCTTGCCGGTGGATGGCGCGGCATACGAAAGATCCGGATCCCTGGCTATCGGTGAAGCTGAAGCGGTCGGTACCGCCACAGGCTGGGCAGGGCTTGTTCTGCCTGGTCAGGCTTTCCAGGGGGATGCCCAGGGCGGTGAGGATGTCGACCCAGCGGCCGTTGGCCTTCAACCTCAGTTCGCTCACGGATAGGCGCGTCATGGTTCCTCGCCTTTTATCAGGGTTTCCGCCGCGTCCATGAAGGCCCGATCATGCCGGCCGAGCTTGGAGAAGCTCTCCAGCATCTCGATGGCGATGACCCGGTACTCTTCATCCAGGCCGGTGAGGCAGCGGCCGGCATCGAAGGGCTGGAATTGCCGGTAAAGCCCTATGGTCAGGTTTTGCAGGCGCCGGGCATTCTGGCCAGGCGCCTGGAGTTTGTCGGCATGGACGATCCACGGCGAAACCCAGCCGTCTCCCATGACCCGGAGGCCCTTGTCGACGTTATCGACGAGGTCATCCTGCAGATAGGGAAGGAAGTGTCTCCGGTATTCCTGGGGAACGAGTTTTCTGGAGTCGTCGAGAACTATATTCAGCCCATCGACGAAGCCCCGGGCGACCTCAAATTCCGCTTGATGGTGGGAGTTGACCGGGGACGGCATGACCTTGAATTTTTGAATTGTCGAGAACAGGTCCCGGACCAAGTTCTGCCCACGGAGATAGGCCCATTCGCGCATGTTGTTCAGCGCCATGATTTCTTCCCGGGGTGGCTGGGTGGTGGCCTTTTGTCTTTTCATGACTCACATCCTCCGACCACGGCTTGTTGCCGTAGCTGCCCGTCGTTCCATCCCTCGGCGAGATCCGGGGAAACGGCAGTATTCGAAGTAGAGCCCCTGACCCATGGATGAAGCTTCCGCATTCCGGCGGCCACCTCCATGACAACAGCCCGGCCCTGGTAGCTGGTCCAGCGCAGGGTTTCGATCAGCTCTCGCTCCTTGTCGTTGAGATTGACCCATCCAAGTTGCTTGGCGAGGGAAAAAACCTCGTCGATCATTGGCCGTTGGGAGGCCTGCCCGGTGCTGCGCTTGGCTTTCTTCTGGGTGCTCATGCTGCCACCTCCGAAACCCGATAGCCCCCTTGCATGGGGTAGATGACGGCGCGCTTGCCGGCGCTGGCCAGCATGGCGCCAAGGGCCCTGGCTTCGGCCTGGGTCGGCAGGGTGGAAACAGGTACGGCTTGGAGCGGGAAGAGTGCGCGCAGGGCGCGGCAAATGGACTTAGGCATGGTGGCCTCCTGTACAGCGGTTGTGTTTATCCGCTTGCCCCGACGCCAATCGGGGTGGGCGGAACCGTGCGGGTTGGCGTACCGGGTACAGGATCCGGCGCAGCTTGCGCTGCCCCACACGGCCCGCCCATTGAAGGCAAAACCATGTCGACGGACGAAAAAATAGCCGCGATGGTGGCGGCTCATCCGCCTGTACTTCGGGACGCCAATCCCGGTTGCGGTTGTTTGCGCAACGCCTACATTGTTTGCTGGTAGGGTGCTGCTGTCAAGGAGTTCAATCTGTTTTATTATCATGGTCGCTTTTGTCATTTGAAACACCACGGCTCCTTCGGGAGCCGTTTTTTTTGCTCCGATCAAGGGGGCATGCCCCTGGGCCTCCTTGTGGCTCGGTGACTACCCGAATTCCGCTGAGGCCGGCTCGGTACTGCTGTTATCCCGGGCCCGTTGTTCCAGTTCAATTGCCCTTTGGGAACGCTGCAGCACAGTCGCCACTTCCGGGTCCGGGATGGCGCTTGGCGAGATGGTTTCGACGACTTCCAGGAACGCCTTGAAGGTGTGCCCGCAAACAACGTTCTGGCACTGGCAGTAAGCCGTCTTGATCAGCTTCGATAGCTGGATTGAAGTGCGAATGACCGCTTTGGCACCGCAATGAGGGCAGGTGGCTTGCATTCCCCTTTCTCCCGACTCTATTTGTTCGATAAGCGCTGTAGCGGTTGGTGTGATGGCATGGGGATGAACTCGAAGATCAACGCCAAACCATCGCTGCTGTCGTCCCATTTTTCTATTCAAGATCCGCTCTCCCTCCATGGGTTAGTCAACATCGGATAGACGGCTGCGGCGGCGTGCGGCCTGCTCTCTCTGGATGTTCTCGAACTCCATCCGTACCATGCGGGCCAAAGCGTTCTCATCCATCCCTGGGGCGGCAGTAATGTTGAAGATGAAGGTATTGCCTCCTCCCACATCGCCTTCACCGTGGCCGCTTCCCCGCTCAGTATTTGCGCCACCAGAAGTGGCCAGCGCTGATATTGGCGATTGGGTGTCGATCGCAATGTCATTGGCCAGAGCCGTGCCGCCGATGACCAAGCCGGCGCCGATGCCGGCGATCTTCTTGGCGGTCTCGGCGACGGCGCTCAGGGGGCCGTCCTCTCCGCCAGCGAGGCCTTCCTCGAGGCCGGCCATGGTGAATCCGCCCAACTCGGCAAAGACCCGGGATGGCGAGTGGATCCCGAGCTTCTCCTTGAAGAAGCCGACCACCGCCTCGCCGGCGGCGGCGATGGCATCCCGGGCCGACTGGATTCCGGCCATGATGCCGCCGACCAGGCCGGCCATGATGTTGGCCCCGAACTCGGTGAACTTGCCCGGCAGCTCGATCCCGAAATAGCCGAGGACCGCCGCCATGGCCTGGTAGAAGAGCCCGATGGGGGACCAGTTGGCGATCAGGGCGAGGATGCCGGTGAGGCCGCCATTGAAAGCCTGCCGCACCTGGTCCCAGATGCCGCCGAAGAAGGCCTTGATTGGCTCCCAGTAGCGGTAGATCAGGAAGGCGGCCAGGGCGATGGCGGCGATGGCCAGCAGGATCGGGTTAGCCATGAAGAACTTGCTAACTGACTGAAAAGCACTGCCCATCTTTTCCCAGGCCTTCCCAAGCTTTTCAAAGGATAGCGAGCCATTGACCCCCATCGTGGTGAGGCCAAACTTCAACATGGCGATGGGACCGAGGACGGTGCCGACGCCGACTGCCAGGCCGCCCAGGGTGAGGAGGAGCAGGCCCAGGTACTTCACCACCGTCATGATGCCGGCGGCGAATCGGGGGTTCTCCCTGGCCCAGGCCTGGACGTTTCCGGCGACATTGCCCAGCCACTCCGCCGTGGCATGGAGCTCCGGCGCCACGGATTCGCCGAAGGCCACCAGGGCGTTGGTGAAGGTGCCGCTGGCCGCGTCCCAGAGGCTCTTCAGGGTGCCGAGCTGGGCGTTGACGCGCTCCTGGATGCTGGCCTGGTTTTCCATCTTGGCCTGCACATCGCGGTAGCCGCTCGCCCCCTTATTCATCATGATTGTGAGAGCCTGGAGGGTCTCGGCATCGTCACCGAACATCTTCTTCAGGGCGGCCAGGCGCTGCTGGTCATTAACCCCCTTGAGCTTGTCCAGCTCTGCGAACATCTTGTCGATACCGCCGAAACTTCCTTTGCCATCGGTGAAGTCCAGCTTGACGCCGGTTCCGGCAAGCTCGGCGTTGCCCTTGGCCATCTTCTTGGCATCGAGTGACTGCTGGAAAATTTTCCGGTAGGCGTTACCTGCCGATCCGCCATCGGTCATGCCGCTCTGATTTGCCATCGTGAGCAGCGGTGCGAGCGCGTCTGCAGCTTCCACCCCGTTCTTCTTGAGGATAGGAAGTGCCGCAGAGAGCTTTGAGAATCCCTGCAGCATGTAGTCCTGATTAACCCCCAGGTTGAAGGTCTTCTGGATCCTGTCCATCAGGCCCATCATGTCCTTGTCGGCGGTCCCCGTCGCGTCCTGGAGTTGGCTGGCGAACTCGGATGCGGCGGATGGGGCCATCTTGAGCTGCACGGCAAGATAGGCGGTGGCCTCCCCCAGGCCGCCCAGGATGGCTTTGGACTGCATGCCCTGGCGGATGAGCATGGTCATCATGTCCTGGAAGTCGGACGTGGTGCCTGGCAGCCGGTTGCCGAGCTTCTCGGCCAGGGCGTTGATCTTCTCGAAGTCCTCGGAGACCTTTCCGCCCTTGGTCATCATGGCCACCTTCATCTGGGTGGCGGAGTCCTCGGCCTTGGCGTAGGCCATCACCGGGACGCTGCCGGCAGCGCTGACCGCGGCGCCGGCGGCCATGGCCTTCGCGCCGCCGGAGGCGAGCTTGTCTCCGGTGGCCTTCAGCTTGTTCATCTCTGCCCGGGCGGCGTGGAGCTGCTTCATCTTCTGGTTTTCCACCTCGAGGGCGGCGGAAAGGCGCCGGCTGGCATTGGTGGCCTCGGCGGAAGCGCTGGCCAGGCGGCGCTGCTCGTCGGCCAGGCGGGAGGTATCCACGCCCCCGGCCTTGAGCTTCTCGAAGAGCTGCTGCTCGGTGGTGACCAGGGATTGATGCTTCTGCCGAAGCCGGTCGGACTCTTTGTTGAGGCGGTCCATCTCCTTGACCATGGCCTTGGTCGGAACGCCGACCTGGTCCATGGCCGCCTTGAGTTCGTCGATCTTGCGGCGGGTAGCGGTGAAGGTGTTGGCCGTGATGGCGGCATCGGCCTGGACCTTCTTGAAGGCGTCGATCTGCCCCAGGGCGCGGTTGAGCTCCTTGGCGCTCGCGGTGTTTTCCTTGAGGGCCTTGCTGGCGTCGCTGGCACCTTGGGTGATGCTCTTCACCGGCCGCAGAAACTTGTCGACCGCAGTGAAGAGGACTCTTAGCTCAAGCTGTCGATCACTCATTCTTCTGCTCCGGAGCGCCGGCTAGCATGTTCGCGCCAGTCGGCCAGTTCGGTAATGTCCATGGATTCCATTGCCGCAGGGGGCCAATGGAACACAGCGGCAATGTCGGCCATGGCGTCATCGACTACGTCAGGGAGCCAACGGACGCATTGGCCTCCGCGAGCGCTTCCCTCGGCAGAAAAAAACCCGCAATCACCATCCCCGTCTGCAGGAGATCGGGTGCGGCCATAGTGTTGATTTCGGCAGCAACGAGGCACGGCTCGGAAATGCGAGGCAAAACGGTTGCAATTGCGTTTGCTTCCATGTCCAACAGAGCCCGCAGGCTGACGCCTCGCAAAGCGCCGACATTGGGCTTGCGCAGGGTGAGGCTGTCGATTTTGGTTTCGCCCCGGGGCAAGGGGGTTTCGAGAGTGATGGTCTTGGTGTCCATGGTGGGTTCCTCGATGGTTATGAAATGAGAGGGTTATTCGCTGGCAGTTGCCTGTTCCTGGGCCGCCAGGTTGTCTATCAGCTTCTTGATCTGCAGGTGACTAAGGCCGCCATAGCCGGAGCGGGAGAGAGGGGCTACAAGATTCGCCGGGAGAAGCTCCTCCAGGCTGTGCTTGCGCTGCTTGAAGTGGCTGAGCAGGCGAGCGGCTACCTTGTTCACGACGAACGTTTCGATGTCAGGATTAGCGGCGCCGTAGGGGGTCTGATGCCATACAGACCCCTTGTCGCCGACCTGTACATCGGCCGTGAGGCGCATGCCTGCCATGAGTTCCAGTGGCAAGACCGTAAAGGCTTTGTCGAGGAGATGGTCTGCCAAAGCAGCATAGATCGTTTTCCGCCTTTCATTGAACTGAAGGGCCGATTTGTGCATTGCGATCTCGGTACGATCCCGCTCGATAGTGATGTCATTGGCCAGGCTACGATAGTCCTCCGCCATGGCATAGGCGGCGCGCTGATCGGCGCTAAGGTCGATGACCTTTTTCGAGGGCCGGCCGATGCTTTCGCGCATGGCCTCCCGCCGTCTTCCCCGGATTTGTTCCGCCTCCGCATCGGCAGCGTCGGCAGCCTTCGTAAGGGTGGCAAGCTGTTCCACCAGGTGAGAGTGCAAGGTGGCGGCCTTTTCAAACTCCTGCCGGTGGCTATTCAGCTTGTCCATGTGGGGGGTCAGGAACGCCATCAATTCGGGTTGGCAGCTTGCGTTGCCGGGGATGTCGGTAGATTGTTGGTTACTCATTTGGGTGCTCCGGTTATTTGGTGGGGGTACGACGAAGGGCAACGCGCTCGGCCATCCAACTCTCGAGCTCACTTTCCAGCCAAGCAACACGGCCGCCGGGTAGGGGGACCGGAAGCGGAGCTTCTTTGCGTGACATCAAATCGCGCCAGGTACTGCGGGGGACGCCCGTTTTTTCAGCACGTTGGGCTTCACGCAGGAAGCGCTCTCCGCGGGGCAGCGCGTTACTCGTTGAGCCGCCGCCCGTTGTTTCCTGGCGACCAACGTTGGGATGGTTCATTGGAGGACTCCTTGGTTGTTTTCCGGCCGCACGTTGCTGTCGGCGCTCGGTATGTGCCGAGTATCGGGATGGGAAAAACCAGGCGCCACAGGAACTGGCTGTAAAGGGGCGGCCCACAGCTTTTTTCTGCGTGGGTTGGGCGCAATTGGGACTGTGAAGGACGGTGGAAGGGCCGAAATTGTTCGGCAGAGGGGGGGGCGGTATAGCTCGGCCATTGTCGCGCCCTGCTGGACGTGGGTGGAAGACAGGCCGGATTTTTCGGGGGAAGCCCCCTGCTGAGGCCGAAGTTCGGCTTTCTAAACCGAACTTCGGATAAGGAGCTAGGTTTTACGTGGGATGGCGCGATGTAGGGTCTGTTCTGCTTCGATCAGCAGTGCCTTGATGGGCTCAGGCGGCAGGTCAATCTCCTTGCTGGCTAAATCCGCTGATATTTCCGCTGCCACCTTGTCTGCGCTGCTTTGGGTATAGCGCCAGCAGTCCATTGCCATGGCCAAGGCGATGGCAAGAGGTGCCTCCTGGCGTCCAGGTTTCGGGGGTATCCCTTGTGTCGCTCGGTGCAGCCACTTCCGGACGGTGTCCTGGTCACATCCATTGGTATGCCTACCCACTGCCTTGGAAATGTCTCCCATGCAATTGTTTCGGGAGGCAGCCGGGTCAAATCCGTAGCCGGCCTGGGCCATGCCAAGCAGCAATTGCATCAAGGGATGGTGGCCCTGCTGCCATGACGGGTTGCGTGTTTCCGCCTTGCTGGCTTTCAGCCAAGCTGGGAGCGGGATCCCTTCGCTTTTCAGCCAGGATATAGCCTCGTCGAGGCTGACAACGATTCGCCCATGAGGTGCGGCCTCGTCAGGGGTTAGCAGAGTGTCGTTCTGCTTGCACCACGCCTGGACGCCGTGTACCTCATTGACCATGGGATGTGGTGCGGTCAAGGTTCGAACGATCAGGCGTCCTGCAAGAATTGCCCTCTTGGCGTTGCCGAGCAGGCACTTGGATACCTCGTAATGCTCAAGGTCGACGCGTTTTCTGATTTTTCGAATATTCAGCTCGCCTCTCTTTGCTGCCTCAATGGCTTCCTCGCTGGCGAGGATCTGCAAGAGTGACTTAAGAGGGATCACCCCCTTTGCCAAGGCCCGGCGCATTGTCTCTATGGCATCTCCGAACTCTTGGCGAAGTTGCTCAATATCCTGGGCCTGTTTTTGTCGCAACGTGCTGAGGTCAGCAGTCAGTTTGTTGACACCAATATCCGACAAATTCAAAGCCTTGGCCCACTCCGACAGATCATCATTGTTCACGTTTGAGAAATCTCCCTAGCATCGAAGGGGCGGCAGGTTTGCCGGTATCCCATGGCATCGCTCGGCGGTTGCCGGAAGGCCGAAAGTCTCTGAACGATCCGGTGCCATGCAAGGTCCGGAAATGCCCGCCCCCAGGGGCGCGAAAAAATGCCTTTAGCTGCATGAGTTCGCATGATTTTCGAGGCCAGCCGGCTTCCCGACAGCGCCCAGTGGTTGGCCCAGAGGAGGGGGGCTTGCACCTGCATGATTTCCCACCCACAAAGCGGCCAGGCGGGGCGGGGTCCCGTCTGCGCGCCAGGGGGTGCGGCCACCCAATTTTGATTTCGGCATCGACGTGCCATGTGTGCGTGGCAGGGGCGCGCATCAACTCTTCCCGGTGGCTCTCAGCGGGATGACCTCCGCCCCGGATCGTAGCCTGTCCAAGTAGTCGGCCCAGGCCTGCATCATCCGGCGCCGCTCATCCATGTATTCGGCCTGGTGGCTGTACGCGCCGAAGACCTCATTTCGTTCCCGGTGGGAGAGCTGGCGATCAATGACCTCAGGGCGGAACCCAAGCTCCAGGAGGGCGCCCGTCGCGGTAGACCGGAAACCATGGCCGGTTACTTGGTCGGAACTGTAGCCCATGGCCCGCAACGCGCTGTTGATCGTTCCATCCGACATGGGGCGGGACGAGTCATTGCGGTTCGGGAAAACTAGCTCACCGTCACCGGTCAGGGTCTGGAGTCCCTTGAACAGAGCGATGGCTTGGCGAGAAAGCGGGACGGCATGGGGCTCTTTCATCTTCATGCCTACCATTCCTCTGGAACGATCCCGCTCCCCGGGGACGATCCAAAGGCCGGCGGACAAGTCGACTTCGGACCAACAGGCGCCTCGCAGCTCACCTGGCCGTAGGAACGTCAGGATAAGCAGCCGGACGGCGGACTTGATCTGGCTGCTGATCCGCACTGCCTCGAGGCGGATGAAGAAGTCGCGCAGCTCGCCGGCATGGAGGGCCGGCCGGTGCCTCGATGGCGCCACCTTCACGGCTTTGTGGAGTCCGGCTGCTGGATTCGTTTCTGCGCGTCCCGTGGCAATGGCGTAGAGGAATACATCGCTGGCCCGTTGCCTGACTCGCTTGAGCGTTTCCAGGGCGCCCCTGGCTTCGACCTTCCGTAGGGCGGCGAGCAGCTCGGCAGCGGTTATTTCCCCAATGGGCCGCCGGCCCAGGGAAGGGAATAGGTCCTTTTCGAGGGAGACGATGATTTTGTCGGCGTAGCTCTCCACCCATTCGTGCCGCTTGTGCTCGAACCATTCCCGGGCGACGGCTTCGAACGAGGTCCTGGCGGCCACCTTCCGGGCGATTTTCTCTTCACGCCGGGTCTCTCCAGGATCCTTCCCTTGATCGAGTAGCTTCTGGGCTGCCGCCCGGCGCTCCCGGGCTTCCTTCAAGCCGACCTCTGGATATACCCCCAGTGCCAAGACTTTCTCTTTCCCCCCGAACCGGTATTTGAGCCGCCAGTAGCGAGCACCATTAGGCTGGACATGGAGATAAAGCCCCTTCTCATCGGATAGCTTGTAAGGCTTCTCCCGGGGTGCGGCTTTCCTGGCAGCAACATCGGTCAGCGGCATGGTTACCTCCTTGGCTGGGGGTATATTCTGGGCGGGCTTGCCGAGGGGCTAAAAAGTACCCCTAAAAATACCCCCAAATCTTACCGGATTCCCACGCGCAATGCCGTACATTGTCGGAACGCAGAAAACAAAAAACCCCGTGATTTCACGGGGTTTTCGGTTGTTCTCGGCATGTCTCGGAACGTTGGCTGGTCCCCTCGACAGGAATCGAACCTGTATCTGGCGCTTAGGAGGCGCCCGTTCTATCCATTGAACTACGAGGAGAGCGGCCGGGCGCGTATTGTAGCGGTTCGGGTCGGCGGGCGCCAATTTGGCTGGAATTCGCCCCCGGCGACCCCGAGTGGATAGAATGCGGCTTTTCCCATGCCGGCACCGTATCTGCCCAGCCTATGCCCTACCTCAAGCTCATCGACGCCAGCCTCGCCTTCGGCCACGTGCCGCTCCTCGACCATGCCGACTTCCAACTCGATCCGGGGGAACGGGTGGCGCTGATCGGACGCAACGGTACCGGCAAGTCGTCTCTGCTGGCCGCCCTGGCGGCAGGCAACGGGCGGGGGCGCCTGGACGACGGCGAGGTGTGGACCCAACCTGGCATCCGGGTCGGCTACGTACCCCAGGAGCCCCCTTTCGACCCTGACCTCACCGTTTTCGCGGCGGTAGTGGCCGGCATGGGCGACAGCTCGCGGCTGCTGGCCGAGTACCACGAGGTTTCCCACCGGCTGGCGGAAGCGGGGGCAGACCAGGAGAAGCTGCTGGCCCGCCTCCAAGAGTTGCAGCACAACCTGGAAGCCCTCGGCGCCTGGGCCTACGAGGCCCAGGCCGAGCGGGTCATCGACCGCTTCGCCCTCGATCCCGAGGCCCGGGTCGGCTCCCTCTCCGGCGGCCAGAAGAAGCGCCTGGCCCTGGCCCAGGCCCTGGCGGTGGCGCCGGAGGTGCTGCTCCTGGACGAGCCCACCAACCACCTGGACATCGGCGCCATCGAGTGGCTGGAGAATCTCCTCATCGATTCCGGCGTGACCCTGCTCTTCATCACCCACGACCGCCGCTTCCTGGACCGGGTGTGCACCCGCATCGTCGAACTGGACCGGGGCCGGCTGGCGAGCTTCCCCGGCAGCTTCAGCGACTATCAGCAGCGCAAGGAGGCCCTCCTGCACGAGGAAGCCCTGGCCAATGCCCGGGCCGACAAGCTCCTGAAGGAAGAGGAGGTCTGGATCAGGAAGGGCGTCGAGGCCCGGCGCACCCGCGCCGTTTTCCGGGTCCAGCGCCTGGACCGGCTGCGGACCGAGCGGGCGGCCCGGCGGGAACGCCAGGGCAAGGTCAGCCTGCAGCTCGATGCCGGTGAAAAGAGCGGCCAGCTGGTGGCGGAACTGAAGCACGTCAGCAAGCGCTTCGGCGACAAGACCGTGGTCCGCGACTTCTCCTCCCGCATCCAGCGGGGCGACAAGATCGGCCTCATCGGTCCCAACGGCGCCGGCAAGACGACCCTGCTGCGCCTCATCCTCGGCGAACTGCAGCCCGACGAAGGCTCCGTGCGCCTGGGGACCAAGCTGGAGATCGCCTATTTCGACCAGTTCCGCACCCAGCTCGACCCCGAGAAGAGCCTGGCCGACGTCATTTCGCCGGGCTCCGACTACGTGGAGATCGGCGGCGCCCGGAAGCACGTCATCGGCTACCTGGAGGATTTCCTCTTCGCCCCGGAGCGGGCCCGTTCGCCGGTGAAGTCCCTGTCCGGCGGCGAGCGCAACCGCCTGCTCCTGGCCCGCCTCTTCGCCCGGCCGGCCAACGTGCTGGTGCTGGACGAGCCCACCAACGACCTGGACATCGAAACCCTCGAACTCCTGGAAGCCCTGCTCCAGGACTACGACGGCACCCTGTTCCTGGTGAGCCATGACCGGGCCTTCCTGGACAACGTCGTGACCCAGACCATCGCCGCCGAAGGCGACGGCGTCTGGCGGGAATACGTCGGCGGTTACACCGATTGGGCCCAGTACCAGGCCCAGCGGACGAAGGAAGCCGCTGCCGCCCAGAAGGCCGAGGCCAAGCCCGCCGCAAAGCCGGCGGAGACACCCCGGCCCAAGGCCGACAAGCTGTCCTGGAAGGAACAGCGGGAACTGGAGGGGCTGCCTGACCGCATTGCCGCCCTGGAGGCCGAGCAGCAGGACCTCTCCCGCCGCCTGGAAGACCCGGCCCTCTACCAGAGCGACCCGGCGGCTGCCCAGGCCCACGCGGCCCGGCTGGCCGCCATCGAGGATGAACTATTGATCCTCCTGGAGCGCTGGGAATTCCTGGAGGGCAAGGCGTGAGCGGGCGCTGGCGCACGCCCGTCGTCATCCTGGTCTGCGGCTCGATCATCCTCACCCTCGCCATGGGGGTGCGGCATACGGCGGGCCTCTTCCTGCAGCCCATGACTCTGGCCCACGGCTGGAGCCGGGAAACCTTTTCCTTCGCCATCGCCCTCCAGAACCTGGTCTGGGGGCTGGCGTCGCCCTTCGCCGGTGCCCTGGCGGATCGCCACGGCGCGGGCCGTACCATCGCTGGCGCCGCGCTCCTCTACCTGCTGGGCCTGGTCCTCATGGCCTACGCCGATTCGGCCCCGGCCCTGGACTTGTCCGGGGGGCTGCTGGTCGGCCTCGGGCTTTCCGGCACCACCTTCACCGTCATCCTCGGGGTCATCGGCCGCCACACCACCCCGGCCCGGCGCAGCCTCGCCCTCGGGGTGGCCAGCGCCGGCGGCTCCTTCGGCCAGTTCGCCGTGCTGCCGGCGGGGCAGGCCCTCATCAGCGGTTACGGCTGGCAGGCGGCCCTGGTGCTGCTGGCCTGCGGCATCGGCCTCATCGTCCCCCTGGCCTGGTCCATGGCGGACGGCCACCGGCCGGCCGCCGGCACCGGCCAGTCAGTGGCCGATGCCCTGCGGGAGGCCGGCGGGGAGCGGAGCTTCCAATATCTTTTCTGGGGCTACTTCGTGTGCGGGTTCCAGACGGCCTTCATCATGCTGCACCTGCCATCTTTCCTCATTGACGCAGGCTTTTCGGCCAATGTGGGGATGACGGCGGTGGCCTTGATCGGGCTTTTCAACGTCCTCGGCTCCTTCCTGTTCGGCTGGGGCGGCGGGCGCTGCAGCAAGAAGGGCCTCCTGGTCCTCATCTACGGCCTGCGGGGCATCGGCATCGTCGCTTTCCTACTGGTCCCGCTGTCACCCGCTTCCGCCTGGGTCTTCGCCGCCTTCATGGGGTTGCTGTGGCTCGGCACGGTGCCCCTCACCAACGGCCTGGTGGCCCAGATCTTCGGCCTGCGCTACATGTCCATGCTGACCGGCGTGGTCTTCCTCGGCCACCAGCTGGGCAGCTTCCTGGGGGCCTGGCTGGGGGGGCGCATCTACGACGAGACTGGTTCCTACCTCTTGGCCTGGGGCTTGGCGGTGGGGCTGTCGGTGCTGGCGACGGCCCTGTCGTGGCCCATCGACGAGCGGCCCCTGGCCCGGGCGGAAGCCACGGCATGAAGCCCCAATGGCGCTGGTTCCTGCTCGGCATGGGGCTGGCCCTGGGAGCGATCCTGTTGGCGGCGATTTTCGTCGCCTACCAGAATCCCGGTCTGCTGCTGGACCTGGCCAACCTGCGTTACTGCGGCTGAGTCGGCTCTCCCGGCCCGAATTCCGCGCCCAGGCGATCCTTGATCCCTTCCGGCGTGAGATGCAGCAGGTCGGCGATGTCCCGATAGTCGTCGGGGATGGCTGGGTCGTCCCAGCCGTGGGCGGAGTGGCGAGCCAGGCGTACCGCCAGGGTGACGTTGCGCACCCGGGGCTGGCCGGCGTTGTCATCGTCCATGAGGCGCAGCAGCAGTCCCGGCAGATGCCATACCCGGCACAGGGCCAGCTGCAATTCCTGGAGGGTGAACCCCAGGACCTTCAACTGGGCGGTGGCGCTGCGCATGGTCGGGTGGGATACCTGCTCCGCTTCCATTCGCAAGCCGAGCTTGGGGGCGAAGCACCACACCAGGATCTCCGCCAGGTCGTGGAGGAGGGCGGCGATCCGGACCTCCTCCATGTTGAGGTCGTGCCGCCAGGTGGCCCAGTCGTTGGCATAGGCGGCGGCGCGCTGGGCGCGGCGGATGATCTTGAGGATGCCCAGGAGGGCGTGGGGATCTTCGCCCTTCAGCATGTCCTCGATGGTGGGCAGCTCGTGGAAGCGGTTGAAGAAGGGCTGGAGGCCGGACATCATGATGGCGCCGGCGATGGTGGTGATGTCGTTCTGCAGGGCCCGTCCCCGCAGGGGCTGGATATAGGCCAGCACCCGCACCGCCATGATCGGGTCCTGGAGGATGACATGGGCCAGGTCCCGCGGGTCCACCCGGTCGACATCCTCCCGCATCTCTTCGAGCTGGCGCCTGGTGTTGCGCAGGACGGGCAGGCTGCTGTTGCTGAACAGTACGACCCAGGCTTCAGCGTCCTGCAAAGGGTGGTCGAGCATGTTGTTCTTCTATCTCAATAAAGTTGGCTAACCTACTGTTTTAATTGTTTTCCAGTTTAAGCATGGATGATGGGCGAGGGCAAGGGGTTTGGCGTGAGATAATGCAGAAATCCCACTTAATGTCTCCCAATATGGACTACGCCATCATCCCCGTCACTCCCTTTGCGCAGAACTGCACCCTTTTCTGGTGCCGGACAACCCGGGAAGCGGCGGTCATCGACCCGGGCGGGGATATCGACCGTATCCAGCAAGCAGTAACCGAACGGGGCCTGAAGCTGGTGAAAATCCTGGTCACCCACGGCCACATCGACCATGCCGGCGGCGTGGCGGTCCTGGCGGATTCCCTGGGGCTGCCCATCGAAGGGCCCCAGGAGGAAGATCGCTTCTGGATCGAGGGCATGCCCCAGCAGAGCCGCATGTTCGGGTTCCCGGCGGTCAGGAGCTTCGAGCCGACGCGCTGGCTCAAGGACGGCGACCAGGTGAGCTTCGGCCAAGTGGTTCTGGATGTGCTGCACTGCCCGGGGCACACCCCGGGGCACGTGGTTTTCTACCATCAGCCCAGCCGGCTCCTGCAAGTGGGGGATGTGCTGTTTCAGGGCTCCATCGGGCGCACCGATTTTCCCCGGGGCGACCACGACGCCCTCATCCGTTCCATCCGGGACAAGCTCTTTCCCCTGGGGGATGACGTGTCCTTCATCCCGGGGCATGGGCCCATGTCTACCCTGGGGGAGGAGCGCCGCTACAATCCCTTCCTGAGCGGCCAATTCGGCTGAGAGGCGGCGCGCCGCTCAGGTAACGGCGCGGATGCCGCTGGCCCAGGCCAGGGCGCTCAACTGGGCGGAAGCAAAGGTATCGCCATCCACGCCGAGGCTGTCGAGAAGAAGGCCGGCGGCTGCCGTGTCCCGGTTGTCCGCGGCGGCCAGGGCGGTGAGCAGCGTGCCCAGGGAACCAGTGCGTTCCTTCAGGGCGGCATGGACGGCGGCGGGCAAGGGTAGCTGCTGCAGGATTTCCGGCATCGAAAGATTGAGCAGGGTGTCAAGCAGCGAAAAGGCGCCGGTCATGAAGGCCGCATCCAGGAGTTTGTCGGTTTCGGGCGGCGGCTGGATGCCCGGGGCGAGGGCTTCCATCAGGCGTCCCCGGGTCGCGGCTTGCAGCAGGAGCGGGTTGGGTTGATGCCCCCCGTTGGGATCGGCATAGACCAGCAGTTGCAGCCAGCGCTGCAGTTGCTGGCGACCCAGGAGGGCGATGGCCTGGGCAAAACCGGTGATCGGGGCGGGCGGTCGCATGCCGGCCGAATTGACCAGGCGCAGCAGGCTGTAGGCCAGTTTCGGCTCCTGGCGGAAAATTTCCTCGATTTCCCGGGTGTCGGCGTCGGCGGCAATGAGGGCCAGAAGTTTCAGGAGCCGTGTTCGCAGCATGTCCGGCTTCCTGGAGGAGGAGGAACGGTTCAGCAGGTACTCGCCGGTGACCAGGGCGCAGTGGTTGGCCGTGGCCCAGACGAAATCGTTGCGGCTGCGCAGGCCGGTAACGGCGATGGCGGTCCCGGTCGCCAGAGCCATCAGGCTTTGGGCGGGGAGGGTGCGGGCATGGCTGGCGGCAAGGACCACATGGCGCCAAGCGCCGGCGGGGGGCACCGGGTCCTTGGGGCCCAACACCAGGCCGATCCTGGCGCCGGCTTGACGCAGGTCGGCCTCCAGCCGGTCATGTCTTTCCTTTGCCCCGGGCGCCTCTGCCGGGCCCAGGAGGAACACGACCGTCTGGTCGGCAAAGGCTGCGGCGGCGGCTACGCTTTCGGGGCCAAGGGCCGGGATGAACCAGGGTCGCCCCGGATTCGCAGTCGGCAGCGCCGGGTGTCGGGCCAGCCGGGAGAGGGCTTGGGCGAAAGCGGTGTCCGGGCCGGAAAATTCGATATGGAATCCAGCCCAGCTTTCATCGGTATCAAACCACGGCGTGATGAAAAGATGCTCCGATTTCGACATGCTGCTCTCAGCTTCCTTCTCTTGCTTGTTCCGGGTGGCTTCCAGGCCAGTCATCCGGCGAGTTGAAGTTCTCGAAGGCCTCCGGCTGGTCGGAAAAATCGGCGACCCGGCAATCCATTTCCCCTTGCCATTGGCCGACTTTGCGCTTGCCGGCATTCAGGAAGGCTTCCAGGCGGGGCAGCAGGCTGCGGCGGTAAAGGGCGAAGACAGGTTCCCGGCCGTTGCCGGCGGCCACCGCCGCTTCGCCGTCGGCGAGGGCCGCAGCCAGCCGGTTCGCCAGGTCGGAGGGCAGGAAAGGGGAATCGCAGGGGGCGGTCAGAACCAGGGGGGTGGCGGCAACCTGGAGGGCGGCGTGGAGGCCGGCCAGAGGGCCGGGAAAACCGGCGATGCGGTCGGAGACCAGCCGGCACCCAAGCAGCCCGTAGCGCTCGGCGTTGCGGTTGCAGTTGATGAGGACCTCGCCCACCTGGGGGCGGATACGGCGCAGGACATGGGCCGCCAGGGGCTCGCCGTCGAGCGGTTGCAGTCCTTTATCGACACCTCCCAGGCGAGTGGCCAGTCCGCCGGCAAGGATGACGGCAGTGATTTCTTCTTGCGCCATAATGAAGGGATGATCCCATATTATTGGTCCGAGGCGATACGCCAATTGGCCGACGCCGATCCGGTGATGGCGGCCCTGATCGGCCGGTATGCCGGCACGGGCCTCTGTTCCCGGGGAGATGCCTTCGGCACCCTGGCCCGCTCCATCGTCGGCCAGCAGATCTCGGTCAAGGCGGCAGACGCCGTCTGGGCGCGCTTCGCCGCCGCGGTGGGGACGGTGTCGCCGGCGGCGGTGCTGGCCGCCGGGGAGGCGGGTCTCGCCAGCAGCGGCCTGTCCCGGCGCAAGATCGAATATATGGTCGATCTCGCCGGGCATTTCGCCGCCGGGCGTATCCGGCCCGAGCACTGGGCGGACATGGCGGACGAGGCGGTGATCGCCGAGTTGGCCGCTGTGCGCGGCATCGGCCGGTGGACGGCGGAGATGTTCCTGATCTTCAACCTCCTGCGGCCCGATGTCTTTCCCCTGGACGACCTGGGCCTGCAGCGGGCCATCTTCGACCACTACTTCGGCGGTGAGAAGCAGCCCCGGCGGGTGCTGGCCGAGCTGGGAGAGGGCTGGCGCCCCTGGCGCACGGTGGCGACCTGGTATCTGTGGCGCAGCCTGGATCCCTTGCCGGTGGAGTATTAGCCGGAGGGCTTAGCCTTTTGGGGTAGAATACCCGCCGACCCAAAATTCCCGCCGTCCATGAAAACCAGTTTTCTCGACTTCGAACAGCCCATTGCCGATCTGGAAGCGAAGATTGAAGAGCTTCGCTTCGTCCAGGACGATTCCGCCGTCGATATTTCGGAAGAGATTTCGCGCCTGGAAAAGAAAAGCGCTCAACTGGCCAAGGATATCTATGCCAAGCTCACGCCCTGGCAGATTTCCCAGTTGGCCCGGCATCCCCAGCGGCCCTACACCCTCGACTACACCGGCCGCATCTTCACCGATTTCGAAGAGCTGCACGGCGACCGCGCCTTCGCCGATGATCGCGCCATCGTCGGCGGCCTGGCCCGCTTCAACGGCCAGCCGGTCATGGTCATCGGCCACCAGAAGGGGCGCGATACCAAGGAAAAGATTTACCGCAATTTCGGCATGCCCCGCCCCGAGGGCTACCGCAAGGCCCTGCGCCTGATGAAGCTGGCCGAGAAGTTCGGCCTGCCGGTGATGACCTTCGTGGATACTCCGGGGGCCTATCCCGGCATTGACGCCGAGGAGCGCGGCCAGTCCGAGGCCATCGGGCGCAATCTCTACGTCATGGCCGAGCTCAAGGTCCCCATCATTGTCACCATCATCGGCGAAGGGGGCTCCGGCGGCGCCCTGGCGATCGCCGTGGGCGATATCGTCCAGATGCTGCAGTACTCCACCTACTCGGTCATCTCCCCGGAAGGCTGCGCTTCCATTCTCTGGAAGAGCGCCGAGAAGGCCCCAGAGGCGGCGGAGACCATGGGCATCACGGCGCCCCGCCTGAAAACCCTGGGCCTCATCGACAAGATCGTGAGCGAGCCCCTGGGCGGCGCCCACCGGGACCATGCCGCCATGGCCCAGAACCTCCGGAAGGCCTTGCAGGACGCCCTCAAGCATGTTTCCGGACTGTCCACCAGCGAGCTGCTGGCGGCGCGCTATGAGCGGCTCATGTCCTATGGCCGGTTCAAAGAGCAGCCCGTCAAGTAGGCTGCTCTCCCAAGTCCGGGGTTTTCTCGCGGCCCGACTGGGCCCGGCCGACCGAGTCTGCGTTGGCCTCTCCGGCGGCCGGGACTCGGTGGTCCTTCTCCACCTCCTGGCCCGCCTCGCCTGCGGCCGGCAGTTGTCCGCCCTCCACGTGCATCATGGCCTCTCCCCCCATGCCGGGGCATGGACGGCCTTTTGCCGGGAATTGTGCGCAAGCCTGGATGTTCCCCTGCAGGTTGAATACGTCACGGTCGAGGCTGACGGCGGACTCGGCCTGGAAGCTGCCGCCCGCGCCGAGCGCTATGCCGCCTTTTCCAGCTGCGGTGCCGATTGCCTCCTGCTCGCCCATCATCAAGACGACCAGGCCGAGACCCTGCTGTTCAATCTGGTGCGGGGCACCGGGGTGACTGGCGCGGCGGGGATGCCCGCTGAACGCCGCCTGGGGGCCCTGCGCCTGCTGCGCCCGCTGCTGGGCGTGCCGCGCAGCGACATCGTGGCCTATGCCCGGGAAAGCGGTCTCGCCTGGATCGACGACGAAAGCAACGACGACACCGGCTTCTCCCGCAATTTCCTGCGCCACGAGATCCTGCCCCGCCTGGGGGAGCGGTTTCCCGCCGCCAGCGCCTGCCTGGCCGGCGCCGCCGCCCACTTTGCCGAGGCCGACGGGCTTCTGGCCGAACTGGCGGAAGCCGACTGGCAGGCCCGGGCAGTGGGCGATGAGCTGCCCATGAAGAGCCTCCGGGATCTGTCGCCGGCCCGCCTCAAGAATGTCCTGCGCCATCGCCTCCGGTGCCTGGGCTGGCGGGTTCCCGCCGCCCGTCGGCTGGAGGAATTCGTCCGCCAGTTGCTGGAAGCGGCCCCGGACACCCACCCGGCGCTGCACCTGCCCGACGGCGAGATGCGGGTGCTGCGCCGCCGCTTATGTTGGATCGGTCAGGGAATCCCCCTGTAGTGCCTGCCTTCGGTTAAAATCAAAAAATACTGTCCTGAACCCATAGATTATGATTACCGGATCCATTGTCGCCATCGTCACCCCTATGCATGAAGATGGCAGCCTCGACTACGCAGCCCTGCGCAAGTTGGTTGATTTCCATGTGGCCGAAGGCACCGACGGCATTGTCATCGTCGGTACCACGGGCGAGTCCCCCACCGTCGATGTCGAGGAACACCGCGAACTGATTCGCGTCACCGTCGAGCATGCGGCCGGCCGCATTCCGGTGATCGCCGGCACCGGCGCCAATTCGACGGCGGAAGCCATCGAACTGACCGAGTTCGCCAAGCAGGCCGGCGCCGATGCCGCCCTCTCCGTCGTCCCCTATTACAACAAGCCCACCCAGGAAGGCCTCTACCGGCACTTCAAGGCCATTGCCGAGGCGGTGGACCTGCCCATCCTGCTCTACAACGTCCCCGGCCGCACCGTCGCCGACATGTCCAACGACACCGTGCTGCGCCTGGCCCAGGTGCCCGGCATCGCCGGCATCAAGGACGCCACCGGCAACCTGGACCGGGCCTGCGACCTGATCGCCCGGGCGCCCAAGGGCTTCGCCCTCTACAGCGGCGACGACATGACCTGCGTCGCCTCCATCATGCTCGGCTTCCACGGCAATATCTCGGTAACCGCCAACGTCGCTCCGCGGCTGATGCATGAAATGTGCGTCGCGGCCGCCGCCGGCGAAGTGCGGAAGGCGCGGGAGATCCACTTCAAGCTCCTGGGGCTGCATCGCGACCTGTTCTGCGAAGCCAACCCCATCCCGGTCAAGTGGGCGGTGGAGCAAATGGGCATGATGCCCGGCGGTATCCGCCTGCCCCTCACCCCGCTGTCCGAAGCCAACCGCGAGCGCGTCCGCGCCGCCATGCGCCAGGCTGGCGTTCTTGCCTGACGGAGATACCATGAATCGACGGCTTTCCGGTTTTACCCTGACCCTCGTGGCGCTCGCCGTCGCGGGGTGCGGCATCCTTCCCGAATCGAAGAAGATCGACTACAAGTCGGCCGGCAAAGTCCCCTCCCTGGAGGTGCCGCCGGACCTGACCCAGCTTTCCAAGGATGAGCGCTTTGCGGTGCCTGACGGCGCCGGCAAGGGCAGCGCCACCTTCTCGGCCTATGCCGCCGACCGCTTGCCGGCGGCCCAGGCCCAGAATTCGGCGATCCTGCCCCAAGTGGAGAAGGCCCGCGTCGAGCGTTCAGGCAACCAGCGCTGGCTGGTGGTGACGGTGCCCGCCGACAAGCTCTGGGACACGGTCAAGGATTTCTGGCAAGAGCTGGGGTTCATCGTCAAGGTCGAGATGCCCGAGGCCGGCGTCATGGAAACCGACTGGGCCGAGAACCGCGCCAAGATTCCGGATGACTTCATCCGCAACACCCTGGGCAAGGTTCTGGATTCCCTCTATTCCACCGGCGAGCGGGACAAGTTCCGGACCCGCTTCGAGCCTGGCGCCGAGCCCGGCACCACCGACATCTTCATCAGCCACCGGGGCATGGAGGAGGTCTATACCTCGTCGGCCAAGGATGACACCCGTTGGCAACCCCGGCCGCCGGACCCGGAAGCGGAAGCCGAGATGCTGCGCCGCCTGATGGTTCGCCTGGGCACCGAGGAGAAGCGGGCGGAAGCTGCTGTCGCCACCGCCAAGCCGGAACTCCGCGCCCGCCTTGCCAAGGCCGGCGATGGTTCCGGTACGGTGGAAGTGCAGGAGCGCTTCGACCGCGCCTGGCGGCGGGTTGGGCTGGCCCTGGACCGGGTCGGATTCACCGTCGAGGACCGTGATCGCTCCAAGGGGCTGTATTTCGTCCGCTACGTCGATCCGGAAATCGACAGCAAGAAGGAAGACAAGGGTTGGCTGTCCAAGCTTGCCATCTGGAAGAGCGACGAAGCGCCCGCCAGCAGCAAGGTCCAGTACCGTATCTATGTGAAGGAACTGGGCAGCAGCAGTACCAACATCCAGGTCCTGTCGCGGGAAGGCGGCGTCGACAAGTCCGATACCGCCAAGAAGATCATCAGCCTGCTCTACGACCAGCTGAAGTGATACGTTTCGCCTCGCTCGGCAGCGGCAGTAGCGGCAACGCACTGCTGGTGGAGAGCGGGGCGACCCGACTCCTGGTGGATTGCGGCTTCAGCCTCCGGGAAACGGCCGCGCGGCTCAACCGCCTCGGCGTCACCCCCGGCGACTTGACCGGCCTGCTGGTCACCCACGAGCACTCCGACCACATCGGCGGCGTTTTTCGCCTGGCGCGGCGCTACGGCTTGCCCGTCTGGCTGACCTACGGAACCCTGATGGCCGCCGGGGCGGCGGCGGATGGCGCCGACTGCCGGGTCATCGACAGCCACGATCCGCTGGCGGTGAACGACCTGGAAGTGCTGCCCTATCCGGTGCCCCACGATGCCCGGGAACCGGTCCAGTACGTATTTTCAGACGGCGCTCTGCGGCTGGGGGTCCTCACCGACGCCGGTGAGGCGACGGCCCACCTGCGGGCCATGCTGTCCGGTTGCCATGGCCTGGTCCTGGAGTGCAACCACGACGCCCGCATGCTCGCCGAATCAGCCTATCCTCCCGCCCTCAAGCGCCGCATCGCCGGGCGCTACGGCCACCTGGAAAACCAGGCGGCAGCGGACCTTCTGGCCAGCATCGACGCCTCCCGCCTGCAGCATCTGGTGGCGGCCCATCTGAGCGAACACAACAATCTGCCCGAACTCGCGGCCCGGGTCCTGGCGGCGGCCGTGAACTGCGAAGAAGGCTGGGTAGGCGTGGCGGATCAGGCAGCCGGCTTTGCCTGGCGGCAGCTCGGCTGAGGTCAACAAAAAAGCGGGACCGAAGTCCCGCCTCTGTTCAGCGTGAGCCGAAGAGAATTACTTGGCAGCAGCGGTGCCGGAAGCGGCAGCCGGAGCGGCTTCGGTGGCGGAAGCGGCAGCCGGAGCAGCTTCGGTGGCGGAAGCGGCAGCGGGAGCGGCGGGGGCAGTAGCAGCGGGGGCCGGGGCGGGAGCGGCAGCCTTCGGCTCTTCCTTCTTGCCACAGGCGGTCAGGGCCAGAGCGATCAGAGCAGCAGCGAGAACGGACTTATTCATTGGTGTAATTCCCTTATCGATAAAGAAACTAGCAAATTTTAAACTTGCCAAAAATTTTGAAGGCCGGAGCGACCGGCCAGATTGTGATTATATCAAGATTGCCGAATTTCACCAGAATTGTGCTGCGGACGCACAATGCCGCCGTTGTTCCATCACAAACCCAGGGTAGTTGGGCTGACCGGTGTCCCGCCTTCGCGCCGGATTTCCTCAAAGCGTTGACAATAGGGTTCCAGTTCCTCCCCTTCATCCGTCAGAAGCTTGGATCTGGGCTGGTCCTGATCGAAAAGCACAAGTCCATGGCGGCCGTCAACCAGGATCATGGCATCCCGCAGGTGGGCCAGGTGGTCTGGGGTTTTTACCATAGTCATGCCTGTGGGATGGTCGGCGAGCAACCGCATCAGGCGAGGATTGGTGCGCTGCACCAGGGCGGTTTCCCGGAGGGCGATGCGCAGGCAGTCGGCCCGCCCGGGCTGCAGCAGGCGCCTCAGATAATCCTGCCGGAAACTGGCGTCCAGCTGGAGGCGGGCCAGATCGTGGTCATAAATCAGGATTTCCCGTTCCGCCAACGCCAGGAGGCGGTCCGCCGCCGACTGGAATTCGCCCCAGGATGTCAAAAGTTCACGGGCCATGGCGTGTAGTTTAGCGCATTGTTAAAATTGAAGTTTTTCTCGGAGTAGCAGGGTATGCCCATCGGGCTCATCGAATCAGTGGACCACGAAGCGCGGGGCATTACGCGCCTGGACGGCAAGACGATTTTCGTCGAAGGCGCCCTGCCAGGGGAAGTGGTCGAATACGCCAGCTACCGCAAGAAGCCCAATTATGAAATGGCCCATCTGGTGCGGGTGGTCACCGCCTCGCCGGCCCGGGTGCAGCCCCGCTGTCCCCATTTCGGAATCTGCGGCGGCTGCGCCATGCAGCATGTGGACCCGGCGGCCCAGGTGGCGATCAAGCAGCGGGTGCTGGAGGATAGCCTGTGGCACATCGGCCGGGTCCGCCCGGAGCACCTGCTGCCCCCTATCCAGGGCGCGCCCTGGGGCTACCGCCACCGGGCCCGGCTCGGGGTGCGCAAGGTGCCGACCAAGGGCGGCATGCTGATCGGTTTCCATGAGAAGAAGAGCAGCTATATCGCCGACATCCGCTCGTGCCTGGTGCTGCCGCCCCATGTGTCGGACCTGCTGGTGCCCCTGCGGGAACTCTTCAGCGCCCTCTCCATCGCGGACCGCCTGCCCCAGGTGGAAGTGGCGGTGGGCGAGGACTGCACGGCCCTCGTGCTGCGCATCCTGCAGCCTCTCAACGACAAGGACGAGCAGCTCTTGCGGGCCTTCGCCGACCGCCACGGGGTGGTGTTCTACCTGCAGCCCAAGGGCCCCGATACCGCCTACCGCTTCTATCCGACCCCCGGCCCCAGGCTTTCCTACGCCCTGCCGGAATTCGGCCTGGAGATGGATTTCCGGCCCACCGATTTCACCCAGGTCAATCATGCCGTGAACCGCATGCTGGTGCGCCGGGCTATCCGGCTCCTCGACCCGCGGCCGGGGGAACGCATCGCCGACATGTTCTGCGGCCTGGGCAACTTCACCCTGCCCATCGCCCGCCGCGGGGCGACGGTGGTGGGCATCGAGGGCAGCGAAGCCCTGGTGGAGCGGGGCCGGCAGGGGGCGGCGGCCAACGGCCTGGCGGAGCGGATGGAATTCGGCGTCGCCAACCTGTTCGACTGCACGCCGGAATCCCTAGCCGCCCTCGGCCCCTTCGACAAGATGCTCATCGACCCGCCCCGGGAAGGAGCCATCGAGGTGGTCAAGGCCCTGGGGGAGAACGGGCCGCGCCGCATCGTCTATGTCTCCTGCAATCCGGCGACCCTGGCCCGGGACGCGGCGGTGCTGACGACGGTGAAGGGCTACCGCTTCGTGGCGGCGGGGGCAGTCAATATGTTCCCCCAGACGGCCCATGTGGAATCGATCGCGGTTTTCGAAAAATAAAAAAGGCGGCTTGAAGCCGCCTTTTTCGAACGCGGGACGCTGCCTTAGTCGCGATCGCCGCTGAAGGCCATGAGCAGGTTCAGGAGACCGACGAAGACGTTGTAGAGATCCAGGTACACCGCCAGGGTGGCGATGACGTAGTTGGTTTCGCCCCCCTGCACGATGCGGCTGATGTCGTAGAGGATGTAGGCCGAGAAAATCATCACCACCGCGGCGGAAACCGCCAGGGAGAGGGCCGGGATCTGGAAGAAGACGTTGGCCAGGGCCGCCAGCAGCACCACCACCATGCCGACGAACAGGAACTTGCCCATGCCGCTGAAATCTCGCTTGCTGACGGTGGCGACGGCGGAGAGGGTGAAGAAGATGGCGCCGGTGCCACCCGCCGCCATGGCGATGAGGGAACCGCCGTTCGAAAAGCCCAAGGCCACTTGCAGGATGCGGGACAGCATCAGGCCCATGAAGAAGGTGAATCCCAGCAGCAGGGCGACGCCCCAGCCGCTGTCCTTGGTGCGCTCGATGCCATACATGAAGCCCCAGGCGATGCCGAGGAAGAGCATGAAGGCCATGAACGGGCTGCCGGCGAGGAAGCTGAACCCCATCGCGACGCCGGTCAGGGCGCCGAGCACGGTGGGCAGCATGGAAAGGCCGAGCAGCAGGTAGGTGTTGCGCAGAACGCGATTCTGCCGAAGAGCGAGCTCAGGGGTGCCTTGCCCGATCATCTGGAAGTCGGTTTGCATGGATGGGTGCTCCTTGTCTTGGGAAATTCCGGCTCATAAGACTAGCGGAGGGGTTTGAAAGTTGCAACCGCCAGCCGGATGGCATGGCAAGGCGGCTGGAGGGCGCCCTGTGCTATCATCGCGCCTCCCCGGAGGTGTGGCAGAGTGGTCGATTGCACCGGTCTTGAAAACCGGCAACGGGTAACCGTTCGTGAGTTCGAATCTCACCGCCTCCGCCAGATGTGCTGTAACGATGCTCGCTCGCTAGCCAAAGATGAAAACGAGATGTGGAGGATAGTTGCGGCAATAACGGAGGTTCAGCGGACATTAAACCAGCATGGATATGATCCGCGCTGATGGGTGGCAGAGGGAGTAAGTGCCAGTCTTAGGGCGCTAACCTAGCGATTCAGAACGCCCTCAGCTTGATCCTAAAGATCTCCTGCTGCACCAAAGAATTCCCTGGTCCATTCTTGTGCGCCAACAACTTTCCTTAGTCGAACTGCACCAAATCCGGGATTGGCTACAGTAACCTCGGTTGCGATATCGTTTAGTCGCTTCAAGACGGCTGCATCCATGCTGGGTCGGCGGCTTGCGCCAGAGCTGATATATGCATGCGGTGTGCAGTCTCTAATACGAGACTTGTCGCCAGAGGTAGGCAAATATTGCCCGGCAAGGCTATATGGAGTTAAGCAGGTAACAGGGTTGGGGTTCAGCATGTTGGCCCACACAGGGGGGTGGTCTCCGGTGCTGGAGCCGTGGTGAGCAACTTTATATGCCGAACTGCGGGGGCGGTTAGCGCACCATTGGTCATTTACTACAGCACTCCAGCCTAGGGCTTCGTGGTTCTCTAGGTCTGATCCAAGTAAGACAGCATCCCCAACAAAATCGATGTGCAGGACAACGGCTTCCAAATTTGGCTTCATTTCCGGTGCGTGCCCAATCTGGATGCCGGGGTTTTTAGGTACATGGCTAGCAAAGTGGGCTATCGATTGTGCGCAGGCCGCCGGGGTGGGGGATAGCGCGCAGACCCGGATGTTTCTCTCGTTTGCCGTGAGCTCCAGGACAGACGTCCGTTGGTGCAGGAAGTAAACGATTTCCCGTGCCTTGACTGCAGAATAGAGCTCTTTGGAACCTCGAGAAAGACCAGGGGCGAACTTTTCGCTGTACGCGGCGAGGAACGCAGTTGCCTCTGCGTCTGAGAAAACATGAGACAGCATGAATTCTGCGTCGGCATAGTGAGCAGCTAACGTAGAGATGCCGCGCACGTGATCGTCATGCCAATGCGAAGCAATAATTGCTTTTACACCAGATGCTGGAACGCCAATTTGCTCTAGGTATGCACGGGAAGCAGGCTCAGATGTGCCCGGGACTAGGCACGAATCGACCAGCATCCAATTTTGTTCCCCAAGATGGACCGCTATCGCCTCACCGTAACCAGGACCAAAAATCGTGATTTCGATTTCATTGTCGGCGGGTCCGCCGCCATAGTTAATCATTCGGCAAGCGGTCTAGCTTTCATCTTGGACACAAGAACTTGGGCCTCTGCCCTAATTTGCTGGATTTGGTGCTGTGACCAACTCGGCCGCCGACGAAAGCGCAATTCCTGAGAGTTCTTGATGTTGCCTCGCCGTACTTGCTTGTACAGCGTTAGATAAAATACTGCACCGGGTTTGACCAAATCCAAGTCCTGCTCAGAGACCCACTGAAGTTCGATCTGGGCAGTATGGTCAGGCACTTGTCCCATCTTTGCCGACAATAGAGCACGCATGCTCTGGGTGTCATCGTCCACGCTAAGCACTCGCCCTTCCCAAAGCTGGAGCACTGCTGCATCTGCGGCGTCGTCGGATATCTCACGCATCTTGGGTAGAGAGGGGGGGAGAAACTCTTTCCCAAGCTGCGATTTGGCAGTCAGCGACGAGGCTGCAAACTCTTCGGGCCGGGCTGCTGTGTTGGCCGGGCCCACCTCAATAGGGCGAAACTCGAAAGCTTGGAGGTGTCCGTCGTACGGGGTGGACACGCGGGCCGTCGGCCAACCGTCAATGAGGTGTTGTGGAACTCGTGTGAGCATGGATTAGTTTGTGTTTCCGGTACCGGCTAATGCAGCTGAAATGAGACCATCAAAAACACGGGTAGCGTCTTCCCATGTCTTCAGCCAATCTGCCTCAATGATCCCAGCGGCTTGTTCCCCCGGTGGCAAAAGGTCTCCGCTGGCTTCAATGACATTGTGGTTATTGTATGACATGTAAACGCCGTAGCGGAGCTTTGACGAAGGTTGAATGGATATCCGCTTCTCGTTCTTCGACAGGGCCTCACGGCGTTCATTGGTTTCTTGGATGCGGATGGTTAGGTCCGCCATCCCAGCAGAAAACCCATCGCCAGGGAACAGGTCTCGCCAAATAACCTTCGGGGCTAGTACGTCGCCTACCCGGTGGTAGTCAGCCTCGGAGCCTAGGCGATAGTGAGCGTGGAAATTGAGGCCCAAAGCCCTGATAGGCGAGTGTGGTACTAGTGACAGAATGCCGATTGCTAGGTCTGAGAAGGCAGGGGTTAATGGCCCCTTGCTGGTCAGCGAAAACTGCTCTTCGAGGACCTGCAATGCAAACCAAGCTGTTTCGTAGGCGCACACTTGGCGGGAAACGATTAGGCTTTCACTACTCAGCGCAGTTTCGCAGTCACCCTGTCCAATGAGCTGGTTCCGTAAAAGCCAGTCTGGGGAGAATATCGCCGGATTGAATGAGCCTACCGCGATGATCGATGAGCCAAAAATCTCAGCTTGTCTTGTCACGTGAGGTGTACCTAACGTTAGGTTTAACTAAGTATTGTACATGGATATCGACCAAGTGCGATCCATGCCAGACCCTAAAACAGCTGTATTAACAACGAAGTCTCGACAACCGTCTCATAGTAAGTTGGGCACTCACAATCGCGGAAGTTCGCCAAAAACCTTGCAGGATTTGACGTTTCGCTCTTGGTGGTACAAAGAGAGTCTGTGGTTGCTCTGTAGCGGATTGATAAATAACGAATTATATATTTACTCGTCGAATCTCACCGCCTCCGCCAGAAAGTATGAAAGCCGTTGATCCACAACGGCTTTTTTGTTTTCTGCGCACCCTTTTCCCTGCGGCCGGGGGCGGCCGCCGGGCATGAACGATGGGCCGGCGGGGCGGTCCAATTTTGAGTGTTTCCCCTTCAGCAGGAACGCCGCCCTCCGGGCCTCAAAATGACCTACAAGCCTTCTCCATTGCCGGCACCCGTAAACCTGCGGGCTTTTGTTTGACAGAAGGGGAAATGATCGAGGACCCCGACCTCTACCGGCTATTCAAGGCGGAAAGCGGCCAGCATCTGGCCCGCCTGGAAGAGGATTTGCTGCGCCTGGAGCAATCCCCTGCCGATCCGGCGCTGCTGGAAGAAGCCTTCCGGGAATCCCATAGCCTGAAGGGCGCGGCGCGGGTCCTCGGGCTGGTCCGGATAGAGAGCGCCGCCCTGGGGCTGGAAAGTGTCTTTAACGCGGCCCGCAAGGGGGAAGCTCCCCTCACTCCGGATATCGTCACTCGCCTGAACCAGGCCCTGGGGGAGTTGCGCGAGCGCGTGCAGGAGGCCCTCGCCGGCGGCGACATGGCAGAACCCGCTTCGCCGCGGCCGTCCGCGCCTACCCAGCCCCCGGCAGCATCCTCGAGGAAATGACGAATCCCCTGATGCCCCTGATCTTGGTGGTCGAGGACAGCGCGGTGGAGGCGGAACTGGTGCGCCGCACCCTCGCCCGGGCAGGCTACGAGGTGACCGTGGCGCGGGACGGCGAGGAAGGCCTGAAGGCGGCGCGGGCCCATCGCCCCGACCTGGTGATGAGCGACATCAACATGCCGGTGATGAACGGCTATGCCCTGTGCCGCGCCCTCAAGTACGACGAGGCGATGTGGAATATCCCGGTGATCCTGTTGACGGTGCTGGCGGAGCCGGAGGACATCATCGAGGCCATCAATTCCGGCGCCGACGCCTACATCATCAAGCCCTATGTCGAGCCCAAGCTGCTGGACCGCGTCCGCGCCCTGCTGGAAGCCCCGATCCTGAGGCGGCGGGCCGACGAGCGGCGGGAGGAGGTGGTGGGATACGGCGGCAAGCACTTCAGTATCGCCGGCGGCGGCCAGCAGATATTGAATCTGCTGCTGTCCCTGTACGAGAACGCCCTCAACCAGAATCGGCAGCTGTCGGCCATCCAGGCCCAGTTCAGCCTGCTCAACGAAACCCTGGAGCAGCAGGTGCGGGAACGGACCGCGGCACTGGCGGAAAGCGAGGAACAGTTCCGCTACATGTTCGAGCATTCCTCCATCGGCAAAAGCATCCTCGCCTTCGATGGGCGGCTGGAACGGGTGAACAGCGCCCTGTGCGAGATGCTGGGGTACGCCGAGGATGAACTCCAGACCCTCGGCTGGGTGGGCGTCACCCACCCCGACGACATCGAAGCGACCCGCAGTGCCCTGGCGCCCCTTCTGGCCGGCGAAAAGGAATCGACCCGCTTCATCAAGCGCTACCTGCACAAGAGCGGCACCGTGGTGTGGGCGGACGTGACCGTCAGCCTGCGCCGGGATGGGGACGGCAAGCCCCTCTACTTCATAACGAACGTCAGCGACGTCACCGAGCGCATGCTGGCCGTGGAGGAAATCCGCAAGCTCAACGCCGAGCTGGAGCAGCGGGTGGCGGAGCGCACCGCGACCCTGCAGGCCGCCAACAAGGAGCTGGAAGATGTGGCCTACTCGATTTCCCACGACCTCCGGTCTCCCCTGCGGGCCATCGACGGCTTCTCCCGCAAGGTAATGGCCCGCTATGGCGACAAGCTGGACGACGAGGGCCGGCGCCAGCTGCAGGTGGTCTGCGAAAACGCCCTGCGCATGGGCCGGCTGATCGACGACCTCCTGGCCTTCTCCCGCATGGGGCGCCGGGAAATGGCGCGGCAGCCGGTGGACATGGAGGCCATCGCCCGGAAAGTCGCCGAGGAGCTGCGGGCCGCCGAGCCCGGGCGCGCCATCGAGTTGAGCTTCTCGCCGCTGCCGCCCGCCTGGGGGGATGCCATCATGCTCCGCCAGGTGTGGGCGAACCTCATCGGCAATGCCGTCAAATTCACCCGTCGGCGGCCGGCGGCCCGCATCGACATCGGCGGCAGCACAGAGGGCGGGGAGGTTCGCTACTGGATCAGGGACAACGGCGCCGGTTTCGACATGCGCTATGCCGGCAAGCTCTTCGGCATCTTCGAGCGCCTGCACGGCCAGGACGAGTTCGAGGGGACCGGCGTCGGCCTGGCCATCGCCCAGCGCATCCTGCATCGCCACCGGGGCCGCATCTGGGCCGAGGGCCAGCCGGAGGGCGGAGCCACCTTCCACTTCGCCTTGCCCCTGCCCGCTACCCCCCGTTCCGGCAGTCCCGCAGCCTGAAGGCGAACAGCCGGGAACCAGGGCGGGAATGGGCCCGGAAATCCGCGACCCGGCCGGGAATTATTGGGCCCGGCTGCGCAGCAAGGCGCAGATTTCCTTCCGCCGTCCCCGCCGCTCCCCGTGGGCACGGCGATCCACCAGGACCAGCCCCTCCTCGTTGATGAACGGCGGCCCCTTGAGATAGGTCGTCTTCCTGCGCTCGGCGACGCGCTGAATGATGAGCCGGGGTCTGATCGAAGCATTGCTGTCCATCGTCATCGATACCATAGGTTCATTGATCGGAAATGGGTAACCGGCCCCTTGCCAGCTGGTTACGATTGAACATCCGGGGCATGACATCCGCGATAAGGCAAAACCCCCATTCCGGAGGCGGAAGCCCTGGGGTTTCCAACCCCGAGGCCGTTCTATTCCTTGAGGGCTTCGACGGCGATGCTGAGGATGACGTCATCGCTGACGGCAGGGGCGTATTTGCCGGCATTGAATTCGGTACGGTTGATCCGGGTGGTGGCGTTGGCGCCGCAGGCGTCCTTCTTGAGCAGGGGATGGGGCATGCACTTGAAGGAGGTGACGGTGAGGCTCACCGGCTTGGTGATGCCCTTGATGGTCAGGTTGCCGTCCACCTCGGAGACCTTGTCGCCGGTGAATTTCAGCGTCCTCGACTTGAAGGTGATGGTCGGGAATTTCTTCACGTCGAAGAAATCGTCGCCCTGCAGATGCTCGTCCAGGAGGGCATTGCCGGTGTCCACGGAGGCGACGTCGATGGTGACATCGACACTGCCGGTCCTGGCGGCGCGGTCCAGGACGATCTTGCCGGCCGTGCGGTCGAAACGGCTGACCTGGGTGGAATAGCCGAAGTGGCTGTACTCGAAGCGGGGAAAGGTGTGCTTGCCGTCGATGATGTAGGTTTCCGGCTCGCCGGCGGCGGGCAGGGAGACGGCGGCGGCCAGCGCGAGAAGGATGAGGTCTCTCATTGCATTCTTTCTCCAGGGGCGGCTCGAGGGGCACAGACCATCGTTATGGAACTTACATGGACAGCGCCACGGCCCCGATGTTCGCGGAACCTGGGGGCGGCCCGGCGACGGGCCGGGGCACACGGATTGCATAGAAATTCCGTTGCATCTTTCCGGGGAGGCGCCGCCATGGATCTTGCCGCCAGGATCGCCGGCGGCCGGGTGGAAGTGCCGTGAACACTTCCACCTGGCCGCCGCTGCCGCCGCAGGCCAATCGTTCCCTTGCCGTCGTGGCCTGGGTGGCGCTCATCGCCGCCCTCGGCCTCCTGGCCTGGGCGATGGCCGATGTGCTGGTCCTCGCCTTCGCCGGCATTCTCTGGGCGGTTTTCCTGCGTGGCCTGAGCAATGCCCTGGGCAAGCTCACCGGCGTATCGGAGCGCTGGTGCCTGGCCCTGGTGTTCCTCCTCCTGGGCTGTTTCCTGATCCTCGTCGGCTGGTTCCTGGGGGCCGAGATCATCAGCCAGATGGATGAGCTGATTCCCCGCCTGGCCAAGGCCTGGGGCCAGATCCAGGACCAGGTGCGGCAGTACGAATGGGGCCGCATCCTCATCGCCAACACCAGCTTCAAGGCCCTGGCGAAGGACAGGGAATGGCTGGCCCGCATCACCGGCGGCGCCTTCTCCACCACCCTGGGGGCCGTGGCCGGTCTGCTGGTGGTCTTCTTCATCGGCCTCTACGCGGCGGCGGCGCCCCGCACCTACCTGGACGGCCTGCTGCGCCTCGTCCCGCCCCGGGGCCGGCGGCGGGCGGCGGAGGTCCTGGCGGCGCTGGGCGCCACCCTGCACTGGTGGCTCATCGGCACCTTCATCAAGATGGCCGCGGTGGGGTTCGCCACCACCGTGGGGCTCCTGCTCCTGGGCATGCCCCTGGCCCTGGCCCTGGGCATCATCGCCTTCCTGTGCGAGTTCGTCCCCTATGTCGGTCCCATCCTGGCCGCCATTCCCGCCCTCCTGGTGGCCCTGGCGGTCGGGCCGGCGGAAATGGCCTCCGTGGCCGCCCTCTACCTGGGCATCCACATGGTCGAGGGCTATGTCATCTCTCCCCTCATCGACCAGCGCAGCGTCAAGCTGCCGCCGGCGCTGGCCATCACCGCCCAGCTGCTCCTGGGCTTCTCGACCCTGGGCCTGCTGGGGATCTTTATCGCCACCCCCCTGACGGCGGTGGGCATGGTGCTGGTCAAGATGCTCTACGTGGAGGACCGGCTCGGCGAGCCCACCGACGCCGCCGAGGAGGTCCAGCTCGCCAGGCCCGGGGAGGAAAAGGCAGACACCCAGGGGCCCGGGGGCCCATGACGGAATTCCCGGTGCCGGCAGCGGGTCTGAGGAATGTCCGCCGGACCACCCTATGGAAATATTCCTGCTTATCCTCCTCATCCTCGTGAATGGGCTCTTCGCCATGTCGGAAATGGCCCTGGTCACGGCCCGGCGCGGCCGCCTGTCCCGCCTGGCGGAGGAGGGCCATTCTTCCGCCGAGGTTGCCATGCGCCTGGGGGAGGAGCCCACCCGCTTCCTGTCCACCATCCAGATCGGCATCACCTCCATCGGCATCCTCAACGGCATCGTCGGCGAGGCGGCCCTCGCGGCACCCCTGGCCCGCTGGCTGCAGGCCCTCGGGGTCGAGCAGCGGAGCAGCGAAGTGGGCGCCACCTTCCTCCTGGTGGTGGTGGTGACCTACGCCACCATCGTGGTCGGCGAACTGGTGCCCAAGCGCATCGGCCAGTTCAATCCGGAAGGCATTTCCCTGGCGGTGGCGCGGCCCATGGAGAAGCTCGCCACCCTGTCGCATCCCTTCGTCCGCTTCCTGTCCTTCTCCACCGAAACCGTCCTGGGCCTTCTGGGCATCCGGGACCGGCTCCCCGCCGCCATCACCGAGGAAGAGATCAACGCCATGCTGGCCGAGGGGTCGGACGCGGGAGTCATCGAGAAGAGCGAACACGAGATGGTGCGCAACGTCTTCCGCCTGGACGAGCGCCAGATCGCTTCCCTCATGGTGCCCCGGGCCGACATCGTGTACCTGGACAGCACTGAGCCCCTGGAGGCCAACCTGGAGCGGGTCGCCGCCTCCGAGCACTCGCGCTTTCCGGTCTGCCGGGGCGGGCTGCACGACATCCTGGGGGTGGTCGCCACCAAGCAGCTGTTCAACCAGATGCGCCGCAACGGCAAGCCCGATCTGACGGCCCAGCTGCAGCCCGCCGTCTATGTGCCCGAATCCCTCACCGGCATGGAGTTGCTGGAGCAGTTTCGCGCCTCCTCCACCCAGATGGTGTTCGTCATCGACGAGTACGGCGAAATCCTCGGCCTGGTGGCCCTCCACGACGTGCTGGAGGCCGTGACCGGGGAGTTCCACGCCCAGGATAACGAGGAGGCCTGGGCCATCCGGCGGGAGGACGGGTCCTGGCTTCTGGATGGCCTCATTCCGATTCCTGAACTGAAGGACCGTCTGGGCTTCAAATCAACGCCGGAGGAGGACAAGGGGCGCTACCACACCCTGAGCGGCATGATGATGTGGCTCCTCGGGCGCCTGCCCCGCACCGCCGACGTGGCGGAATGGGAAAACTGGCGCCTGGAGGTGGTGGACCTGGACGGCAAGCGGGTGGACAAGGTCCTGGCGAGCCCCCTGCCGAAGCCGGCCGGCGAAGAAGAACCGCGCTGACACGATGGTTCCCGGGGCGGAAAGTTTTCGTATTTATCGAACGGTTTATTAACTTTATTATTGTTTTTCATGGGGTGTCCGGCGGCTATCCTTCACGGTACCCCTTGTTTTTCTACGGAGAGATGAATGAAAAGCTTTGCTCTATGGTCCGCGGTCTTCGCCCTTGGCCTCACGCTCACGATGGGTGACGCCGAAGCCGCCCGGCGTCTGGGCGGCGGCCGCTCCTTCGGGATGCAGCGGGAGGCGGTGGCCCCGCAAAAATCCATGACCCCGGCGCCGGCAGCGCCCAGCCAGGCGACCGCGCCCCAGGCCGCCAAGTCCCAGCCGGCGGCGGCTGCTCCCCAGCCCCAGGCCCAGCCCAAGCGCTCCTGGATGGGTCCCCTGGCCGGGCTGGCGGCCGGTCTCGGCCTCGCGGCCCTGGCTTCCCATTTCGGTTTCGGCGAAGGGCTGGCATCCATGCTCCTGATCGGCCTGGCCGTCATGGCGGTGATCGCCATCGTGGGCTTCATCATGCGCCGGCGCGGCATGGCATCCCAGCAGCCGGCCCTGGCCGGTGCCGGGGGCATGCCTTACCAGGCAACCGGCACGGGGATGGATTACGGCACCCGCCAGGAGCCGACCGCCAGCTTTTCTCCCGCGGCGGCGCCGGCTGCCCAGGCCGGCAGCGTGCCGGCGGACTTCGACGTGGAGGGCTTCGTCCGCCACGCCAAGGTCAATTTCCTGCGCCTGCAGGCCGCCAACGATGCGGGCAATATCGATGACATCCGCCAATTCACCACCCCGGAGATGTTCGCCGAGATCAAGATGGACTTCGTCCAGCGCGGCCAGGTCGCCCAGGAGACCGATGTGGTGACGATGGATGCCCAGGTCCTGGATGTCGCCGAGGAGGAATCCCGTTACGTGGCCAGCGTGCGCTTCACCGGTCAGACCCGGGAAGGCAGGGAAGGGGCAGCCGAGCCCTTCGACGAGATCTGGCATCTCACCAAGCCCCGGGATGGCAGCCACGGCTGGCTCCTGGCCGGCATCCAGCAGGTCCAGTAAGCCCGGCGGCAGGGCCGAAAAAAAGCGCCGGCGGGGAAACCCGCCGGCGTTTTTTTTGCAGGGATCAGCCCTGGAGGCGCGTTCCCAGTTTCTCCACCAGCCGCTGCAGATTTCCCAGGGACATCAGGTGGGCGTAGATCAGGCCGAGCTCGCCCTGGGCGAAGAGGGCATGGACCTTCTCCTTGTCCAAGGCCAGCAGGCGCTTCTCGTCCACCACGAAGAGGCCGGAAAGGTTGAAGGCGGTGCCGTCCGGCAGCTGGGCCTGGGCATTGGATTCCACCAGCAGGTCGTTCTCCTGCAGGTGCTTGCAGAATTCCTGGCTGCGCTGGGCATGGGCCTGGTATTCCCGCATCAGGTTCAGCATGTTCTGCAGGTAGGCGCTGGGCTGGTCGCCAGCGAAGAGGGGCTCGCCCTCCTCGCGGTTGAGGCAGGCGGCCGCCTCGTCGATGCAGATAACCACTTCACCCTGCTCGGCTTCCGCCGGGACGAAGGGATAGCGGCGCACGAAGGCGGGGATGTAGCGGGCATCCCAACGGCCCTCGCCATCGACGAAGAGGTTCTCGTCCTCCCGCAGCCCGAGCAGGGCCACCGGCAGGAAGACGCCCCCCTGGGCCTTGACGAAGGCGATGGGGTACTCGCGGCTGGTATCGGCGAATTCGATGCCCACCACGGGCACGGAATTGGTCTTGGCGGCAAAGGCGTAGCCCCCCTGGGGATTGACGCGCAGATCGTGGTGAATCCGGGAATCGAGGGAAACCACCTTGTTGTAGAAAATCAGGTCGGCCATCAGATGCTTTCAGGTTGGAAGTGCAAAGGAATGCGAAACGAATTGGCGACAATACCCCAAAGCGGCGGCCGCTTGAAGCCTGCAGCCCTTTCAGCCGGGGGCGAGGGGACGCCCCGGGGAGCCGCCCGGTGCCGGCGGCCCCGGCTCGTCAGCGGCTGTTGGCGGGACTGCGCAGGGGGCCTGCCATGCCTTGGGAATGGCTGAGCCGGGTGGCGGCATCGAAGTCGGCGGCGGCCCGTTCCAGATTGCCCTTGCGCCGCCAGGCCTGTCCCCGGTTGAAATAGGCCAGGGCGTATTGGGGGTCGATGCGGATGGCGGCATCGTAGTCGGCGATAGCCCGGTCCACGTCGCCTTTCTTGTCGAAGGCCAGGGCCCGGTGGTAGTAGGCCAGGGCATTGGCGGGATTGATGCGCAGCGCGGCGTCGTAGTCGGCAACGGCCCGGTCCGTGTCGTCCTTTTTCTCGAAGGCGATGCCGCGGTTGTAATAGGCGTCGGCATAGAGGGGATTGACCCGGATGGCGGTGTCGAACTCGGCGATGGCCTTGTCGAGGCGGCCTTTCTTCCCCAGGATGACGCCGCGGTTGGTGTAGGCCTCGGCAAAGCGGCTGTCCGCACGGATGGCGGCGTCGTAATCGGCCAGGGCCCGGTCCAGGTCGTTTTTCTGCTCCCAGGTGACGCCCCGGTTGAAGAAGGCCTGGGCGTGGCCGGGCTCGATGCGCAGCACCGCGTTGAAGTCGGCGAGGGCCTGGTCCAGCTCGCCTTTCTGGGCATGCGCGACGCCCCGGTTGAAATAGGCCTGGGCGTCCTGGGGGCGCTGCCGGATGGATTGGTCGAAATCGGCCATGGCCTTCTCCAGGTTGCCCTTCTGGAGCAGGACCGTGCCGCGCAGGGTCCGGGTTTCCGCATCCTGGGGGTTGATCTGCAGGGCGGCGTCGTAATCGGCCAGGGCCCGCGCCAGGTCGCCCTTCTGCTGCCAGCTGAAGCCGCGCATGGAGCGGGAAGGGGCATCCTGGGGATTGAGCCGGACGGCATTGTCGAAATCGGCGATGGCCTTGTCCAGGTCGCCCTTCTGGGCATAGGTGAGGCCGCGCAGGGAATAGACCTGGGCGAAGTCCGGGTTGATCTTCAAGGCGGCGTCGAAATCGGCGATGCCCCGGTCGGGGGACTGGTGGCGTATCCACAGGCCCCGCAGGACCAGGGTATTGGCGAGGAGGGGGGGCGGCAGCTGGCCGGATTCGATGGCCCGGGTGCAGTACCCCACCGCCTGGGCGGCGAAGAAGGCAGCGGAGGCATCGTCCGAGTAGACGGTGGCGAGGCCGCTGGTGCTGCTGGCGGAGAGTTCGGCGCATTTCTGCGCATCCTCGTTGCCGTCGCCGTAGGCGGCTGCGCCGGGCAGGGTCACCAGGGCGGCCAGCAACAGGTCCGCCGCCTTCATGGCGGATTCCGATCGGAAACAAAGGGTGGTCTGGACATGTCGGCCCTATCCCGCGCTTTGGGCGCGGCCGTGAAATCTCGTGTTGAGACCGGGAACGCTGCCGCCGGTTCAAGAATGGGCCGGGGAGGGCAGCCTGTTCCGGGATTTTTCGGGCATTCGAAACCGCTGATCTGCCGCCAAAACTTTATGCTGCGCCCCGGCGTCAAACAGCCGTTGCGGCCCGACAAAAGCCCGCTATCTCCCGGAGTCCTCCATGACCAATAGTTGCCAACCGCAGCCGGCGCAAGGGCGGATAGGTTCCCGATGAGCACTGGCGCAAGGAAAGGCGCGGCGGGCAAAGTCACGCCGATATCCAGCCGCCCCCAGCCCGCGGGTCTGGCCAAGGCGCCCACCGGCATCGCCGGACTGGACCAGGTCATGTACGGCGGCCTGCCCAAGGGGCGGCCGACCCTGGTATGCGGCGGCCCGGGCACCGGCAAGACCCTGCTGGCCATGGAATTCCTGGTCAAGGGCGTCACCGACTACGGCGAGCCGGGGGTGTTCATGTCCTTCGAGGAGAGCGGCAAGGATCTCTCCCAGAATGTGGCTTCCCTCGGTTTCGACGTGGACAGGCTGGTGGCGGAGAAGAAGATGGTCGTCGACCAGGTGCGCATCGAGCGCAGCGAGATCGAGGAGACCGGGGAATACGACCTGCAGGGCCTGTTCATCCGCCTGGGGCTGGCCATCGACAGCATCGGGGCGAAGCGGGTGGCCCTGGACACCATCGAGGTCCTGTTCTCGACCCTGACCAACGAGGGCATCCTGCGGGCGGAGCTGCGGCGCCTCTTCCGCTGGCTCAAGGAAAAGGGCGTCACTGCGGTGATCACCGGCGAGCGGGGGGAGGGCACCCTGACCCGCTATGGCCTGGAGGAATACGTTTCCGACTGCGTGATCCTGCTGGACCAGCGGGTTAACGAGGGGAAAGCCACCCGCCGCCTGCGCATCGTCAAGTACCGGGGATCGCCCCACGGCACCAACGAATATCCCTTCCTGCTCGACGAGAAGGGTTTCACCGTGCAGCCCATCACCGGCATCCTGCTGGACTACCGGGTCCCCTCGGAACAGGTCACTACGGGCATTCCCAAGCTGGACGACATGCTGGCGGGCAAGGGCTACTACCGGGGCAGCACCATCCTGGTCACGGGGGGCAGCGGCACCGGCAAGACCAGCATGGCGGCCTACTTCGTGGATGCCACCTGCCGGCGGGGCGAGCGCTGCCTCTATTTCGCCAGCGAGGAATCGTCCCACCAGCTGATACGGAACATGGGTTCCATCGGCCTGGATCTCCAGCACTGGATCGACCAGGGGCTCCTGCAGATCCATGCGTCCCGCCCGGTGGTCTTCGGCCTGGAGGCGTACCTGACGCTGATTCGCCGGCAGGTGGAGGAATTCCGGCCCCTGGCGGTGGTGTTCGATCCGATTTCCGGCTTCGAGGTCGCAGGCACCTACTCGGAGGTCCAGAGCATGCTGATGCTGCTGGTGGACTACCTCAAGGGGCATCAGGTCACCACCCTGTTCACCAGCCTCACCCCAGGGCAGGCCGGGTCGCCGCAGGAAACGAGCGAAGTGGGCATCTCGTCCCTGCTCGACACCTGGATCCTGTTGCGCAACCTGGAGCAGGGCGGGGAACGGACCCGCGGCCTGTACGTCCTCAAGTCCCGGGGCATGGCCCACTCCAACCAGATCCGGGAGTTCCGGCTCACCAAGCACGGCGTGGACCTGGTGGATGTGTACATCGGTCCCCAGGGCATCCTCACGGGCCTGGCCCGGGAAACCCAGGAGGCCCAGGACCGGGCTGTAGCCGAACTCCGCCAGCGGGAGTTGGAACGCGGACGGCTGCTCACGGAGCGCCGGCGCAAGGCCCTGGAGGCCCGGATCGCGGAACTCCAGGCCGAGTTCCAGGCGGAAGAGTCCGATACCGCAGTCGCCATCGATGAAGCGAAAGCCGCCGCTGAGGCCTCGCTCTCGGCCCGCATTGCCGCCGCCAAGGAGCGGGAAGAGATATCCACCCTTCCCAAACAAGGGAAAGGAGCGAGGAAATGAAGGAAGACAAGGCGTCCCCGGATGCCCAGGCCGACGAAAACAAGGAGTGGCAGCTCCGGCTCTACGTCACCGGCCAGACGCCCCGCTGCCTGGCCGCCCTGGAAAGCCTGCGCAAAATCTGCGAGGAGCATCTGGCGGGAAAGTACCGCATCGAGGTGGTGGATCTGCTGGTGCACCCGCAGCTATCCCGGGATGACGAGATCCTGGCCGTGCCGACCCTGGTCCGGAAGCTCCCCGAGCCCATGAAGAAGATCATCGGCGACCTGTCCAATACCGAGCGGGTGCTGGTCGGGCTCCAATTGCGGCCGCGGCCAAAGCCGGAGTGAGGCCGGACAGGGCCAGGGTGTGAGAATTCCACGCGGAGAGCGATATGGACAAGGACGCCAACCAGGACAAATCGGAAAGATATGTGCTCCGCCTGTTCGTCAGCGGCGCCACGAGACGTTCCACCGAGGCGATCGCCAATATTAAGGCGATTTGCGAACGGGAGCTGGCGGGCCGCTACGAGCTGGAGGTGATCGACATCTACCAGCTGCCGCAGGAGGCGAGAAGCGAAGAGGTGGTCGCCGTGCCCACTCTGGTCAAGAAGCTCCCCGTCCCCATCCGCCGCCTGATCGGCGACCTCTCCGAGGAGGAGAAGGTCCTGGTGGGGCTGGATTTGCGGCCCCGGCCGTAGGCAGGCGGCGAGGGGCGGAACCATGGCGGACAGGCCCATGACCCCGGAGGAGATGCAGGCGGAAATCCTGGATCTCCGGGCGCGGCTGGAGGAGGCCCAGGAAACCATCAGTGCCATCCGCAGCGGCGACGTGGACGCCCTGGTGCTCGGCTCCGAGGGGGAGCAGATTTACACCCGGAAGGGGGCCGAGGAGCCTTACCGGGTCATGGTGGAGGCCATGACCGAAGGGGCGGTGACCCTGGCCGTGGACGGGACCATCCTCTACTGCAATGCCCGCTTCGCCGACTTGCTGAAGCTGCCCCTGGAATACACCCTCGGCTCGGCACTGCAAGGCTTCGTCGCTCCCGCCGAGCACCATCACTTCGAAACCTGTCTGCGGCGCAGCCGCGAAGCGCCCTCCCGCTGGGAAACCGCCCTGCAGACGGCGGAGGGAATCCGGGTGCCGGTGCAGTTCTCCACCCACCCCCTCAAGGTGGATTCCCAGGAAGCCATCGCCGCCGTCATCACCGATCTCTCCGCCATCGCCGCCGCGGCCGAGGCCAAATCGCGGCTGGCCTTGATCGTCGAATCTTCCGAGGATGCCATCGTCTCCACCAGCCTGGGCGGCGTGGTGGACAGCTGGAATGCCGGCGCCGAGCAGCTCTTCGGCTACGCCGCCGAGGAGGCCATCGGGCGGCCGCTCCTGGAATTACTGGTTCCCCCCAAGTATGCCAACGAGGCCCTCCGGGACCTGGAAGCCATCCGCAGCGGCGGGCGGGCCGGGCACCAGGAGACGGTGCGCCTGCGCAAGGATGGGACGCCTATCGATGTATCGGCCACCGCTTCTCCCATCAAGGATTCCAGCGGCCGAATCATCGGCGTATCGAGCATCCTGCGGGACATCACCGCGCGCCATCTGGCCGAGGACGAGGTCCGCAGGCTCAATGCCGAACTGGAGCAGCGGGTGGCGGACCGCACCGCCAGGCTGGAAGCCGCCAACAAGGAGCTGGAGGCCTTCGCCTACTCGGTGTCCCACGACCTGCGGTCGCCGCTCCGGGCCATCGACGGCTTCTCCCGCAAGGTGGTGGAAGGCTATGGCGACCGGCTCGACGACGAGGGCCGGCGGGAGCTCCAGATCGTGCGCGACAGCGCCCAGCGCATGAACCAGCTCATCGACGACATCCTCGCCTTCTCCCGCACCGGGCGCCTGGAAATGGCGCCGCAGCGGGTGAATATGGAGGCCATGGCGAAAAGCGTCGCCGAGGAGGCGCGGCAGGCCGAGCCGGAGCGGTCCATCGAGTTCGCTATCTCGCCCCTGCCGCCGGCCTGGGGGGACCCCGCCCTGCTGCGCCAGGTGTGGGGCAACTTGATCGGCAATGCGGTGAAATTCACCCGCCGGCGGCCGGTGGCCCAGATCGAAATCGGCGGGCAGGTGGAAGGCGGGGAAATCCATTACTGGGTGAAGGACAACGGCGCCGGCTTCGACATGGCGTATGCCGGCAAGCTCTTCGGAGTCTTCCAGCGCCTGCATCGCCAGGACGAATACGAGGGCAGCGGGGTCGGCCTGGCCATCGCCCAGCGCATCCTCCACCGCCACAACGGCCGCATCTGGGCCGAGGGCCAGCGAGATGGGGGGGCCACCTTCCACTTTGCCCTGCCGGTTTCCGGGCCGGACGAAGCTCATGCAGGAGGACAGGCATCATGAATGTGACCAATCCGGAATTGCAGATTCTGCTGGTGGAGGACAATCCGGCCGATGCCGAACTGACCATGGACGCCCTGCGGGAAGTCCACCTCGTCAACCGGGTGCTATGGGTCAAGGATGGCGCCGAGGCTCTCGAAAAACTCTTTGCCGACGGTAGTGCCGCCGCCGCGGAAGGCCAGCGCCTGGGGCTGGTGCTCCTCGACCTGCGGCTGCCCCGGGTGGATGGCCTCGAGGTCCTGCGCGCCATCCGCGCCGACGAGCGCACCCGGCGGCTGCCGGTGGTGGTGCTGACTTCCTCCCACGAGGATGTCGATGTGGTGCGGGCCTACGACCTGGGGGTCAACAGCTACCTGGTGAAGCCGGTGGAATCCGGGGCCTTCATGGATGCGGTGCGCGACCTGGGGCTCTACTGGATGCTGCTCAACAAGCTGCCGGGCGAGACCCGATGACCGTTGGGATCCCGATGCCGCCAAAGCCTATGCGGCTTGAAAAATTCCCGGAAGGTATTACGGTGAAAGATAAGTGCACCAAGGCGTGGCAAGACCGCGGGACGACGCGGCAAGGGCAGCACAACGGATTACTGCCGGCAGGCAGGCTTCTGGGAGGAAACCAAGATGCAACGAGAAAACGATGGGCGGGCTTGGGAGCGCCGGCGGGCGCTGGTGGTGGACGATAGCGTGATCGCTCGCACTCTTGCCGCGGCCATGCTGGCGAAGCGGGATTTCGATGTGACGCAGGCCGAGGATGCCCAGAATGCCCTGCGCCGCCTCCAGGACCATTGCTTCGACCTGGTGCTGCTCGATATCGGGCTGCCCGGCATGTCGGGCACTGCGCTGTGCCAGGTGCTCCGCCACGAATTGGGTATGGTCGATCTGCCGATTATTGCCTACACCGCCCATGGCGAACTCACCAGCCTGGCCCGCATGCGCCTGGCGGGATTCGACGACTTCCTGATCAAGCCGGTCAGCATGGGAGCCCTGGACCTGGCCCTGGATCACGCCTTCGCCCATTAAGCGTCCCGGCCGGGAGAGGCAGCACCGAAGTCCCGGCCGTCTATCCGGCCGGGGCCGGCGGTGCTAGCATTCGCCCCTCCCATGCGTATCGAACACATCCGACAGCGCCTGCAGGCCCACGGCGCCAAGCTTTGCCATGAGGAACGCATCCTCCGGGCGTGGACCCAGGGGCGCCCCCTGGACAGTGGAGCCCGCCGCAACCGGCCCGAGGATTGCCTCCCCTTGCCCGTCCGCACCGCGCTGCCCGCCCTGGCCGCCGACCTGGCGGCTCTGGCGCGCCTGTCTTCCGAGCATCCCGGCGAGGATGGCTCCGCCCGCCTGCTGGTGGAGCTGGCCGACGGCCAGATGGTGGAGAGCGTGCTCCTGCCCCGGGACGGCCTCTGCGTATCCACCCAGGTGGGCTGCGCGGTGGGCTGCGTCTTCTGCATGACCGGCCGGGAGGGCCTCCTGCGCCAGCTCGGCAGCGCCGAGATCGTCGCCCAGGTGGTGCTGGCCCGGGCTCGCCGGACGGTCAAGAAGGTGGTGTTCATGGGCATGGGGGAACCGGCCCATAACCTGGACAATGTGCTGGAGGCCATCCAGCTCCTGGGCACCGCCGGGGGCATCGGGCACAAGAACCTGGTGTTCTCCACCGTCGGCGACCGGCGGGTCTTCGATCGCCTGCCCCGGGAGGCGGTGAAGCCGGCCCTGGCCCTGTCCCTCCATACCAGCCGCGCCGACCTGCGGACCCGGCTGCTGCCCAAGGCGCCGCCCCTGGACCCGGCCGAGCTGGTGGAACTGGCGGAAGCCTATGCCCGCGCCACCGGCTATCCCATCCAGTACCAATGGACCCTGCTCGACGGCGTCAATGACAGCCAGGAGGAGGTGGACGGCATCGTCCGGCTCCTGGCCGGCAAGTACGCCATCATGAACCTCATCCCCTACAACACCATCCCGGGCCTCGGTTTCAGCCGCCCCGCCGCGGAGAAGGCCGACGCCATGGCCAAGGAGCTGCATCGGCGCGGCATCCTGACCAAGCTGCGCAATTCGGCAGGGCAGGACATCGAAGGCGGCTGCGGCCAGCTGCGGGCCCGTTCCGGTCCGGGGAAGCGCCAGGCTACGGCTGCGCTCCAGCCGTTTCCGGCGCCCTGACCGGGTGGCGGGCGCCCCATCCATCCGGCGGCCCGCCAGCGGCTTGCCGCCGGGCGCCATGCCCGCATAATATCTGCCCTGCGTACCCGAAGGCTTGCCGGGCGTTGGCTGCGGGCAAGGAGGCGTACGGACCATGGCTCTTGGCGACATCATTCGATATCATGCTCAGATTGGCTTGGGATCAAGGAAAACATCTCCTCGGGGTGGCGGACATGGATAGCACTCACCGGGAATTCGTGGACCAGGCAGTGGCGGTGGGAAAAGCCTCCGATACCGAGTTTCCCGCCCTCTTCGCCGCCCTGGTGGAGCACACCCGCCAGCATTTCGAGCACGAGAACGAGCTCATGCGCACCTACGACTTCCCGGCCAGGGCCGAGCACGAACACGAGCACCAGCGCATCCTCGACGAGATGGACCACCTTGCCCAGCGGGTGGCCAACGGCCGTATCGGCATGGCGCGAGCCTATGTGGAGGGCGTCCCCATCTGGTTCGCCAACCACCTCGCTACCATGGATACCGACCTGGCGGCCTACCTCAAGCGGCAGCGGGGCTGAGCCGCCGGGCTCTCAGTGCACCCGGCCCTCGCCGTCCCTGGCCACCCGCTCCAGGTTATCCAACACCTGTTTGCTGGCGGCTTCCATGGCGGCGATTTCCCCGGCCCCCGCCGCCAGATTGCCGGCGCGGAATTGCTGCACCGCCTGGCGGCCGTGGAGGTGCACGTCCTTGTGGGGTAGTTCCATGTCCCGGTAGCCGTCGAATTGGGCATAGCAGTTGCGGCCATCCCCCTCGTAGTACCACTTGCCGAGCCGACAGCCCTGATGGCTGGCGAAGTCCTCGGATTTCTTCTCCGAGAGGCCGAAGAAGACCTTGTAGATTTCGAACTTGAAGATGAGGTGGTCGAACTTGGCCAGTTCGACGAAACTGCGCAGGGCCGAGCGGGCGACGGTCTGCTCCAGGTTCCCCAGCATCGCCAGCACGTTGTCGATGCCGGCGGCCGCCTTCGAGTCGGCACCGCCGAAGGACTCGGCCATGCTTGCCAGTTGCCCGATGTGCTCGCTGGCGGAGGAGGAGTCGTCGGCGATGCGCTGGACCAGGCCGGATATCTCGCTGGTGGCCTTGGTGGTGCGTTCCGCCAGCTTGCCGACCTCGTCGGCCACCACGGCGAAGCCGCGCCCGCTTTCGCCGGCCCGGGCCGCCTCGATGGCGGCATTGAGGGCGAGGAGGTTGGTCTGGTCGGCGATTTCCTTGATGAGATTGACGATGGCGCCAATCTTCTGGGCGCTGATGGCCAGCCCCTCGACGGCCTGGGTGGTGGAGCGGGACTGTTCCGCCATGCCGGACAATTCCTCGACGATCGACCCCATGATGGCGTCGCTGTCCCGGGTCATCGTATGGGACGTCAGGCTTTCGAGCCGTTCCCCCTTGAGGCCGTTGGCCAGCTTGGCCAGGGTCTGCTGGCTGGCCCCCAGGGTTTCGCCATAGACCTGCAGATTCTCGTGGAGGGCCAGGAAGCCGGCGTGCAGGGACTGCAGCCGCGCCATGTCCGCATCGGCGGCCGCCAGCCGCGACTGCAGGTCGGCGATCGTTTCCAAAGCGTTGTCCTTCTCGGCCTGAAGCTGGGCGTTGGCCGCTTCGAGCTGCCCAATGCGGTTCCTGTCGGCGGATGAGCGAAACAGCATGCTGGTCTCCTGGATTTTTGCGCTGCCTTATCCCTCTTGAATATAGTGGCGCCCTCGGCAATGGCAATCCCCCGGATGCACTATGCCGGACCGCCGGTATGCTACCCATTGGAGCACCTTCCGCCTCGGCAGGCGGCTTCGGTCCTTGCGGTGGCTGATATACGGCCCCATGCCCCTCTCGTACTACCCCGATTGTCGTATTACCTTGGATCATGGCGGGGTATATAAGTAACCTCGTATATTCCCTTGTGCCAGGAGGAGAACCATGGACAGGACATCGACCTTGCCGGATGTCGACGGCGAAGGCTATCTCATCGAACCGAAGGATTGGGACGAGGCCGTGGCCCGCGCCCTAGCCGCCCGCCAGCATCTGGACCTCGAGCCCGACCACTGGGACGTGATCCGCTTCATGCGGGCCTATTACGAGGAGCATCAGGTGGCGGCCGATGCACGGTTCGTCATCCGGCACCTGGAGGAAAGGTTCGGGGCCGGCGCCCGTAAGCGCCTGTTCGAGCTGTTTCCCTACGGCTACGTTGCCCAGGCCTGCAAGATCGCGGGAATGAAGCGCCCCCGGGCCTGGAGCACGGGCTGAGTTTTCCGGCTTCGTCCGGGCTGGCTCCGGGGCGAGGTTTCAGGCTAGCAGCGCCACGGCCTTGACCTGGGCCCACACCGGCCGGCCCGGCTCGATGGCCAGTTCCCGGCGGGAGCGTTCGGTGATCCGCGACAGGAAGGGGGTCGGGCCGACACGCATCTGCACCAGGACGTGGCCCGGCGTGTCCGTGGCGGCGACGGCGGTGACGTCGGCGGCCAGGATGTTGAGGATACTGGAGGCGTGGGGCCGTTCCAGGGCGAGGCTGACGTCCCGGGCGTGGATGCGGCAGCGCAGGCGGCTGCCGATGGCTTCCCGCCGGCGCCCGACCCGCAGGGATCCGCCGGGGAAATCCAGGCGGGAGAGGTTGTCGGCTTCGTGGGCGGCCAGGATGCCTTCCACCACCACCCCGGCGTCGTCGGCGAAGGCTGGGGGCAGGTCGGCCCGGGCCAGGGTCTCGGCCAGGGGGCCGCTCGCGACCACCCGGCCACCGTCCAGGAGCACCAGATGGTCGGCCAGCCGGGCCACTTCGTCCGGGGCATGGCTGACATAGATCACCGGGATGGAAAGCTCGTCGTGGAGACGTTCCAGGTAGGGCAGGATTTCCAGCTTGCGCCTGAGATCGAGGGCGGCCAGGGGTTCGTCCATGAGCAGCAGCCGCGGTGCGGCCAGCAGCGCCCGGGCGATGGCGGCCCGCTGGCGCTCGCCGCCGGAAAGGCTTCCGGGGGGGCGCTCCAGGAGATGCCCGATGCCCAGCAGTTCGGCCACGGCCGGCAATTCGAAGGGCCGTTCGGCAACCGCCACCCGTTTGAGGCCGAAAGCCAGGTTGGCTCCCACGGACAAGTGGGGAAACAGGCTGGCCTCCTGGAAGACGTAGCCCAGCGGGCGCCGGTGGGGCGGGACGAAAATGCCCCGCGCCTCGTCCTGCCAGACTTCGCCGCCCAGGGCGAAGAAGCCGCCGGGAGCCCTCTCCAGGCCGGCCATGGCCCGCAGGCAGGTGGTCTTGCCCGAACCGGAATGCCCGAAGAGGGCAGTAATGCCGCGGCCGGGCAGGGCGAGGTCCACATCGAGGCTGAAATCCCCCCGTCCGAGGTGGAAGCGGGCCTGGATGCCGGTGTTCACGACCGCATCCTGCCGCCCTGGGGGACGAAGGTGTAGAGGGCAAGCAGCACCAAAAAGCTGAAGGCCAGCATCCCCCCGGACAGCCAGTGGGCCTGGGCGTACTCCAGGGCTTCCACGTGGTCGTAGATCTGTACCGAGACCACCCGGGTCCGGTCGGGGATATTGCCGCCGATCATGAGCACCACGCCGAATTCCCCTACCGTGTGGGCGAAGCCGAGGATGGCGCCGGACAGGAAGCCGGGCCGGGCCAGGGGCACGGCCACCGACCAGAAGGCATCCCAGGGGCCGGCCCGCAGGGTGGCGGCGGCTTCCAGGAGGCGTTCCGGGATGGCCTCGAAGGCATTCTGCAGCGGCTGCACCACGAAGGGCAGGGAATAGAGCAGCGAAGCGACCACCAGGCCGGGGAAGGTGAAGGGCAGCGTCCCCAGGCCGAGGGCCTCGGTGAGCTGCCCCACCGGACCCCGGGGCCCCAGGGCAACCAGCAGGTAGAAGCCGAGGACCGTGGGAGGCAGCACCAGGGGCAGGGCGACGATGGCGCCCACGACGCCCTTCAGGCGGGAGCGGGTACGGGCCAGCCACCAGGCCATGGGGGTGCCGATGAGCAGGAGCAGCAGCGTCACCGTGGTGGCGAGCTTGAGGGTCAGCCAGACGGCGCCGAGGTCGGCGACGGTCACGGCGCGTAACCGTAGGATGCGATGATGGCGCGGGCCTTGGTGCCCTTCAGGTAGGCGGCGAGAGCGGCGGCGGCCGGCTGGCTGCGGCCCCGGGCCAGGATGGCCGCATCCTGGCGGATGGGATCGTGGAGGCCGGCCGGGAGAATCCAGGCGGAGCCGGCGGTGATCTTGCCATCCCGATAGACTTGGGAAAGGGCGACGAAGCCCAGCTCGGCGTTGCCGGTGGCGGCGAACTGGTAGGCCTGGGAAATGTTCTCGCCCTGCACGAAGCGGGGCTCCAGGGCAGCGAGGACGCCCAGCCCGGCCATCGCCTGGACGGCAGCGGCACCGTAGGGGGCGGTCTTGGGATTGGCGAGGGCGATGTGGCTGAAACCGCCTTTCTTCAGCACCTCCCCCCGGCCATCCACGTAGCCGGGCGTCGGGGACCACAGGGCCAGCTTGCCGACGGCGTAGGTGAAACGGCTGCCGGCAACGGCTAGCGACTCCTTTTCCAGCCGCGCCGGGGTTTCGTCGTCGGCGGCGAGGAGGACTTCGAAAGGAGCGCCGTTGGCTATCTGGGCGTAGAACTTGCCTGTGGCGCCGAAGGCCAGGATGGCCCGATGGCCGGTATCCTTCTCGAACTCGGTGGCGATCTCCTGCATGGGGGAGGTGAAGTTGGAAGCTACCGCCACCTGCACCTCGGCGGCCCAGGCCTTCGACAGGGCGAGGAGGGCGATGAGGGGAAAGGCTTTCATGGCTGTCTTCATGGCTAAGCGCAAGGGATGGCGGCGCATGGTGCCTGGCCGCTGCTTTGGATCAGGGCAACTTCGGCATTGGCCGGGAGGGCGCGGATTTGAGAAGCTTTCCCCGGAGCCGGTTGCCTTAAGTCGTATATAAGGAAAACTATACCCTACTTGGATGAAAGCGGGATCGGCGGCCCATCCCCTGGGAAGCTGGCGCCAGCGCCATCTCGCGGGAAATAAATAAACATTGCGTAATTCGATGGGCTGGTCCATACTGTTTGCTCGGGATTTCCAAGCAGTGAATCAGCTCCCGACGCTGTGCATGTCCCTAGCGGTACTCCAGTTCGTCAGCTTCTCCTTCTTGATTCTCGTAGTTTTGGGTCTCATCCCGTCTTTTTTCGTTTTTTTTAGGAAGCTATCGACATGGCAACTGGTACCGTTAAGTGGTTCAACGACGCTAAAGGTTTTGGATTCATCTCCCCCTCCGACGGCGGCGAAGATCTTTTCGCTCATTTCTCCGCCATCCAGGGCAACGGTTTCAAGACCCTGACCGAGAACCAGAAGGTTACCTTCGACGTGGTTACCGGCCCCAAGGGCAAGCAGGCCGCCAATATTCGCCCCGCCGAATAAGCCGCCTCAGCGACTTCGTGAAAAAGCCCGGTTTTCCGGGCTTTTTTATTTGGTGATTCCGGGTTCCGCCGTGCTGCCACGGCCAACGACCAGGGGGTGCCGCCCTCCCAACCGCAGAGTTCCAAGAGGTCAAGGATGGGGCAGTAACCTGCCCGGTGACTTCGCCAGGGCGTCGAGGTCGGCAGGCAGGAAGGATGCGACGTGGCGGAAGCCGCCCCGGCCATCCGGGCGGAAGACGACGAAAGCCCCCTCCTGCTTGGGAAAAATCCCTGTCCCATCGGCCAGGGTCGAACTGTGGGAAACCAGGACGCGATTGCCGCCCGGTGGCACCGGTTCGGCGAGGAGGGCCCGCAAGGCCTTCAGGGTAGGCGCCTTTTCCTGGCCGGTGAAATAGGCAGTATTGAGCAGCCCTTCAGCGGCCCGGGGGGCCACCACCGTTGGCCGCGTCGCCGGGGATGCGGCGGGCAGGCAGACGGCAAGGAATATCGGGGCGCCCCATCCCAGGCAAGCGCCGATTCTTACCGTCTGCCCTGCCATAACTCTCCCTGGCGTATGCCTTCTTCTCGTTGCGGCCATCCGGGGCGGATGCCGCTTGCCATGCCGGCGGTATTATCAATCTAGCCAATTCCCGGTGGCGTTCGAATCAGGCGAACTACTGAGGCCGAGACGGGGAAAACATGTAATTGCATGGACTCCAGGGCGCCGGCTCATATCGGATCTTATGACTTAAGCATGATGGGGCCATTTCCCCGGTAGAAAGGGGGGTTTTCCTTATGGCTGCGGAGCATCGGCCGATGATCCAATGGCTCCCATGCCATGGCCTTTCCAGGCTGTCTCGAATTCTGTCGGAAAGGCCGCTCACTCAGGAAAGTCGATCATGATGGCCCTGCATTCCTCGGGCTCCGCCGCTGTCTGCCGTGTCGTCCGCAACAATGCCTCCCGCTTCGGCTTGCCGGCACGGGAAAGGAGGTCTTCATGACTTCATCCCCTACCGCTCGCCGGCCGGCGGAAGTGTTGCTGGTGGAAGACAACCAGGGCGACGTGTTGCTTACCCGGGAAGGATTCAAGCGCAGCAGTTTTCCGGTCAATCTCCATCATGTGGAAAACGGCGAGGATTGCCTGGCCTTTCTGAAGAAGGAGGGCGCCTTCGCCGGCGTGCCGACTCCCGACCTCATCCTCCTCGATCTCAACATGCCGGTGATGGACGGCCGCGAGGTGATGAAGATCCTGGTGGCCGATCCCCGCTTCTGCCATGTGCCGGTGGTGGTGCTGACCACTTCCGCCAACGAGCAGGACGTCTGGGAAATGTACAGTTTGCGTTGCAGCACCTACATCGTGAAGCCTCTGGATTTCGAGGAATTCCAGCACATCATCCAGGTCATCGCCGAATACTGGTTCAGCGTCGCCACCTTGCCGGGCGCCAGGCCATAGGGCGTCCCGGCCCCGCCGGGCCGGATACCCAAACCGGAGATACTCTCCTTGGCAGCATCCCTTCGGATGACGGTCAGGTATGATCTAAAAATACAAATTATTAGATAGGGTTAGGAGAACAATGCCGCTCATCATCGGAGTGGTGCGCGAGCGTGCGCCCGGCGAACGCCGGGTGGCGCTGGTGCCCGATACCGCCAGGAACTTCGCCGCAGCCGGCGCCCAGCTGCGCATGGAGCAGAGCGCCGGCATCGAAAGCCATTTCCTCGACCCCGACTACCCCGGTGTCAGCGCAGTGGCAGGCCTCGCCGAAGCCTACGGCGGGGCAGGCCTTATCCTGCGGGTGGCGCCACCCGGTCCCGAGGAGATCGACGCCATGCCGGAGGGGGCTGTGCTGATCGGGCTCCTGGCGCCCTACGGCAGTCCCGAGCGCCTGGCCGCCTACAACGCCCGTCGCCTCACCGTCTTTTCCCTGGAACTGCTGCCCCGCATCTCCCGGGCCCAGAGCATGGACGCCCTGTCGTCCCAGGCTTCCTGCGCCGGCTATCAGTGCGGCCTCATCGGCGCTGCCCGCTGCACCAAGTTCTTCCCGATGCTGACCACGGCCGCCGGCACCATCCGCCCGGCCCGGGTCCTGGTCATCGGCGCCGGGGTGGCCGGGCTCCAGGCCATCGCCACCTGCAAGCGCCTGGGTGCCATGGTGGAGGCCTACGACGTGCGCGCCGCGGCCCGGGAGCAGATCGAATCCCTGGGGGCCAAGTTCGTGGATACCGGGGTGTCGGCCGAAGGCGCCGGCGGCTACGCCCGGGAGCTCTCCGCCGAGGAAAGGGCCCGGCAGGCCGAGAGGCTGGCCAAGGCCGTGGCCCAGGCGGACGTCGTCATCACCACCGCTGCCATCCCCGGCAGAAGGGCACCGGTCATCATCACCACCGATATGGTGGCCCGCATGAAATACGGCGCCCTCATCGTGGACATGGCGGCCGAGTCCGGCGGCAATTGCGCCCTGACCCAACCCGGAGAGCACGTCATCGCCAATGACGTGAATATCCACGGGCCCCTGAATCTGCCGTCGCGCATGCCGACCCACGCCTCCGAACTCTACGCCAAGAATCTCTGGAACTTCCTGTCGCCCTGGATCAAGGACGGCCAGCTGGCCTTCGACTGGGACGATGAGATCGTCGCCGGCACGCTCCTGTGCAAGGATGGCATCACCGTCCATGCGGGCGTGAAGCAAGCCCTGGGAGGTGCGTGATGGACGGCTTCGCAGCTCTCTATATCTTCATGCTCGCCGCCTTTACCGGCTACGAGATCATCGCCAAGGTGCCGGTCATCCTGCACACCCCCCTCATGTCCGGCTCCAACTTCGTCCATGGCGTGGTGGTGGTCGGCGCCATGGTGGCCCTGGGCCAGGCCGACACCGCGGTGGAGGAGGCCATCGGCTTCTTCGCCGTCGCCCTGGGGGCCGCCAATGCCGCCGGCGGCTACGTCGTCACCGAGCGCATGCTCGCCATGTTCAAGAAGAAAGAGGGCGCCTGATGACCCTGCCTATCCATGTCCAGGGTGCCTGGTTCGCCGGCGCCCTGCTGTTCATCCTCGGCCTGAAGGGCATGAGTTCCCCCTCCACGGCCCGCCGGGGCATCGTCTGGGCCGGGGTCGGGATGGGGGTGGCGGTGCTCGCCACCTTCCTCATCCCGGGTCTTCGGAACCTCGGCCTCATGCTCGCCGCCCTGGCCCTGGGGGCCGCCGTCGCCTGGGTTTCCGGCAAGCGGGTCAAGATGACCGACATGCCCCAGATGGTGGCCATCTACAACGGCATGGGGGGCGGCGCGGCGGCCGCCATCGCCGCCATCGAGTTTGCCCGGGGCGACGCCCACGGTCCGGTCCTGACCGCCCTGGCCACCCTCGGCGCCCTCATCGGGGCGGTGTCCTTCACTGGTTCCTGCATCGCCTTCGCCAAGCTCCAGGGGCTGATGAAGAGGGCCGTCCGGCTGCCGGCCCAGAACATTGTGAACCTGGTTCTGGCCGCCCTCGCCCTGGTCCTTGGGGGAGTCATGGTAGCTGCGGCACCGCCCCGGCCGGAGCTTATCTACGCCTTTTTCGTGGTCGCCCTGGCCCTCGGCCTGGTGGTGACCCTGCCCATTGGCGGCGCCGACATGCCGGTGGTGATCTCCCTCTTCAACGCCTTCACCGGCCTCGCGGTCGGTTTCGAGGGCTACGTCCTCGGCAATCCGGCCCTCATCATCGCCGGCATAGTGGTCGGGGCGGCTGGTACGCTCCTGACCCAGCTCATGGCCAAGGCCATGAACCGGCCGCTGACCAACATCATCTTTACCCCCATCAGCGGGGCCGCCCAGGGCGGGCAGGCGGTGGAGGGCACGATGAAGGAAGTCGGCCCCCTGGACGCCGCCGCCATGATGCGCTACGCCGGCAAGGTCATCATCGTGCCCGGCTACGGGATGGCGGTGGCCCACGCCCAGCATAAGGTGTGGGAAATGGCCGAACTGCTGGAGGAGGCCGGGGTCGAGGTGAAATTCGCCATCCATCCCGTGGCCGGCCGCATGCCCGGCCACATGAACGTGCTGCTGGCGGAAGCGGGGGTGCCCTACGACAAGATTTTCGACCTCCAGGAGATCAACGGCGAATTCCCCCAGGCCGACGTGGCCCTCATCATCGGCGCCAACGACGTGGTGAACCCGGTGGCCCGCACCGACAAGTCCAGCCCCATCTACGGCATGCCCATCCTCGATGCCGACAAGGCCCATAACGTCATCGTCATCAAGCGGGGCAAGGGCACCGGCTATTCCGGCGTCGAGAACGCCCTCTTCTACGAGGACAACTGCCGGATGCTCTACGGGGATGCCCAGCCGGTGGCGGGGGAGATCATCGGGCACTTGAAGAGCATGGGGTAGGAGCCGGCTGATTTCCCCAATCGACAAGCGACCGGCCGGCGATTATGCTGCCGGCCGAATTTGATATCGAGAGGATTTCCCGATGGAAGGTAGCGCCAGCGTCGTCCACGCCATGTTCATTCTCAAGACCCTTGTCTTCCTCCTGGGGGGAGGCTTGGCGGCCCTGTGGGTATCGAGGAAGCTGCGGATTCCGGACATCGCGATCTACCTGCTGCTGGGGATACTGGTGGGGCCCTCGGCCCTCGGCATGATCCAGCTGCCGGCGGATTCGACGACCAACCAGCTGCTCCTCACCTTCGGTGCCGCCACCCTGCTGTTCGAGGGCGGCATGTCCATCCAGTTCTCGGTCCTCAACCGGGTGATCGTTTCGGTGGTCAATCTTGCCACCCTGGGGGTGATCATCACCGCCGCCATCACCGCCCTGGCCGCCCACTTCTTCCTCGACCTGCCCTGGATGTACGCCCTCCTGCTGGCGGCGGTGATTGCCGCCACCGATCCGGCTACCCTGGTGCCGGTCTTCCGCCAGGTCAAGATCCGGGAGCACGTGGAGCAGGCGGTGGTTACCGAGTCGGCCTTCAACGACGCCACCGCCGCCATCCTGACCTTCTCGATCCTGGGCATCGTCATGGGCAGCGGCGAGTTTTCCTGGGGTTCCGCCCTGGGGGGGCTGGCCTGGCAGGCGGCCGCCGGGGCCGTCATCGGCATTGCCCTGGCCTACTGCGCGGCCTGGGCCGTGGCGCGGCTGGACTGGATCCGGGGCCATGAGCCGGTGCTGCTGCCGCTCCTCATCGCCGGTTCCTACCTGCTCGCTACCGACGGCATGGTAGCCGTTGGCCTGGAAGGCGCCAGCGGCTTCATGGCCGTATTCTGCTGCGGCCTGTTTTTCGGCAATGGGGCGAGCCTCAATCTGGCGGTGCCGGAAGGTGGCCTGGACAAAATGCACAGCTTCCTGGGCCACGCCGCCCTGATGCTGCGCCTGTGCATCTTCCTGCTCCTCGGCTCCCGGGTGGATTTCGCCGCCCTCGGCCGCCACTGGTTGCCGGCCCTGGGGGTGGTGGCGGTGTTCATGCTCGTGGCCCGCCCGGCTACGGTCCTGACGAGCTCACGGCCACACCCAAGTGGGCGGGGAATGGACAAGATATTTCCCTTTGAAAACAACCGCTCATTTGCTTAGCGCTTGTCCATTCATTTTGCGGAGAAATGGCCTAGAACGGTAGTCCATGTCCATTTTTCTTAAGTGTCAAGGTTAAGACCCAAAGAACTCAAGTCAGGGGGGGCCATGGAATCAGCACTGATCGCTGTCTTCATCATTGCCTACGCGGCCATAGCGTTAGAGCATCCAATCAAGATAAACAAATCGGCATCAGCCCTCGTAGGGGCTGGGCTGCTGTGGACCATCTATGCGGTTGGTCTCGGCGATACGCATTTGTTGAGCGAACAGCTAGGTGAGTCTGTAGCAAGTACGGCTCAGATTGCTTTTTTCCTCATGGGTGCCATGGCAATTGTTGAAGTGGTTGATGCCCATAACGGCTTTGAAGTTATTACAAAGCGGATCAGGACATCCAAGCTCGCCTCGTTGATGTGGCTGGTTGGCTTTGTCACCTTCTTCCTCAGTTCTATTCTCGACAATCTCACGACAACAATCGTGATGATTTCGCTCATGCGGAAGCTGCTCGCCAAACACGATGACAGACTCTTTTTTGCAGGCATCATTGTTATCGCTGCTAACGCAGGGGGAGCATGGTCTCCGATTGGTGATGTAACAACCACCATGCTTTGGATTGGTGGTCAGATAACGTCACTAGCAATCATTAAGTCGGTATTTCTGCCGTCACTGGTAAGCCTGCTAGTGCCTCTTGCGATGACTGCTTACATGTTGCGGGGCCAAGGCGTTATTAGTCCGGATTCCAATGAAGCCGGCAACCATCGGACATCGGAATTTGAACGCAATCTCATGTTCTTTCTAGGGCTCGGAATACTGGTGGCAGTACCCGTATTCAAGACCGCAACGCATCTTCCCCCGTTCATGGGTATCCTATTTGGATTAGGTATTCTTTGGCTGGTTGGCGACTTGGTGCACCGGCACAAGGAAGATGATTTCAAGCAGCCGCTGACCTTGGTTCATGCATTAAGCAGAATCGACATGAGTTCCCTAGTCTTCTTTATAGGCATCCTGCTGGCAGTTGCGACTTTGGAACATACGCATATCCTGGCTTCCCTTGCCAAGTGGCTGGACTTTGAAATCGGGCGACAAGACATAATCGTTCTGGTAATTGGTATTGTTAGCGCGGTCGTGGATAACGTACCTCTTGTAGCTGCGGCTATGGGGATGTACAGCCTTACAGAGTTTCCGCCTGACCATTTCCTGTGGGAGTTCCTTGCCTATTGCGCGGGTACTGGAGGATCGATCCTCGTCATTGGTTCCGCAGCCGGTGTGGCCGCGATGGGTCTCGAAAAGATTCAGTTCTTTTGGTACTTGAAGAGAGTCAGCGGATTAGCACTGATTGGATATTTCGCTGGGGCAGGGGTTTATCTAATCCAGCGTGGTGTGGGCGCATAGATCGACTACCTATGAATGGTGGCCTGCTGAAAAGCCACCATTCAATGCTGGAAAAACAGCTTTCCTCAGGCCGTGGTTTGGCCTTCTCCGGCGCCTGGCTTATGGCGAGACCGAATAGCTTTAGGGCATCCTTGAAAAGGAATAAATGCCGACTCAGGAGATTACCTGCCTGCCGAACAACTTGAGCCAAAAATATCCCAATACTCCAGCAATCAGAGACGCCGCCAGGATCGCCATTTTTGAACCATTGACGAGGTTCGGTTCGCCTGCGAAAGCCAGATTGGTGATGAATATCGACATGGTGAACCCGATGCCTCCCAGGAGGCCGGCACCAATGACATGAGACCATTTCAGATCGTTCGGCAGCCGGCACATCCCGACAAGAACGGCGATAAGGCTCACCAGCACGATCCCGAGCGGCTTGCCTAGGACCAAGCCGCCAATAATGCCTAGACTGTTGGTACTGAGCAGTTCATGTTGCCAACCCGAGCCGATCACGATCCCCGTGTTTGCCAAGGCAAAAATCGGCAGGATGAGGAATGCCGCCGGTTTTAGCAGCAAGTGTTCCAGCCGGTGAGAAGGGGACGCCTCATCTTCCGCCTTTGAGGAAAACGGAATGGCAAAGGCCAGCAGCACACCGGCGATTGTGGCATGTACCCCTGACTTGAGCATCAGGAACCACATCAGGACGCCGCCCAGGAGGTAGGGCACCAGGGACATCACCCGGAGCAGCCGGTTGAGAATGACGAGGACGCCGAAGACCGCAAGTGCTGCCAGTAGGTAGAGGATGGAAAGCTTGGTCGTGTAGAAGATGGCGATCACGATGATGGCCCCTAAGTCGTCGATTACGGCCAATGCGGTCAGGAAGACCTTGAGGGAGGCGGGCACCCGGTTGCCTAGCAGGGCCAGAACGCCGAGGGCGAAGGCGATGTCCGTCGCCATCGGAATACCGGTTCCGGCCTGGGTAGGAATGCCGGCATTCAGTGCAAAGTGAATCGAGGCCGGCAGGAAAATACCGCCGGCCGCCGCAAAGACCGGCAATAGGGCATTCCTGAAATTGGAGAGTTCGCCGTTGTAGAGTTCCCGCTCAAGTTCCAGGCCCACAAAGAGGAAAAACACCGCCATCAGAGCATCGTTCGTCCAGTGCTCGATGCTCAGGCCGGCAATCTTGGCATGCCAGAAATCCTGATAGGCTGGCCCAAGTACCGAGTTGGCGATGGTCAACGAAAGAATCGTGCAGAGGATCAACAGGATTCCGCTGGATTTCTCAGACTCAAAAAATCTACTGAAGGTATGGGAGAGAGTCGCGTAAGTGTTGGTCATTGATCTACTTATTATTTCGTCAGGCCGAGATTGACTCTCGGTAGAGTATCTGTCGGCTCCCCGGTTCATTGGGCCAGGTCACAACCCGTGTTCCAGAAGAAGCTGTCTGTGCTCGATGAAAACAAATTTAGCAATATGGGTGATTGCTGACCGTGCTCAATAGCCAGGGCGTTTTCACTCGAACATCATAACGGCTGAATGCCCAGGATGCTCAGCATGATGGATTCCTCCATATTGGCGAATTTTCGCTTCTGTCGTTTGCTGAGCTTTTTCTTGGCGAACGGTGGCTG
>Ga0316605_10000104_pt1 | contig 83888 bp, 74 predicted proteins | sample OWC_soil_day20_n_FD_207666 | JGI IMG/M metagenome (GOLD analysis project Ga0316605, IMG submission 207666) | Wetland soil microbial communities from Old Woman Creek delta, Ohio, United States - OWC_soil_day20_noCT | ecosystem: Environmental > Terrestrial > Soil > Wetlands | place: USA: Ohio...
GTCACCACATTGAAGTTACTCCGGCTTTGCGCGAGTACGTGGAAAACAAGCTGGATCCCGTGGTTCGCCATTTTGACAAAGTCACCGGTGTGAACGTGGTTCTATCCGTCGAGAAACTCAAGCAGAAGGCCGAAGTCACCCTGCATGTGCCGGGCAAGGACATCCATGTCGAGGAGTCCGGTGACGATCTCTACGCTGCCATCGACGCCGTATTCGACAAGCTGGATCGTCAGGTCCAGAAATACAAGCAGAAGGTTCAGGACCACCATCGGGGCGAAAAGGCCTCGCAGCAGATGGTCGATTGAAACCACGCCAGGCCGCAACCGGAAGGTTGCGGCTTTTGCTTTTTCGTTAGTCGTTATGAACCCCCTAAACAACATTCTGTCGGCCGAGCAGGTGCTTCTCGACCTCGACGCCAGCAGCAAGAAACGGGTCTTCGAGCAGGCCGGCATGCTGTTTGAAACCCATCTGGGCCTGGCTCGCTCGCTTGTCTTCGACAGCCTGTTTGCCCGCGAAAAACTCGGCTCGACCGGCCTAGGTCAGGGCATCGCCATTCCACATGGCCGCATCAAGGGCTTGAAGCAGGCAGCCGGTGCCTTTTTGCGTCTGGCGACGCCAGTTCCCTTCGATGCGCCGGACGGCCGCCCGGTCAACCTTTTGTTTGTCCTGCTGGTGCCGGAACAGGCAACCGAACAACATTTGCAGATTCTTTCCGAACTGGCCCAGCGCTTCGCCGAGCGCTCCTTCCGCGAGGCTCTGCTGGCCGCGACCGATGCGCCGACCGTCGTGGCGCTGTTCAAGAACTGAGCCGGCATGCGCCACATCAGCCTGGTCCAGTTGTACGAAGATAACCGCGAAAAGCTGCTATTCAACTGGGCGGTGAATTACCGCAACGACCGCCGTATCGAACTCAAGGTCTCCAACAACTACGGTGCTGATGTCGTCGGCCATATCAACATCATCCACCCGGAGCGCCTGCAGGTCATGGGCCAGGCCGAACACGAGTGGGCGACGCGGATCGGCGAGCGACGTTTCGGCCAGCAGTTCCAGGATCTGCTCAATGCCCAGCCGCCGGCCGTGATCATTGCCGACGGTCTGGAGCCGCCGCACCTGCTGGTCGAGGCCTGCGAGTGTTCAGGCACGCCGCTGATCTATTCGCCGAAGCCTTGCTCCGCCGTGATCGATTTGCTGCGTATCTATCTGTCGGCACGGCTGGCCGACACCATCAACCTGCACGGCGTATTCATGGACGTGCTCGGCATGGGCGTCCTGATCACCGGCGATTCCGGCGTCGGCAAGTCGGAACTGGCGCTCGAACTGATTTCCCGCGGCCACGGCCTGGTTGCCGACGATGTCGTCGAAATGGCACGCATTGCCCCGACCACCATCGAGGGCCGTTGTCCCGGCATGCTGCGCGATTTTCTCGAAGTGCGCGGCCTCGGCCTGCTCAATATCCGGACCATTTTCGGCGAGACGGCGTCGCGTCGCAAAATGAAGCTGAAACTTATCGTCCATCTGCAAAAGACGGTGGCCAGCGGTGATGCCCCTCGCCTGCCGCTTGATGCCCAGACCCAGGAAGTGCTCGGCGTGCCCATTCTGAAGGTGGTCATTCCGGTGGCGGCCGGGCGCAATCTGGCGGTCCTGCTGGAGGCCGCCGTGCGCAACACCATCCTGCAACTGCGCGGTATCGACAGCATGCAGGACTTCATGGACCGCCAGCAGCGCATGATGCTTGACGATGACGCCTGATTGGCCGATGCTGGGCGGCCAATCCGGCCATTCGATGGAGAAAAAACACCGATGAAAAACCTGATCAGCCTGTTGCTTGTCGCCTGTGCCGCGTCGACCGCCTACGCCGGCGATGACTGTGCGGCGCGCGCCGCCGAAAAGAAATTGGCCGGTGCCGCCAAAAGCAGTTTCATGAAGAAATGTACGGCGGATGCTCAGCCGAGTTCCGCCGGAGCTGCCTGCGAAGCCCAGGCCAAGGAAAAGAAGCTGGCCGGGGCGGCCAGGAACAGTTTCGTCAAGAAATGCCAGGCCGATGCCGAAGGGGCGGCGGCTGCAGCGCCGGTGGCACCGGCCAAATAAATATTGCCGCGTGCAGCAAAGAAAAAAGGCGCGAATTCGCGCTTTTTTTCTTGTTGACCGCAGGCATTGCCTCAGAGCGGTTCGAAGTCGATGAAATCCGATTTCGGATCGTTGCCGGAACTGCCGAAGCAGATGCGGCCGCTACCGTGCAACTGCATCTGGTCCCGGCGCAGCATGATTTCGTGCTGGCCGGCAAAGTGGACAAAGCTGCCGTTGGTACTGCTGTCGGTATAGAAATAATCGTCGCCCCGCCGCTCGATCTTGCCGTGCAGCCGGGAGGCCTTGCGGTCGACGATGACCAGCTTGTTTTTCGGGTCGCGGCCCAGACTGAGCAGCGGTGTTTTTTCGTCGACCAGGAAAGCCTGGCCGCGATAGCGGACGCAGAGGCGGCTCATCGGCGCCGCTGATGGAGGCCCTTCGGCATTGGCCTTGTCGGCCGCGATCTCGTCACGTTTGACCCAATGCATCTGGTAGAGACTGAGGGCGACGCCGCCTTCGTCGATCCGGGAATGGGGGGCTACGGCGGCCATGACGGCCTGGGAATTACCCGGCAGTGCTGCGCGCAGCGCAGAGCTGACCAGGATCTGATCGGGTTCGGCCAGACCGGCGATGCGGGCGGCGCTGAGGACAGCCTCGCCGACCAGGCTCTGCCCGGCTTCGCTGACCGGGCCGCAGTGCAAACCGATACGGATGCTCAGTTTGAGGCCGGAAACCGGCGGCAGGTCGGCCGTGCGTTCCTGCATGTCAACCGCGGCCAGGCAGGCATCCTCGGGGGAGTCGAAAGCCGCGAACAACTCGTCGCCGGCTACCTGCACGGTGCGTCCCTTGTAGGCTTCGACCGAGCGGGTCATCCGTTTCAGGCAGCGGTCGATCGCATAGCCAGCCTCGGTTTCGCCCAGGCGCTCGAACAAGCGGGTGCTGCCGGATATATCGGCAAACAACAGGGTCATGGCGCGGGGCGTTGGGGTCATGAGGGCGGCGTTATCGGCGGACGTGCGAACGACCGATTATAGTACGAGCCGGGATTGCCTGTGTCATGCTTCCGGGGTGATCGGGAACATCCCGACCATCGGCATTTCCGGCGAGTCGAAAGCGATGTCGCCCTCGTCAACCGGCGTGTCCAGCGTCAGATGTTGAAAATCGAATTGGCGGTTGTCGGCCAGATGGGAGGGCACGATGTTTTGCATGGCGGTTAACACCGACTCGGTGCGCCCCGGGTAGCGCTTGTCCCAGTCCTGCATCATTTCGCGGATTTTCTGGCGTTGCAGGTTTTCCTGCGAGCCACACAGGTTGCACGGGATGATCGGAAATTCCATGCCGCGGGCGAAGCGGGCGATATCGTTTTCGGCACAATAGGCCAGCGGGCGGATGACGATATGGGCGCCGTCGTCGGTGACCAGCTTGGGCGGCATGGCTTTCAACTTGCCGCCGAACAGCATGTTGAGGAACAGCGTATGCACCATGTCGTCCCGGTGATGGCCGAGAGCGATCTTGTTGGCGCCCAGTTCCTTGGCGGTGCGGTAGATGATGCCGCGACGCAGGCGCGAACACAGCGAGCAGGTGGTTTTGCCTTCCGGGATCTTGTCCTTGACGATGGAATAGGTATCGGCTTCGACGATGCGGTGCTCGATGCCGAGCGAGTCGAAATAACGCGGCAGAATGTCGGCCGGGAAGCCCGGTTGCTTCTGGTCGAGATTCATGGCGATCAGCCGGAAGCGGATCGGCGCCCGTTTCTGCAGGGCCATCAGCACGTGGAGCAGGGTGTAGGAATCTTTGCCGCCGGAAACGCAGACCAGGACAGTGTCCCCTTCCTCGAGCATGTTGTAGTCGCCGATGGCCTTGCCGGTGCGGCTTTCGAGAGTTTTGCCGAGTTTTTGCAGATTATTTGAGAGAGTCATGGGATAAGTGCGACTAGCCGGTGGCTTGTTTGCGGTCAACGCCGAAAGGCCGCCAGTTTACCCCGATAAGCTATCGGCGAACTCGCTCAACTGCTGTTGCAATCGCCCGATCTCCTCTTCCAGCGAGGCGACCAGAACCAGACTGCCGGCCGGTTGGTGCTGGCGGCACTGACTTTCCAGCTGTTCGGCCAGGCGCATCGCCGGCTCCGCTCCGAAGCTGGCGAGGGTGCCGCGCAGGCTGTGGGCCAAACGTTCGGCGCTGGCCATATCGTCGCTGGCCAAAGCCTCGCGGAGTCTCGCCAGGTCGCGTGGCCAGGTGTCGATGAAAACGCCGGCAATGATTTCAACGGTTTCCTGATCGGATTGGCGCAAGGCTTCGCCGTAATCGAAGGTGGTTGCCTGGTCGACGGCCACCTGGCCGCCGAGGGCGAGCAATTTCTCCATCAGTTCCCTGGCCTTGATCGGCTTGGCCAGGTAATCGGTCATGCCGGCGGCCAAGCAGGCCTCGCGGTCGGTCTGCATGGCGGCGGCGGTCATTGCGATGATCGGGGTCGGCGGCCGGCCGTCATCCCGTTCGAGTTGCCGGATCCGGCGGGTTGCTTCAACCCCGCCCATGACCGGCATCTGCATGTCCATCAGGATCACATCGAACTGACGTGTGGTCAGCATGTCCAGCGCCTCCTGACCATGATTGGCCAGCACGGCGCGATGCCCCCATTTTTCCAGCAGACCAAGTGCCAGCTTCTGGTTAACGGGATGGTCCTCGACCAGCAGCACATCAAGCGTACGTTGCAGCTCACGCAGGGCATGGCGGGTCAGCAGATGGGCGCCCCTGGCCGGTTGGGGCGCATTGCTCAGGCCGAAGGTGCGGCAGAGGGCGGCCAGCAACTCCTCGGCAGCAATCGGTTTGGAGAAGAAGCCGGAGATCCCGGCTTCCTGGCAACGTTGGGCATCACCGCGTACCCCGCCGGAAGACAGCATCAACATCGGCGGTAGCCGTGGGTATTCGGCGTGCAGACGGCAGGCCAGTTCGTAGCCGTCCATGTTCGGCATGTGGGCATCGAGCAGGATGCAATCAAACGCTTCGGGAGTTTCCGCTATCAGGCTCAAGGCTGCCGGACCGGAGTCGGCGGCCTGGCTAACCATGCCCCAGTTGGCCAACATGCGGCACAGCACATGGCGGTTGGTAGCATTGTCGTCGACTACCAGGACGCGCCGGTGGTGCAGGTCGACTTGGCCGACAGTAATGGCCGGAGGGGCGCTGTCGATGTCCAGGCAGACCGAGAAATGGAAGGTGCTGCCCTCCCCCGGCTGGCTATGCAGCCAGATCTCCCCGCCCATCAGTTCGACCAGGCGTCGCGAAATGGACAGGCCGAGTCCGGTCCCTCCGTATTTGCGGGTGGTCGAGGTGTCCTCTTGGGAAAAGGCTTCAAAAATCAGCTGCTGCTTGGCGGGCGGGATGCCAATGCCGGTGTCGCGGACCGAAAAATGAAGACAGGCTAGCCCGTCCTCGATGTTGGCTAACTCGGCGCGTAGCGCGATTTCACCCCGGTCGGTGAATTTGATGGCATTGCCAATCAGATTGAGCAGTACCTGGCGCAAACGGCTGGGGTCACCGATGACCTGGCGGGGGACGTCCGGTGCGATGTCGCTGACTAGCTCAAGATTCTTTTCGTGGGCACGCAGGGCAAGGGTTTTCAGGGTGTCGGCGACAACCCGGGGCAGGTCGAAGGAAATCTGTTCGACCAGCAGCTTGCCGGCTTCGATTTTCGAAAAATCGAGGATGTCGTTGATGATGGTGAGCAGCGATTCGGCCGAGCTTTTGACGATGCCCAGATATTCCCGCTGTTCTTCACTGAGGGCGGTATCGAGGGCGAGATCGGTCATGCCGATGATCCCGTTCATCGGGGTGCGAATCTCGTGGCTCATGTTGGCCAGGAAGTCGCTCTTGGCCCGGCTGGCTGCCTCGGCCGCTTCCTTGGCCTGCAGGATTTCGCGTTCGGCCTGCTTGCGTTCGGTGATGTCGATGATTGCGCCAAGCAGGCCGGAAACGCTGCCGTCGCGCCGAGTCAGTGCCGCCTTGCGATAAATGGTGTCGCGGCGCAGGCCGTCGCGACTGTGCAAGGTGGCTTCATAGGTCTGCGTGCCCCGTCGGGCCAGCAGCTCGGCGTCCTTGTCCACGTGCTGCCGGGCATCCTCGGCCGACAGCAGGGTGTGGATGGTCTGGCCGATGATGCGTTCGCGGGGCGTGTCGACGAACAGCTCGAAGGCCCGGTTTACCCGCAGGTAGCGACCGTTTTCGTCCTTGAAATAGAGCGGCAGGGGAATGGCTTCGATCAGCTCTTCGACCAGATGCAGCTGTTCGGAGAGCTGGGCCTCCATGTGCTTGGTTTCGCTGATGTCGGTACGGATGCCGATGTATTGCTCGGGCTGGCCATCCGCGTCGAGCAGCGGCACGATGGTCGCGTTGACCCAGTATTGGCTGCCGTTGCGTGCCCGGTTGCAGATTTCGCCATGCCAGACCTGGCCGAGGGTAATGGTTCCCCACAAGTCGCGGAAGAATTCAGGAGGATGAACGCCGGAATTGACGATGCGATGATTCTGGCCGATCAGCATGTCCCGTTCGTAACCGCTGATTTCGCAAAAGCGGTCGTTGGCGTAAACGATGTTGCCATTACGGTCGGTAATGCTGACGATGGCGTGCTGGTCGAGGGCGAACTTCTGGCTGCTCAGGGCGCGCCGGCTGCGTTCGCGTTCAGTCACCAGTTCGGCTACCCGGCGCGACAATACTTCGAGGTCGCCGTCGGTGAGGGTGTCCACCTGCGCTGCCGAGGCGGCCCGGGGCAGCAGGCCGCGTACCGCATCGCGCAACGAGCGCAAGGCGCCTTCCCGGCTATGCAGTTCCTGGCGCAAGCGGTCGTTGGCGGTCGACAGTTCGGCCGACGAGATCTCCAGGCTGCGCGTTCGCAGCTCGAGATCGCGCTCATATTGCTCATAGGTCGCTTCGACCCGCCCGAGCAGGTCGCTGAAGCCCTGGCGTAGCGCTGCCCAGGCCGGATTGGCAGCGTTGGCAGCGGTGGGCAGCTGGTCCAGCCATTGGGTCAGCGCTGCCTCGTCAGTGATACCGAGACTGCGCTTCAGCTGGCGCTGTAAGGCCTTGTTCATGATGGCGGCCGCTTAACCCTCGCTCAGACAAGTGATGGTCATGGTCTGATTGTGCAGTTTGCAGGTGGCGCCTGGCGTGAATGGGCTGATTTCGCCGTAGGAGTAGAAGCCGGTCAGTACCGACTGCTGGCCGAAGACTTCGCCGACCGCTTCAACCTCCTCGTCCACCCGGCCACCCATGACCAGCTTGCGCCCGACGCAGCTAACCAGGATGGCCAGCCGATCGCCGGCCGTGTCCAGCATGTCGCGGGCGGCCTCGGCGGCGGCCTCGGCACCGTTGACCAGCTTGTCGGTACTGGCGTGCATCAGTTTCAGGTAGCCGTTGGGATCGATTTCGCCAGCCAGGGTGAGGCTGCCGCTGGCCTCATCGACGCCGAGGATGGTGCGGATCAGGCCGATGGCGTTGTGGTCCTCGCCGAGCATGGCGAACGGGAAAAGCAGGCCGGTGGCCGGCAGGCCCTGAGCGTGGTCGCCCAGATAGCGTTTATAGACGGCCAGGGCCGGTTCCCCGTCCAGTTCATAAAGAACGTTGCCGGCGCAGCGGGTGACCTTGCGGGCCGGCCCGAACGGCTCCCAGCCGCCGAACGAGCCGTGGCCGAAGCGCAGCGCATCGCCACACAGGCCGACGGCAACCACGGTCTGGTCGTCGACGCCGTCAGGCCCCAGCGTGAATGTCTGGCGGAAGGCGCCGCCATCACCGGCCAGGCCGCCGGTGATCGGGATATGCTCGCCGAGAACGCCGGTCAGTCCATCGACCAGGGCGCTGCCATTGATCTGTACGCCGGGACCGAAAACCAGCGCCGCCTTGAGGTCGACCGCAGCGAGTTGGCGGCCCAGCCGTTCGCCGGCCGCGAAGGAATCGTCCATGCCGGTCAACCGGGTACTGCCCCGGGTCAGGCGGATGTTGTCGAACCGGATGGCAGTCAGCGTACAACTACCGTCGTCGACACCGTCGGCAGTAATCTCGCCGGCCGTCGAGCAGCCAAGGAGGGTGGCACGCGGACAGGCGCTGCGCAGGCGCTCGTTCAATTCGGGCAAGACAAAGTGATCGACGGCACCGAAAACGAGCAGCAGATCGGGGTCGAGTTCCCGCAAGCCGGCCAGTTGTTCGGCCAGAGCGGCCGGGTTTCTGACGATTTTCTGGGTAATGCGCATGTCGGTAGTTCTCCCTGGAGCCAAGGAGGAAAAAATATCACAAATGGGCGATGACGGTCGGGGGAAGGGCTAAAATCAGCCCTTTTTGAGTCGCCATGAGTCTGCCCCAGCCTACCGAGGATGCCCTTGCCCACAGTGGCGAGTTGCTGAGCCTCATTCGTCAACGGATCGCGGCGGCCGGCGGCTGGCTGTCCTTTGCCCGCTACATGGAACTGGTGCTTTACGCGCCAGGTCTGGGCTATTACACGGCGGGAGCCCGCAAATTCGGCGCCGCCGGCGATTTCGTCACGGCGCCCGGGCTGAGCGCCCTGTTCGGTCGCGCCCTGGCTCGCCAGGCCGCCCAGATCATGCGTGCCGCCGCACCGTATATCCTGGAGGTCGGGGCCGGTACCGGCCGCCTGGCCGCCGACCTGCTGCTTGAACTGGATAGCCTCGGCTGCCTGCCCGAGCGCTATTTCATTCTCGATCTGTCGGCCGATCTGCGCCAGCGCCAGCGTGACACCGTGGCTGGCGCCGCGCCGCACCTGCTGTCCCGCGTCGAGTGGCTGGAGGCTTTGCCGGAGCGCTTTGCCGGCATGGTGATCGGCAATGAGGTGCTCGATGCCATGCCGGCCCATATCGTGGCCTGGCGCGAGGATGGCATTGCCGAGCGCGGCGTGGTGCTGGCCGCCGATGGCGAACTGGGCTGGGCCGAACGCCCGGCGGGTGGCGCCCTGCTGGCCGCAGCCGAGGAAATCGGCGCACAGTGCCGCCTGCCGCCCGGCTTCGAGAGTGAAATCAGCCTGGCAGCCCGTGCCTGGGCCGCGGAATGGGGCCATCGACTGGCCAGCGGCGCCGTCCTGTTGCTCGATTACGGGTTTCCGCGCCGCGAGTTCTACCATCAGCAACGGGCGCGTGGCACGCTGATGTGCCATTACCGTCATCACAGTCATCCCGATCCCTTCTATTTGCCGGGTTTGCAGGATGTTACGGTCCACGTCGATTTCACGTCGATTATCGCTGCCGCCCACCCGGCCGGTCTGGACCTGCTCGGCTACACCAGTCAGGGGCAGTTCCTGCTCAATTGCGGCATTCTCGATCTGCTGGCGACGATTCCCAATGAGACGCCGGAGTACATCCGGGCCGCCGGTGCGGTGAACAAACTCCTGATGCCGCACGAGATGGGCGAGTTGTTCAAGGTCATCGCCATCGGCCGCGCCCTGGCCGAACCGCTGCTCGGTTTTGCCAGCGGCGACCAGAGCCGCCGCCTGTAAGCTGGATCAGCGCCGGGCCAGTTCGCGGAAGCGGTTGGGCTGGGCCAGGATCAGGCGGCCGAATTCGTCGAGCAGGCTGCGGTCGATGGCGCGCGGATGCAGCGTATGAATGCTGCTTCCCAGGCGTTCCAGGTTGCGCGCCTCGATGACGATGCAGGCATTGTCGAAATCGGCACGCCAGCGGGTACTGACGCTGAGCTGCGAGCGGATGGCGAATTCGGCGCGTTCGACATAGCGGCGTTCGTTCTTGAATTCCTTGCAGTCGAATTGCAGGCCGTAATCGAACAGCAGCTTGCGGAAGCGGTCGACCGCCGGGCCGTCGCGCTCCAGGCGCAGGTTGCCCGGGGCCGCCAGCTGGCAGGAAAAACTGACCAGCTCGACCAGGGCGCCGGTACTCTGCGACTGGGCACGGTAATCGGCAAAGCCTTCCTGCCAGGCCAGTTGATCGATGGCGTAGTTTTCGACCAACGGGTAGGGGCGCGGTATGCCGGGCTTGACGATATTGAGTTGCTGGACGAATTCATGCAGGTAGAAAAAGGTCTGCTTGAGCGCCTGGTCGATCGCCTCGTTGAGCGAAGTACGCTCGGCCATCTGCGAATGCAGTTCACGCTGGCGAATTTCGGCTTGCTGACGAAGTTGATTGAGCAGGTTGCTATCGTCGACCTGCAAGGGCGGCGGCGCAGCGGGCCGGGTATCGGCCTTGGCCGCCGGGCGGACCGCATTGGTGGCCGGCACGATTTCCGGGAAGGCCAGGCGCGGATCGACCAAGCCGGCTCCGCTGCTGGCGTTTTCCTCGCGTCTGGCCTGCTGTTCGGCGGCATCGAGATCGAAGGTTTCGATGTCGGCCAACAACGATGCCTCCAGAGCGGCGATATCGTTGGCGACACTGGCCGAAACGCCGGCCCGCCGCTCCTGCTTGGCGCGCAGGGCGGCGCTGATTGCAATACCGGTGGCGTTGTTTTCGAGCTTGCTCATTGCTTTACGCGGAATTGAGGCTAGACTGACAGTATAGTGACTTTGATCGATAGGTAGACCAATATGGATATTGCCAGTGTAGCAAGTTTGAGTACGGCACTGTCGCAAGCCAAGACGGGCGACGCGGTGGGTACCCTGGTTCTCAAGAAGGCGATCGACATGCAGGCGCAAAGTGCGGCGCAGCTGATTCAGGCCTTGCCGCAACCATCCAATCCGCCTAACTTGGGCAACAGCATCGACGTCAAGGCTTGAGTCCGTTCAACCAGTCGCGCAAGGTGGCCGCTACCAGCGGCCATTCTTTTTCATGGGTCACCGCGTGGCCCATGTCGCGGAAAATGTGGGCCGGCAGGCCGTAGGTCTGGGCCGTGGTCTGAACCAGGAAAGCCGGGACCAGCACGTCGTGTTCGGCGCCCAGGATCAGCATCGGCGGCCGGTGCATGGCGTGCAGGTTGGGCAGGCTGAACATCGACATGTCCCACAGCGCCCGGTGCGACTCGGACTGCATCCGGGTCAGCCAGCAGGCCAGCATTTCCTCGTCCACTACCCCGGCGAACAGGGCTTCGCGTAGTGTCGTCGTATCGGCATAGTCGCCGGCCATGATCCGATTGATGTCCATGAACAGTTGCGGTTTCTGGAACATCAGGTGGAACTGGGCGGCGATCAGGCCCTGTGGCGGCACCGAGCAGACTAGGGCTGCACCCGGCGTGGCATGGCGTTCGAGATATTTCTGAACAATGAAACCGCCCATCGAATGTCCGACGAGGACAGGCGTTTCGCCCAGCCAGTCAACGATGCGGGCGACGTCGTCCACGTAATCGGCCACCGAATGCCAGTTGAGGTTTTGGTGGCCGTGGCTGCCGCCGTGGCCGCGCAGGGACAGCGCGTAGCAGGCATGGCCGGCTTCGGCCAGGAAGGGCATGAAGGTTTCCGTCCACATCCAGCCACCGGCGAAGGCGCCGTGGATGAATAGGACGGGCGGACGTTTGGATTTCCTGGCAGGAAGGCAGGAATAGACTTCCAGGCCGTCAATGGTTTGGCTGTTGATCATTTCGGTCGCTCGGGTGAGGCGTGATTAAATGCGGCTTTGGCCGCGCAAGGCAAGGCATATGTTGAAGTGGATTCTGACCCTGGTGATCGCCATCTTCCTGCTCGGCATCATTGCTCCGCACCTGGCGCGTTTCATCCGCTTCGGCAAGCTGCCGGGCGACCTGGCGGTGCGCTGGCGCGGACAAAACTACTATTTCCCGGTGGCCTCCACCCTGATTTTTTCGCTACTGCTCTGGTTGCTCTCCCGCCTCATCTAGCCACCGCCGGACGGCATCGACCCGAGCGGCATGGATGCGCTCCGGGATTTTCCCCGGGTCGCCACAGGCAGCGGCGATTTTTCCGGCATTTACGCCGTTGACCGCAGCCAGAGCGGCAAGCAGACGCTGCGGGCTGTCGTAGGGGCGATTTTCCCAGCCGAGCCGGCCGGTATAGTCGCAACGGCAGGCTTCGAGCAATTGACGGAAGCGTTCCGGCCGGCGCAGCGCGTCGTTGCGTTCGAAGAGGGCGACGATGGTCTCCGGACGCAGGTCGGCGGCACGGTGGATGTTGCCGTGATCACGGGCCATCAGCAGCGCCAGGTCGCGGCAATCGTTGGGGATCTTGAGGCGGACGCACAACTGCTCGGTGGCCTGCACGCTGCGCGCCTCATGGCCGATGTGGCGCGGCAGCACGTCGGCCGGCGTGGTCGCCTTGCCGAGGTCGTGAGTCAGTGCGGCGAAACGCACCGGTAGCGTGAAGTCGTGGCGGGCTGCCTGGTCGATGACCATCAGCGTATGGATACCGCAGTCGATTTCCGGGTGGTAATCGGCCCGTTGCGGCACGCCGAACAGGGCGTCGACCTCCGGCAGCAACCGGGCCAGCGCACCACAGTCGCGCAGCACTTCGAACATGCGGGACGGGCGGATCTCCAGCAAGCCCTTGGCCAGTTCCTGCCAGACCCGCTCCGGCACCAGATGGTCGACTTCGCCGCTGGTCACCATCTCCCGCATCAAGGCCAGGGTTTCATGGGCCACGCTGAAGTCGGCGAAACGGGCCGCGAAGCGGGCGATACGCAGAATGCGCACCGGGTCTTCGGCAAAGGCCGGACCGACGTGACGCAGGATTTTGGCCTGCAAATCGTGTTGACCGCCGAAGGGGTCGATCAGCGTACCGTCGGCTGCCCTGGCCATGGCGTTGATGGTCAGGTCGCGGCGGGCGAGGTCTTCTTCCAGCGTGACTTCGGGGGCGGCGTGAAAGGTGAAGCCATGGTAGCCGTGACCGGTCTTGCGCTCGGTGCGGGCCAGCGCGTATTCCTCCTGCGTCCTGGGGTGCAGGAACACTGGGAAATCCTTGCCGACCGGACGAAAGCCCTCGGCCAGCATGCGTTCGGGAGAGGCGCCGACCACGACGTAATCGCGGTCGGCATTGGGCCGCCCGAGCAGTTCATCGCGAACTGCGCCGCCGACGATGTAGATGCGCATCGGCGGGATAAGCGCCTTAACGGCCGGCGCGGAAGCGGAAGCCGTCGAGCTTGCCCTTCGGCGTGTTCTGCGCGATGTAGGACGGGGCAATGGCTTCCAGCGCGGTCGGATGCCAGCCGGCCGGCGGGTTGCAGCCGCCTTCGCAGACGCTGTCGACCTGCATCGAGCGCAGGTTGTCCGGCGACAGCAGGGGCTTCGGCGCCAGCCACATCAGGCCGGCTTGCAGGTAGGCCCAGCCTTCCGACAGGTCAATGATTCGGGCGCGGCTGCGGGTCAGTTCGGCGGTGTAATCGACCAGTTCGCGCAGGGTATAGACCTTGGGGCCGGCCAGATCGTAGGCCTGACCGTAGGTCGACACATCGAACAGGCTGTCGACGAAAGCATCGGCCACGTCGGCTGCCCACACCGGCTGGAAGCGGGCATGGCCGAAGCCGAGCGGGAAGACCGGCAGCTTCTTGAGGGCGCTGGCGAAGGTGTTCAGGAAGGAGTCGCCGAGGCCGAAGATGACCGACGGGCGGAACACGGTGACGTCCAGTTCGTTCTTGGCAGCCAGCACGACGGCTTCGCCGTCGCCCTTGGAGGCCAGGTACTCGGAAGGTGCCTTGGGGTCGGCCTTCAGTGCGCTCATGTGCACCAGACGGCGGACGCCGGTGGCCTTGCAGGCGGCGACGATCTTTTTCGGCAGTTCGACATGCGCTTCGGCGAAATCGCGGCTGTACGGGAATTGCACGTCGCGGCTGTGCAGGATGCCGACCAGGTTGATTACCGCGTCCTGGCCCTGCATCAGGGTGGCCAGGGTCTTTTCGCAATGAATGTTGGCTTCCGGCATCAGCACGTTGGGCTGGATGATCAGCGCCTTGGTGCGCTCGCGCCGACGGGTCGGGACGGTGACTTCGAAACCGCGTTGCGACAGGCGGTTGGCGATATAGGTACCGACGAAACCGCTACCCCCCAGCAGCAAGACCTTTTTGATGTCCATGTGAAACCCCGGAAACTGAATTCGAAAAACTTGAATTTTAAGGCAAATTTTACCTTTTGGGCGGACTGCCGGGCAGTCCGCGCGGTATTGACCGGGTTTACAGTGGAATGGTCTTTTGCAGCGCTTCTTCGGCGGCGCTGTTGAACAGCGAATCACCCGAACAAATACGCGCCTTGCCCTCCTGCAATTGGCGGTCGAGTAACAGCGGGTGCAGGCTGCAGGCATGCGGCCAGTCCGGGTTGAGCAGCAGCGACTGGCCGCTGTCCGGGCTGACGTAGCACAGCCGGCCGCACAGGGGATGGCTGTCTGGGCCGATGAAGGTCAGCCAGTCGCCCACTTTGCTTGGCGGCAGACGCAGCGGGGTGCGCGTCGGGGCGAGATCGAGAATTTTGAGCAAGCGACCATCGGCTTCGATGTCCCGTTGGCACATGGTCTCCGACTCGGCGGCCGGTGCGCTGGCCGGTGGTGGCAAATCGCTGCTGCCGCCGCGCAGGGCAGTGGTCTGCAAGGCAAAGCAGACATCCATGAATTCCTTGCGACTGTCCGGCGCCAGCTGGAGGCGGGCCATTCCGTCATTCAGCGTCTGAAGCATGGCCGGCAGTATCTTGGCCAGTTGCTTGCGGTCATCAATGGCGGCTTTCGGCTGGACGCTCCACAGCAGGTCGTCAATCACCGCCGTATATTTTTTCCAGTCGTCGCTTTGTTCGCCTTGTTCCCCGGCGATGGCGAGCAGCAGTTTCTGCCAGTGTTCGCGCAGGAAACTGGCGATGGCCGGTGGAATGTTGCGCCGGCAATGATCCTCGATCAGTTTGCGGCACTGATCAGCCTGCTTGCTGTGCCGGTCGGCCTGATGCAGCAGCGGCAGATAGTCGGTTGCGGCGCGGGCGATGGCGGCATCGCGGTCGGCGATCAGGCTTTCCACTTCGCCGAGCAGGTGCTCGAAAATCTGCGGATCGCTGGCAAATTCGCGGCGCAAGCGGCTGGCGATGTCCTGGATGGTCTGACACAACGGATGGGTGGACGCGACATCGGTGGGCAGGCCGATGGTGGCGCGGGCCAGGCGGTCGAGCAGGCGGCGGGCCGGGTGTGATTCCGTGGTGAAGAACGAGGTGTCGAGCATCGCCGCCTTCAGCGTCGGAATCTGCAGGCTGGCCAGCGCCGACTTGATGGCCTCGGGCAGTGTGGCGGACTTGAAGATGGTCTCGAAAATCAGGGCCAGCGCATCGATGGTCGCCGCCTCGGGGGCGCCGCTCGGGATGCCCAGTTCGGCCGCCTTCAAGGATTTCGGGGCGGGGGCTTCGACCGGTTGCGGGGCGGCTGCGGAGAACAGGCCGGGAATCAGGGTTTCCAGCGACGGGCTGTCGGTCATGACCGTACGTGGTGCGGCAGCGCCCGGACCCTTCTTGTCCAGGTCGTCGAGGCGGGCCAGCAGGCGTTCGAGCATGGCCTGGGTGAACAGGCTGGCCAGGGCGCCACCACCACCGTTGCCAGTGCCGCCGCTATCGCCGGATGGGGCGCTGGCAGATTGACCAAGCAGGTTTTTTTGCAGCGCGGCGGCCGGGTTGGCCGTAGCGCCGACGGTGGAGCTTGCCGGACTGCCCGGGCTGTCGGCGGCGGTAACGATGCCGGGTTGGGCCGAGCCGACATTGCGGCGGGCGAGCAGATCGTTGATCGCCGCGTAGAGCACGGTCAGATTGCGGGCCAGGTAGTTTTCCAGGCGCTCGATGCGGTCGAGAAAGGTGTCGTGATTTTCGGCCAGATCCGCGCAGAGCCGGGTCAGCCCCTGGGCGATGCCGCGCGGCCCGACCGGATTGTCGGCGGCGTTCATGTCCGGGCGGTCGAGCAGGGTCATGAAACGCAGGTAAACCCGCCAGAGGTCGCCGCCGGTGGTTTCCTGCAGGCGGGCGGTGAATTCGCCGAGGCGGATGTCCAGTTCCAGATCGGTTTCGCCGACCAGGGAGATGCGCGACGCGGTCAGGTCCTTGGCTTCCTCGAAGCTGCTGCGTCGCTTGGTGGACACCATTTCATCGAAATAGGCACCCACCGCGTCGCTGAAGTTTTCGAGCGCCCTGGGCGGCAGCGCCTCCCCTTCGCGCAACAACTGGACCAGTTCCTTCAGGTAAAGCGCCCGGCATTCCCGCAGGATGGCCGCCTTGTCGCCGGCGAACGGCGGCTGACTGGTCGGAGAGGGAGCGGGCTGGTAGACCATGCGGTCGTGGTGGCCGTGAAGGATAAAAGGCGAATACTAGGGTAAATCGGCGTCCTTGGGGGCATCGGCCGAGCGTGCGCCGACCGTGCCGAGACGGGCTTTCAGCGAATCCGGCTTGCCGGTGAACAGCGCCGAGTAATAGACCGCATTGCTCATGACTTTCTTGACGTAGTCGCGGGTTTCGCTGAACGGAATGGTTTCGGCGTAAATGGCTCCTTCCAGCGGCTGTTCGGCACGCCATTTCTTGGCCCGGCCGGGACCGGCGTTGTAGGCGGCGGAAGCCAGCACCGGATGGTTGTCGAGGTTCTCCATGACCAAACGCATGTAGCTGGTGCCGAGCAGCACATTGGTTTCGGTGTCATTGACCCGGCCGTGGTTGTAGTCGCGCAGGCCAATTTTCTTGGCCACCCATTTGGCGGTGGCCGGCATCAGTTGCATCAGGCCGGAGGCGCCGACCGTAGACTTGGCGCTGGTGATGAAGCGGCTTTCCTGGCGCATCAGGCCATAGACCCAGGCATCGTCGAGCGACTGGTTCTGGGCGGCCGGCCGGACGTGGTCGCCGTAGGGGGCGAGAAAGCGCAGGCTGTAGTCGTGTTCGCTTTGGGTGCGGTCGGCAGTATTGATGGCGCGATCCCAGATCTGGTTACCTTTGGCCAGGTTGGCCGCGGCGAGCAGGGCGCGGTCGTCCATGCCGCGCAGCGACCAGTTCCATTCCTTGACCGCTTCGGTGCGCATGTCGAGCCGGAAGAAGGCCAGGGCGCGCCGGATGCCCGGATTGTCGCGCGCGGCCTTTTGTTCTTCGGTCGAGGGAGCCTTGGCGGCAGGCGGCGGCATGATCGTGCGGCCGAGTTCTTCTGCGGCGAGATTGCCGTAAAAGTTGGCCTGACCGGCAATTCTCTCGAACAGGGCGTCGGCTTCGGTGGTTCGACCGCCGGCCTTGTGCGCCCGACCCAGCCAGTAGACCCACTCGGGCTGTGCGGCCAGGGCGGGGGGCATGGCCAGGATGGCGTTGTGCACGATGCCCCATTCCTTGCCCCGCAGCGCGGCACGGACTTTCCACTGGTGCGCGTCGTCCGACAGCGGGACTTTGCCGGCCCGGCCATACCAAGCGACGGCATCCGGGATGTGGCGTTTGGCCGCTTGCAGGGCAATCTGGCCCCAGGCCCACTGCTTTTCGGAATCCTGCATCTTGCCTTGCAGCTTTTCCAGCTCGCCGGCTGCCGTGCGCGGGTCGTTGGTGGCGAGGCGCTGCACGGCGATGGCCGCCAGTTCGCGTCCGGCCCGGCTGGCGTGCCAGCTGGAAGGCTGCTTGGCCAGATAGCTCATGGCGTTGTTAAAGGCACCGTCCAGTGCCCGGCTGTCGGGCAGCTGGCTGTCCGGCAGGTAATGGAGCGTGGTCTTGGCCCAGCTGGGCCGGTTGGCTTCAATCTGGCGGCGGACGCGGGCCCAGATGTCGTCGGCGTTCAGACGCTGGCTGGCGACCAGTGCATCGAACACGGGGCGGCAGGGTTCCGGCGGTTCAAGCTGGGTCAGCCATTGCTTGTCGGCCTCGTCGAGCACCGTGCGGTCGTCGCGGGCGAGGCGGGCCTGTTGGGCGTAGCAGGTGACATCGGGTTCGGGGGCCAGCAGCCGGGGGAATTCGGTGTTCACTTCGTTCCACGCGGCACGCTTGCCCAGCCAGCGAATCCAGTCGGCGCGCAGTTTCTCGGCAACATAGCTCTTGTCGTGGCGCTCGAAGAAGGCGCGCAGGCCGGCGGCGTCACCCCGTTCCATGAACATGCGCAGGCGGTAGCTTTCGACGTAGGGGCTCAGTTCGTGGTTGCCGAGCTGGGCGGTGGCGCGTTCTAGTTTGTTGAGGTCGCCGGCGCGGAAGGCGTCGCGGGCGGTCAGGAAGGCGCTGTCGCGGGCATCCTGGGCAAAGAGCGGCAAGGAAACGACAAGACTGACGAGGAAGAGCTGAAACTTCATGCTAGATTTGACCGATGATGATGCAGGACGAGGATAACACGGGCTGGCGGCGGAACTTGCGGCGCGACATGGTGGCGCGGCGGGCGGCCTTGAGCGAGGCGACGCACGCTGCCTGGTCGGCGCGCATCGTCGATCACCTGGGCGTGCTGGCCAGGCCGCAGGTGGTGGCTTTCTGCTGGCCGATCAAGCACGAACCGGATGTGCGGGCGATGGTCGACCGCTGGCTGGCCGCGGGGGCGCAAGCCGCGTTGCCGGTGGTGGTCGACGAGGCGGCACCGCTGGCTTTCCGGGCCTGGCGCAGCGACACGCCACTGATCGCCGACCGCTACGGCATTCCGACGCCGACCAGCGGCGATTTCGTGCACCCGGACCTGATTCTCCTGCCGCTCAACGGTTTCGACGCCGCCGGCTACCGGCTGGGCTATGGTGGCGGCTATTTCGACCGCACCTTGGCCGCCTTGCGGCCCCGCCCGCTGGCAGTCGGCGTCGGTTTCGAGATCAACCGGGTGGACAGCATCCGGCCCGAGGCGCACGACCAGCGGCTCGACTGGATCGTTACCGAAGCCGGGGCGGTCAGGGTTGGCAGCGCCTGAGGCCAAAGGCGCCGAGCGCGAAGAGGATGGAAATGCCGGCGGCGAGCAGTGCCTGGCGCAGATCGTAGAGACCGGTGCGCAAGGCCAGTTCGAGCGTGTAACCGTGGTGCAGGGCGAGCAGCGCCGCGCCGATGGCGATGGTCAGCCAGGAGCGGCGCTGCCCGCTGGGCAGGCCCTTGACCAGGAAGAGCTCGACGGCCAGCCAGGTCGCGCTGGTCTGGGCGACAGCGGCCAGCAGCATGGCGACGACGGCGAGAGTGTAGGGATTCATGCGGCCCGACAGGCTGCGGAGAAACGCCGCATGGCCTCGTCCAGGGTTGAGCGTGGGCAGCCGAAGTTGAGGCGCAGCCAGCCGGGGGCGCCGAAATCGGCGCCGTCCGACAGGCCCAGCCCATGCGCCTCGAAATGGGCGGCCGGCTTGGCCAGGCCAAGATCGCGCACATCGAGCCAGGCCAGGTAGGTGGCTTCGACCGGGGCCATTTTTACCCTGTTTTCGCCGTCGACCGCAGCGCTCACCCGGTCGCGGTTGCCGCGCAGGTAGGCGATCAATTCCTCATGCCAGTCGCCACAGTCGCGGTAGGCAGCCTCCGTGGCGGCCAGACCGAGCACATTCACATGCGGCACGATGCCGTACATGGCCTGTTCGAAGCGGCGGCGCAGTTGCGGATTGGGAATGACCGCGAAGGCGCAGCCGAGGCCGGGGATGTTGAAGGTCTTCGAGGGGGCCAGCAGCGTGATGCTGCGCTGGGCGGCTTCCGGCGACAGACTGGCGAAAGGAATGTGACGTTTGTCTTGATCAAGCACCAGGCCACAGTGGATTTCGTCGGAACAGACGATCAGGTCGCGCTGCTCGGCGAAGGCGGCGAGGTCGAGCAGTTCGTCGCGGCGCCAGCAACGGCCGACCGGGTTGTGCGGATGGCAGAGCAGGAACAGCCGGGTGGCGGCGGTCGTCGCCGCGCCCAGCGCCGCCATGTCCCATCGCCAGCGGCCGTCGGCCTGCACCAGTTCGGCCCGGTTGAGCTGGCGTCCGGAAAAGTGCGGCGCCGACAGGAAAGGCGGATAGATCGGCGTGGCGGTCAGCACTTCGCCGTCGACCGCCCGGCAGGCGACGTTGAGGCCGGTGACCAGGCCGGGTAGCCAGACGATCCACTCCGCTTCGATCTGCCACGCATATTCGCTGGCCAGATGATTAAGCACCGACTCGGTCAGCACCGGCCACGGCCCGCCATAGCCGAACACGCCGTGCTCGACGCGCCGGTGCAACGCGGCGATGACCGGCGGCGGCGCGGCGAAGTCCATGTCCGCCACCCATAGCGGCAGGATGTCGCGACCGGCGTACTTGCCCCACTTGATGGAGTCGGAGTCGCGCCGGTCGATCGGCTGGTCGAAGATACTCAAACTTCGAGGTGCTGGTAGAGGGCGGTCGACAGGTAGCGTTCGCCGAAGGACGGAATGACGACGACGATCAGCTTGCCGGCGTTTTCCGGGCGCCGGGCCAGCTCGAGCGCCGCCCAGGTTGCCGCCCCGGACGAGATGCCGACCAGCAGGCCTTCTTCGGTGGCCATGCGGCGGGCGGTGGCGAAGGCGTCGTCGTTCTTGACCCGGATGACTTCGTCGTACACCGCGGTATTCAGCACGCCCGGCACGAAGCCGGCGCCGATGCCCTGGATCGGATGCGGCCCCTTGGTGCCGCCGGACAGCACCGGCGAGGCATCGGGTTCGACGGCGACGACCTTGACCCCCGGCTTCTTCGCCTTGAGCACCTCGCCAACGCCGGTGACGGTGCCGCCGGTGCCGACGCCAGCGACGAAAATGTCGACCTGGCCGTCGGTGTCGCGCCAGATTTCCTCGGCGGTGGTGTTGCGGTGTACTTCCGGATTGGCCGGGTTTTCAAACTGCTGCGGCACGAAATAGCGGCTGTCGCTCTCGGCCAGTGCCGCCGCCTTGGCGATGGCGCCGCCCATGCCGTCCGGACCGGGAGTCAGGATCAGCTCGGCGCCGTAGGCCTTCAGCAGCAGCTTCCGTTCACGGCTCATGGTTTCCGGCATGGTGAAGGCGCACTTGATGCCGCGCGCGGCGCAGACCATGGCCAGGCCGATGCCGGTATTACCCGAGGTCGGCTCCAGCACCACGGTATCCGGGCCGATCTTGCCGGCGGCCTGGGCGGCGTCGAGCATGGCCACGGCGATGCGGTCCTTGACGCTGTGGCCGGGGTTGAAGAATTCCAGCTTGGCGGCAATGGTGGCGCCGCAGTCGGCGCTGACCCGGTTGAGTCTGACCAGCGGCGTGTTGCCGACCAGTTCGGTCACGTTATTGGCGATTTTCATGGTGGTCTCCCTAGTTGGTTTGCCAGCGATTGTAGGCGACTCAGCGCGGGCTGTGGGTGGAAACGCAATCGGCTTGCGGCAATCCGAACAGCGGTCCCTGGGCCAGTTCGATGCCCTGCGCGGCGGCCTGCGCCAGCTCGCTGTCGCAGGTGAGCTGGTCGGCATGCCGGTGGGCGCCGGTGCGCGGCAAGTCGCTCAGGCTGACCAGCGGCTGCTTGATGATGTCGGCGGCGAACAGTTCCGGGTGATCGCCAACGCCGGCCAGCGCGATGCGGTAGCCGCGCTGGCGGTAATTGTGCACGGCGCTGGCTAGCCGGGCATTGTCGATGAGCTGGCCGGTCGCCAGTTCGAGCACGATATCCTCCGGCGCCAGTCCGCAACGCTTCAGCACCGCCTCGAAGACCAGGCCGTGCTGGCTGGGCACGGCCAGCAGGTGGCGCGGATGAACGGCCAGTTGCAGGTAGCCCCCGGCATGGCGGCGCTGGGCGAGAAAATTGAGCGCATGCAGGGTGCGGCACAGGCGGTCGAAATGGACGACTGCTTCGCCATCGCGGCATGTCGCGTAAGCTGCCTCGGCGTTGAGCGGCGTGCCGTCTTCGCGGCTGGCGGCCAGCCAGGCCTGGTGGCCGACGACCTTGCCGGTACGCAGATCGACGATGGGCTGGAACAGCGAGCGCAGATGCAGGCCGTCGTGCCAAGCGGCGGCACGCTCTCCATCGCCGTACAGCACGCTGTCGCCGGCCGCATCGGTGCTGTTGAAATAGCGGATCAGCTCGGTCAGCGGCATGGCTTATTTCTTCAGGTAAATCTGGTCGAAGCTGCCGCCGTCGGCGAAGTGCGTCTTCTGCGCCTTGCCCCAGCCGCCGAAAGTGTCGTCGATGGTGACCAGCTTGATCTTGGGGAAAGTCGCGGCGTACTTGGCCGCCACCTTGGCGTCGCGCGGCCGGTAGTAGTGCTTGGCGGCGATGTTCTGGCCTTCTTCCGAGTACAGGTAATCGAGATAGGCCTGGGCGGTCAGCCGGGTGCCGCGTTTGTCGACCACCTTGTCGACGACGGCGACCGGCGGTTCGGCCAGGATGGACAGGCTGGGCGCGACGATCTCGAACTGGCCCTTGCCGATTTCATTGACCGCCAGCTGCGCCTCGTTTTCCCAGGCGATCAGCACGTCGCCCAGGCCGCGTTCGACGAAGGTGGTGGTCGAGCCGCGGGCGCCGGAATCGAGGACCGGCACATTGTTGAAAATGCCGGCGACCAGTTCCCTGGCTTTCTGCTCGTTGCCGCCCGGCTGCTTCAGCGCCCAGGCCCAGGCCGCCAGGTAGTTCCAGCGGGCACCGCCGGAGGTCTTCGGGTTGGGGGTGATGACGCCGACGCCGGGCTTGGCCAGGTCGCCCCAGTCCTTGATGCCCTTCGGGTTGCCCTTCCTGACCAGGAAAACGATGGTCGAGGTGTAAGGTGCAGAATTGTGCGGGAAGCGCTTCTGCCAGTCTTCCGGGATCAGTTTCCGCTCGGCCAGCGCGTCGAGGTCGGAGGCCAGCGCCAGTGTCACCACGTCGGCTTCCAGGCCGTCGGCCACCGAGCGCGCTTGCTTGCCGGAACCCCCGTGAGACTGGCGAAAGGCGATCTGCTGGCCGGTCTTGGCTTGCCAGTGCTTGCCGAAGGCAGCGTTGAAATCCTTGTAAAGCTCGCGGGTCGGGTCGTAGGAGACGTTGAGCAGCGTGGTCTGGGCGAAGGCAGAGCCGAGGCCAATGGCTGCGGTCAACGCCGAAATCAGGGCAAATTTGCGCATGGAAAACTCCAGTCATTTGAAATAATTCTGATGACTGGAGTCTAGGGAGGGTTGGTTATTCTGTAAAAGAATTGATATTTACAAAAATATAACCAAAACGAATTAGCCGAGGAAGAGCTTGTAGGCCGGGTTGTCGCTCTCGTCCCAGTGGGCGTAGCCGAGATTTTTCAGGAAGGTCCGGAATTCGGCCATCTCGCCCGGCGGCACCTGCATGCCGACCAGCACGCGGCCGTAGTCGGCGCCGTGGTTGCGGTAGTGGAACAGGCTGATGTTCCAGCCGGCGCTCATCTGGGTCAGGAAATTCATCAGCGCGCCCGGCTTTTCCGGGAATTCGAAGCGGTAGAGCAGCTCGTGCAGGCCTTTTTCACAAACGGCCGGGGCGTGGCCGCCGACCATGTGACGGATATGGTTCTTGGCCATTTCGTCGTCGGTCAGGTCCAGCGTCGGGTAGCCGTGCTTCTGCAGGCTGTCGACCAGTTTCAGCGATTCCTTGCGGTCGACCACCTGGACGCCGACAAAAACATGGGCCTCGCTGGCCGTGTGGTAGCGGTAATTGAATTCGGTGACGTTGCGCTTGCCGATCAGGCCGAGGAATTTCTTGTAGGCGCCCGGCTTCTCGGGCAGCGTCACGGCGAACACCGCCTCGCGCTGCTCGCCGAATTCGGCCCGTTCGGCGACGAAACGCAGGCGGTCGAAATTCATGTTGGCGCCGGAGGTCACGGCGACCAGGTTCTTGTCCTTCAGCTTGTGCTGGCGGGCGTATTCCTTGGCACCGGCGACGGCCAGCGCACCGGCCGGTTCGAGAATGGAGCGGGTGTCCTCGAAGACGTCCTTGATGGCGGCGCAGATGGCGTCGGTATCGACCAGGATGACTTCATCGAGGTATTCCCTGCACAGCCGGAAGGTTTCCTCGCCGACGAATTTGACGGCGGTGCCGTCGGCGAACAGGCCGACCTGGTCGAGCCGCACGCGTTTGCCGGTAGCGATCGACTGTTTCATCGCGTCGGCGTCATGGGTCTCGACGCCGATGACCTTGATGTCCGGGCGTAAACGCTTGATGTAGGCGGCCACCCCGGCGGCCAGCCCGCCGCCGCCGATGGCGCAGAAGACGGCGTGGATCGGCCCGTTGTGGCGCGAATGCTGGCGCAGGATTTCCATGGCCACCGTGCCCTGGCCGGCGATCACTTCCGGGTCGTCGAAGGGATGGACGAAGGTCAGCTTCTCGGACTTCTCCAGTTCCAGCGCGTGGGCATAGGCCTCGTCGTAGGAGTCGCCGAACAGCACGACTTCGCCGCCGCGCCGCTTGACCGCCTCGATCTTGATGCCCGGCGTCGAGGTCGGCATGACGATGACCGCCCGGCAGCCGACCTTGGCCGCCGACAGGGCGACGCCCTGCGCATGGTTGCCGGCCGAGGCGCAGATGACGCCGCGCTTGAGTTTTTCCGCCGACAGGCTGGCGATCTTGTTGTAGGCGCCGCGCAGCTTGAAGGAAAACACCGGCTGCATGTCCTCGCGCTTCAGGTAAATTCGGCTGCCGACCCGGGCGGACAAATTGCCGGCCAGGTCGAGCGGTGTTTCGACCGCCACATCGTAAACCTGGGCATTGAGGACTTTTTCGAGATAATCCGGGTGCATTTGGGCGCAACTCATTCAGGCAAAAGGGGGATTCTACGGGTGGAGTGGCTAAACGTCACGGCGGAAAGCGGGCTTTGGGGCCTGCTGGCCGCCAGTTTCCTGTCGGCAACGGTGCTGCCCGGCGGTTCCGAGGCCCTGCTCTGGGGCTTTCTCCAGCTGCACCCGGCCGAAGTCGGCCCGGCCCTGGCCTTGGTCACGCTGGGCAACACGGCCGGCGGCATGACCTCGTGGTGGTGCGGCCGTTATTTGCCGCGCTGGCAGAAGCTCGAGAATCTGCCGCAGCGCGACCAGCTGGAACGCTGGGGCAGCCCCGCCCTGTTGCTGGCCTGGCTGCCGCTGGTCGGTGACGCGCTGTGTGTGGCGGCCGGCTGGCTGCGCCTGCACTGGCTGCCTTGCTGCCTGTTCATGGCCATTGGCAAGTTTGCCCGCTACTGGCTGCTCGCCCAGGCCGCAGTGAGTCCCTGATGCCGCATGGCGCGCCGCCCGCCCCGCTCACTTTCCGGGAAGCCTTCCGCTTCTGGCTGAAGCTGGGTTTCATCAGCTTCGGCGGCCCGGCCGGGCAAATTGCCGTCATGCATCAGGAACTGGTCGAAAAGCGGCGCTGGCTGTCGGAAGGGCGTTTCCTGCACGCGCTCAATTACTGCATGTTGCTGCCAGGGCCGGAGGCGCAGCAACTGGCCACCTACATCGGCTGGCTGCTGCACCGGACCTGGGGCGGCATCGTCGCCGGCGCGCTGTTCGTGCTGCCCTCGCTGTTCATCCTGATCGCGCTGTCGTGGCTGTACATCGCCTACGGCGAGACGCGGCTGGTCGCCGGGCTGTTTTTCGGCATCAAGCCGGCGGTCACCGCCATCGTCGCGCAGGCGGCCTGGCGCATCGGTGGGCGGACGCTGAGCCACCCCTGTCTGTGGGCCATCGCTGCCGCCGCCTTCGTCGCCATTTTCGTCTTCGGAATGCCGTTTCCGGCCATTATTCTGGCAGCGGCGCTGCTCGGTTACCTGGGCGGGCGCTGGCGGCCGGCCTGGTTCAAGACCGGCGGTCAACCCGGAAAAAGCGCCAAAAACTGGGGGCCGGCCCTGCTCGACGACGACACGCCGACGCCGGCACATGCCCGTTTCGGCTGGCCGCGCCTGCTGCGGGTGGCGCTTGGCGGCGCCCTGCTCTGGGCGGTGCCGATGGCCTTGCTGACGGCGCTGCTCGGCTGGTCGCACACGCTGACCCAGATGGGCTGGTTCTTCACCAAGGCGGCCCTGCTCACCTTCGGCGGCGCCTATGCCGTGTTGCCCTACGTCTATCAGGGCGCTGTCGTGCATTACGGCTGGCTGGCGGCCAGTCAGATGATCGACGGCCTGGCGTTGGGCGAAACGACGCCGGGGCCGTTGATCATGGTGGTCGCCTTCGTCGCTTTCGTCGGCGGCAGCCAGAGCGCCCAAATGCATGCACTGTTCGGGCCGGACGGGCTGTTTCAGGCCGGGTCGGTGGCGGCGCTGCTGGTCACCTGGTTCACCTTCCTGCCCTCCTTCGTCTTCATCCTGCTCGGCGGGCCGCTGGTCGAGTCGACACACGGCGACCTCAAATTCACTGCGCCGCTGACCGCGATCACTGCGGCGGTGGTCGGCGTTATCCTCAATCTGGCCCTGTTCTTCGCCTACCACGTGTTCTGGCCGCAGGGCTTCGCCGGGGCTTTCGACCCGCTGGCGGCGGCCATCGCGGTGCTTGCCGGGCTGGCCCTGTTCCGCTATCGCCAGAGCGTCCTGCGGGTCATCGCCGGCTGTGCGCTGCTCGGTCTGCTGCTCAAGTTCGGCGGCTGGTAGCCGGGGCCTGAACCTTGAGTGGTGCACCCGGTCTACCGAAGCCGCGTGTTGCGCCGCAATACGCTAAAATCCACCTTTTGACGGACCCCGGTTGCCTTCATGACTGCCCGCCTGCGCGAAATCCCCTACAATTACACCTCGTTTTCCGATCGCGAGATCGTCATCCGCCTGCTCGGCGCCGACAACTGGGCGGTACTCGACGAGCTGCGCAGCGAACGGGTGACTGGCCGCTCGGCCCGCATGCTCTACGAGGTGATGGGCGACATCTGGGTCGTGCAGCGCAATCCCTATCTGGAAGACGACCTGCTGGCCAACCGCGAGCGGCGCGATGCGCTGGTCAACGCCCTGCACCACCGGCTGTCCGAAGTGGAAAAACGGCGGGCGGCGACCGAGAACGAGGATCCGGAGCGCTCGGCCAAGGTCAAGCGCCTGGTCGATGCGGCGCGTGACGCGGTCAACCGCTTCGCCGAGCGTTTCGGCGAAACCTACGACCTGCGGCGCAAGGTATTGAAGGTGCTGGGCAAGCACACTCGCCGCGACAACATCGCCTTCGACGGCCTGGCCCGCGTCTCGCATGTCACCGATGCCACCGACTGGCGCGTCGAATATCCCTTCGTCGTCCTCTACCCGGATACCGAGGAGGAGATCGCCCACCTGGTGCGCGGCTGTTTCGAAGCCGGCCTGACCATCATTCCGCGCGGCGGCGGCACCGGCTACACCGGCGGCGCCGTGCCGCTGACCCCCTATTCGGCGGTGATCAATACCGAGAAGCTGATCGATATCGGCCCGGTCGAGGAACTGGTGCTGGCCGGTCATGAAACGCCGTACGCCACCATTCGCACCGGCGCCGGCGTGGTCACCGACCGCGTGTCCGAAGCCGCCTCGCTGGCCGGCCGCGTCTTCGCCGTCGACCCGACCTCGGCCTCGGCCTCGTGCATCGGCGGCAATATCGCCATGAACGCCGGCGGCAAGAAGGCTGTGCTATGGGGCACCGCGCTCGACAACCTGGCCTGGTGGAAGATGGTCGATCCGGACGGCAACTGGCTGGAAGTCGAACGCGTCAACCACAACTACGGCAAGATCCACGAGCAGGAGAACGTCGAATTCCGCGTCAAGCGCTTCGATCCCTCCGGCAAGAAGCTGCTGAAGGAAGAAATCCTGACCATGCCGGGCGCCGCCTGCCGCAAGGTCGGGCTGGGCAAGGACGTCACCGACAAGTTCCTCGGCGGCATTCCCGGCGTGCAGAAGGAAGGCACCGACGGCATCATCGTCGCCGCCCGCTGGGTGCTGCACAAGATGCCGCCGGTGGCGCGCACCGTCTGTCTGGAATTTTTCGGCCAGGTGCGCGAAGCGGTGCCGGCTATCGTCGAGATCACCGACTACTTCAAGCCGGGCGGTGCCGGGCATGGGGCCGGCGTCCAGCTGGCCGGCCTCGAGCACTTGGACGAGCGCTACGTCAAGGCCGTCGGCTATGCGACCAAGGCCAAGCGCCACGGCCGGCCGAAGATGGTGCTGATCGGCGATCTGGTCGGCCATGACGAAAAGGCGGTGATGGCCGCTGCCTCGGAAGTGGTGCGCATGTGCAACCTGCGCGCCGCCGAGGGGTTCATTGCGGTCGACGGCGAAACCCGCAAGAAATTCTGGCTCGACCGTTCGCGCACCGCGGCGATCTCGCGCCACACCAACGCCTTCAAGGTCAATGAGGACGTGGTCATCCCGCTGCCGCGCATGGGCGACTATTGCGACGGCATCGAACGCATCAACATCGAGCTGTCGACGCAGAACAAGCTGGCGCTGTGCGACGCGCTGGCCGAATTCCTGCAAGGCGAGCTGCCGCTGCATGCCGGCGACGCCAACCTCGACAAGGAGGTGCTGATCGGCGACCGCCGACAGGCCGCTCTGGATTATGTCGAGGCCGTGCGCCTGCGCTGGGAATGGCTGCTGGAAAATCTCGACCTGCCGCTGGCCGAAGCCGAAACACGCTTTGCCTCGTACGGCGTGGTGGCTGGCGAGCTTACCAACAAGGCGGCCAATCCGACCCTGTTCCACCGCCTGCAGGACTATTCGGTGCGCACCTCGTGGAAGCAGGAGCTGAAGGCCCGCCTGACCAAGATCTTCGACGGGGCGATGTATCGGCCGATCATCGAGCGCATCGAAGCCATCCACCAGGAAGTGCTGCGCGGCCGCGTCTTCGTCGCGCTGCACATGCACGCCGGCGACGGCAACGTGCATACCAACATCCCGGTCAATTCCGACAATTACGAGATGCTGCAGACGGCCAACAAGGCGGTCGAACGCATCATGCACCTGGCGCGCGGCCTGGACGGCGTGATTTCCGGCGAACACGGCATCGGCATCACCAAGCTGGAGTTCCTGACCGAGGAGGAAATCGGCCCCTTCCGCGCCTACAAGCAGAAGGTCGATCCGCAAGGCCGTTTCAACAAGGGCAAACTGATGCCCGGCGGCGATATGGGCAACGCCTACACGCCGTCGTTCAGCCTGCTCGGCACCGAATCGCTGATCATGGAGCAGTCCGAAATCGGCAAGATTTCCGACATGGTCAAGGACTGCCTGCGTTGCGGCAAGTGCAAGCCAGTCTGTTCGACCCATGTGCCGCGCGCCAACCTGCTCTACAGCCCGCGCAACAAGATTCTCGCCACCTCGCTGCTGGTCGAGGCCTTCCTTTACGAGGAGCAGACCCGGCGCGGCATTTCGCTGAAGCATTTCGACGAGTTCAACGACGTCGCCGACCACTGCACGGTCTGCCACCGCTGCCTGAAGCCCTGCCCGGTTGATATCGACTTCGGCGACGTGTCGGTGGCCATGCGCAATTTCCTGCGCAAGCAGGACAAGAAGCGGACCAGCCCCGGCACCTTGGCGGCGATGACCTACCTGAACCTGAAGGACCCGGCGACCATCAAGCTGATGCGCGGCGTCATGATGGATTTCGGCTTCAAGGCCCAGCGTCTGGCCCACAAGGCGGCCAAGGCGATCGGCCTGATCCAGGACAGCCGTGCCCATCCGCCGGCAACGCTCGGCGCACCGTCGGTCAAGACGCAGGTCATCCATTTCCTCAATCGGCCGATGCCGGGCAACCTGCCCAAGCGTACCTCGCGCGCCTTGCTCGATATCGAGGACGACAAGGTCATCCCGGTCATCCGCAATCCGCAGAAGACCAGCGAGGAATCGGATGCCGTCTTCTACTTCCCGGGCTGCGGCTCGGAGCGCCTGTTCTCGCAGGTCGGCCTGGCCACCCAGGCCATGCTCTATGAAGTCGGGGCGACCACCGTGCTGCCGCCGGGCTACCTGTGCTGCGGCTATCCGCAGAATGCTTCCGGCGATGCCGACAAGGGCCAGAAGATCACTACCGACAACCGCGTGCTGTTCCACCGTGTCGCCAATACGCTGAACTATCTCGACATCAAGACAGTGATCGTCTCCTGCGGTACCTGCATGGATCAGCTGCAGAAATACCAGTTCGAGAAGATCTTCCCCGGTTGCCGCCTGCTCGACATCCACGAGTACCTGATGGAAAAGGGCGTCAAGCTGGAGGGAGTCGAGGGGACGCGCTACATGTACCACGATCCTTGCCATACGCCGATGAAGGCTTACGCGCCGCTCGCCGTGACCAAGGCGCTAATGGGCCAGGAGGTGCCGCTGACCGACCGTTGCTGCGGCGACGCCGGTTCCTTCGCCTATTCGCGGCCGGATATCGCCACGCAGGTGAAGTTCCGCAAGCAGCAGGATATCGAACAGCGGGCCGCGAATTTGCGTGCCGATGGTTTCACCGGCGACGTCAAGATCCTGACTTCCTGCCCGGCCTGTTTGCAGGGGCTGTCGCGTTACGACGACGATGCCGGCACCCAGGCCGATTACATCGTCGTCGAGATGGCCAAGCATCTGCTCGGCGACAACTGGGCCGCGCAGTATGTCGACCGGGCCAATCACGGGGGCATCGAACGCGTGCTGCTGTGAATTAGTTCCTTGTTGATGCCAACGACTTGCGGTATTCGTGCAGCAGTGTAATTCTTCGCGAACATCGCCAAAAAAGCGGGGGGAGACGTGGGAAGCTGTGAGTTGTGCGAAAACGCTGGCGGCACTGCCCTCTGGGCATCGCCGGTCTGCCGGGTGGTGCGGGTCGATGACCCTGACTATCCCGGTTTCTGCCGGGTCATCTGGCAGGCACATGTGCGCGAAATGACCGACCTGCCGGCGGCTGCCCGGCATTACCTGATGGATGTCGTGCTTGCCGTCGAAAGCGTCGTTCGCCAGTATTTCGCACCGGACAAGATCAATCTGGCCAGTTTCGGCAATATGGTGCCGCATGTGCATTGGCACATCATTCCCCGCTGGCACGACGATCGTCATTTTCCCCAGCCGGTCTGGGGTTCGGTGCAACGGGACGGCCACCGTCAGCACCCGGAAGTCGACAACGCAGTACTTTGTCGGGCGCTGGCCACGCTGCTCGACCCGATCGAAGATCAGCGCAGGAAGACATCATGAACGCCAATGCCGAGTTGAACGCGTCGCGCATCCCCGACCTGCAAACCGGGATGAGTTACCTGGCCCAGTTGCCGCTGGCCCATCCGGCTGCTGCCGAGCAGCAGCTGATCGAATTTCTCGACCATCTGCTGGCCGCGCCACCCGACCCCGGCATCCTGCATAGCCTGCTCGAACAGGCGCGGGTGCCGATGTGTTTCGTCGAAGAGGAAATGGCCCGGCGCTACCACAACAAGCCGTTGCCGCTGGCCGACGAGGAAGAAGCCTGCTTCCAGCAGGTGGTGGCCGCCTGGCGCCGGATGACCAAGGCCTATGCGCTGTGTGCCCGCCTCGAGCAGCCAGACACCGACAATCCGCAATATGCAGCGCTGGTCGCCACCATCCTGCATCGTTGCCTGTACTACACGGGGATGATCATCCTCGAACACTACCGCGCCCGGCGCGAGCTGCCAGCCGGCATCTGGCTGGAACTGCACGGCTATTACCACACCGCCGAGGAGTGGGGCGTTGCCTACACGCCAGTCGAGGACACGCTGGAAAACAGCCTGCAAGCCACTCATTGCGCCGCGGCCTACGTGACCCTGCTATTGATCGAAATCGCCAGCCCGTACAGCAATAGCGTGCGCAACCTGAACCTGATCCGGCGTTGGGCTGGCATGTGGGCGCCGCTGGTCGCGGTCCATCCGCTGGAGGACGACCTCGAACTGCCACCCTATGTCGTCGAGCTGGGCAAGGATCTGGCCCTGCATCAAACCGCGGCGCTCGAGGGCCAGGGCAAGGATGTGCGCCGGCTGGACACGGCCCGCCTCGGCTTGCAGATCAATCACATGCTGGGTCAGTTGCGCCAGCGCATGACCCCGTCCCAGCTCGGCCTGGGTGAGGAAACCAGCGGTCATGTGATCGGTTTGCTCGACCATCTGGCCCGCCCCTGGACCCAGGCCGCCTCGCCGCGCAAGTTCCGCCGCTTTGCTACCGAGGGGATGGCGCGCATGGCCAGCGGTTTCGAGGCCATGCACTACTTCGTCAGCGGGTGTGAGTTTGTCCAGCCGGATTCGGCCAAAGCCTACTCGCGGGGCGAATTCGAGCAGCTATTCACCTTCCGCAATCAGGTCGACCCGGGGCAAAAGCTGAGCATCCGGCCGCAGCTCGATTTTCCGCTCGACGAATGGAGTGTGCTCAATCATTCGGCCAACGGCTTCCGGCTGGGTCGGACCTGTGTTGGGCAGAAAGTCGCGCACGGCCAGTTACTGGCGGTGTGCCCGCACGACGGCGAGCGTTTCCTGCTGACCCAGGCCAGCTGGCTGATGCAGGAAGCCGATGCCGGCCTGATTCTCGGCGTCGCGGTGTTGCCCGGCATGCCGCTCGGGGTCGGGGTACGTCCGCTGGCCGCCGATGGCGCGAGCAGCGAGCGATTCGTACGGGCTTTCCTGTTGCCGCCGGTCCCGGCTATCCAAGAAGCCGGTTCGCTGGTCTTGCCATCCGGCGTATACCAGGCCAGTCGCTTGCTCGAAATGGCCATCGGCGAAGAGATTCGCCGGTTGCGCATGAAGAACATCCTGCAACGCGGTATCGACTTCGATCGCATCAGTTACGAGGCGGCTTGACCCATCTTGTCTCCGTGGCCGGATGAGTGCGCTAAACTAGCGCCCTCATCCTGGAGAACACTATGGCTGGTATCGAACGCGATACGCCGATTCCGACCGAAATCAAGCTGCACCAGAAATCCCGTGTGGTGGAACTCGCCTACGACAGCGGCGAGCGGTTCGAATTGACTTACGAATTCCTGCGTGTATTCACCCCGTCGGCCGAGGCGCGTGGCCATGGTCCCGGTCAGGAAACCCTGCAAACCGGCAAGCGCCAGGTCGAGGTCGAGCGGGTCGAGCCGGTCGGTACCTACGCCCTGCGCTTCGTATTCTCCGACGGCCACGACAGTGGTCTCTATTCCTGGGACCTGCTCTACAACCTGGGCCAGCATCGCGACGAACTGTGGCAGGAATACCTGAATTTGCTCGACAAGCAGGGCTTGTCGCGCGATGTCGATACCACCTCGCGCCCGCCGGCCGGCGGTTGCGGTCAACACCATTGAAATCATGAAAAACGACACTACCCATTTCGGCTACGAAACCGTCGCCGAACAGGAAAAAGCCCGCCGCGTCGCCGACGTGTTCGATTCCGTCGCCAGCCGCTACGACCTGATGAACGACCTAATGTCCGGCGGCATGCACCGCCTGTGGAAGGCCTTCACCATCCAGCGCTCGGGTGTGCGCGAAGGCTCGCGCGTCCTCGACGTGGCCGGCGGCACCGGCGACCTGTCGCTGGCCTTCGCCAAGCGGGTCGGTAAATCGGGTCAGGTCTGGCTGACCGACATCAACAACGCCATGCTGGCGCGCGGCCGCGACCGCCTGCTCGACAAGGGCTATATGCTGCCGGTCGCCCAGTGCGATGCCGAGAAGCTGCCCTTCCCCGACGACTGGTTCGACTGCGTCACCGTCGCCTTCGGCCTGCGCAACATGACCCACAAGGAGGCGGCGCTGGCCGAGATGCACCGCGTCCTGCGTCCCGGCGGTCGTCTGCTGGTCCTCGAGTTTTCGCAGATCTGGAAGCCGCTGGCGCCACTCTACGACTTCTATTCCTTCAAGGTCATTCCCCAGGTCGGCAAGCTGGTCACCAACGATGCCGACAGCTACCGTTACCTGTCCGAATCCATCCGCGTCCATCCCGGCCAGGAAGAACTCAAGGCGATGATGGAAAAGGCCGGACTGGAGAAGGTCGAATACTTCAACATGGCGCTCGGCGTGGTGGCCCTGCACCGCGGCTACAAGTTCTAGGCATGTGCCTTGCCCCCGTGCAGCCGGTGTTGCTGGCGCTCAATCACCTGCTGGCTAGCGAGAGCTGGGCGACCGAACGCTTGCATCCCTTCGCCGGGCAGATTCTTTGCATCGAAGGCGGCGGCCTGACCTTGCGGCTGGCGGTCGACGCCAAGGGGATGTTCGCGGAGGCGCCGGCGACCGGCGAGCCGACGGTAAGCATCAGCCTGCCGGCCGATACGCCATGGCGTCTGCTGACCGACCGTCCATCCATTCTGGCCAATGCCCGACTGGCCGGGCCGGCCGACTTCACCGAAACCCTGGGCTTTGTCTTTCGCAACCTGCGTTGGGATGCCGAGGCCGATCTGGCCGCCCTGGTCGGCGATATCCCGGCCCGCCGCCTGGTCATGGCCGGTCGGCAATTCGTCGGCTGGCAGGCGGCGGCGACCCGCAATGCGCTGGCCAATATGGCCGAGTATGGCAGCGAGGAATCCGGCTTGCTGGTGCCGGTGCGCGAGTTCCGCTCGTTTGCAGCAACCTTGAACGACGTGCGCGGCGAATTGGCCGAGCTGGAGCGGCGCTTGCAGAAACTGGCTGGTTGAGCGGCCGGGTCCGGACAAAAAAAGGGGAGGCCGCAGCCTCCCCTTTTTGCTTTCGGGCGATGCCGATTACTTGGACAGGCCGATCAGATGGTCGACGGCTGCCTTGATTTCGCCGTCGGACAGATCGGCAGCACCACCCTTCGGCGGCATGGCGTTCTTGCCGGCGATGGCGCTCTTGTAGAGCGCGTCCTTGCCAGTGGCCAGACGCGGTGCCCAGGCGGCCTTGTCACCGGCCTTCGGGGCGCCGGCGGCGCCGGTGTTGTGGCAGGCGCCGCAAACGGTGTTGAACACGGTTGCGCCATCCTTCGGGGCACCACCGGCGGCCGGAGCGGCGGCCTTGGCCAGTTGGAATTTGGCGACCGGCTGGATGCGCACATCAGCTTCATCGGCACCCTTGCTGGTGTCGGCGGCCGAGCCGAAGCTCTTGATGGTGAAAGGAACGATCACAGCGATCAAGGCAACCGCTGCAATGATGATTGCCCACATGATGCTTTTTGACGAGTGCTGCTCAGCCATGCCGATACCCCATTGCACAAAAATAAAAGTCCGCAATTATAACGGCTTGGCCATGATGCAGCGCAAAAAAAACCCCGCCAGAGGCGGGGTTGAAATTCTCGAAAGGGGGGATTTCGAGAGGAGGGGTTCAATGCACGATTGCAGTCTAAGCCTCCGTTGTCCCTCTGTCTGTCGTGCTTTCGTAGCCTTCTGTAACAGACTGTTGCCGCGCCTGGCGGTCGATGCCGCGGGAATCGTTGCGAGCCGGTATGTTGCGTCGCAGCATGCCGACTCCGGCCGGCGGCAAGCACACCTTGTTGCGGTGTGGAAGCTTTCCTCCTGCACCGCCTCCGGTCGGCTATTGTTCGATTCGGCAGATTTCGACGGCGCTGGCCGGAACCTGGTAATCGGCGGCCAGTTGCTCGATGGCGGCCTGTTCGACGGCGCTCCCGTCGGCAATCGAGAAGTGGCGGGCGCCGGAATAATCCTGGGGAATTCCGGCCCGGTCCTGAGTGATGCGGTAGTGGATCTTGACGTTCATGGCTGTAATCCTTGGGGTCGTTTTGGGGCGTTGTCCGGTCAGTATAACCAACAATTGTTGCAATGCACCATTGTCGCCCTGCCGGGCGTTGGCAGAGGTGGCCGGTGCTAAGATGCGGATCATGAACGAATGCGAAAAACTGGCCGAACAATTGGGGGCGCAACTGCTGACGCGCGGTGAATGGCTGGCGACTGCCGAGTCATGCACCGGGGGCGGCATCGCCCACTGCGTGACCGCGATCGCCGGCAGTTCCGGCTGGTTTGAGCGCGGCTTCGTCACCTATTCCAATGCCGCCAAGCTCGATTTGCTCGGCGTGCCGGAAACCACGCTCGAGCGTCATGGCGCGGTATCCGAAGCAGTGGCCCGGGCCATGGCCCAGGGCGCGTTGCTTCACAGCCGGGCCGACTGGGCAGTCGCCGTTACCGGCATCGCCGGGCCGGGCGGGGGCTCGCCGGAAAAGCCGGTTGGCACCGTCTGTTTCGCCTGGGCGCAGAAGGATGGCGCTTGCGAGGCCCGCACCTGTCACTTTGCCGGCGACCGCGCCGCCGTTCGCGCGCAATCCGTTGAGCAGGCCTTGCTGGGCCTGCAACAACGGGTTGCAGCCAGTGTCCGGACAGCGTGAAGGCAGATCGCTGCGGTCGACCGCAATAAAACCCTGAAAAATGTAAGGTTAATTACCGGATTGCGTTTTCGGGGCATAGAATAACGCCCTGATTTTCAATCGGATCGCCATGCGCATCGGCAACGCCCATCTCGCCCAATTGCAGGAACACGCCCTGCGGGCCGTTTTGGCGCCCTGGCAAAGGGAATTCCCCGGCCTTGGCGTGCTGGCGCTGCTGCCCGAAGCCGAAAAGGAGCAGTTGCCGCTGTTGCAGGCCGTTTGCCGGGAGCTCGATATTCCGCTGTTCGGGGGCATCTTTCCGGCCTTGCTGACGGCCCGGGGATTCATGACCGAGGGGGTCTGGCTGTTGCGCCTCGACCAGTGGGGGCCGGCACTCCTCGTCGCCGGACTCGACCCCGCCGCCGCCCGACCGGCACAGCAGATCGTCGATGCCGTGCAACCGCTGCTGGCTGCCTGTCCGGCCAGCCAGGCCAAACCGACGCTCTACCTGCTGTTCGACGGGCTGATTCCGAACATCGCCAGCATCCTCGACGACCTCTACCTGACGCTGGCCGACCGGGTGGCCTACGCCGGGGCCAATGCCGGCAGCGAAACCTTTGCTCCGATGCCTTGTCTGTTCGATAGGGAACAGACAGTGGCCGGCGGCGTCGCCTGCCTGTTGCTGCCGGACAACGGCGGCACCGTGCTCGAACACGCCTACCCGGCCGGGGAGCGGGTGATGAGCGCGACATCGACGGCGGGCAACCGGATCAATCAGATCGATTGGCGTCCGGCCTTCGAGGTCTATCGCGCTATGGTTCGCCAGAGTTACGGCGTAGACCTGACTCCGACCAATTTTTACGAACATGCCGTGCATTTCCCGCTCGGCATCCTGCGCGCCAACGCCGAAGTGGTGGTGCGCATTCCGGTCGGCCTGACCGAGGATGGCGCCGTCTATTGCGTCGGCGAAGTGCCGGAAAACGCCATGCTCGTTCTTCTGCGCGCTCCCTCGGCCGATGCGGCCGGCTGCGTCGACAAGCTGGCGCAGGCGCTCGCCCCGCTGCACGACCAACTCGCCGGGCAAACCTTGCTGACTTTCTACTGCGCCGGTCGGCGCATGCATCTGGGCCAGGCGGCCGTGGACGAAATCGGTCAGCTTGCCGGGCGCCTGGCGCCGGTCGTGCTGGCCGGTGCCCTGTCGCTCGGCGAGATCGGTGGCAGCCGGAGCTGGGACTACCCGATGTTTCACAACGCGGCCCTGGTATGCACGCCGTGGGGCCAGGCATGATGAACCGCGAACAGATCCTGGCCGTCCTCTACGACCTGACGTTGACCATCGGCAGCGAAGTCCGGGTTGACGCACTGCTGACCAAGGTCGTGCAGCGCCTATTGTTCCATACCGCGTTTCCGGTCGGCCTGGCGCTGACCGAGCGTTCTGCCGGCACGGCCCGTTTGGCGGCAGTGGTCGGCGACCACCGCTTCGCCGAGGACAGGAACCGGATGTTCGACTGGCCGACCGCCCTGCTCGACGGCGGCATCGAGCTGGTCGACGATGCGGCGTTGCTCGGCCAGATCGGCGGCAGCCGTGCCTACAGTCACTGCCTGCGGCTGCCGATGGCCGACTGCGGCGTCATTTTGCTGCTCGCGCCGGCGCTGCCGGCCAGCGATTTGCCGCTGACCCAGATTTTCCAGCCGGTGCTGGCCAACCTGGCCCGCGCCGTCAGCCTGTGCCGCGACAGCGAGCGTCTGGCCGCGGCGCTGGCCGCCGACCGTGACGAGGCGCGCGCCGAGCTGACCCGCGCCCAGCGCTTCAACGAAGCCTTGCTCAATTCCATCCCAGTCGCCGTGTTCTACAAGGACCGGGATGGTCGTTATCTCGGCTGCAACCCGAGCTTCAGCGACACCATGGGGGTCAGCGCCGAGCAGATTCGCGGCAAGACGGTCGGCGAACTGTGGCCGAGCGACCTGGCGGTCGTTTACCACCAGAAAGACCTCGATTTGATGGCCGACCCCAAGCCGCAAATCTACGAATTCCGCCTGCGCAACAAGCACGGCGAGCTGCGCGACGTGCTCTATGCCAAGAATGTCTTCCGCGACGAACGCAACGAAGTGGCCGGCATCATCGGCGCCTTTGTGGACATCAGCGAGCGCAAGCAGGCCGAAGACAGCCTGCGCAAGCTGTCGCTAGCGGTCGAGCAGAGTCCGAACAGCGTCGTCATCACCAACACCAAGGCCGAGATCGAATACGTCAACCAGGCCTTCTGCCAGATCAGCGGCTATACGCCGGCCGAAGTCATCGGCGCCACGCCGCGCATCATGCGCTCCGGCCAGACCGCGCCGGAGGTTTACCGGGCGTTGTGGACGGCGCTGAAGGCCGGGCGCAGCTGGCAGGGAGAGATGATCAACCGGCGCAAGAACGGCGAAATCTACCTCGAATACGAAATTATCTCGCCGATCCGCCAGGCGGACGGCCAGATCACCCATTACCTGGCGATCAAGGAAGACATCACCGAGAAGAAACGCAACGCCGACGAACTTGACCGCCATCGTCACCATCTCCAGGAACTGGTCGACCAGCGCACGCAGGAGTTGAGCGAAGCCAAGGCGGTCGCCGAAGCGGCCAGCCAGGCCAAGAGTGTCTTCCTGGCCAATGTCAGCCACGAGATTCGCACCCCGCTCAACGCCATTACCGGCATGGCCCACCTGCTCAAGCGCGATGGTGCGACGCCGGGCCAGATTGCGCGCCTGGACAAGATCGACAGCGCCGGCCGGCATCTGCTCAGCATCATCAATGACGTGCTCGACCTGTCCAAGATCGAGGCCGGCAAGATCAGCCTGGAAAACACCGGCATCATGCCCGAAGGCATCGCGGCCAACGTTGCGTCGATGTTGACCGAATGGGCGGCCAACAAGGGCTTGCGTCTCGACATCGAGGTTGACGCCCTGCCCGACAACCTGATCGGCGACCCGACCCGCCTGCAGCAGGCGCTGCTCAACTACGCCAGTAATGCCATCAAATTCACCGAACGGGGCGGCGTTACCCTCCGTATCCGCCTGCTGGCCGATGACGGCGAACGTGCCCTGCTCCGCTTCGAGGTGCAGGACACCGGCGTCGGCGTGGCGCCGGAGCAACTGGACAAACTGTTCCGGGCCTTCCAGCAGGCCGACAGTTCGACTACCCGCAAGTACGGCGGCACCGGGCTCGGCCTGGCCATCACCCGCAACCTGGCCCGCCTGATGGGCGGCGAGGCCGGCGTCGATAGCGTGCCCGGGCAAGGCAGTCTGTTCTGGTTCACAGCCTGCCTGGCCAAGGGCGGCAACGCCGCGCTTGCCTACCCGGCCGGCCGTCACCAGCAGGCAGCGGCCGAATTACTGCTGCAGCGCGAGCACCGGGGGCGGCGGATTCTGCTGGTCGAAGACAATCTGATCAATTGCGAAGTGGCCCTCGAATTGCTCGCCGATACCGGTCTCAGGGTCGATGTCGCCGAAAACGGCCGCGAAGCCGTCGACCGGGTGGCGACTACCGATTACGCGCTGATCCTGATGGATATGCAGATGCCGGTCATGGACGGCCTGGAGGCCACCCGCCGGATACGCGCCCGCTCCGACCGCCTTGCGGTGCCGATTCTGGCGATGACCGCCAACGCCTTCGCCGACGACCGGCAAAGCTGTATCGAGGCTGGCATGAACGATTTCATCGCCAAGCCGGTTGATCCCGACCAGCTCTACGAGGTATTGCTCAAATGGCTGTCGCCCGTCGTCGGAGCCCCGGCCGACCGTCGGCCAGCCTGAAACCCGGCGCCGCCGTCACCGATTTGTTACTTTGTAAATCGCTGCGGCGTTTTTCAGGTCGGTGGGCTGGCAGTTGATGTGTCGGCGAATGGCCATAATCTATTCATATTGAGTTAAAAAAATTCCCGTCTTGTGCCAGAATATCGGCCAAAGCCACGTAATCATGGGGGGTGGCTCGCTTTGGTGGTGCCGGATCAGGAGCAATGCCTGCCGGCTGGCTCATAGAGGGAGATATGGCTAAAAATCTGATTGCCTGGGATGGCGTTTACAGTGTTGGGATGAATGAAATCGACGAGCAGCACAAACTGCTGTTCGACATCATCAATACGCTGTGGGATGCGGTAATCCTTCGTCAGGACGGGGCCGCCGTACTGCACACCATCGCAGAGCTGGAGCGCTACACGCTGACCCATTTCACCGCCGAAGAGAGCTTCATGCGGGCTCACAACTACAGCGGTTTCGACGAACACAAGAAGCAGCATGTCGCCTTCATCGAGCGCATCCGGCAGGAGCGTCAGGCCGTGGAAGGTGGCGCCAGTGTCACGCTCGACCTGATCAATTTCCTCAAGGACTGGCTGATCGACCACATCCTGGTCAAGGACAAGGCCTATGCGGCCGAATTCCAGCCGAAAAAACTGGGCGGCGGCCTGGGCGGCTTCTTCGCGCGCCTGTTCCGCTGAACAAGCTGCGGCTTGCCGGGCTCGCCCATTCCCGCCCCGAATCAAGGGCGCAGGCTTGGTCATTTGTAACAATGCTGCGGTCAACGCCCTGCCGGGGCGGATTTCTCAACCCGGCACCGGCTTTCTGGCCAGGCTGGCGACTTTGCTGAAAAAATCCTGGATGCCGCGCGCGCTCATCCGCTTGGCGCTCGACAGTTCGCCGGCCCGGGTCGCATACAGCAGCTGATCGTCCGGCGACAGAACGGCCGCCGCCGGAATGCCTTTTTTGATCGGATTGCCGTAGCGCGCCGCCAACGCCAGGTTGCGGTCGAAATTCCCGACATCGACCTTGACCACGACGAATTCCCTGGCCAGCAGGGCAGCGGTTGCCGGCAATTGCAGTGCCGCATCGAGGGCGCGACAGTCCGGGCACCAGTTGGCGCCGAAAATGAGCAGCACCGGGCGCTGGCTGGCCCGCGCGGCGAGCAGGGCCTGGCGCAACTCGAGCGCCGCGTCGGCGCGCTCGTCATAGGGCAGTGAGGTCGCCAGGGCGTGGCCACCCAGCAGCAGGACAGCCACCACCAGCAACAGGGGGCGGACGGAGGCAAGAGCGGAAGGGCGTTCGCCTGGGCGTGGAAAAGGTCCGTTCATCCTGATCTCCGGGAAAGCGGGCCTCCCGCTGGCTGCCCTGCGCGCCAGCTTGGCTATGCGTCATGAAGTCCGCCCCTCCGGCAAGCCGGCGGACCATGAGCCATTTGGCTATTGCATTGATTCGCGGCGCGTTGTGGCTTGAAATCCGGAGCGGCCGGAAGGGGCGGCTGCCCCCGTCTACAGGATGAAATCGCTGATCGACAAGCGGGCCGGCGGCGTACCGATCAGCTCAATTTCGAATTCGGAACTGCGATCTGCATCGGTGCTGATGTAAACAACGCCGTCGGTATAGCGGATTTCACCCGTGGCATTGCTGCTGAAGCTGGAAACGAATCGGAAAGCCTGGTTGCCGGCGAGCGAGGCATGGGCATCGATAGTGGATAGATCAATACGATCGTCGCCGCGCACGAATCCGGAAATGCTGTCACGGTAGCCGCTGCCATGCCCAAGTTCGAGCAGGTTGTTGAAATCGAAGATGTCGTCGCCGGTGCCGCCATTGAGCCGATCGTGGCCGCGCCCGCCGATCAGGCGGTCGTCGCCGGCGCCGCCGTTGAGGGTGTTGTTGGCGGTGTTGCCGATGAGGGTGTTGTTGCCGCCGTTGCCGGTGCCGCGCAAGGCACTGCCGGTGAGGACCAGTCGTTCGACTCCGCTGGCCAGGCCGCTCTCGCTCACCGAGCTGTATTCGGTATCCCGACCCCCTCCACCGGTTTCGCTGATCCGGTCGAGATCGGAATCCACGTAATACACGTCGTCGCCCAGGCCGCCGTAGAGCGAGTCGTCGCCACTCCCACCGCGCAGCGAGTCATTGCCGCTGTCGCCGTACAGGCTGTCGCGGCCCGAACCGCCGGACAGGGAGTCGTCGCCGATGCCGCCGTTCATGGAATCGTCGCCCAGTTCGCCAGACAGATTGTCGTCGCCGCCGCGACCATGCATGGAGTCGTCACCGCCGGAGCCGGAAACATCGTCATCGTCTTCCGATCCCTCGATGTCGACTTCCTCGCCCAGGGCCATTTCGACGATATCGTGGATCTTGTCCACCGCCTCATCGAACACCTCGGAAGCATCGAGGGTCAGGCCGCTTGCGGCGAATTGCTTGACACCGTCAATTGTCAGGGCGATGCCGCTGACCGAACCGGAGACGGAGGCCAGCCACGCTTCGACCGACAGGCCGGTGGGGTTGGAGAACAGGCCGCTGATGGTGAAGACAGCCGTCTTGCTACCCAGGGACATGGAGAGGGTAGCCTGGGTGGAGGAAAGGTTGCTAAAGCTGACGTCATTCGCCGTCAGGTTTTCGAGCATTTCCCAGTCGGCATGCGAGATGGTCAAGGTAGTCATTTTTTGCTCCTGATAGTTGGGGTAGCATCTGCACCGGAATACCTCCGATGCTGTGCACAGAGCAATGCAGGTTCAGTGCCAGAGTCCGTGGAAATAAATTTCCCATAAAATCAATGGCCTGGTTCGCCCTGTCGAGGGCGTACCCGGTCAATTCACCCATGCCTCCCCAACTATTGGGCCAAATGCCCCAGCAATGACAACAAAACCTGACGACTCTCCGCCCTTCGACCTGCTGCGCTGGTTTGCCTGGCTCAGCCCCCTGGTGATCGGGGTCATCACCCTGGGCAATGCCTGGGTGATCGCCGCCTTCCTTGACCGCCAGCTCTATTTGCGCGAGGCCGAAACGGCGCGCGATTTCGTGCAGAGCATTCTGGCCACCGAAAATTCATCGCCCTATTTCGACGCCCGGGACGACGCCGGGCTACAGGCCCGTTTTGCCATGACCATGCAGCACCTGATGGCGGTTCCCGGCGTACTGCGCGCCAATGTGTTCGCGACGGACGGTACGGTGATCTGGTCGAGCGAGGCAAGCCTGGTCGGGCAGCGTTTCGTGGATAACGACGAACTGGACAAGGCCGGTCGGGGCAAGCTCGTCGTGCATGGCGGCAGGATCGGCGAAGGGCACCACGACAAGCAGGAGCATCGGGGGCTGGACGAGCTGTCCGAGCATTACGTCGAAACCTATATCCCCCTGCTCAATCAGGGACGGGTATTGGGCGTCATCGAACTGTACAAGGTGCCGCGCGCCCTGACCGAGGCGATCAACGCGGCGCGCCAGGAAGTGGCCGTGGTGGCGCTATTTTCCGCGCTCTTCCTGTACCTCTCCCTGTTCTGGCTGATCCGTCGCGCCGACCGGCTGATCCGTGACCAGCACCGGCGCCTGCTGCACAGCGAAACCCTGGTCGCGGTCGGCGAACTGGCGTCGGCGATGGCGCACAACATCCGCAATCCTCTGTCCTCCATCCGTTCGGCCGCCGAATTGGGGCTCGACCGGCCCGAGGAGCCGTGTCCCGAGCAACTCGCCGACATCGTGGCCGAAGTCGAACGCATCGGCGGCGCGGTTAACGAGCTGCTGCACTACGCCCACATGGACATCGTGACCTACGACACCGTCGACATGAACGAGGTGCTCGAGGCGGCCCTGAGCCGGGTGGCCGAACGCCTGTCCGGCGAAAAGATCGCCTGGCGCTTCGAGCGGGCGGAGAAGGCGATCAACGTACTGGCCGACCGGCAGATGCTGACCCATGTCTTCGTCAGCCTCATGGCCAATGCGCAGGAGTCGATGCCCCAGGGGGGCGACTGCGTGCTTCGCCTGGTGGCGCGGGATGGATGGTGCGAGGCCGAGATCGAGGATCGCGGCTGCGGCATTCCCGCCAAGATGGCCGACAATGCCCTGCGTCCCTTTTTCACCACCAAGGCCTCCGGCCTGGGGCTGGGCCTGCCGCTGGCGCTGCGCATCATCGGCCGTCTGGGCGGAACCCTGCGCCTGCTCCCTGCCGACCCCGTCGGCACCCGCGCCGTGGTCCGCCTGCCGCTCGCCAAGGAAAGCATATGACCGACCTGCTCATCGTCGACGACGAAGCGACCTTCGCCCGCAACGCCAGCCAGTATCTGGAGCGCTACGGGTTCGCCACGCGCATCGCCGGTTCGGCCGAGGAAGCGCTGGCCGCGCTGCGCGAGACGCCGTTCGACGTCGTCCTGCTCGATTACCGGCTGCCCGGCATGGACGGCCTGCAGGCCATTGGCGCCGTACTCGAATGCTGCCCGCACGCGGCGGTAGTCATGCTGACCGGCCATGGCAGCATCCAGCTGGCGATCGACGCCATCAAGCTGGGTGCCCGCGATCTGCTGACCAAGCCGGTGTCGCTGCCGGCCTTGCGCGACAAGCTGATCGAGGTCGGCGCAACGCGGGCCAGCGCGCCGGTGCCGGCGCGTCCGCACCGGGTCACCGGCTATGCCGCGCTGCTCGGCGCCAGCGAGGCGATGCGGCGCATGGGCGACAAATTACGCAAGGCGGTGGCGATCGACAACGGCCGGGACGAGTTTCCGCTACCGCCCATCCTGATCGTCGGCGAGACCGGCACCGGCAAGGAACTGGTCGCCCGCGCCTGCCATTTCGAGAGTGCGCGCCGCGCCGGGCCGTTCATCGAAATCAACTGCGCCGCCTTGCCCGAGCAACTGCTGGAAAGCGAACTGTTCGGCTACGAAAAGGGCGCCTTTACCGATGCGCGTAACGCCAAGACCGGCCTGCTCGAAGCGGCCGATGGCGGCACGTTGTTTCTCGACGAAATCGGAGAAATGGCGCTCGCCTTGCAGGCCAAGATCCTCAAGGTCATCGAGGAGCGGCGCTTTCGGCGCCTGGGGGCGGTGCGTGAACAGACGGTGAATCTGCGCATCGTCGCCGCCACCAATCAGGATCTCGACGCGCTGGTGGCGAGCGGGCGTTTCCGCGCCGACCTGCTGTTCCGCCTGCGCGTCATCGAGCTGCCCCTGCCGCCGTTGCGGGAACGACAAAACGACGTCCTGCTGCTGGCCGATCACTTTCTCGGTGAATTTGCCCACCGTTACCGCCGTCCGGCCCTCAGCTGGGGCGCGGACGCCCGTGCCGCGCTGGTCCGCCATAGCTGGCCGGGCAATGTGCGCGAGTTGCGCAACCTGGTCGAGCAATGCGTACTGATGAGTGACGGCGACTGCATCCAGGCGGCCGATTTGCCGCTGGTGCGGCGCCCGCTGCCCGCCGGCGAGGAGAGCGGCTCGCGCATCGAGGCCATGGAGCGCGAACTGCTGCGGAGTGCCCTGGAGAAAACCGCCGGCAACGTGTCGCGGGCAGCGCGCGAACTGGGCATTTCGCGCGATACCTTGCGCTACCGGCTGGAAAAATACGGCCTCGACGGCAGCACGCCGCCAAAGACTGACTGAAACGCCTGCGGTCGACGCGCTCCAACAGGCGAAAAATCAGCCGGGCCAGGTTGCGAGCGGTGTGGTGCGGGGCTGGTTGCCCAATTTGACCGCCAGAACCTGCCCTCGCCGGCCCTCTCGCCGATCAGGAAGCGCCTCGACAGACAAGCTTCAGCTTGCGCCCGCCGCTGACGGCAAAGCCCTCGCGCTCGTAGAAGGCCAGGGTCCGGTCGAACTGCGGTAGCGGCGGGGTCGTCACCTCCAGCCGCGTCCACCCTCGCGTCGTCGCAAAGGCCTCGGCTGCGGCCAGCAGGCGACGCCCCAGCCCCCGGCCGCGCAGCCCGGGGCGGACGTAAAGTTCGGGGATGGTGCCGAAAGCGCCCTCGGCGTAGAGCGCATGGCTTTCGTACAGCGCGACGAAACCTACCGCTGTGCCCTGCGCGTCGCGTGCGACAAAGACGAAATATTTCTCACGCGCAAGGAAATCGGCCAGCCTCACTGTCGTTTCGGCAAGGTCGAAATTGAAGGCCGGCACGCCGATGACGGCCATGATTTCCGCCAGCAATTCGCCGACCAGTACGGCGACTTCGGGGGCGTCCGTGACGGTGGCTGGGTGGAGGGTGAGTTCCGAGCTCATATCAGGAAGCCGAGTGCGGGAATCCGTGGTCTGTCAGCAGTTGTTCGCGAATTAATTATTATTCTGCGTTACTCGTTGGTGCCGAGTTTTGATGCCGCTGCCGTGTAAACGATAAGTGCACGCTCGCAATCGCCGAGGGCACGGTGGGTATCACTGCTACTAAGATTCCCATCCTTGGCTAACTCAGAAAGCCGGTAACTACGGCGTCCTGGCCATGCACGACGAGCCATCTTCAGGGCACATGCTACCGAATTGTTGATCGTTATCGAGTGCTTTGCAGCCGCGTTTCGCAGAAAGGCCATATCAAAGTCTGCATTGAACGACACAAGATGCAGGTCGCCCACAAAATCCAAGAACTCACGTAGAGCTTTCTCGATTGGCTCGCCCTCTGCATCGATCATCATCTGGCTAATTCCGGTTAGCTCCGTAATTTTCTTTGGCACCTTTTTGGCCGGCTTGATGAGGACTTGAAATGTATCGTGATTAATTGAGTCACGGCTTACTCTAATCGCGCCAATTTCAATGATTTCGTGCGTGATGGGGTCAAGGCCAGTTGTCTCAAGATCAAAGACAACAAAGCGCTCGGGAAGGTGAGCAATGCTCATTTTGGGTTGTGTATGCCGTCGCCAGAAGTAGATGATGGTTGTGGCAAAGAGGATAAGAACTAAATACTCCATATACGCGACCCCATGTAAGCCCTACGCAAAGTATGTGTCACTTTCGACGCATACGCTGGCCAACCGGCCGCGCCAAGACCCCGAACGAGAAATCGTTCCGGCCGATGACTCGTCTATTTTCGGCGATAAATACATGGCAAGCAGGTCTGTTGTCGATAGGAAGCCGAGAGGTTAGCACTTTGGCATCGAGCTTCAATTGTTTGGTACGAATTTCGCCCAATTTTGGCCGTTGACCGCAGCCGTCGCACTGTCCTACCCCGGCAACGGCTCGAACAGCGCCGCCAGGTCGTCGCTGCCGAACTTGACATCGACCCGGTGGTCGTCCGACAGGATGCCGGCGGCCAGTTCGGCCTTGCGTTCCTGCAGGGCGAGGATTTTTTCCTCGATGCTGCCGCTGACGATCAGCTTGTAGACGAACACCGGCTTGTCCTGGCCGAGGCGGTGGGCGCGGTCGGTGGCCTGGTTTTCGACGGCCGGGTTCCACCACGGGTCGTAGTGGATGACGGTGTCGGCGGCGGTCAGGTTGAGGCCGACGCCGCCGGCCTTCAGGCTGATCAGGAAGACCGGCACGTCGCCTTCCTGGAAGCGGCGGATCGGTGCTTCGCGGTCGTCGGTGTCGCCGGTGAGCAGCGCGTAGCCGATGCCCAGGGCTTTGAGTTCGTCCTCGATCAGGGCCAGCATGCTGGTGAATTGCGAGAAAACGAGGATCTTGCGGCCTTCATCGACCAGTTCGGGCAGCATGGCCATCAGCAGGTCGAGCTTGGCCCGTTCCTTGACCTTCTTGGCGGCGGTGGCCTTGACCAGACGCGGGTCGCAGCAGACCTGGCGCAGTTTCAACAGGGCGTCGAGGATGACGATCTGGCTGCGGGCGAAGCCGCGCTGGGCGATTTCGTCGCGCACCTTGGCGTCCATCGCGGCGCGCACGGTTTCGTAGAGGTCGCGCTGGCTGCCTTCGAGTTCGACGCTGCGTACGATGACGGTTTTCGGCGGCAGTTCCTGCGCCACGTCTTCCTTCTTGCGGCGCAGGATGAAGGGGCGGATGCGCCGCGCCAGCAGGTCGCGGCGCAGGGTGTCGCCCTGCTTTTCGATCGGTGTGCGCCAGTGCTTGGTGAACGGCTTGCTGGCACCGAGGAAGCCGGGCAGCAGGAAGTCGAACTGGCTCCACAGCTCGCCGAGATGGTTTTCCAGTGGCGTGCCGGTCAGGCAGAGGCGGTGCCGGGCGTCGATCTTGCGCACCGCTTCGGCGCCCTGGCTGCGGGCGTTCTTCACCGTCTGCGCCTCGTCGAGGATGAGCAGGTGGTAGCTGTGCTGCATCAGTTCCTCGGCGTCGCGCCAGAGCAGCGGGTAGGTGGTCAGCACGACGTCGTGTTCGCCGATTTCGGCAAAGCGGCTCTTGCGTTCCGGGCCGTGCAGCGACAGTACCTTGAGGGCCGGGGCGAAGCGGGCGGCTTCGCTCTTCCAGTTGAAGATCAGCGAGGTCGGCAGGACGATCAGCGCCGGTTTGTCGAGCCGGCCGCTTTCCTTTTCAAGGAGCAGGTGGGCCAGCGTCTGGGCCGTCTTGCCGAGGCCCATGTCGTCGGCCAGGATGCCGGAGAGGTTCTGCTCGCGCAGGAATTGCAGCCAGGCCAGGCCTTCCTTCTGGTAGGGGCGCAGTTCGAGGCCGAGGCCGAGCGGCGGGTCGATATCGACGATGCCCTGAGCGGCGCGCAACTTGTCGGCTAGCGCCACGACATCGCTCTGACCGCGGAACTGCCAGCGGCTGGTGTCGTTCAGCTCGGCCAGGCGCGGTGCGTCGAAGCGCGACAGGCGCAGGGTTTCGCCGCCGGTGAAGCCGTCGAACAGGTCGATCAGCGTTGCCGCCAGCGGCTTGATGCGGCCGGCCGGCACGCGCAGGCGCTTGCCCTGGGCGGTGTGCAGCTCGACCGGCTCGTCGTCGGGGATGAAGGCCAGTTGAAGGGCTTCCAGCCAGCGGCCGTCGCGCTTGAACAGGCCGGCCAGCAGCGGGGCCAGCGGCAGGCGCTGGCCTTCGACGATGACGCCCATGTCGAGGTTGAACCAGCCGTTGTCGGCTTCGACCAGATCGGCCTCCCAGCCGTCGACGTCGAGCACGTGGTGGCGGAAATCTTCCGGGAATTCGACCTGCCAGCCGGCTTCCTTGAGGCGGGCGATGCCGTCTTCCATGAAGGCTGCCCAGGCACTGTCGTGGGCCAGGCCGTAGATGCCTTCCGGCGGGCTGCCGAAGGTGTACAGGGTGTGGCCGGGAATCTTTTCCAGGCCGCTGCCGGCCAGCGCTTTCAGCGCGGCGGCTTCGGCTTCCGGCCGGCGCTTGAGGCGCACAGTCTCGCCTTCGGGCAGGGTGACGAATTCGTGGCGGTCGTCCGGGCGGATTTCGGCATCGGCGTAGCGGAATACGACTCGCGCCACGTCGAACGGGCCGCCGCTGAAACTTTGCGGGTAGCCGCGCCAGGCGCGGTAGCCGTGGGTATGCACGGTGTCGAGCTGGAGGATGGCCTGCAACGGGGCGTCGATCAGGCGCAGCCGGGCGCTGGCGTCCTCGGCCGGCGGCGGCAGGTCGGGGGCGAGTTCGGACAGGGCTTCGGCGACCAGCGCCGCTTCCTTGGCCGATAGCGGCGGCAGGCTGAACAGCTTGCCGACCACGGCTGGATTGCCGGCGACTTCGAGCGGGCCGATTTCGCCGGCCTCGAAATCGAGGTACCAGGGCGGGTCGACCGCAACGATCATCTCGGCGGCCGGCTCCGGCTTCAGGTGCGGGCGCTGGAAGCCCTGGGCGTCGACCTGCCAGCCGATGCCGGCCGGGCGCGGGGCGCCGGCCTGCAGCGGCAGGCCGAGGTCGTCCTGGGCATAGAGCCGGTGGCTGGCCGCCATCCGTTGCAGCGCTTCGGCGCCGTGCTTGGGGCCGAGGCCGAAGGCGCGCAGGCCGACTTCGTGGCCGCGGTCGGCCCAGATCAGGCGCAGGATGCCGAGGTCTTCCTCATTGACGAACTGCGGCGGAGTGACCAGGGCGCGGTCGACCTTCCACCATTCCTCGGCGCTTTCCGGGAACTTGCCCTTGCGGATCTCGATGCCGCAATGGCGCTGGTCGGCCGTCCATTTCAGGATGTAGAACAGCTGCTGGCGGGCGCCGGATGGCCGGGCCTTCTTCTTGGCCACGGCGATCGACGCGCGGCGCAGATCCTCGACCCAGGACAGCACGCCGGGGCTGACCCGTTCGACCGGGTTGCGCTCCTCGATGGCTTTCAACAGGATGGCCGCGACATGCTTGCAATCGACCCCGACCGGGCAGGTGCAGCCGCTGATCAGGGCGACGCTGCCGTCCTTGCGGTGCACGATGCGGGCGATGGTGGTATAGGGCTGGCGGGCCGAGCCGGGCACCAGGGCGCGCACCCGCTCGTCGTCGACGTCGAGCTCGCGCACCAGGTCGACATAGGGCCGGGCCTTGGCGATTTCATTGGCACCGAGCCAATTGAGGACGTCATCCTCGGTAAAGGTAGCGAGTGTTGCGTTGGCCATCGGCGTTCAGGGAATCTGGGTGCCGAGCAGCAGCGCGAGCAACAGTGCGATGATGGCCAGCCAGTGGTTGTGCCGGCGTTTCTCGGCGATCAGGCGCTCGAGTTGCGGTTGCAGGTCGGCCTTGGCCGGCCGGGCCAGCGCCTGATGCACCAGGCGTGGCAGCTGCGGGATGGTGCGGGCCAGATAGGGCGCTTCCTGCTTGAAGGTCTTGACCAGGCCGCGCCAGCCGACCTGCTCGCTCATCCAGCGTTCGAGGAAGGGCTTGGCGGTTTTCCACAGGTCGAGTTCCGGGTCGAGCTGGCGGCCCAGGCCTTCGATATTGAGCAGCGTTTTCTGCAGCATGACCAGCTGAGGCTGGATTTCGACATTGAAGCGGCGCGAGGTCTGGAACAGGCGGAGCAAAATTTTGCCGAAGGAAATGTCCTTCAGCGGCCGGTCAAATATCGGTTCGCAGACGGCGCGGATCGCCGCTTCGAATTCGTCGACGCGGGTGTCTTTCGGCGCCCAGCCGGACTCGATGTGGGCTTCGGCCACCCGCTTGTAGTCGCGGCGGAAGAAGGCGAGGAAATTCTGCGCCAGGTAATTCTTGTCGCTGTCAGTTAGCGTGCCTACGATGCCGAAGTCGAGCGCGATGTAGCGGCCGTCCGGGGCGACGAAGATGTTGCCCGGGTGCATGTCGGCGTGGAAGAAGCCGTCGCGGAAGACCTGGGTGAAGAAGATTTCGACGCCGGCGGCGGACAGCCGGGAGAGGTCGATGCCGTCGGCGCGCAGCTTGTCGATCTGCGAAATCGGCGTGCCGGTCATCCGTTCCATGACCATCACCGTCGACGTGCAGTAGTCCCAATGCACCTCGGGCACGACCAGCAGCTTGGAATCGGTGAAATTGCGGCGCAGTTGCGAGGCGTTGGCCGCTTCGCGCATCAGGTCCAGTTCGTCGCGCAGGTATTTGGCGAATTCGCCGACCACTTCGCGCGGTTTAAGCCGTTTGCCGTCGGCCCACAGCTTTTCCAGCAGCATGGCCAGGTTGTCCATCAGCGCCAGATCGTGCTCGATGACCGACAGCATGTTCGGACGCAGGATCTTGACGGCGACTTCGTGGCTGCCGTCCTCGTCCTTCAGGCGGGCGAAATGGACCTGGGCAATGGAAGCCGAGGCCACCGGCACCGGGTCGAAGGCGGCAAACACCTCGCTGGCCGGCCGGCCATAAGCCTTTTCGATCTCGGCCAGGGCCAGTGCCGAGTCGAAGGGCGGCACCTGGTCCTGCAATTTGGCCAGTTCGTCGGCGATGTCGGTCGGCATCAGGTCGCGCCGGGTGGACAGCACCTGGCCGAACTTGACGAAGATCGGCCCCAGTGCCTCGAGGGCCAGGCGCAGGCGCACAGCGCGCGGCGTCGACAGGTCGCGCCAGAATTGCAGGGCATTGGCCAGGCGGACCAGGCGGCCGCTCGGCTCGTGTTCGAGCACCATTTCGTCCAGGCCGTAACGGCTGGCGACGGAAGCGATCTTGAGCAGGCGGAACAGGCGCATGGGCGGCAAGGCAGGCCCGTGAACGGGCAATCGGGTCAAACGAACATGTTAACACGTGGTCGGCGCTTGCGCCCTCGCCTTTTGCCCTTTGTCCGGCTCTGACGGGGGGAATGTTGTTGCCGCTGATCTCTCGCATTGCGCTAAACTCACTGAACATAAGCCGTGAACTAAACCAGCCGATTTCCTGCGTGCCATGACCGATCCCAAAAACCCTTCTGAAATTGCCCGGGAAGCGCTCAAGCGCCTGGCGGTTCGGCATCTGGCACCCACTCCGGCCAATTTCCAGGCCTGCTACAACGAAATCGCCAACCTGCCCAATCTGGCGCCTTTTCCCGAGCCGCCGCTGCGTCAGATCGCCCGCGAGCTGATCGCCCGCAATGGCGACCAGGAAAAGGAGCTGTCCCAGCTCGACGCGGCCATCGGCCGGCGCAGCTGGCAAGGCGTCCAGGAAGCGCTGCTCGGTTTCATCGCCGCGGCGCCAGCCGGTGGCTTGCGCGATGAGGCCGGGGGCGCCGTGGTGACGGTGCTGCCAGCCGAACTGGCGGTCAAACTGGCCCGCTTCATCGAATGCGTAATGCCGGCGCTGGGCGATGAAAACAGTCGGGTCAAGGAACTGGCCGGCGAACTGCTGGAGGTTCTGCGTCAGCCGACGGTGGATATTGCTGCCGTGCAGGGCAAGCTGACCGTGCTCAGCCACCAGGTGCTGTTCGTTGCCGAGGAGCAGGCCGAGATCAAGGAGTCCCTGCTCAAGCTGCTGCACCTGATCATCGAAAACATCGGCGAATTGAGTCTCGACGACAGCTGGCTGAAGGGCCAGGTGGACGGCCTGCTGGCCGTGGTGGCGCCACCGCTGACCCTGCGTCACCTCGACGAGATGGAGCGCCGCCTGCGTGACGTGCTGATCAAGCAGAGCGAAGCCAAGACCCGCTCGCTCGAAGCACAGGAGGAAATGCGCCAGATGCTGGCCGCCTTCATCGAGCGCCTGGCCAGCATGAACGAGTCGAGCACTGTCTTTCAGGGCAAGATCGAGGGTAGCGTTCAGCAGATCGAGGGCGTCAAGCGCATCGAGGATCTGGCGCCCCTGCTCAAGGACGTCATCGCGGCGACCAAGTCGATGGCCGAGGAAACGGCGGCTTCGCGCGAACTGTTGAGCACCTTGCAGGAAAAGGTGCTGGCCACCGAGGCCGAGCTGGTCCAGCTCCACCTCGAACTGGACAATGCCAGTGCCCTGGCCCGCCACGACCCGCTGACCGACGTACTCAACCGCAAGGGGCTGGACGAGGCGCTGGCCCGCGAGATCGCCAGCATGCGGCGCAAGGACTCGCCGCTGTCGCTGTGCATGCTCGACATCGACAATTTCAAGCTGCTCAACGACCGGCTCGGCCACGACGTCGGCGATGACGCCCTGCTCCATCTGGTCAAGGTGGCGCGCGACTGCATGCGGCCGACTGATACCCTGGCCCGTTACGGCGGCGAGGAATTCGTCATCCTGATGCCGGATACTGCGCTGGACAGCGGCATCGAGGCGATGACCCGTCTGCAGCGCGAGCTGACCAGGGTTTTCTTCCTGTCCGGCAAGGAGAAGATCCTGATCACCTTCAGCGCCGGCGTTGCCCAGCTGTCGCCCACCGAATCCGGCGCCGATGCCATCCGCCGGGCCGATCAGGCCATGTACCTGGCCAAGCGGGCCGGCAAGAACCGGGTGATGGGCGGCTGAGCGCAGCCCCATCGTTCTGATAATTGTCATTCCCGCGAAAGCGGAATCCAGCCTGAACGACATCGCTTTCCGTTCCCGTTTTTCCCCAAAAAATACGGTCGACCGCAGCAAACGCGCTCACCATCGCCAAGGCGAGCCGCTTTAGCCCTGTCAAGCGCAAGGGCGGCCTCAAGGTTGGCCGCCTCGTCGCGGCTACTTCCAACGCCTATCGCGCAGAGCTGCTCGGTCCTGTATAGGATTCATGCGCTGGCGCCGAGGCGCCGGACAAGCCAGCATCCCGCTATATCCGTCATCAGGCAGAATAGGACTTTTATTCTGCCGCAAGGCCATGCGCGATCTCCCGCCGCTCCACACGCTCCCCGCCTTTGAGGCCGCCGCCCGGCTTGGCAGTTTTCTTGCCGCGGCCGAGGCGCTGCATCTGACGCCGTCGGCGATCAGCCATCGCGTTCGGCAACTGGAGGCGCATCTCGGGCAAGCGCTGTTCGAACGGCGGCATCGGGCCATCGTGCTGACCGCGGCCGGGCGACGCTATCTGGCCGTGGTGCGCGACGCGCTGCTGCGTGTCGACGAGGCCAGCGCGGCATTGCGCACGCCGCAGCGGGAACGCCTGCGGATTTCGGCGGCGCCGGCGCTGGGCAGCAAATGGCTGGTCAGCCGCGTGGCCGAATATCAGGACAGCCACCCCAACCTCGAATTCAGCCTCGGCACGGCGACCGGCCTCGGTCCGCTGCTCAATGGCGAGGCCGACATCGGGCTGCGCTACGGCGAGGAGGAATGGCCGGGCCTGCTGGCCTGGAAACTGTTCGAGGAACGCGTCTTTCCGGTGTGCAGCCCGACGCTGGCGGCCGGCCTCAGGATGCCGAAGGATCTCGATTCCGTGCGTCTGCTGCGCCACCCGCTGCTGTCCTGGCAGCGCTGGTTCGCCGCGGCCGGCGTGCAACATCCCGAGCCATCGACCGGCCCGAACTACGAAGACGCGCTGCTCATGCTCGAAGCCGCTGTCGCCGGCCACGGCGTGGCTTTGATGGCCGGCACGCTGGCCGCCCCCTATCTGGCCGAAGGGCGCCTGATCCGCCCCTTCCCGCAGGACTGCCCAGACCGCAGTTTCTATGTGGTGGCGCCGCCCGCCGTGCAGGAAAAGCCGGCAATCATGGCCTTCATCCGCTGGCTGCTGCGCCCCTAGCCCTGGCTGCGGATTCCACGGTCAGCCGGGTTTACTACGTGAAACGTAGAAGTTGGCAAAAACCTAAATGCCGTTTCGAATGAACTAGATTCATTCGACAAGCGATTTAATCGTTTGAACGACGGCGAAAACCGGCCCATCCTTGCCCCATCCCCAAACGCCGTTCGCGGCCCGCCTACCCGGCAGCGGCCCTGACGAAACCCACCGCGCCACCCTCACGCGGCTCCCCGGCCAAAGCCGGTTTGACACCCATTTTGAGGATTCCATCATGCAAGACCGCGACGGCTTTATCTGGCTCGACGGCCAGTGGCTTCCCTGGCGCGACGCCAAGGTGCACGTGCTGACCCACACCCTGCATTACGGCTACGGCTGTTTCGAAGGCATCCGCGCCTACGAAACGCCACGCGGGCCGGCCATCTTCCGGCTGGCCGAACATCTGCGCCGGCTCGAAGACTCGGCCCACATTCTCGCCATCGACCTGCCCGTCGACCGCGCGACGCTGGCCACGGCCTGCCGCGAGGCCGTCACCCGCAACGGCCTGAGCAGCGCCTACATCCGGCCACTGGTCTTTCTCGGCGCCGAGAAGCTGGGCGTCGATCCGGCCGGTGCGGCGGCGCACGTCATGATTGCCGCCTGGCCGTGGGGCGCCTATCTCGGCGGCAAGGCCATCGACGAAGGCATCCGCGTCCGCGTGTCGTCCTACGCCCGCCACCACCCCAACGTCCAGATGTGCCGCGCGAAGGCGATTTCGACCTATTCCAATTCCATCCTCGCCGTCCGCGAGGCGCGCCGCGACGGCTACGACGAGGCGCTGCTGCTCGACACCGACGGTTTTGTTTCGGAAGGTTCCAGCGAAAACCTGTTCATTGTCCGCGATGGCGAATTGCTGCAACCGGACAGCGCTTCGGCCCTCGACGGCATCACCCGTCGCACGGTGTGCACGCTGGCGGCGGAAGCTGGCTTTATCGTACGCAGCAAGCGCATCACCCCCGACGAGGTTTATTGCGCCGACGAGGTTTTTCTGACCGGCACGGCGGCTGAAATCACGCCGGTAATCGAGGTTGATGCCCGGCGCATCGGCAGCGGCAGGCCGGGGCCGCTCACGCAAAGGTTGCAGGCGGCGTACTTCGCCTGCGTGCGCGGTGAAGCGGAAAATCACGGCGAGTGGCTGACCATCGCCGGATGACGGCGGCGGGCGCTTTAAACCGGGGGCAGACCGGTCTGTCCCCTGTTTGGTATCGCCGCCAGGGTAAGGTAGTGTCCGGCAATGAGTGGCTTGCTCGTCGGTATCAGCGAATTTCCCGGTAGTGCAGATGCCGGGCTGCCAGACGAACGATATTTCGCCCAAAACTGGCGTCGACCGCAGCCAATGAGTGGCGATGGGAGTGCTGCGGCTTGGTACCAGCCGAATTGTTGGGCAGCGGCAGCGTATAATCGCCGTTTTGCTTTTTTAGCCAACAATCAATGGCCCACGACGTCAAATCCCGGCTGACCGCCCTGCTCCAGCAGGCCCTGGCCAGCGTTGCCCCCACGGCAAGCGAAACCCCCATCCACCTTGAGCGCCCGCGCGATCCGACGCACGGCGATTTCGCGACCAATCTGGCCATGCAATTGGCCAAGGCGCTGAAGAAGAATCCGCGCGATATCGCCCAGCAACTGCTCAATGAGCTGCCGCCGTCGTCGCTGGTGGTCAAGGCCGAAGTGGCCGGCGCCGGCTTCATCAATTTCACGCTGGACGCCGGCACCAAGACCGACGTGGTCAAGACCGTGCTGATCGAGGGCGACAATTTCGGGCGGTCGACGCAGGGCGGCTGGCAAAAAGTGCAGGTCGAGTTCGTCTCGGCCAACCCGACCGGCCCGCTGCACGTCGGTCACGGGCGCGGCGCCGCCTATGGCGCCTCGCTGTCCAGCCTGCTGACCTTCGCCGGCTGGGATGTGACCCGCGAGTACTACGTCAATGACGCCGGCCGTCAGATGGACATCCTCGGCCTGTCGACCTGGCTGCGCTATCTGGAGCAGCACGGCGTCGTCGTGCCCTTCCCGCCCAATGCCTACCAAGGCGCCTACGTGCGCGACATGGCGCAGCAACTGACCGCCGCCCACGGCAACAAGTACGTGCTCGACGCCGAGGCCGTGCTGGAGGGTACGCCGGGCCTGCCGGAAGCCGGCCGCGCCGACGACGAGGCCAAGCAGCAGCGCGAACTTCATCTCGATGCGCTGATCGCCCAGGCCAAGGCGCTGCTCGGCGCCGACTGGGAATACGTGCATCAGCACGCGCTGAACGAACAACTGGCCGATTGCCGCGACGACCTAGAGCAGTTCGGCGTCGAATTCGACGTCTGGTTCTCCGAGAAGGCGCTCTACGACACGGGCCTGGTCGCCCGCTGCGTCGACCTGCTGGAGAAGAAGGGCCACCTTTATGTGCAGAACGGCGCCCGCTGGTTCAAGTCGACGGCCTTCGGCGACGAGAAGGACCGCGTCGTCCAGCGCGAGAACGGCTTGTACACCTATTTCGCCTCCGACATCGCCTACCACCTGAACAAGTTCGAGCGCGGTTTCGACAAGGTCATCAACATCTGGGGCGCCGACCACCACGGCTACATCCCGCGCGTCACCGGCGCCATCAAGGCGCTGGAGCTGGACTCGGACAAATTGCAGGTGGCCCTGGTCCAGTTCGCCGTGCTCTACCGCAACGGCCAGAAGGCTTCGATGTCCACGCGTTCCGGCGAGTTCGTCACCCTGCGCGAACTGCGCGGCGAAGTCGGCAACGACGCCTGCCGCTTCTTCTACGCGCTGAGAAAATCCGACCAGCACCTCGATTTCGACCTCGATCTGGCCAAGAGCCAGACCAACGAGAACCCGGTCTATTACATCCAGTACGCCCACGCCCGCATCTGCTCGGTGATCGGCCAGTGGACGGCAGCCAGCGGCGGCGATCTGGCTGGCTTGGGCGAGGCCGACCTGGCGCTGCTGACCAATCCGCGCGAACTGGCCATTGCCAACCAGCTGGCCCAGTTCCGCGAAGTGATCGAAACGGCGGCACGCGACCTGGCGCCGCACCAGATCGCCTTCTACCTGAAGGATCTGGCCGGTGAATTCCATGGCTGGTACAACGCCGAGCGCATGCTGGTCGACGATGTGGCACTGCGCGATGCCCGCGTCGCGCTGGCCGTCGCCGTGCGCCAGGTGATCCGCAACGGCCTGGCCATCCTGGGCGTCAGCTGCCCGGAATCGATGTAAGGAAAGACGATGAGCCGCGATATGAAACCTGTGAAGCGTCAGGCGCCGAAAAAGAAGTCGGGCGGCGGGACGCTGGTCGGCATGTTCATCGGCCTGGTCCTCGGTGTCGGTATCGCGGCGGGGGTCGTCTATTACCTGAACAAGGCGCCGCTACCCTTCCAGAAACAGGCGCAGGCCCCGACTGCCCGGCCGGAAGCCGCCGCCAACGGAGGGCCGGCCGGTCAGCCGGCGCAGCCGATGGCACTGCCCGGCAAGCCGGGCGACCCGGTGCCGGAAAAGCGCTTCCAGTTCTACGATATCCTGCCCGGCAAGAGCGATCCGGTGCCGGACAAGGCAGGCAAGACCCCGGCCAAGGACGAGGCGAGGAAGGACGACAAGAAAGAAGAGAAAAAGGAAGAATCGAAGGAGAGCAAGACACCGCTCTTCCTGCAAGCCGGTTCCTTCAGTACGGCGCAGGATGCTGACAACCAAAAGGCCAAACTGGCGTTTATGGGGGTGGAGGCCGTCGTCCAGCAGGTCATGGTGCAGGACAAGACCTATTACCGCGTTCGCGTCGGCCCCTATACCAAGATTGATGAATTGAACAAAACGCGTGCCGAGCTGGCCAAAGCCGGCATTGATGCCCAACTTGCCAAGAACAAGGAGTAACGCATGATGTTTTCCCGTCGCAGTTTCGTCGCCACGCTTTTTGCCGCCGCCACCTTGACCGCCGCCCTGCCGGCCGCTGCCCAGACCGCCGGCAAGGATTACACCGCGGTCAACCCGGCGCAGCCGACCGAAAATCCGGCCAAGATTGAGGTCATCGAGTTCTTCTCCTACGGCTGCCCGCACTGTAGCGATTTCCATCCGCTGATTTCGGCCTGGGCCGCCAAGCTGCCGGCCGATGTGGTGTTCAAGCGGGTGCCGGTGACCTTCGGCCGCGCTGCCTGGGGCAACATCGCCAAGCTCTATTACACGCTGGAAGCGACCGGCGATCTGGCCAAGCTCGACGGCGACGTGTTCAAGGCGGTGCATGGCGAGCGGATCAACCTGTTTGACGAGCGTCTGATCAATGAGTGGGTGGCCAAGAAGGGTGTCGATCCGAAGAAGTTCGGCGAAACCTTCAACTCCTTCGGCGTGGTCAGCAAGGTCAAGCGCGGCGACCAGCAGGCCCAGGCCTACCGCATCGACGGTGTGCCGGCCATTGCCGTCGATGGCAAGTACCTGGTCGGCGGCAAGGCCTTCGACGAAGCGCTGGCCATCACCGACAAGCTGATCGCTAAGGCGCGGGCCGAGAAGTCCGGCAAGAAATAATTGACCCTGAAGGTCTTCATCACGGGCGCCTCGTCGGGTATCGGCGAGGCGCTTGCCGTTTACTACGCCGGCCAAGGGGCCACGCTTGGTTTGGCGGCGCGGCGCAGCGATGTTCTTGGGGCGCTGAACGCTAAATTGGGCGGGCAGCATGCCTGCTACGCACTGGATGTTGCCGATGCGCCGGCCCTGCATGCGGCGGCAGCTGACTTTCTGGCGCGTTTCGGTGCGCCGGATATCGTCATTGCCAGCGCAGGGGTGTCGGCCGGTACGCTGAGCGAATGCGAGGCCGACCTCGCCGCCTTTCGCCGGATCATGGATACCAATGTGTTTGGTATGGCGGCCACTTTTGCCCCGTTCATCCCGGCCATGCGCGCGGCGACGGGCAATTCCGGGAAAATGCAGCGGCTGGTCGGCATCGCGTCGGTGGCCGGCATTCGCGGTCTGCCGGGGGCGGAAGCCTATTCGGCATCGAAGGCGGCGGCCATCGTCTATCTGGAAAGCCTGCGTCTGGAAATGCGGGCTTACGGAATCAAGGTGGTGACCATCGCGCCCGGCTATATCGAAACGCCGATGACTGCGGTCAATCCCTACAAAATGCCCTTTTTGCTGCCGGCAGCAGAGGCCGCCGCACGTTTCGCCCGTGCCATCGAGCGCGGCACCTCTTATGCGGTCATTCCCTGGCCGATGGGCATCGTCGCCAAATTGCTGCGCCTGCTGCCCAACTGGCTGTACGACCGGCTGTTCGTCGGGGCGCCCCGCAAGCCCCGGGGCGTGCTCCGCTAGCCGAGCACGACTCATTGTTTGTCAGTAAAAATAGGATGGTCGTGTAGTAAAAACACGATTTTTCCGATTTGTGCGATGCAATACCATCGCCCCCTAGTTTTTGCCGAAAACCATCAACAAACCGGAGCGTCGTACTTTCCCGGCTATGTTTTTGCTTTTCCAGTGCTGTTACGGCAAAAACCGGAGTCCTCTTGGGGTTTCTGGCGCAAAAATTGCACGGTGGAAATGATGTACCGCACAAAATTTATCCTTGTCTCGTTCCTGGCCGGCTCGGCGTTTGCCCAGCCCTCCTTCGACCTCGTGCAGCTTGAGAGCATGGCCATGCAGTCCAGCCGCGCCGTGCTGGCGGCGCGTGACCAGCTGACTGCCGCCCGGGCTGCTGTCGATAGCGCGGCCGCCTTCCCCAATCCGGAAATCGAGTTCCAGAAGGGTGCGGTGCGTGCCCGCGGGCCTGGCGGCAACGCCGGCGATGCGCGCAGCGCGACGCTGACCCAGCCCCTCGATCTGCCCTGGCAACGTACGCCGCGCGTGGCCGCCGCCGAAGCGGCACTCGACGCCAGCAGCGCCGGTTTGCGGGCCTTCGAGGCCGATCTGCTGGCGCGCTTGCGAACCCGCTACTTCGAGTTGCTCAAGCGCCAGGCGGAACTGAAAAACTCGCTCGAAGACCGGGAGTTGATGGAAAACGTGCGCTCGCGTATCGAGTTGCGCGTCAAGGTCGGCGAGGCGCCGCGTTTCGAACTGATCAAGGCTGATGCCGAAACCCTCAATGCCCAGAAGGTGGCGCAGGCGGCGGCCTTCCGCGTCGACCAGGCGCGCTCGCTGTTGCGTCAGGCGGTCGGTCAGAGCCTGCCGGAAGACTTCGCGGTCGAGGGTAGTCTGCGTAGCGTGCCGGACGTCCAGCCGCTCGACCAGTTGCGCACCGAAATGGGTAAGGCCAACCCGGAAATCGAACGGGCCCGGGCCGAGTTGGTGCGCGCCGAGCGGCTACTGGAGCTGGAGCGCAACCGGCGCTGGCCGAGCCTGGCGCTGAAAGTGAGTCGCGACGAGGATCCGGATATCCGCACTTCGAGCGTCGGGGTGGTCATGTCCGTGCCGCTGTGGGATCGCCGGCGCGGTCCGGTCGGCGAAGCGGCGGCGCAGTTGTCGCGCGCCCGTCACGAACTGGCCGCGCAGGATTTTTCTCTCGGCCAGGGGCTGGAGGTGGCCTATCAGCAATACGAAATCGCCCAGACCCAGGTCACGGCCCTGGAGTCGGGCATTGTCCGCCAGGCCGAAGCGGCGCTCAAGGTGGCTGAAGCGGCTTATCGCTTCGGCGAGCGCGGCTTTCTCGAAGTGCTCGATGCCCAGCGGGTGTACCGCGCTGCCCGCGCCGAATTGATCAATGCCCGTTACGAACTGGCCACGGCCTGGGTCGAAATCGAACGACTGCGGGCCGTGCCCGGAGGTAAAAAACCATGAAAAAGACCCTCATTTTGCTGTTGACCGCAGCCTTTGTCGCCGGCTGCAATCAGGATAAGCGCCCGGCCCCGGCGGCGGCCGCCAATGACCCGGCCGTCGTCCAGCCGGCCGCCGAACTGCTGGCCCAGCTCCAGCTGGCGCCGGTCGCCAGCCAGCCCGTGGCGGAAACCCTGCGTGTCGCCGGCAGCATCGAATTCGACGAACAGCGCCTGGCGCGCATCGGCGCCACCGTTACCGGCCGGGTCACCCAGATCGACGCCCTGCTCGGCCAGACGGTGAAGAAAGGCGATGTGCTGGCCCGGCTGAACAGCAGCGAGCTGTCCAGCCAGCAGTTGGCCTACCTGAAGGCGCGGGCCCAGCTCGAACTGAACCGGCGCAATGCCGAGCGGGCCAAATCCCTGTTCGACGCCGATGTGATCGGGGCCGCCGAGTTGCAGCGCCGGGAGAGCGAATACGAGATTTCGCGGGCCGAAACCCGGGCTGCCGCCGACCAGTTGCAACTGCTCGGGGTCAGCCCGGCCAGTATCGAGCGGCTCGGCCAGAAGGGCGCGGTCGAATCGGTGACGCCGGTGCTGGCCTCGCTGAACGGGGTCGTCGTCGAGCGCAAGCTGGCCGCCGGCCAGGTCGTGCAGCCGGCTGATGCATTGTTCGTGGTCGCCGATCTGTCCCGCCTGTGGGCGGTGGCGCAGGTGCCGGAGCAGCAGGTCGGCCAGGTCAAGGTCGGCCAGTCGGTCAGTATCGAAGTGCCGGCCTTCGGTCATGAAAAGCTGGTCGGCAAGCTGATCTACGTCGGCCAGACCATCAATCCGGAAACCCGCACCGTTCTCGTGCGCACCGAACTCGACAACAGCGACGGCCGCCTCAAGCCGGCCATGCTGGCCTCCATGCTGATCGAAGCCAAGCCGGTCGACCGGCTGGTGGTGCCGGCCAGCGCCGTGGTCCGCGAGAACGACGAGGATCACGTGTTCGTCGCCGACGGCGACGGCGCCTTCCGCCTGACCAAGGTCAAGCTTGGCCCCGAGCGCGACGCCAAGCGCGTCGTGCTGGCCGGCCTTAAGGGGCAGGAAAAGGTGGTCGTCGATGGCGCCTTCCATCTGAACAACGAGCGTAACCGCAAGGAAATGGAGGGATCGTGATCGAATCGCTGATCCGTGCGGCGCTCAAGCAGCGCCTGATAGTCGCCGTCGTCGCCACGGTGCTGTTCTTCTTTGGCCTGAACGCCACCCAGAAACTGTCGGTCGACGCCTTCCCGGATGTGACCAATGTGCAGGTCCAGATCGCTACAGAAGCGCCGGGTCGCTCGCCGGAGGAGGTCGAACGCTTTGCCACGGTGCCGCTGGAAGTGGCGATGACCGGCCTGCCCGGGCTGGAGGAAATGCGCTCGCTGAACAAGCCGGGGCTGTCGCTGATCACGCTGGTGTTCAACGACAAGACCAACGTCTATTTTGCCCGCCAGCTGGTCATGGAGCGCCTGCTTGAAGTGGGTAGCCGCCTGCCGCCGGGCATCACGCCGGTGCTCGGGCCGGTATCGAGCGGCCTGGGCGAGGTGTACCAGTACACGCTGGAGAAGGCCGACGACGGCACCCAGGCTCTGAGCGAGGACGAGCTGATGCGCCGCCGGGTGGCCCAGGACTGGGTGGTGCGCCCGCTGTTGCGCTCCATTCCCGGCGTTGCCGAGATCAATTCGCAGGGCGGTTATGCCCGCCAATACCAGGTGCTGGTCAATCCCGACAAGCTGCGCCATTTCGGCCTGTCGGTGGCCCATGTGTTCGAAGCGGTCGGCCGCAACAACGCCAATGCCGGCGGCGGCGTGCTGCCGCAGTACGCCGAGCAATACCTGATCCGCGGCGTCGGCCTGGTCCGTGATCTCGACGACCTACGGGCCATTGTGCTCAAGGAGAAGGACGGCGTACCGGTGCGCGTCGGCGATGTGGCCGAGGTGCAGATTGGTCACGAGGTGCGCCAGGGCGCGGTGATCAAGAACGGCACGACCGAAGCGGTCGGCGGCATCGTGATGATGATCGCCGGCGGCAATGCCAAGGCGGTGGTCGAGAAAATCAAGGCGCGGGTCGACGAGATCAACGCCAAGGGCATGTTGCCGGACGGCCTGAAGATCGTGCCTTATTACGACCGCTCGGAACTGGTCGACGCGGCCCTGTGGACGGTGACCAAGGTGCTGCTCGAAGGCATCGTGCTGGTCGTCGTCGTCCTCTTCCTGTTCCTTGGCGACGTGCGCTCGTCGCTGATCGTGGTGGCGACGCTGGTGCTGACGCCGCTGCTCACCTTCATGGCCATGAACCACCTGAATATCTCGGCCAACCTGATGTCGCTGGGCGGCCTGGCCATCGCCATCGGCCTGATGGTCGACGGCTCGGTGGTGATTGTCGAAAATGCCTTCCTGCAACTCGGACGGCACGCCAAGACCGGCGACAGCCCGCTGCGCGTCATTCTCAATGCCTCGGTCGAAGTGGCGACGCCGGTCATTTTCGGGGTGGGCATCATCATCCTGGTCTTCCTGCCGCTGATGACCCTGCAAGGCATGGAAGGCAAGATGTTCGCGCCGTTGGCCTACACCATCGCCATCGCGCTGGGCATTTCGCTGATTTTGTCGCTGACCCTGACCCCGGTCATGTCGACCTACCTGTTGAAGCCGCCGGCCCACGACGGCGACCACGACACCCGGCTGATCGCCGCGATGAAGCAGCGTTATCTGAAGATGCTGCACTGGGCGCTCGGCAACGAAAAGAAGACGGTCGCGCTGGCGGTCGGTGCCTTCCTGCTGACCGTGTCGCTGCTGCCTTTCCTTGGCACCGCCTTCATTCCGGAAATGAAGGAAGGCTCGGTGGTGCCCGGCATCAACCGCGTCCCGAACATTTCCCTCGATGAGTCCATCAAGATGGAAATGGAAGCCATGCGTCTGGTCATGCAAGTGCCCGGTGTGAAATCCGCTGTATCCGGCGTTGGCCGGGGCGAATCGCCGGCCGACCCGCAGGGGCCGAACGAATCAACCCCCATCGTCAGCCTGAAGCCGCGCAATGAATGGCCGTCCGGCTGGACGCAGGACGACATCCAGGATGCCATGCGTGAGAAGCTCAAGGCCTTGCCGGGGGTCCAGATCGTCATGGCCCAGCCAATTTCCGACCGTGTCGATGAAATGGTCACCGGGGTGCGTTCCGATATCGCAGTCAAGGTTTTCGGCGATGACATGGAACAGCTCAAGAAGCTGGCGGGCCAAATCGGCAAGGTGGCGCAAGGCTTGCAGGGGGCTCAGGATTTGCGTATCGAGAAAGTCAGCGGTCAGCAGTATTTGACCGTCGAAATTGACCGCCAGGTGATCGCCCGTCTCGGCCTCAATGTCGCCGACGTCAACGACGTGCTGGAAACGGCCATCGGCGGCAAGGAAGCCACGGAAATCTTCGAAGGCGAGCGGCGCTTCCCGGGCGTGGTGCGTCTGCCGGAGCGTTACCGCAACAACATCGAGGCCATTTCCAACATCCTCATCACCTCGCCCAACGGTGCACAGGCCCGTCTGGCAGATGTGGCGAAGATCAAGGTCATGGATGGTCCGGCCCAGATTTCCCGCGAGCTCGGCAAGCGCCGCATCGTGGTGGGCGTCAACGTCAAGGATCGCGACCTGGGCAGTTTCGTTGCCGAATTGCAGCAGAAGGTGGACGCCCAGATCAAGCTGCCGGAAGGCTACTACCTGGAGTGGGGCGGCCAGTTCCAGAATATGGAACGGGCGCTCGGCCACCTGACGGTGATCATTCCGATCACCATTGCCGCCATCTTCTTCCTGCTCTTTCTGCTCTTCAACTCGCTGCGTTTCGCGACGCTGATCATCACTGTGCTGCCCTTCGCCTCGATCGGCGGCATCATCGGCCTGTTCGTGGCGCGCGAATACCTGTCGGTTCCGGCCTCGGTGGGCTTCATCGCGCTGTGGGGGATTGCCGTCCTCAACGGGGTGGTGCTGGTTTCCTATATCCGCGGTTTGCGCGAAGACGGGCGCAGCGTGCGCGAGGCGGTGGTCGAGGGAGCGACGCTGCGCTTCCGGCCGGTGATGATGACGGCGACCGTCGCCATGCTCGGCCTGATTCCCTTCCTGTTTTCCAACGGTCCGGGTTCGGAGGTGCAGCGGCCGCTGGCCATCGTGGTCATCGGCGGGCTGATCACTTCCACCTTGCTGACGCTGGTCGTGTTGCCTACCATCTATCGCTGGTTTGACGAGGAGAAAGTCGAAGCATGAAGGAAATCAAGGCCGTTATCCGTCCGAACAAGCTGGCTGCCCTGCGCGATGCCCTCATCGTGCTGCCCGGCTTTCCCGGCATGACCGTCACCAAGGGCGAGGGGTGCAGCGCGCCCAGTCGCCATGTGGCGGGGAGCAGCATCAAGGAGCAGCTGACCGACTACACGCCCAAGGTGCGCATCGAGATCGTCGCCCCCGACGAGATCGCCGACAGCATCTTCCAGCGCATCACCGAAGTGGCCAAAACCGGGCATTACGGCGATGGTCTGGTCTGGATGACCGACATCGAGAAGGCCGCCTTCATCTTCAAAACCACCTGAGGACCGGTGGCTGCTCAGTGCAGCGCCTTGGCCAGCCGGGGATGCGTCGCCACGTAGTAATACAGGGCCGGCAACACGAACAAGGTGAGCAGGGTGGCCGAAATCAGGCCGCCGATGACGACCAGCGCCAGCGGCCGCTGGGTTTCCGAGCCGATGCCGTGTGCCAGGGCCATCGGCAGTAGCCCGAGCATGGCCAGCAGGGCGGTCATCAGCACAGTCCGCAAGCGTGACTGCGCCCCCTGGAAAACTGCCTGGTAGGCGTCCAGCTTTTGCTGCTTCAACTGGTTGATGTAGCTGACCATGACCACTCCGTTCAAGATGGCCTGTCCGAACAGGGCGATGAAGCCGATCGCCGCCGACACCGAGAGCGGGATGCCCGAGATGAGCAGGGCGAAGATGCCGCCGATCAGCGCAAATGGGATGTTGCAGATGATGATCAGCGCGTCCTTGAAGGACTCGAAGGCATCGAACAGCAGCACGAAAATGAGCAGGATGGACAGCGGTACGACCAGCATCAGGCGCTTCATCGCCCGCTCCTGGTTCTCGAACTCGCCCGACCAGGTGATCGAGTAGCCGGGCGGCAGTTGCAGTCCCTTGGCGTGTTCCTGCATGTCGGCGACGACGCTGCCCATGTCGCGGTCGCGGATGAAGACGCCGATGGCGACGACCCGCTGACCCGATTCGCGGGCGATGTTCATGGCGCCGCTGCCCATCTTGAAGTCGACCAGGGCCGACAGCGGCACCTGGGCCCCGGACGGGGTTGGCACCAGCACGTCCTTCAGCCGGTCGAGCTGGCGCGACGACTCGTCGAGACGGACGACGACGCTGAAATGGCGGTCGCCCTCCCACAGTTCGGTGGCCGCCTTGCCGGCCAGCGCGGTTTCGACGACGTCCTGGACATCCATGACGTTGAGCCCGTAGCGGGCCGCCCCGGCGCGGTCGATTTCCAGCCGGTATTGCGGCAGGTCGCCATCGCGGTCGATGAAGGCGCGGGCGACGCCGGGTACCTTGCCGATCTTGTCGAGCAACTGGTTGGCGTGCTTTTTCAGCGTCGCGGTGTCGTCGCCGAACATCTTGATGACGATCTGGCCGTCGATCTGCGAAATCGATTCGAGGATCTGGTCGCGCACCGGCTGGCTGAAGGTCGGCTCGATGCCCGGCATGTCGTTCAGCTTGTCCTCCATGTCTCGGACCAGCTGTTCCTTGGTCATGCCCTTGCGCCATTGCGCCTCAGGCTTCAGGTCGACCAGCATTTCGGTCATGTTGATGTTCTTCGGATCGGTGCCGTCCTCCGGTCGTCCGCCCTTGGAGATCACCGCATTGACCTCGGGGAAGTCGGCGATGGTCCGCCGCAGCTTGCGCAACTCGTTCTTGGCCTCGTCGACCGAGACCGAGGTCGGCAACGTGGTATTGATCCAGATCGAACCCTCGTTCAGTTCGGGCAGGAATTCGGTGCCCAGTTGCGGCACCAGGGCGGCGGTGATGCCCAGCGCGAGCAGCGCCATGCCCAGGACCCGCTTGGTATTGGCCAGCACCCATTTGAGGGCCGGTTCGTAATGCTTGGCGAACCAGTGCATCAGCCGGGTTTCCTCGTGTGGCACATGGTTCTTGAAGGCGATCTTGGACAGGAAGGGGACCAGCGTCAGCGACAGGATCAGCGAGGTGATTAGCGCGGCGACTACCGAGTAGGCCATCGGCGCGAAGATCTTGCCTTCGTGGCGCTGCATGGTGAAGATCGGCAGGTGGGCGACCATGATGATGATCATCGAGAACACCGTCGGGCGCCCGATTTCGACCACGGCTTCCTGAATGGTCCGGATATGCGGACGATGATCGTCGGTGCGCTTGGCTTCCCCGAGGCGGCGGAAAATGTTCTCGATGACGATCACCGCGCCATCGACGATGATGCCGAAGTCCATCGCGCCGAGCGACAGCAGGTTGGCCGGAATGCCGACGGCCGACAGGCCGATGAAGGTGCCGAGCAGGGCCAGCGGGATGATCGCGGCGACGATGCCGGCTGCCCGCAGGTCGGCCAGGAACAGGTAAAGGACCAGGGTGACCAGCAGGGCGCCTTCGAGCAGGTTCATGAAGACGGTTTTCAGGGTCTTGCTGATCAGCCAGGAACGGTCGTAGAAAGGCACGATCCGCACGCCCGGCGGCAGGCCGCCGGCATTCAGCGCATCGACCTTGGTCTTCAGCGCATCGAGCACCATCGACGGGTTTTCGTCCTTGCGCAGCAGGACGATGCCGGACACCACGTCGTCCTGGTCGCCGCTGGCGTCGCTGATGCCGACGATGCCCTGTTCCGGCACCCGCGATTCGACGACCGTGGCGATATCGCGGACCAGAATGGGGGTGCCCTTGTTTTCAGCCACCACCACCTGGCCGATATCGGCCGAGGAGCGCAGCAGGCCGAGCGAACGGATCAGGAACTGCTGCCGGCCCTGCGCCACCGAGCCACCGCCGGCATTGGCATTGGCCCGCTGCAGGGCGTTGAACAACTGGCCAAGGGTGATCCGGTAATCGCGCAGTTTGGCCAGGTCGGGGCGCACCTCATACTGGCGGATCGGACCGCCGAGCGAGACGACATCGGCAATGCCCGAAACCTGCTTGATCTGGCGTGACACCGTCCAGTCCTGGATGGCCCGGATCTCGCTCGGTTTCAGGCCGGGGGCGTCGAGGCGGTAGCGGAAGATTTCGCCGGTGGCGGTGGCCGGTGGGGCCAGCTCCGGCTCGACGCCGGGCGGCAGGTCGAGGCCGCGCAGGCGTTCCTCGACCAGTTGCCGGGCCATGAACAGGCTGGGCTTCTCGTCGAAGGTGACGACGATGAAGGACAGGCCGAATTGCGTGTGCGAGAACATGCGGATCGAGTTCGGCACGCCGGATAAAGCGATTTCGAGCGGAATGGTGACCTGTTTCTCGACTTCTTCCGGCGCCCGGCCGGGGTAGAGCGAGATGACCGTGACCTGGGTATCGGTGACGTCGGGGAAGGCTTCGATCGGCAGGTTCTTGAAGGCCGCCGCGCCGATGCCGATGAACAGGACCAGCCCGAGCAGGACGAAGAGCGGTTGGTTGAGCGCGAAATGGACGATGCGCTTGATCATTGGACGCCCTGTCTTTCAGCTACGGCCGGCTTGAAATACTTGAGCAGATGCAGGCTGCCTTCGACCACCACCTTGTCGCCTTCCCGGACACCGCCCAGCACTTCGATCCAGCCGTCGTGCCCGGCGCCGGTGTCGACGCGTTGGCGGCGATAGTGTCCCGGGGCTTCCTCGACGAAAACGTAGCGCTGCTCGCCGCTCAGGAAGACGGCTGGCGCCGGCGCCAGCAGCACGGAGCTCGGCGGCAGGTCGATCAGGGCGTTGACGAACATCTCGCCCTTCAGCCGGCGATCGGCATTGGCTATTTCGCCGCGCACCTTGATGGTCCGGCTGTTCGGGTCGACGAAATCGGCGACGTGGCGGATGGTGCCGGCAAAGCGCTCGCCGGGGTATTGCTTCGACTCGATGGTAAAGGCCGCTCCCGGCTTGAGCTTGCCGAGATCGCCTTCGCCGGCATCGATCAGCACCCACAATTTGGTTGGGTCGGTGACGACAAACAGGGGCGCACCGGATTGATCCGGGCGGAACTCCATCCCGGGGTTCAGGTTGCGTTCGACGACGACGCCGGCCAGCGGGCTACGCAAGGTATACGAACCGTCGCCGCCACCGCCCAGTCCGCTCAGCCGCTGGCTGGCTCGGGCTGCCTCCGCCTTGGCCGCCACCGCTGAGGCTTCGGCTTGCTCCCAATCCTTCTCGGCGAGCACGCCAGCCTCGCGCAACTGACGATTGCGCTCCAGCCCTCGCGCCGCAAGCTGCGCGTCGGCCTGGGCCTTGCGTGCTTCGGCCAGCGCCTGGGCGTAGTCCGGCGAATTGAGAACAGCCAGCGGCTGGCCGGTTTTTACCGTATTTCCGACGTCGACCGCAGCGCTCAGGATGCGGCCGCCCAATTGCGGATAGACGCGCACCGTTTTTTCCTCATTCCAGACCAGCCGGCCCGGCAGGCGCAGCTGGCTGCCGGGATCGGCAACGATGGCAGCCAGTTTCAGGAAGGAGGCCTTGTCGGGTTCGGCCAGTACGGCGTGGTCGCCGCTGATCTTGATCGCTTCTTCCTTGGCTGCTTCGGGTTCGCCGGAGCAGCCGGTCAGGGCGAGCAACAGGCTCAGGGTAATGGGGAGCAGTTTCATGGCAGTTTCCTGAATTCGGCCTGGGTTTGCCAGTCGGCCAGGGCCTTGGCGTAGTCGGCGCGCGCACTGGCGGTTTCGATCTGGATCTGGCGCAGGGTGCGGCGGGCGTCGAGCAGGTCGATGAGGCCCATGGCCCCCTTGGCGTAGGCAAATTCGGCTGCCTTGGCGACGCGTTCGGCATCGGCCCTTAGGCCATTCTCGAAACGACTCAGGCGGTCGCGTGCGGCGAGCAGGGTCTGCCGGGCCTGGGCCACTTGCCCGACCGCCTGGGCCTGTTGCTGCGCCAGTTGCAGGCGGGCCAGGTCGAGATCGGCTTCGGCGCGGGCGATTTCGCCTTCGTATTCGTGCCAGATGAACAGCGGTACGCTGACGCCCAGGCCAAAACTGTTGGTCGGCGCATTCTGTAGGTTGTGTTCCAGCTGCAGGCCGACGGTGATGTCCCGCTTCTTGCGGGCGCGGGCCAGGTCGCGGTCGGCTTCGGCGGCCTGCAGGCGACGGTTGGCGGCGACCAGGTCCGGCCGCTGTTCGAGCGCGACCTCGGTCTCGGCCAGCGCCTGGGCTTCCAGGGTTGGCCAGTCGTCAGCGGCGATCAGCGTCTCGGCCTCCGCCTGGCGGCCGATCAGGTAGGCCAGCGCCTGTTGCGCCTGATGCAGGTCGGCCTCGGCCTGGCGGGCATCGCTGTCGGCGCGTGCCTGGTCGATCTGCAACCGAGACAGGTCGACCGGCGCGATATCGCCGGCTTTGAGCCGGCGTTTGCCGGCATCGGCGCTTTGTCCGTAGAGCTTGGCGGTGTCCTGGGCCAGGGCCAGTTTCTCCTGGGCCAGGCGCAGGTTGTAGTAGGTATGACGCAGGATGCCGAGCTGCTGGCGCGCCGTATCGTCCAGGTCGAGACTGGCCGCTTCCAAACGGGCGGTGGCGCCGCGCAGGCGCAGGTCACGCTTGCCGCCACGCTCGATCAGCTGATCAATACGCAACTGACTGTCCATTTTCTTGTCTTTGTAGCCGCCTGCGCCATAGCCCGACCAGGGGCTGATCGACAGCGCATTCAGCGACACCTCGGGGTTGGGCCGTTGCCCGGCAGTTTTCAGATCGGCGGCCGCCCCGGCGACATTGGCGTTGGCCTGTTGCAGTTCGCGGCTGTGCTGCCGCCAAAGTGCTTCGGCTTCCCGCAGGCCAAGAGGGGGAGCGGCCATGGCCGGGGACAACAGGGACACGAATAAAAACGAAAACAGCAGTCGGTGCATGAGGCGAACATCCTGAGCGGAGTGTTATCTTATAAAGCCAGCCTGACCACTTTCTGACCTACCCATGCATATCCTGCTGATCGAAGACGACGACCTGCTGGCCGATGGCCTGTCCCGTTCGCTGAAGCAGGCGGGTTATGTGGTCGAAGTGGCGAGCGATGGCCGGAGTGCTGAAAACTGGCTGGCCAGCGCCAGCTTTGATCTGGTCGTGCTTGATCTCGGTCTGCCCGATCTCGACGGCAGCGTCATCGTGCAGCGCTTGCGCGAACGCGGCCGCGACCGGAACCTGCCGGTCTTGGTCCTGTCGGCCCGTATGGAACTGGAAGAGCGTGTGCGTCTGCTTGATCTTGGTGCTGACGATTATCTGGTCAAGCCGGTCGCAGCGGTCGAGTTGATCGCCAGGGTACGTGCCCTGGTCCGGCGCGCCCAGTCGATGGTCGAGGTCTATTTTTCGCTGGGCCGCCTGCGCCTGGATAGTATCGGCAAGCGGGCCTGGATCGATGAGCGGGTGATCGAGTTGAGTGCGCGCGAATGGGCTGCCGTGGAATTCTTTGCGACCCGGGTCAACCGTATCGTCAGCAAGGAGCAGATTACCCAGGCGCTCTATGGCTGGGATGAAGAGATTACGCCCAATGCCATCGAGAAGATTGTATCGAGATTGCGGGCCAAACTGGAGCCGGCCGGCATCACGATTCGTACCGTTCGGGGCCTGGGCTACTTTCTTGAGCAACCGGGCGATGCCACGACCTAGCCTGCGCCTGCAACTCCTGCAGCGTCTCCTGCCGGCACTGATCGTTCTGCTGCTGGCCGGGGCGGTAACCGCCTACTGGGTGGCCTGGCGCAATGCGACCAAGGCCTACGACCGGGCCCTGGTCGATACGGCCCTGGCTATCGTCGAACAGCTCCAGCAGGTCGACGGCCGGCTTCAATTGCCCTTGACCCAGCAGGCGCGGGCGATTTTGCTGCTCGATAAGTTCGATCGGGTCTATTACGCGGTACATGGCCCTGGCGGCGAACTGCTGGATGGCGTCCCCGGCTTGCCGATGCCAGAGACGGATCGGGCTGCGCCCTCGACCGGTGAAGTCAGTTACTACTATGACGGTATCTTGGATGGCGAACCGCTGCGCATCGCCGCCTTGCAGGTCAAGGTGGCCGAGCAGTCGGTGACGGTCCTCGCCGGCGAAACTCTGATAAAGCGCAAGGCCCTGATCCGGGAAATCCTGCTCGGGATGTTGTTGCCGGAAATGCTGCTGACCCTGGCTTGCATCGGTATCGTCTGGTTTGGTGTGCGGGCCGGCCTGGATCCCCTGTTAAAGATGCGCCAGGAACTGGCCGAGCGTTCGCACGAGGATCTGAGTCCGGTGCAGGTGCTGGTGCCAGAGGAAATCCAGCCGGTCGCCACCGAAATCAACGAATTGCTGCAACGTCTGGACTGCTCGCTGACTTCCCAGCGCAATTTTGTTTCCGACGCGGCGCATCAATTACGCAATCCGATCGCTGCCCTGCAAGCCCAACTGGAAGCGGCTCTGTGCGGCACGGCGGAGAATGAGCGGGAGCGCTTCGCCGGTGTGCAGGCGGCGGCGCATCGTCTGTCGCATCTGGTCGACCAGATGCTGGCCCTGGCTCGGGCCGAGCCCTCTCTTGCCCAGACGCACGAAGTCGCGTTGGAGGAAGTCGTCCGGCAGGTTGCCGAAAATTGTCTGCCCAGGGCGATCGGTCGGCAGATCGATCTCGGCTTCGAACTGGTGCCGCTCAGTGTTCGGGGGAATCCGTTGCTCCTGCAGGAAATGCTGGGCAACCTACTCGACAACGCGCTGCGTCATACCCCGGCGGGGGGCTCCATTACGGTTAGTTGTGGCAGTCAGGGTGAATTCGTCTGGCTGCAGGTCGAAGACAGCGGTAGCGGGATTCCGGAATCCGGATGGGTTCGGGTGCTGGAACGCTTCTACCAGCTGCCGGGTAGCCCCCAGGGCGGCAGCGGCCTGGGCCTGGCCATTGTGCGCGAAATTGCCCGCCAGCACGGGGGCGATGTCGCCGTCGGGGTGTCGGCCAGGCTGGGGGGCGCCGCTATCCGGGTGACGCTGAGTGCTGCCTCGCGCAGCGCCTGAGCTGTCTTCGTTCGGGCAAAACTGCGGCCAACCCGTTAAAATGAAAGAATGCTGAATATCCTTATCAACGGCGAACCTCGCCAGTTTGCCGCCGAACCGGCCCTGACCGTTGCCGCGCTTGTCGAGCAGCTTGGCTATGCGGGCAAGCGCATCGCCGTCGAATGCAATGGCGAAATCGTGCCGAAGAGCCAGCACGCCACGACCACGCTGGCCACGGGCGACCAACTCGAAATCGTCGTCGCCGTCGGCGGCGGCTGAGGATAGTGGCCAGTCGCTTGTTAGCAGTTGCCAGCGACCGACACTAATGACTAACGACCAGTACTAGCGACTAAGACCATGCACCAACTGACTATTGCCGGCAAGACCTACCGTTCCCGTTTGCTGGTCGGCACCGGCAAGTACAAGGATTTTGCCGAAACCCGGGCGGCCATCGACGCCTCCGGCGCCGAGATCGTCACCGTCGCCGTGCGCCGCGTCAATATCGGCCAGGACGCCGGCCAACCCAGCCTGCTCGATGCCGTGCCACCCTCGCAATTCACCATCCTGCCCAATACCGCCGGCTGCTACACCGCCGACGATGCGGTGCGTACGCTGCGCCTGGCGCGCGAGCTGCTCGACGGTCATCCGCTGTGCAAGCTCGAAGTGCTCGGCGACCCGACCAACCTGTTCCCGAACATGCCGGAAACCCTGAAGGCCGCTGAGACACTGGTCAAGGAAGGTTTCGAGGTGATGGTCTACTGCGCCGACGACCCCATCCAGTGCAAGATGCTCGAAGACATTGGTTGCGTCGCGGTGATGCCGCTGGCGTCCTTGATCGGCTCCGGCATGGGCATCGTCAATCCGTGGAACCTGCGCCTGATCATCGACAACGCCAAGGTGCCGATCATCGTCGACGCCGGCGTCGGCACCGCCTCGGACGCCACCATCGCCATGGAACTGGGCTGTGACGGCGTGCTGATGAACACCGCCATCGCCCACGCCAAAGACCCGGTACTTATGGCCAGCGCCATGAAGAAGGGCATCGAGGCGGGACGCGAGGCTTTCCTGGCCGGCCGCATGGCCCGCAAATACTACTCGGCCGACCCGTCGTCGCCGACCACCGGATTGATCGGCTCATGAGCGCTACCCCCTTGATTCAACCCGCCCTCGATGGCGATGGCACCTATACCGAAGGCCGCGAGGGCCATGGTCACATCAAGAGTTACGTGCGCCGCGCCGGCCGCATGTCGGCGGCGCAGGAAAACTACTACGCCGAGATGATGCCGAAGATCGGCGTCTTCTATGCGCCGCAGCCGATTGATCTCGCTGCGGTCTACGGGCGAAATGCCCCCAAAATCCTCGAAATCGGCACTGGCATGGGCGAAACCACCGCGAAAATCGCCGATGCCAACCGCGACAACGACTATCTCGGCGTCGAAGTGCATGTGCCGGGCGTCGGCGCGCTGTGCAAGCAGATCGCCGAGCGTGAACTGACCAACCTGCGCATCTGCCAGCACGATGCGGTCGAAGTGGTGCGCGACATGCTGCCGGAAGGCTCGTTGGACGGCGTCCATATCTTCTTTCCCGACCCGTGGCACAAGACGCGCCACAACAAGCGCCGGCTGATCCAGTCGCCGTTCGTCGCGCTGCTCGCTTCGCGCCTGAAGCCGGGCGGCTATTTTCACTGCGCCACCGACTGGGAAAACTACGCGCTGCAGATGCTCGACGTGCTGGGCCAGGAAGCCAGCCTGGAAAACAGCGTGGCCAACCCGACGAGCGCCGAGCTTGCCGCCGCCATCGAGGCTGACCGCGCCGAGGGCCTGGCCGGGTTTGCCCCGCGCCCGGATTACCGGCCGCTGACCAAGTTCGAGAATCGCGGCCTGCGTCTCGGGCACGGCGTCTGGGATCTGCTTTTCCGCAAAAAATAGAAACCGGCCGGCCCGGTCTGCGTAAAATAAAGACTGCATTAAATGACGGGGATTACCATGAAAAATACCAACAAGATTTTTGCCAACTGTTTGCTGCCGCTCGCCGCCATGCTGGCCTGTGCCCTGCCGGCCCAGGCCGCCGAGCGTAGCGGCAAGGAAGTGGTCGATACGGTGTGTGCCGCCTGTCACGCCACAGGCAAGGACGGCGCGCCCAAGCTCGACGACCGGGCCGCCTGGGCGCAACGCGCCGCGAAAGGTCTGGACAAGCTGACCAAGAATGCCATCGAAGGCGTGCGCAACATGCCGGCCCACGGCGGCCAGGCCGCGTTGACCGATCTGGAAATGAGCCGGGCCGTCGGTTACATGGTCAGCGGCGGCAAGGCGGTCGATACCAACAAGCCCTACAGCTCGCCGAAGACCCGCTCCGGTGACCAGGTGGTGCAGGAGCGCTGCCAGGAGTGCCACGCCAGCGGCAAGAACGGCGCCCCCAAACTGGGTGACATGGAGGCCTGGAAGCCGCGCCTGAAGAACGGCGTCGAGCCGCTGATCAAGTCGGCCATCGGCGGCCATAACGGCATGCCGGCGCGCGGCGGCCTGGCCAACCTGAGCGATGCCGAAATGCGTGCTGCCGTCGAATTCATGATCGGCCAGACCGGCGGCGCCGCCAGCAAGAAATAAGTCGTCCCCCGCCCCGGCGGGTAGCCAACCTCTGCCAACGCCGTTCGACGGTGGCAGAGGTTTTTGTTTTCCAACGCCGCCCTGCGCGGTTTCAGCAGAATGATTCGCCATGTGGTTCAAAAATCTCCAGCTTTACCGCCTGCCCACGCCGTGGGCCATCGATCTCGCCAAGCTCGAAGAGCAACTGGCGCGCGGCCCCTTCGTCAAATGCCCGAGCAACCAGCCGACCAGTCGCGGCTGGGTGGCGCCGCGCCAGGATGGGGCGCTGGTCTACTCGCTCGGCCGCCAGTGGCTGGTCGCCCTGGCCGTCGAACAGCGCTTGCTGCCCTCGTCGGTGGTCAATGAGGAAGTCAAGGAACGGGCCGAGGCGATGGAGGAGCAGCAGGGCTACGCCCCCGGCCGCAAGCAGCTGAAGGAATTGCGCGAGCGCGTTACCGAGGAGCTGATGCCGCGCGCCTTCACCCGCCGCCGCCGCACCTTCGTCTGGATCGATCCGCAGAACGGCTGGTTCTGTGTCGATGCGGCCAGCCCGGCCAAGGCCGAGGAAGTCATCGAGCATCTGCGCCAATGTCTCGACGAATTCCCGCTGACCCTGCTGCACACCCAGTTGTCGCCGCAATCGGCAATGGCCGACTGGCTGGCTGGCGGCGATGCACCGGCCGGCTTCACCATCGACCGCGACTGCGAACTGAAGGCGGCCGGCGAGGAAAAGGCGGCGGTGCGTTACGTGCGTCACCCGCTCGACGGCGACGAGATCGCCGGCGAGATCAAGGCTCACCTGGCCAGCGGCAAGTTGCCGACCAAGCTGGCGCTGACCTGGGATGACCGGATTTCCTTCGTGTTGAGTGAAAAGCTGGAAATCAAGCGCCTGGCCTTCCTCGATCTGCTGAAGGAGGAAGCCGAGAAAACCGCCGAACACGCCGACGAGCAGTTCGACGCCGATTTCGCGCTGATGACCGGCGAGCTGGCCCGCTTCCTGCCGCAACTGGTCGAGGCGCTGGGTGGCGAGGTGGTCGAGGGCCAATGAGCCCTTGTCCCTGCGGCAGCGGCCGGCCCTACGCCGGTTGCTGCGGTCGACTGCACAGCGGGGCCGAAAATGCGGCGACTGCCGAAGCACTGATGCGTTCGCGCTACAGCGCCTACGTGCTGGGCCTGGAAGCATATTTGTTGGCGACCTGGCATCCATCCACCCGGCCGGACGCCTTGCACCTGACCGAAGACGGCGCCACCAAGTGGCTGGGTCTGGCGGTCAAACACCATCGGAACATCGATTCGGCGCAGGCCACGGTCGAATTCGTCGCCCGCTACCGGGTCGCCGGGCGCGGCCATCGCCTGCACGAAATCAGCCGTTTCGTCCGCGAGGAAAGCCGCTGGTTTTACGTCGACGGCCAGATCGACGCCTGAAGGCGACCGATTACCCTTGCCGGCGGCGGCAAGTCGGCGCAGACTGGGCTAGGCCGTTGATCAAAGCGAAGGAGAGGCACCATGACCGAAGCCCAATTGAAGCATGCGATCACCTCGCCGTGGCCGTTTTTCGGCGTCAGCCCGCAGGGCGACGTGCTGGCCCGTTATGTGCCTTTCGGTCCGGTCTTCCGCTGGAGCTGGAACCAGATGATTCCGGTGCCGGTCCAAGGAAGTGATTTGTGCTGGCTACTGCATGCAGCAGCCGAAGAAGGGCATGCCATCGGCGATCCCGAGGCTGACCGGAAAGGGAAATCAGCTTCTTGAGCCGCCTTCCCGACCACCATGCCCTAATGCAACCGCTACCTGTGGGATGAGGGCATGCCGCTGATTCAGGAAGAAGCCATCGAGCGGATGCGCCGGGATCATGAATGCATGATCGAACTGATCCGGCGGATCAAGGCCACGTGTACCCAAATTGACGTCGTGGACAACTGTCATCGGTGCCAATCCGGCCGGCGCCAGGTTTGTCATGTCGAAATCCGGCAACTGGTCGCTGCCTTCGTCGAGACGACGCTCAAGCACAACGTCCTGGAGTCCCTGTACATGGAAGAGCGGGTGCCGAAAGCGCATCGCCAGGCTCATAACCAGGCGCATATGGTCATTGCCGAACAGATCAAGGCCATCCGCATCGTGTTGTCCGAGGATGGCAATTGTGTGCTGGCCATTGCCGGCATCGACGAGGTGCTGCGCACTCTGGTGACCCATTTCGCCGAGTTCGACCAGCAACTGGAAGACTATCTGCTGCTTGCCTGAATTGTCCGGCCGCCAATCCCCTTATACTTGAAGGCTTACTTGGCCTCTGGACTCCCCCTTGTCGACCGACCGGTTCAGGATAACGTTTGACCATCCGGGCCGCGGCTTTTGCCGTGGCCTGATCGGCGCCATCCTGCTGTCGCTGGCCTTCGCCGGTCAGGCCCTGGAATCGGTCACCCTGCAACTGAAATGGACTCATGCCTTCCAGTTCGCCGGTTATTACGCAGCGCTCGAGCAGGGCTTCTATCGCGAGGCCGGGCTGGATGTGCATATTGTCGAGGCCAAGCCAGGGGTCGATGTCGTCGATACCGTGCTGGCCGGCCTGGCCGATTTCGGCGTCGGGACCAGCGGCCTGCTGGTCGAGCGGGCGCGCGGCAAGCCGGTGGTGGCGCTGGCCGTCATTTTCCAGCATTCGCCGCTGGTCTTCATCGCGCGCAAGACGGAAGCGGCCCAGTCGATTCATGATCTGCTCGGCAAGCGGGTGATGATCGAACCGAATTCGGAAGAGTTGCTGGCCTACCTGTCGCAGGAAAAAATCCCCCTCGACCGTCTCACCCAGGTCGAACACAGCTTCAACCCGCAGGATCTTATTGCCGGCAAGGTCGATGCCATTTCCGCCTACATCAGCAACGAGACCTACCATCTGCAACAGGCCAACCAGCCTTACCAGATATTCACGCCGCGTTCGGCGGGCATCGATTTCTACGGCGACAACCTGTTCACCTCCGAAGCGCAGATCAGGCAGCACCCCGAGCGGGTACGCGCCTTTCGCGAGGCGACGCTGCGCGGCTGGCGCTATGCGATGGCCAACCGGGAGGAAATCGCGCCGCTGATCTATCGCAAGTATTCGCAGCAGCATCCGCTGTCCTTCTACTTGTACGAGGCTACGGCCATGACACCGCTGATCCGCGCCGATCTGGTCGAAATCGGCTACATGAATCCCGGCCGCTGGCGGCACATCGCCGAGGTCTATGCCGAACGCGGCATGCTGCCGCGCAACTTCAATTTCGACGGCTTCCTCTACGATCCGGAACCGAACAAAGGCCTGACCCGGGTCCATGCCTATCTGGCCGTCGCTCTGGTCATGCTGTTGCTGCTTGGGTCGGTCGCCGTCTATGTCTACCGGATCAACCGCCGCCTGCAACGCAGCGTTGCCGAGAGCGTCGAAGCGAAGGCACTGCTCGCCGAGAGCGAGGCCCAGTTCCGTGCCCTGGCGGAAAATACAGCGGCCGGCATGTATGTCGTGCATGACTCGCGCCTGTTGATGGCCAACCCGGCGATGTCGACGATCACCGGCTATAGCCGGCAGGAACTGCTGGCCCTGGACTATCCGGCGCTGTTTCACGCCGAGCACCGCCAGCAGGTGCTGGAGTGGGTGGCCGCCGCCCAATGCGGCGAAACGAGCTCCCGACGCGACGAATTCAAGCTGCTGACCCGGCTCGGCGAGGTACGCTGGGTGGACCTGACGGCGGCCGGCATCCATTTCCACGGCAAGGCAGCCTGCATGATCACCGCGTTCGACATCACCAGCCGGCGGAGCACCGAGGCGCGCATCGCCCATCTGGCCCAATACGATTCGCTGACCGATCTGCCCAACCGCTCGCTGTTCAGCGACCGCCTGCAACAGGCCATCGCCCTGGCCCGCCGCAACCAGACCCGGCTGGCCCTGCTCTATCTCGATCTCGACCAGTTCAAACCGGTCAACGACAGCCATGGCCATGCCGTCGGCGACCTGCTGTTGCAGGAAGCGGCCCGCCGCATGCTGGCGGCGGTGCGTGCCTCCGACACGGTCGGACGGATCGGCGGCGACGAATTTGTCGTCCTGCTGCCCCGGGTCGAGGCGACCGCCGATGCCGAGCGGGTGGCCGAGAAAATCCGCCTGGCCTTGAGCGAGGTGTTTGCCATCGGTGACTTGCGCCTGCACATTTCGGCCAGCATCGGCATCGCCATCTTTCCCGAGGCGGGCGAGGACGAGATCGAACTGGCCAAGCATGCCGACTTGGCGATGTACCTGGCCAAGAACGGCGGCCGAAACCAGCTGCGGGTGTACACCCTGCCCGGGGTCTGATCAGGTCTCGTTCGGCAACAGCCGTTCAAGCAGCACGTTGAGGAAGCGCCGGCCCTTGAGGGTCGGTGCGATGCGTTCCGGGCCGATGTCGAGCAGGCCTTCGGCCCGGGCGGCATGCAGTTTGGGCAGCAGGCCGGCCAGCGGTTGGGCGGTGCGCGCCTCGAACAGCGACGGGTGAAAACCGTCGGCCAGGCGCAGCGCATTCATCAGGAACTCGAACGGCAGGTCGGCTGCCGCCACCTGGCTCTCCTCCTGCACCGGCCGGCCGGCTGGCGTGTTTTCCAGATAGGCCTTCGGGTGCTTCCAGCGCATCTGGCGCAGCACGCGGTCGTGCAGGGTCAGCTTCGAGTGAGCGCCGGCGCCGATGCCGAGGTAGTCGCCGAAATACCAGTAATTGAGGTTGTGCTTGCATTGCTTGCCGGCGCGGGCGAAGGCCGAGGTTTCGTAATTGGCGAAACCGGCGGCGGCCAGCCGGGCCTCGATGGCCTCCTGCATGTCGGCGCAGGTGTCGCCTTCCGGCAGTTCCGGCGGGAAGGCGGCGAAGCGGGTGTTCGGCTCCAGCGTCAACTGGTAGCAGGATAGGTGGGACGGAGCGAAACTCAGCGCGGTTTCGATGTCAGTGAGTGCTTGCTCCTGGATTTGCCCCGGCAGCCCGTACATCAGGTCGAGATTGAACGCGTCGAAATGTGCGCCGGCCAGTTGGGCGGCGCGCTTGGCTTCGGCCGCGCCGTGGATGCGGCCGAGCGCCTTGAGGTGGTCGTCGTTGAAGCTCTGGATGCCGAGCGACAGGCGATTGACCCCGGCCGCCCGGAAGCCGGCGAACTTCTCCGCCTCGACCGTGCCGGGGTTGGCTTCCAGCGTGATTTCGGCCTCCGGCGTCAGCATGGCCAGCGTGCGGAAGGCGGTGATCAACTGGTCGATGGCGGCCGGCGACAGCAGGCTGGGCGTGCCGCCGCCGAAGAAGACGCTGACCACCGGCCGGCCCCAGATCAGCGGCAGGGCCGATTGCAGGTCGGCGATCAGCGCGTCGACGTAGGCCTGTTCCGGAATGGCGCCATCGGCCTCGTGCGAATTGAAATCGCAGTACGGGCATTTCTGCACGCACCAGGGCACATGCACGTAGAGCGCCAGCGGCGGCGAGACGCGGAATTCGAGGGGTGCTGCGGTCGACGCCTTTTTTTCGGCAAAAATCGGGATGGTGCGGGCCACGGAATTACAGCGTCGGCAGACGGGCGATCAGCTTCTGCATCGCCTGGCCGCGATGCGACAGCTGGTTCTTCAGCGCCCCGGCCAGTTCGGCGGCGGTCTGGCAATGGGTCGGCACGTAGAACAGCGGGTCGTAGCCGAAGCCGTCGGCGCCGCGCTGGGCGTCGAGGATCTCGCCGTGCCATTCGCCTTCGGCGATGATCGGCTGCGGATCGTCGGCGCTGCGGACCAGGACCAGCACGCAGGCGAAATGGGCGCGGCGGTCGCTTTGCCCGGCCAGCTCGGCCAACAGCTTTTCGTTATTGCGCGCATCCGACTTCGGTTCGCCGGCATAGCGGGCGGAGTAGACGCCGGGGGCGCCGCCCAAGGCGGCAACGCACAGGCCGGAATCGTCGGCCAGGGCCGGCAGGCCGGACAGTTGGGATGCGTGGCGGGCCTTGGCCAGCGCATTTTCGACGAAGGTGCAGTGCGGCTCTTCGGCTTCCGGAATGCCGAGCGTGCCCTGGGCGATGACCTCGAAGCCGAGCGGCGCCAGCAGCGCGTTCAGCTCCTTCATTTTCTTGGCGTTGTTGGAGGCGAGAACAAGTTTTTTCATGGGGATCGAAAAATGGCGATTTCCTGCGGTCGACCGCAGGAAAAGGAGAAAAATTGCTGCCCGGTCGTGTTTAGCTGGCCAGCGCGCTTTGCTGGGCGGCGATCAGCTGGCGGATGCCGGCTTCGGCCAGGTCGGTCAGGGTGTTCATCTGGGCGCGGGTGAACGGTTCGCCTTCGGCCGTGCCCTGCACTTCGACGATGCCGCCGGCACCGGTCATTACGACGTTCATGTCGGTATCGCAGTCGGAGTCTTCCGGGTAGTCGAGATCGAGCACCGGCGAACCCTTGTAAATGCCGACCGACACCGCGGCGACATGGTCGCGCACCGGGTTGACCGGCAGCTTGCCGGCGGTGACCAGCTTTTCGCAAGCCTCGTAGAGGGCGACCCAGGCGCCGGTGATCGAGGCGCAGCGGGTACCGCCGTCAGCCTGCAGCACGTCGCAGTCGAGGGTGATCTGGCGTTCGCCGAGCGCCTTCAGGTCGGTGACGGCGCGCAGGCTGCGCCCGATCAAGCGCTGGATTTCCTGGGTGCGGCCGGTCTGCTTGCCCTTGGCTGCTTCGCGCGCCGAGCGGGTATGGGTCGACCGGGGCAGCATGCCGTATTCGGCGGTGACCCAGCCCTGGCCCTTGCCGCGCAGGAAGGGCGGCACGTTTTCCTCGACCGAAGCGGTGCATAGAACGCGGGTGTCGCCCATTTCGATCAGCACCGAGCCTTCGGCATGGCGGGTGAAATTGCGGGTCAGACGGACGGTACGCAGCTGGTCGGCTTGGCGTTGGCTGGGGCGCATGGTGTTCCTTATTTCGGAGGGGTGTATTTGTCGATGGCGGCGCGGATTTCCTCGATCGCCTTTTCGATTTCGTCGTCGGTCAGATCGCTCTTGTAGGCCGGGTTGCGGCCGAACTCTTCGAGCCGGGTGGTGACTTCGTTCATGGCCATGGTCTGCGTCGAGATGGCACTGCTCAGTTCCTCGACATAGCTTTCCTCCCAGCGCACGGCAACCACCGACAGGTTGTCGCCATGCGGGCCGCCCTTGACCTCGGCCTGCGACAACAGCATCGGTACGGCCTGCAACAGATTGGCGCCCTTCAGGGCCACCGCCATCAGCTCGCCGGAAGTGACGCCCCACAGGCCGTCGGTACACAGCAGCACGATGTCGCCGTGGGCGAGCGGTGTCTTGCGCGAGAATTCGATTTCCGGCGGGGTCGGGCTGCCCAGGCAGCTGTAGATCTTGTTGCGGTCCGGGTGCACCGCCGCCTGGGCCTCGGTCAGCAGGCCTTCCTCGATCATCAGGCGGATGCGCGAATGGTCCTTGGTCTGGGCGATGACCTTGCCGGCGCGCATCAGGAACAGGCGGGAGTCGCCGGCGTGCGCCCAGTAGGCGACATTGTCCTGGATGACGCAGGCGACGCAGGTGGTGCGTGGCGTGTCGCTCATCCGGTGGCGTGCCGAGTAATCGAGGATGGCATGGTGGGCATTGGTCATCGCCTTCTGCAGGAAGCGGAAGGGGTCGCCGATCAGCGGCTTGGCTTCGCGCTGAAAGGTGTCGGCCAGCGTCTGGATGGCGATCTGGGCGGCGACTTCGCCATAGTGGTGGCCGCCCATGCCATCGGCGACGACCATCATCAGCGCATCGCGCGAATAGCAGTAGGTCGTCCGGTCCTCGTTGTTGCTGCGGCCGCCCTGGCGGCTTTCCTGGTAAATGGTGAAGCGCATTATTTGGCTTTCTTCAGTTTCCCGACGAAGCGGCGCAGCCAGCTGCGGTCTTCCTTGACGGTCGGCGGGGTGACGGTTTCCACCA
>Ga0316605_10000105_pt1 | contig 83638 bp, 101 predicted proteins | sample OWC_soil_day20_n_FD_207666 | JGI IMG/M metagenome (GOLD analysis project Ga0316605, IMG submission 207666) | Wetland soil microbial communities from Old Woman Creek delta, Ohio, United States - OWC_soil_day20_noCT | ecosystem: Environmental > Terrestrial > Soil > Wetlands | place: USA: Ohio...
GCGGCCGGCGAGGAAAAGAAGGAAGAGGCGAAGGCGGACGGCCAAGCCGATGCCAAGCCCGAGGCCAAAGCCGAGGAGCAGGCCGCAGCTACGCCTGATACAAAGTCTGATGGCAAGACCGAAGCCGCGTCAGAGCCCAAAACCGCCGCCGCGCCGGATGCCGCCAAGCCCGCACCCAAGGCAGAACCGGAAGGCACTGCGTCGCCGGCAGCGCCTCCGCTGGTGCGACCCGAGCGACCCCTGACCAAGCCGGCGGAAGCGCGTCCGGCGATGCTGAAACCGAGCGAGCCCGCCGTGGCCCGCCCGACAACCCCGGCCCAGGAAGCCACGCGCCTGGCGCAACCGCAGACCTCGCCCCTGACCCGCCATGCACCGGCCTCGCGCCCCCTCAGTCAGACCGCCGAGTCGTCGCGGCGCTATGTGCTACAACTGGGTGTATTCAATAATGTCACCAATGCCGAGGAGCTACGTGCCAAGCTGGAACTGGCCGGCGTTCCGGCCCAAGTCGAGGCCCGCGTCCAGGTCGGCCCGTTCAATACCCGCCAGGAAGCCGAAGAGGCGCGCCAGAAATTGGCCGCCATCGGTCTTGAACCCGGCGTCGTCGTTGCCATCAAGAAATAGTTACCGAGGAGTCACACATGAAAATCGAAAGCCCCCTGTACGGCAGCCTGGATATGGAGCCAAGCAAGATCATCGAATTTCCCCGCGGCCTGCCGGGCTTCGAGGACTTGCATCGTTTCTCCCTGTTTCATCCCGAGGGCGAGGCGCCGGCCTATTTCATCCTCCAGTCGGTGGATGATCCGGCCGTAGCCTTTCATGTCACCGATCCGGTCCGGTTCGGCTTCAACTATGAGATTTCCCTTTCCGATGAGGAGACTGAAACTCTGGCCCTGTCCGATCTCAACGATGCTGCTGTCGTCGTCATACTGATACGCGACGGTAGTGCGGCGAGCGATGCCCCCCTGCGCGCCAACCTGAATGCCCCCCTGGTGCTCAATGTCAGGGCCCGGCGTGGCTTGCAGCACATTTTCAACCGCCTCGACTACCAGGTCGACGCCGCCAGTTAAGGAGACTCCATGAGCCGCAAGATCATCGCCACCGCCCAGGCCCCGGCGGCCATTGGCACCTATTCCCAGGCTGTGCAGGCCGGCAGCACCATTTACATGTCGGGCCAGATCGGCCTCGACCCGGCCACCATGACCATGGTCGACGGCATCGACGCCCAGATCGTGCGCGTGTTCGAGAACCTCAAGGCGGTGGCCGAAGCTGCCGGCGCCAGCCTCAACGATGCTGTGAAGTTCAACATCTACCTTACCGATCTGGCCAATTTCGCCAAGGTTAATGAAGTGATGGCCAAATACGTCGCCCAGCCCTATCCGGCCCGGGCTGCCGTCGGCGTCAAAGAACTGCCGCGCGGGGCGCTGGTTGAAGCCGACGCCATTCTCGTGATTGGCTAAACCACCGTCCAAGGCCCCGCCGGACATCCCCGGCATCGGGCCGGCCCTGGCCGAGAAACTGGCGCGCCTCGGCCTCCAGCGCGACGCCGATCTCGTCCTCCATCTGCCCCTGCGCTACGAGGACGAGACCCGCATCACGGCGGTGGCCGATGCCCTGCCCGGTGTCAGCGCCCAGTTCGAGGTGGAGGTGATCTCCGCCGAGGTCGCCTACCGCCCCCGCCGCCAGCTGCTGTGTCGCAGCCGCGACGCCAGCGGCCATCTGCTGCTGCGCTTCCTCAACTTCTACCCGAGCCAGCTCAAGGTGATGCAGGCCGGTACGCGCCTGCGTGTGTTCGGCGAAGTACGTGGCGGCTTCTTCGGCGACGAGATCATCCACCCGCGCTTTCATGTCGTGCATGACGACGAAGGCCTGCCGGAAAGCCTGACCCCGGTCTATCCCACCACCGCCGGCCTCGGTCAGGGCACCCTGCGCAAGGTGATCCTCCAGGCTCTGGGTCGGGCTGACCTTAGCGACACCCTGCCTGCCGGCTTACTCCATCGCCTCAAGCTGCCCGAGTTTCGTTCCTCCATCGAAGTGCTCCACCGGCCGCCGCCGGAGTTATCCCTCGCTCACCTGGAAGCCCACGACCATGCGGCGTTCCGCCGCGTCGCCTTCGACGAACTGCTGGCCCAACAGCTATCCCTGCGCCGCGCCTATGAAGCCCGTCGTGCCCGCCACGCGCCGCCCCTGCGCGCCACGGGCCAGCTCACCCATCGCCTGTTGGCACAGCTTGGCTTTCGACTCACAGCCGCCCAGCAGCGGGTATGGGCTGAAATCGCCGCCGACCTGAGCCAGGCTCACCCGACCCAGCGCCTGTTGCAGGGCGACGTCGGCAGCGGCAAGACCGTCATCGCCGCCCTGGCGATGCTGCAAGCGGTCGAAAACGGCAAGCAGGCCGCCCTCATGGCCCCCACCGAAATCCTCGCCGAGCAGCACTACCGCAAGCTCGTCGCCTGGCTCGAACCCCTCGGCCTGGAAGTCGCTTGGCTCTCCGGCAGCCAGAAGAAGAAAGAGCGCGCCGCCATGGTCGAAGCCGTCTCCAGTGGCCGCGCCCGCATGGTAGTAGGCACTCACGCCGTGATCGAAGATGGCGTCGACTTCCCCGATCTGGCCCTGGCCATCGTCGATGAACAGCACCGCTTCGGTGTCCGTCAGCGCCTGGCGCTGAAGCAGAAGGGCGCCTCGCCGCACCAGCTCACCATGTCGGCGACGCCGATTCCCCGCACCCTCGCCATGAGCGTGTACGCCGACCTGGATGTTTCGGTGATCGATGAACTGCCCCCCGGCCGCACGCCGGTGGTGACCAAACTCGTTGCCGAAGGCCGCCGCGATCAGGTCGAGGCCCGGGTGCGCGACGCCTGCCACGCCGGGCGGCAGGTGTATTGGGTCTGCCCACTGATTGAGGAATCTGAAACCCTGCAACTCAAGACCGCCGAAGAAACCTACGCCAAGCTCAGCGCCGAACTGCCAGACCTGAACGTCGGCCTCGTCCATGGCCGCCTCAAGCCCGCCGAAAAAGCCGCCGTGATGGCTGCCTTTGTCGCCAACCAGATTCAAGTGCTGGTCGCCACCACGGTGATCGAAGTCGGCGTCGACGTCCCCAATGCCAGCCTGATGGTGATCGAACACGCCGAGCGCTTCGGCCTTTCCCAGTTGCACCAGCTGCGCGGTCGCGTCGGTCGCGACGCCCACGATTCAGCCTGCATCCTGCTCTACGCCCAGCCTTTGTCGGAGACGGCGCGGACGCGGCTGAAAATCATCTTCGAGAACGCCGACGGCTTCGAGATCGCCCGTCAGGACCTGCACCTGCGCGGCCCTGGCGAATTCATCGGCAGCCGCCAAAGCGGCATGCCGCTGCTGCGCTTCGCCGATCTGGAAGACGGCCAGTTGGTGGAACAGGCCCGCGCTGTCGCAGAGGAATTGCTGCGTGATGCTCCCGCCGTGGCCGACGCACATCTCGCGCGTTGGATGGCGGGGCGGGAGGAATTGCTCAAGGCTTGAAATGCGAATGGAATCTGTGTCGGTCATTGGGATTACAATGCAGTGGTCATCTGCCTACTGCTTCCAATCGACATGCGCCGCATTGCGATAGTTCTGTTGCCCCTGATTTTCCCGCTTCTGACAACATCTTGCGCAAGCGTGCCGGTAAGTGTTGCGTCGACGGCAGGAGTTAGCGCAGGCGCGACATCCGCCAATACTGCTCGGGATATTCGTACCGCCCCGGTTATGGGCCCCGTCGACCGGCAGGCTTATCTGCGCCCGTACGGCGACCGTTGCCCGAACTGTATTTCCAACTTGGGGTTGGCGCCAGACCCTTGCCTCAATGAATGGCGAGTCTCGCTTACCCCCGCATGGCATAGCCTCACTTCGCGGGGCGTTTATGTGCTTGCTCCCGCCCTCACGTTGCGGAAAGCACTTGATCCCTTCGTGCCTTCCGAGAACCCCAAAACCACCAACGCCCCTATCTCACCCAAGACATGCCCCGGTCTTGGTCCCTATAACAAACTGGACGTAGCATCGTGGCCAAAATTCCGCTGGCAAAAGTAGTGCTGCTGTGTGCGGCCCTGACGCTTGGCGCCTGTACGTCCAGCGTCTTCTACCATCCTGATCGCATCCTCTATAGCACGCCCGAAAATGCCGGACTCAAGTTCGAGCAGATGGTTTTCACCGCTGCGGATGGTACGCGCCTCGTCGGCTGGTTCATTCCTGCCGCCGACCGGGCTGATCCGCGCGAGGCGGAAGGTACTGTCATCCATTTCCATGGCAATGCCCAGAACATCTCAGCCCATTGGCAGTTTGTCGATTGGCTCCCTCGGCGTGGCTACAACGTGTTCACCTTTGACTATCGCGGCTATGGCGGTTCCGAGGGGCAACCGTCTCCCGCGGGGCTGTTTCTCGATTCCCAGGGGGCACTCGACTATGTGCGTCACCGGCACGACGTGAATCCTGAGCGGCTCCTGGTTTTCGCCCAAAGCCTCGGCGGCGCGAATGCCATCGCGGCGGTAGGGGCGGGCAACCGGGCCGGCATCCGCGCTATGGCGGTGGAGGCGACCTTTGCCTCTTATTCCGCGATAGCCAGCGACAAAATGGCCGGCACTGGTATGTTGATGGACGACAGCTACAGCGCCGAACGCTACGTTGACAAGCTCTCGCCCATTCCTCTATTGCTTATCCACGGCACTGCCGATCCAGTGATCCCCGATGCCCATTCCAAGGCTCTGCTGGAAAAAGCCAAGCCGCCCAAGGAACTGATCCTGGTCCCCGGCGGTGGCCATATCGAAGCAACTACCGAGCGTTACGGCGAAAAGTATCGTGACGCCCTGTTGGCATTCTTCAGGAAAGCTTTCGCTCCCTGACGCTCCCCTGCAAGCCCCGTCCACAGGCGTTTCCAGGCCGGGGGGATTACCATTCCGCTTGACACTTCCTGCCGCTGCTGGTTATATTGAGCGCACTCATCGAGCTTGCTCAATATAACCAGCACGGACGGGACCCAATTTTGAAACCTGGAGTTCGGCAGCAGCAGAAGGAAAAAACCCGGAGTGACATTCTCCAGGTGGCGAAGGGGCTGTTTCTTGAGCTGGGTTATGAGAGTACGACCACCCGGCAGATTGCGACGGCGGCGGGGGTCGGGATCGGCACGGTATTCGCGCATTTCCCGGACAAGCATGCCCTGCTGCAGGAGTTGCTGTTGCGCGACATCGATGGCGTGCTCGCCGCAGCGCGGGGGCAGCTTGATCCCCAGGCCGAATGGCTCGATGCCGCGTTGCATTACGCCCGGCATCTGTATGCCTACCATCATGCCCAGCGAGACTTGAGCATCTCCCTGTTGAAGCAGGTCATTTTCGATACCTCCTACTATCAGGAGCAGTTTGCCGCCTTCAACACCGAACTGGCGACGCGGATGGCCGGCAGCTTCTCCGCCGCCAGCGAGGCCAAGCGCCATCTCCTCGCCGAAATCATCCTGGCCAACTACTTCATGGTCTTGATCCAGGGGCTGGGTACTGCGGGCAGCACGCTGGAAGACTGGTTAAGCGATCTCGAACGTCGTTGCCGTCTGCTGCTGGCTGCCCTGGGCGGGCTGCAATGACAGGCACCGCGCGGCGCCGGAGTGCTTGGCGCCGTGGCCAAGAATTCCCCCTCAACTACAAGAAAGCGACACCATGAAATCCATCCTGACGGAGAAGTTCCTGCGCAAGCTGGGGTCCTGGGCCTTCATCATCGTCGGCATCGGCCATATCGCCGCTCACCTTGCGGCGCCCAACACGCCCCAGCGCAACGAGATAGTCGGCGCCATGCGCGGTTTCGTCATCGACATGCCGGGACGAACGGGAACGCTCTATGAATACCACCAGGGCTTCAGTCTGATGATGGGCATCCTGCTCGCCGCCTACGGTATCCGCACCCTGCTCGCGCTCCGCGCGAAGCATCTTGCTCCCGCTGACGAACTGCCTTCGCTCCTGTTCGACACCCTTGTTTCGGGCATCGCGGTTGGCGTCTCTGCCCAACTCTTCTTTGCCGTGCCCATGGTGCTGACGGCCGTTGCGCTGGTGTCGTTCTCGGCTGCCTTGGCCATGGTATGGCGCGAAGCCCGTTGGCAGGGGCAAAAAATTTAGACTGCCTCTGTGAGCATCAGGCCGGCCGCGCGCCTCCCACGCGCAAGGCGGTAAGAATCGCCGCCGCCTGGAACAGGGCGATGCCAACCAGCACCGCGCTGTCACGGCCTTGGTCCATGAAGCCGCCGAAGATCAGCGGCGCCGTGGCGAGGCCCACGTCGAGGCCGGAATAGACGAAGCCGTAGATGCGCCCGAAGGCCGCCTTGCCGAAGCGCGCCGTGGCGGCGCGACGCACCAGCAGGTCGCGGGAAGGCCCGGCGAGGCCGGTGCAAAAGCCGATCCCCGCCATCAGCGGCAACACCGCCCAGCCGGGCAAGGAGCCGAAGGCCAACACCAGCGCCAGCGCCGCCGCGAGGGAAAGGGCCAGGGCGATGATGCGCTCATGGGCCTGGTGCCGCGCGACGAAGCCACCGAGAAAAATACCGCCAGCCCCGGCTAATAGGTAGGTGGAAAGAGCCGCCGCCGCCGTCGCTAGGGGCAGGCCGTAGAGATGCCGCAACAGGGGCGTGGCGAAATTCTGGATCGCGCCGAAGGCGCAAGTGATGAGGAAGAAGAAGGCGAAACACATCCACACCGCGCTTACACCGAGGAAGGCGAAGGTGCCGTGTTCTTCGTGCTTCTCGGTTGCCGCCGCCGAGCGGTGTTCGTCCAACTCGCGGTGAAAGTAGCCGAGCAAGGCCATGGCCGGCAGCGCCACCAACCCGGCGGCGGCGGCAGCCACGCGCCAGCCGGCGAAACTGGCGATGCCGGCAAGGAACAGGGGCGCCACGGCCCAGCCCAGATTGCCCGAGAGGCCATGGACGGAAAAGGCGTGGCCGAGGCGAGCCGGCGACACCCGGTGGTTGAGCACGGTGAAATCCGCCGGGTGGAACACGCAGTTGCCCAGACCGGCCAGGGCTGCCGCCAGGAACAGCATCCAACTTCCGTTGGCCGCCGCTAGCACTAGCCCCGCCAGCAGAAAGCAGGCAATGCCGGCCAGCAGTACGCGCACCGGACCGAAGCGATCCACCGCAAACCCCGCCCCGGCCTGACCGACGCCCGAGACCACGAAAAACAGCGTCATGGTGGCGCCGATCCCGGTAAAGCTGAGCCCAAACTCGGCCATCAGCCACGGAAACAGCACCGGCAGCAGCAGATGAAAGAAGTGCGAAACGCCGTGGGCAAAGCCGATCAGGGCGATGATGCGGCCATCGTGGGAGAGCGGGGCGGGGGCTGCGGCAGCGGGGGCGGTCATGGTGCAGTAACAGGATGACGGTGTTGCGGCACTGCAGCATAACAGACGCACCCCGGTGCCGTCCCGCCGTGGCGCCGCCGTGGTTTGTTCCGCTCAAGCAGACGCAGCGCCAGGTGTCAGTTGTCTTCCGTCGGCGCGGCGGAAGAATGGGCAAGCGCTGCCGCTTCCTTCTTTCGCTTGCTGCGTACCCCGAGGATGTTGATCACGATGCCAACGCCAATCGCGGCCCCATACCACCAGGCCGCATGAACTCCGATGTTCAGGTAATCCACGAAGAGGCCCACGGCGCCGGCCAGCCAGAGTATCGGCCCGGCAATCCAGGGTGGAATGTTTTCCTCGCGAACGGGCAGATTACAAATGCAACCCATGGTGATGCTCCTATGGCGTGGCGAGTTCGCGGCCTCCCTGGTTGGGGAGCCATGGCGTAAGGCCAAACCCGCCGCCCATCGTGCCGGATTCGGGAGGGCATGGCAACCGGCACGGGGTAGGGAAATTTATGACGAAGCTCACTAAGCTTCGTCTAAACGGATAAGCTATCGCCGCTAGTCACTACGCATGAGTTCTTCGCAATGATTTCCCCAAGACATATACCGAACATCATCTCCGCCCTTCGGATTGCCTCTGCGCCCGTTCTGATTGGCCTGACTTGGCTGGGCTGGCAGCAGGCATTTTCCTGGTTACTGGCGGCGGCCCTGGTTAGCGACATTCTCGATGGCGCCATCGCGCGACGTTTTGGCTACGTTTCCGATTTCGGCAGCTTGTTGGATTCGGTGGCGGATTTCCTGCTCTTCGTGGTATCGGCTTATGGCATCTGGCGTTTCTATCCAGACTTGGTGGCCGAGCATGAATATGCCTTCTTGCTCGTGGTTGTGCTCTGGATCGGGACCAGCGTGGCGGGGTATCTGCGATATGGGCGCATGGCGAGCTTTCATACTTACCTGGCTCGCGTTACTGCGTACGTGATTGGTGGGTTCCTGGCCACGCTATTTCTGCTTGGTTTTTATCCATGGCTGTTCTGGACTGCGGTGACCCTTGTTGTTCTGGCCAATGTCGAGGAATTCATTCTGATGGCGCTGCTTCCCACCTGGACACCCAATGCCCGTGGACTCTACTGGGTGCTGAAACGACGCGAAGGACAGGCATGAAACGTGGCTGGATTGCCATCGTCAATCCGAACGCAGGAGGCGTGCGGCACGGACGCCTGGGGGCGGATTTTCTGCATCGCCTCGGGCATTGTGTCGAGACTATCGTTACTACGGCTTGTCCTGGTGGCGCCACGCAACAGGCAGCCGAAGCCGCGTCGTACTCAGGGCTGGTGGCCGTCGGCGGCGATGGCACCGTAGCGGAAGTCCTTAGGGGCATGGATCGAACGGCGCAGCGCTTCGCCGTGGTTCCTGCCGGAACGGGAAATTGTTTGGCCACCGACCTTGGTTTGGTGGATGGTCAGACGGCCTTACTGGCCATTGGCCAAGGTCAGACACGCCAAATAGATTTGATGGAAGTGTCCCTGCGCCTCAAGGGAGGTGGGACGGCCCGGCACTTTCTCGCCAGCACTACCGGAATGGGATACGCAACCGAGGTTGCCGTGCTGGCAAAGCAACGCCTTTCCAGGCTCCACCGCCATGCCTATTCCGTGGCGGCCATGCTTGTCCGCCCGAGAATGCGCAGCGTCTTGGTGTCCATCGATGGCGCAGCGGCGACGCGTGAGAACGTCACCGGGCTCATCATCAATAACACGCGCCATATCGGGGCGGCCCGATCCTTCCCCTTGGCAAAAATTGATGATGGTCTGCTTGACGTCTACGTGTTGAACGCCGGTTGGGCGATGCAGTGCGTACATGACATTCAGATGGTGGCAGGTTTTCCCCTTCCCGGCACCCCGATCCCCCAGCGCGCACGGTCGCTGGACCTGAGTTTTGACCCGCCTGAAACGGTAATGTTGGATGGTGACTTGGTGGAGGGGGTGACGGACATGGAAATTCATTGTCGCCCGTCCGCCGTGACTTGCATGGGGGCGCCGGGTGCGGGTACTGATTGAAATCGTGCTCGGCTGTTTTGTCGTGGGCGGGCTGCTGATGTATGTGTCGTGTCGCCGCGCCGCTCCTGGCGTTTGCCGGGAGCGCTTCACCAAGTACGGGGTCTACTTTGCCGTGGTGATGGCCGTTCTCGGTGCTGCCGCCCTCGGCAAGGTTTGGTTGCAAGGGGGGCTTGGAGCAATCATCGTTCTCGGCGCGGTGGAGGTGAGGGCTGCGCTTCATGTAGTCAAGGAAGGGGAGCGAGGGTCTCGCTCCCTGGTATGGGGCGGCTATTTCCTGCTGGCCGGAGCCGCCTGGATTGGCCTGGACATGGCGTCTGCCGGCGCGGTGGCTTATGTCTACGTCGTCGTTGCTGTGTTTGACGGCTTTAGCCAAGTTACCGGGCAGTTGCTGGGGCGGCACAAGTTAGCGCCGAAAGTTAGTCCCGGCAAGACGGTGGAAGGCGCTGCGGGTGGCCTATTGATTGCGGTGGGCGCCGCTATTCTGGCTGCCTCCCTGGTTGGGCTCGACCTTCTTGCCGCCGTTCGTGTCGGTGTCCTGGCGTGCCTTGCGGCGCTGGTCGGCGACCTGTCGGCGTCGTGGCTGAAACGGCGCGCAGGAATCAAGGATTACGGCAAATTGTTGCCCGGACACGGTGGAGTCCTTGATCGCTTCGACAGCTTCCTACCGGCCCTCGCCGCATGTGGACCATGGCTGGCAGGTGGCGCTTAGCATGGGCACTTCGGGCTGGCATACGTCGGACAACGGGTGGCTGCGCCGTTATCGGGCGATGCCCGAGGGGCTGCGGATTGTCGCGACGGCGTTCATCGGCGCGAGCATCGGCTACGTGACCTATCTTGTGATCTATGCCATCAATCCCATCCAGCCACGGGCCACGACAAGCTGGCTGCTGGCATTCCTGGTGAACGTGGTGCGCCAGCACGGTCTACATCGTTGGCTGACGTTTGAACACCATGGCCCCTACTGGCCCAGCCTGAGACGGGCCTACGTCATGTATTCAGGTTCCGCCGTGGCTACCACCGCGCTCAATTGGAGCCTGACGGTCCACCTGGGGTGGAACCATCACCTTGCCTGGGTGGTCTGCCTGTTCCTTACCGCCACCATCAGCCTCATATTTCTCAAGCGATTCGTGTTCAAACGGGCGTCAGCAACAGAGTCGCAGTCCTAAGCTTTATCCCCTGCGGCAGGAGTATTGCGATGGACCTTGCCGCGCGCTCGCTTGGCATGGGCGGAGGTAAATTCGTTGGCGCAAAAAGCGCCGATAATGGAAAGCTCGCCGGCCAGGCAAAGGGCGGCGGTTACCTCTGCCAGGGCGCCAGCGTGGCCGGGGCCGGCGAGGCCGAGAATGTCCAGGCCGGCGCGTTGGCTGGGCAGGGCGGTGCCGCCGCCAACGGTGCCGACGATCAGATTGGGCAGCGTTACCGCGATATAGAGCCCGCCATCGGGTGTTGTTTCAAGTCGCGTTGTGCCCACGGCAGCCTCCGCCACGCAGGCGGGGTCCTGGCCGCAGGCGATGAACAGGGCGGCGAGCCCGTTGGCGTAATGTCCCTGAATGCCAAGGGTGCCAGACAGTACCCCGCCGATGGTGGCCATGCGGCAGTACTCCACCATGCGTTCCACCGACGTGTGCAGACCCTTGGTCACCAGTTCCGCCGGCAGGCGCGCCTCGGCGGTCACCTTCTTTCCTCTGACACCTTGAAAAGACTGAGCACTGGCCTTCTTGTCGCCAGAAAAGTTTGCCTCGATAAACGCGGTTCGTGGCTGGATCGGCGTGTTTTCCAACACCCATCTCAGCGCCGCGTCGGTGGCGATGGTGGCCATGTTTTGGCCGGCGGCATCCCCTGTCGAGAAGGTCAGAATGACATAAAGGTTGTTTCCCTCGACGCTGATCTGCAAGTCCTTGAGCTTGCCGAAGCGGGTGGTGCTTTCGGCGGCATTGCGTATTTCGTCCTGATGCGACAGAGCCCATGTCAGGAAGCGTCCAAGTTCCTCGATGCTGTTAAAGGCAAGGGCCGGCGAGCGCGAAACTCCTTCGTTGAGAACCATGCACGAAACGCCGCCCGCCGCCGTCAGCAGCTTGGCGCCACGACTGTAGGACGCAACCAAGGCCGCTTCGGTGGTGGCGAGGGGAACGTAGTAATCCCCATGAGCGTGAAGCCCATTCACCCGCAGCGGTCCGGCAATTCCTACGGGTACTTTCACCGTTCCAATAAAGTGTTCCGAGTTGTGCTTGAAGACGCCCATTTGCGCTGCCGTGCGCTCGTCCAGCATTTCTTCCTTCACGCCCTCTGGCGCATTCAGGACGGCCCAGCGACGCTCTACAGCTTCCGGGGAAATGATTGAGCCGCCAGGAATCTGAGCCGGCTGGTTTCCGTGGCGGGGTTTGAGGCGCCCGGCGAGCTCATCGATGCTCGTGTCTTGCAGCAAGGTGGCGAGGTTATCAGAAGCGTGTTGATAGCCGGTGGCCATGGGCCGGGTCTCCTGGTAGGTGTGGTTGAACTTGAATGGAAGGGCAGTATTTTGCACGTCCTCCCTTGTTTCTCGGGGCCATGAAGCTACCACAAAGGCATGATGTCACGTCAGTCATTGCCCCCAAGGGGAAAGGCTGGTGTCAAGTTTGAAGCGCAACACCTGAATGGATGTTGTAAGCCTGACAGTTCAGGGGAGGGCAGACCAGGGTTCCCCCATTAGCCATCGTCCCATCTCAGGGAAACTTGTCCCGCATCTTGTAAATCGTCCGCGCCTCCTGATGGGCTTGTTCCAGCGTGCGTAGTTTGGGGTCGTCGTCGTGGGCGACGAAGTATTCCGCTGCTTGAGCGCGCATGACGAGCTGGATCGCCTCGTCGTCTTCCAGATGGTACTTTTCCACGATGAGGGTGGTTACTTCATCAAGAAACTCTTCGTAGGTCATGGGGTGTTCCGCAGGTTGGCCGAGGCGAGAGTTTAGCGTTCCCTTGCCTGTCTTGCCGTGCTGAAAAATAGTCTTGACATGTCATATCGACATAACTACACTCATCGACATGAAATCCAATTACCAAGATGCTCTGCCCAAGGAATGGCTGCCCCTGTCGCGGGTGTTTGCTGCCCTGGGCGATGAACACCGGCAGCGCATTCTGCTGCTGTTCGAGCCGGGCGAGCGGCTGAATGTGGGGCAGATCGCGGAGGTGTCCACCCTCAGCCGGTCCACCGTGTCGCATCACCTCAAGATCCTGCGCGAGGCCCATGTGCTGGGGTCGGAGAAGATCGGCAAGGAGGTCTGGTTCTGGATCGAGAAGCCGTTCATGGAAGAAGTGTTCAGCCGCCTGCTGAACTATGTACAAGAGAGCGTGTGAGCCAACCGTCTAGGCGCAATTTTTTGTCGGCAATACGTCGAAAGGTGTAGGAACGTCGATATGGAAGTCATCGAGAGCAAACTGAATTTTCGCCAGCGCCTGATGAAGGCCCTGTTCATCCTCGTCGCCAAGCTGTTGTTCCGCGTCCGCACCCGGGGCGACTACGGCATCTTCGAGGCTGGGCGTCTGCCGCAGCGGATGCTGATCGTCGCCAACCACGAATCCTTTCTTGACGGAGTGCTGCTGGGCTTGTTTCTACCCGTCAATCCGGTGTTCGTGGTGCATACCGGTGTGGTGAGAAGCTGGTTCTTCCGCCAGGTGCTATCGATGGTGGACTACCTGGTGGTGGACCCCACTAGCCCGATGGCGATGAAGAAGGTGATCCGCCTGATCGAGGGCGGCCGCTCGGTGGCGATCTTCCCCGAGGGGCGCATCACCAACACCGGTAGCCTGATGAAGGTCTATGACGGCCCCGCCTTCGTTGCCGCCAAGACCGGCGCTACCGTGGTGCCGGTGCGCCTCGACGGCCCAGCCCGCACTTACTTTTCCCGCGTCGCCGGCCAGCATCCGAAGCGCCTGTTCCCGCGCATCAGCATCACCGTGCTGCCGGCGCGGCACATCCACATGCCGGCCGAGGGCACCGCGAAGCAGAAGCGCCATCGTGCCGGCGAGGACATGCGCAAGCTGATGCAGGAAATGCTGTTCGCCTCCACCGAGTCCTCCACCCTGTTCTCCGCCTTCTGCGACGCCATCGAGGTGCACGGCCGCAAGCGCCGGTTGGTGGAGGACGTGAAGCAGATCGAGTATTCCTACAACGACCTGCTCAAGATGGCTCTGGTGCTGGGCCGCGTGGTGACGCGCGAAGCCCATGAAACGGGCGATCTGGGCCGCATCGGCCTGCTGCTGCCGAATCTTGCGCCGACCATCGGCCTGTTCTTCGGCCTCACCGCCAACCGCCGAGTGCCGGCGATGCTCAACTTCACCGCCGGCGTCGATGCCATGCAGGCCGCCTGCGACGGCGCCCAGATCAAGCTGGTGGTGACTTCTCGCGCCTTCGTCGAGCAGGCCAAGCTGGAAGACAAACTCGCCGCGCTTCAGGGGGTGCGCTTCCTCTACCTGGAAGACGTGAAGGAAATGGTCAGCGTCGGCGACAAGCTCTGGCTGATGGCCTACGCGCTCTGGTTTCCGCGCTGTGTTGATCGCTCCAGTCGCGAAGGCCATCCGGAAGACCCCGCCGTGGTGCTGTTCACCTCCGGCTCCGAGGGCAAGCCCAAGGGCGTCGTGCTACCCCATCGGGCGCTGCTGGCCAACATCGCGCAGATTCGCTCGGTGATCGACTTCTCCGTGGAAGACAAGGTGCTCAACGCCCTGCCGGTGTTCCATTCCTTCGGCCTCACCGCCGGCGGACTGCTGCCGATCCTCACCGGCGCCAACCTGTTCCTCTACCCGACGCCGCTGCATTACCGCATCATTCCCGAACTGGCCTACGACCGCAACGCCACGGTGTTGTTCGGCACCAGCACCTTCCTCGGCAACTACGCCAAGTTCGCCCACCCCTACGACTTCTTCCGCCTGCGCTACGTCATCGCCGGCGCCGAAAAACTCGCCGAGCCAGTGCGGGCAATCTGGTTTGAGAAATTCGGCCAGCGCATCTACGAAGGCTACGGCGCCACCGAGACCGCGCCGGTGCTGGCGGTGAATACGCCCATGGCCTACCGCACTGGCACCGTCGGCCAGTTGCTACCGGGCATTGAACACCGTCTGGTGCCCATCCCCGGCATCCCCAATGGAGGCATGCTCCACGTGCGCGGCCCGAATGTCATGGCTGGCTACCTCAAGTCCGACCAGCCCGGCGTGTTGCAGCCGCCGGCTTCCGATCTCGGCCCTGGCTGGTACGAAACCGGCGACGTGGTGGAAGTGGACGACGACGGCTTTCTGCGCATCGTCGGCCGCGTCAAGCGCTTCGCCAAGATTGCCGGCGAAATGGTCTCCCTCGAAGCGGTGGAAAAGCTCGCCAATGCGGCCTCGCCGGAAAAGGTCCACGCCGTCTCCAGCCGCCCCGATGCGAGCAAGGGCGAAGTGCTGGTGCTGTTTACCACCGATGCCGAACTCAGCCGCGAGCGCATCCAGAGCAAGGCCAAGGAACTCGGCGTCGCCGAACTCGCCGTGCCGCGCAACATCATCAAGGTGGATGCTCTGCCCTTGCTCGGCACCGGCAAGATCGACTATGTGACCCTCAAGGTCTGGGCGGAGAAGGTTTGATGAAGCCTGGTAGGCGCCGTTTCCTGCTCGGCAGTCTCGCGGGCGTGGCCGCTCTCGGTGCGGGCGGCTGGAGCGTCGCCCGCAGTTCGGTGGTGAATCCCTGCCGCGCCGCGCTGCCGCCAGAGCTGGCGAACCATTCGCTGATCCAGACGGCGTGGAGTGGGCTTAACGCTAATAAGGTATGGGACGTCCACACCCACATCGCCGGCATCGGCGATGGCAACACCGGCATCGAGATCGGGCCGGAAATGACCAGCCTGTTTCACCCGATCCAGTACGCCCAGCGCCTGTTCTTCATGAACGCCGGCTGTGCCCATGATGCGCCGGGGCGGGTGGATCAGAGTTACGTCGAGCGGCTGGAGAATTTGATTGACGGCATGGCGCCGGGATTCCGCATCCTGCTGTTCGCCTTCGACCGCTTCCACGACGAAGTCGGCCAGGCCCATGCCGAACGCAGCACGTTTTACGTCCCCAACGCCTACGCTGCCGGGTTGGTGCAAAAACACAACGGCCGCTTCGAGTGGGCGGCCTCGATCCACCCCTATCGCGCCGATGCCGTCGATGCCCTGCAACAGGCGGCCCAGCAGGGCGCCCGCGCCGTCAAATGGCTGCCGGCAGCGATGGGCATGGACCCAGCGTCCGCCCGGTGCGACGCCTTCTACCGCGAACTGGTGCGCCGCGACCTGCCGCTGATTGTCCATTGCGGCAAGGAAGAGGCGGTGAAGGGCGGCGATACCCAGCACCTGGGCAATCCCCTGCGCCTGCGCCGCGCCCTGGATCAGGGTGTGCGGGTGGTGGTGGCCCATTGCGCCTCCATGGGCGAGGACGCCGATCTCGATCAGGCCGGCGCGCCCCAGCGGTCGAGCTTTGATCTCTTCGCCCGTCTAATGGACGAACCCCGCGCCAAGGATCGGCTGTATGCCGACATCTCCGCAGTGATTCAGCGCAATCGTCCCGTCAGCGTCGTGCGTACTCTGCTCGAACGCCGCGACTGGCATGGTCGTCTGCTCAACGGTTCCGACTATCCGGTGCCCGGCATCCTGCCGCTGATATCGCCCAGCGCCTGGGTCCGCGCCGGACTCCTTGATGCGGCAGCAGCAACTGTGCTGGAAACCGTGCGCGAACATAATCCGCTGCTGTTCGACTTCGTTCTCAAGCGCTCCCTGCGTCGGGATGGCGCCGGCTTCCCGTCGTCAGTGTTCGAGACGCGCCCCTTCTTCGACAAGGTCCGCTCATGAGTTCCCAATTCAGTCTGCTCAAGCAGCGCCGCTTTGCGCCCTTCTTCGCCACCCAGTTCCTCGGCGCGTTCAACGACAACGTGTTCAAGAACGCCCTGGTGGTGATGCTCACCTTCCAGGCCGCGAGCTGGACCGAAATGTCCATCGGTGTGCTGTCGAATCTCGCCGCCGGCATTTTCATCCTGCCTTTCTTTCTCTTCTCCGCCACCGCCGGCCAGTTGGCCGACAAGTACGACAAGGCGCGCTTGGCACGGCTGGTGAAGGTGCTGGAAATGCTGATCATGCTCGTGGCCGGCCTCGGCTTCTGGCTCCACAGCCTCACTGTTCTGCTCGGCGCTCTGTTCCTGCTCGGCCTCCACTCGACGGTGTTCGGCCCGGTGAAATACGCCATCCTGCCGCAGCACCTGAAGGAAGAAGAACTCGTCGGCGGCAACGCCCTGGTGGAGGCCGGCACCTTCGTCGCCATCCTCGCCGGCACCCTGTTCGGCGGCTTGCTGGCCGGGGCCGGCCATCCGGGCTGGATCGCTTTTTCCGGTTTCGCCATCGCCGCCCTCGGCTATGTCACCAGTCGTGGCATTCCCGCCGCGCCGGCGCCGGAACCCGGTCTGCGCGTGAACCCGAACCCGATCACTGCAACCTGGCGCAACATCGTTTTCGCCCGCGAGAATCGTTCGGTGTTTCTTGCCATTCTCGGCATCTCCTGGTTCTGGCTCTACGGCGCGTTATTCCTCGCCCAGTTTCCGGCCTACGCCAAGAATGTTCTGGGCGGTGGCGAGTCGGCGGTGACCCTGCTGCTGGGTACCTTCACCATTGGCATCGGCGTCGGCTCCCTGCTGTGCGAGCGCATGTCCCACCATCATCTGGAAATGGGGCTGGTGCCCTTCGGTTCCATCGGCCTCACCCTGTTCGGCCTCGACATCGCCTGGGCATCGCCGGAGGCTGTGCTCACGACGGCGGGTGCTATCCCCCTGAGCGTGACGGAATTGCTTGCACAGCTATCTACCTGGCGTATCCTTGCCGACCTTTTGTTTCTCGGTCTCTTCGGCGGCTTTTTCATCGTGCCCCTGTATGCCCTGATGCAGCAGCGCTCCAGCGAAGCCCACCGGGCCCGCATCGTCGCTGCCAACAATATCCTCAACGCCTGCTTCATGGTCGGCGGCGCCCTGGCGGCGGCATCCCTGCTCGGCAAGGGCCTGTCCATCGCCGCCCTGTTTGGCGTCGCCGCCCTGTGCAATGCCGCCGTGGCGCTCTACATTTATCGCCTGCTGCCCGAGTTCCTGCACCGCTTCCTGGCTTGGATCGGCCGCGGCGGCAAGGTCGAGAAAGAGTAACCACAATGAATGAGGCGTTGAAAGTCCTCTGGATCATGTTCAAGATACTGCTGCTCGGCGTCAGCGTTCTGATGCTGGTGGGCGGCGGGGTGTGCAGCGTGATATTGGTGCCGGAAATCAACCGCTCCTACGGCGGCTTGTTTTTTGTCTCTCTGGCGATACTGCTGGTGGGCGCCGGCCTGACCTGGGTTCTGATACGCAGTCTGCGTAAGCCCAAGAAGGAGCCTGTTGTTGAAAGCGAGGTTGTGAATGATGAATCGCATTGATGCTGATGTACTGCAAGGCTTCATGCGCCCGATGGATCGGGAAGGTGAGCGTCTTTACATTGATGCCGGCGTCGGCCATCTGCGTTTGCGGGTGGTGGCGGCCGATGGCAGTGAAATCGAAAACGAGGTGCTGCCGAGCAATCGCGACCTCAAGGCCCTGTTTGCCGAAAAGCGCGTTGCCGAACGTTTCGGCAGCGGCGCCGAGGCGCCGATCTTCATCACCGGCAAGCTCGGCCCCATGGTGCGCCAGGCGCTTGGCTGCGGCCGCACTTTCCTCCACGCCGCTGCCCAGTGGCTGGCGGCGCGGGAACGCATGGTGGAGCAGGGCGAGAGCGCGACGACTCTGGCGATGATCGAAATCTCCGCATCCGGTTACACCCTGGTCGGTGTCGACAACGAAGGTCGCCTCAAGGACGACCTGCTGGTGCTCAATCCGCGCTGCGGCGCCGGCACCGGCGTCAATCTCGATCGCGTGTTGCAGAAGCTTGGCCTCAAGCGCGAGCAGGTGGATGAAGTGTTGGCCGACTACCTCGGCGACGCCGGCCGCGACAAGCGCGAGAAGATCACCACCCGCGCCGACCGTTGCGGCGTCTTCGGCGCTTCGGCCACCATCTCCGACAAGAATCAGGGCATACCGCTGGCCGTGGCCCTGGCGACGACGCTGAAGTCCGAAACCCTCAAGGTCTGCCGCAAGCTGCCGGTGGGCTTTGATCGCGCCGTGATGCTCGGCCGCTTCTTCAACTGGCAGTTCGTGCGCGACTGCGCCGAAGACCACCTGCGTTCCATCGGCGTTGGCCGTGTGGAGTACGACCCCGACAACACCCTGATTCTCGACGCTCTCCACAACCTGGTGCAGCGCGTCGGCCCCGAGGCCCTGGCGCAGCCCGACCTGAGCCTGATGCAGGAAGGCCACCTCAACGAGTTTCCCTCCTTCGCCGCGCTGAAGGCGAAGTACGAAGCCGCTGGCGACCGTCGCTACCATCGCGTCCCGAGCCCGTCCATGGCCGTGGCGCCGGTAGCGGGGCTGGCTGGCATGCCGGTGCATATCGGCCTCGACGTCGGTTCCACCATGGCCAAGGTGACCATGGCCGACGACAGTGGTGAGATCGTCTTCCTCGATGCCTACAGCAACGCCGGCGACACCATCGCCACCGTCAAGCGCGTGTTCTCCGACTTGCAGGAGCGCGGCATCGACTCGCTTCAGGTGCGCTCCATCGGCATCACCGGCTCCGCCCGCTATCAGGTGCGCGAAGCCATGTCGCGCATCTACCCCGAACTCGGTGCGCGCATCGCCGTGCTGGTGGAAAACTACGCCCACGCCCGCGGTTCCATCGACCAGGCCCGCGACCATCTCGCCAGCCTCAAGGCGGCCGGCATCGAAGGCCTCAACGAAGACTTCTGTGTGCTGGTGGACATCGGCGGCGAAGATACCAAGATTTCCACCCTGGCGCTGAAAGAAGCCGAGCTGTTCAACAACGCCATGAACGTCAAGTGTTCCGCCGGCACCGGCAGCCTGATGGATACCCTCTCGGCGCTGTTCGGCATCCCCGGCGCTGGTGAAGCCAGCCGTGCCGCCATGGCCGCTGCCAAGGGTTACGAAATCAACGCCACCTGCGCCGTGTTCCTGATGGAAAACGCCCAGAAGCTCCAGGCCCAGGGCGTGGAGCGGGGCGAGATTCTCGCCTCCGCCAACTGGGCCATCGTCGAGAACATGGCGCGCACCCTGTGGAGCCAGGTGGAACTGCCGGCCAACAGCATCGTGCTGCTGCACGGCCAGACCATGCTCTCCGACCCGCTGCCCCTGGCGGTAACCGACCGCTTGCAGGATTACCTCGGTGCCGCTGCCTACGGTCTGGTGCCGCCCTATCCGGGCCATCGCGCCTGCATCGGGTTGATCCGCACCATGCTCAAGAGCAGCCCGGAAGGTGCCCAACCGATGGCCTTCGCAGCCTTCCTCGATTCGCAATTCGAGAAGCGCATCATCCAGTGCCAGGGCGCCGCCTGCGACGACCCGGAAGCGGTGTGCAACCGCACCAGCCTCAAGTGCCAGGGGGCCGACGGCAAGAAGTTCACCTTCACCCTCGGCGGCTGCTCGGCGATCAACGAACTGTTCGCCAAGGCCGCCGAACGTAAAAGCGGCAAGGGTGGCAAGATTGCGGCCCAGACTGCCGCGCCGGTGCGCGACACCTACAAGGAAATCTGGGACTACATCGACAGCCGCAATCCGAAGAGCGACGATCCGCGCCGCCTCGTGATTCCGCGCAGCTTCGTGGTTTCCGAGTGGGCCTACTTCCTGTCGCAAATCTTCGTCGCCCTCGGCCTGCCGGTGCATGTGGACAACGTCCGCGACAAAGACCTCAACACCGCCCAGCCCCAGTTCGACATCGACTCCTGTGCCCCCCACATGGGCGCTGTCGGCCAATTCAATCGCCTCGCCGGCGAGGAGCACGGTTTCATCCTCGCGCCCCAGATCGACAAGCTCGCCACCGACGGCAAGAGCCTCGGCCGCACCTGCACCCTCAATCAGGGCGGCATGGCCGTGGCCCGGGGGCTGGCGCAAACCGCCCATCCCCGCGCCCGCATCCACCTCTTCAATCTTGACCTGTCGGTTCTGGAAGCGGGTGCGATCAGCGACCAGCTCTTCGACCGTCTGCAAGCGGTGTTCGAGTTCTACGGCATCACCCCCGACCGCGCCGCCCTGGCCCAGGCCGTGGATCAGGCTCTCGACGCCCGCCGCGCCCAGCGCGCCGAGGTGGCGGAGTTTGCCGCCGATCTGATCGAAGACGCCCAAGCCAACGGCCACCGCGTCGCCCTCGTCGTCGGCCGCGAATATCTGCTCAACCCCGGCATCTACGACAGCCACGTGCGGCGCCTGCTGCGCGATAAGCAGATGGCGGCGATTCCGAGCTATGTGCTCGACGTGGAACTCGACGAGAACTTCGGCCACATCTACTGGCGCAACCCGCATCTGATCTCCACCATCCTCCACGCCACCGCCGAAAAGACGCTGCACCAGCGCATTCGTCAGCCGCGCCTGGCGGCCCTGTTCGCGGCCATGGAAGCCGGCGAGGACCTGCTGCCCATCGTGCAGATTTCCACCTTCTGCTGCGGCCCCGACAGCGTCACCCTGCCGCTGGCGGCGGAGCTGATGAAGAAGCGGCCCTTCCTGCTGATCCAGTCCGACGCCATCATCAAGGAACTCGCCCACCTGGAGAACCGCGTCAACACCTACGTGCGCCAGCTCGAACTCGGCCTCCATGGCAAGCTCAAGCTCGGCGACGAGACGCCATTTGAAGTGCGCGCCCTCGACAACCTCGAAAACGAGCGCCCCATCGACGCGACCAAGGATGTCATCTACTTCCCCACCCTCGCCGACAACCGCGTTCTCACCAGCGCCCTGCGCGGCGCCGGCTTCACCTGCATCGACAACTACGCCGAAGGCTTCGACCTGCAAGGCAACATCAAGAACGGCCGTCAGACCGTGGGCGATGCCGTCTGCGCCCCCATGGCCGGCGTATATGCCGATCTGGAACGGGCCACGGCCGACTTCGCCCGCCGCCGCGCCGAGGGCGACCCCCTCGTCGCTGGCAAGTCGCGCCTGCTGTTCTTCGACAATGCCGGCAGCGGCCCCTGCCGCCAGGGCCAATACGTCGAAGTGCACAAGCTCTCCGCCTGGCGCAATGGCGTCGCCCTCTCATCGCCCATGACGGGTGAAGGCCAGGGCGCCGACGGCTGCCCCTCCGGCGCTGAAGCCGTGATGCGCTTCCTCGTCGGCCGCGAAGCCGACGGCTACAACTTCGGCCTCGAAGAATGGACCCTGATGCGCATGTATCAAGGCGTTATTCTGCAAGGCGTGTTGCACGACGTGCTGTTCAGCGCCGCCACGGTCTGCCGCGACGTCGCCGACTACCGCCGCTTCCACGCCGACTACGTGACCATGAAGGATGAGGTGTTCGCCGCCCTCGAAGCCTTCCAAGGCCCCGGCGCTCTTGGCCGCGCCTTTGCCGCCGCGCCCGATCCCTTCGGCACCGCCGCCAAGTATTTCGCCTATCGTCTTCATGGCCGCGACATCGCCGCCCCCCTGCGCCGCTTCGCCAAGCGCTGGCTGGCGGGCGGCGTTCATCACGATGCCACGCAGGGCAAGCCGATCAGCATCCACGTCACCGGCGAGGTGTACATGCGCGTCGCGCAGGCTGAGGACATCTTCCGCACCCTGCTTGCCACCCTCGGCTTCGGCCGCTTCCACATGGAAGTCGCGCCGGTCTGGGGCTACCTTGACTATCTGGTCGAAGAGTCCGCCGAGGATGCCCGCGAGGCCGAAGCCCTCGCCAGCGCAGAAATCGCCCGGCGCGGTCATGACAATGAGCGTGACAAAACCCTGCAAGCCGCCCGCGCCAAGTCGGCCCGCGTCGACCGCCTGCGCTGGATGCTGCGCAACCTGATCGCCAAGCCGCTCTACGCCGCCGCCGGCCTGCCCATGCCGCGCGCCGCCCGCGAGACCATGGACGCGGCGGTGGAAGTGCTGCCGACCCTGCGCCCGATCGGCGAACTCGGTCCCTATGTCGGCGAAGTGCTGCTCGGCCTGCGGGAAGGCAGCGACCTGTTCCTCAACGTCGCGCCCACCGGCTGCATGGTTTCCGCCATGGGCCAGGTCATCTCGCCACGCCTGCGCGACGTTGCCGGCAGCGACACCGGCAGCCATTGCGGCCGCATCCAGCATCTGTTTTCCGCCGACGGTGAAGTGAACGACGAGGTTCTCGCCATGGCCGTGCTGAAGAGCCTGGGGCCGGAGCGGTTTTTTGTGCGCGAAGGGGTGGCGGTGTAACGGGGCTGGTTGTTGTGTTGCCCTGGGGGCCGCGTCAATAGGCGGTCTTGGGGGGTATGGTCTGGGTGCGCCGTTTCATGCGGATTGTGGCAGGGCATGGGTTGGGAGCGCCGCTGGATGCGGCTTGCAGGCCGGTTGTTTCTGGAGCGTTTTTTTAGGTGAGGCTAGTTCCTGGATGAAGCTCCGCGCCGGGAGTTCGCCCCGGCGGGCGACCTCCTTTCTGGTGTGCGCCAGAAAGGAGGCAAAGAGCGCACCCCGCTGCCCCGGCCTTCGGCTTCCCTCCCTCCGGCTCGCCAGACCGGCCGGCCGCTAAACTCGCTGAGCTCGAACAACGCGGCCGGAAACCCCGGCCCAGTGTAAGCGCGCGCCCGATTTGGCATCGTTTTGCGCGCTTTTTGGCACAGCGTAAAACGGCCTGTGGCGCGTTATTTGAGTCTGGCCGACAGGCGGGCCTTGGCGACCTCGAAATAATGCGGGCTAGCCTCTATGCCGGTGAAGGTCTTTCCGTGGCTTAGGGCGGCCATTCCGGTGGTCGCGGAACCCATGAATGGGTCGAGGATACGGTCACCGCAGGCGGCTACCAGCTCCTCCATTAGGGGGAGCGGTTTCCCTACCTGGTGCAGCTTTCCGCCTGCCAGGGGGTTATGGCGGAACAGGCCAGGGGAGTAACGCTCACCCTTTAGCGCCCCCTTGCTGCCCCAGACGATAAACTCGGTCTGGGCACGGAAGCCGCCTTTGTAGGGCCGGGCGCCGCCGGTCTTGTCCCAGACGGCTATCCCTCGCCACGTTACTCCAGCGGCCTGCATGGCGTCGGTGGTAACGGGGAGCTGGCGCCAGTCGGAAAACACCAGCATCAACCCGCCCTCGGCGAGGCGCTCGTAGCAAAGCCCCATCCAAAGAGCCGACCAGTGAAGGTAGGAACGCTGATCCTTGGTGTCGCCTGCAAAGTCTGGGAACTTGGCGTTACCGTTGTTGAGGTACTTATCCCCGGTGCTGCGGGCGCGGTCGCCTTTCGACTGACCTCCGCTGCTGTATGGCGGGTCAGTGACAACCGCGTCGAACAGGCCGGCCAGGCCAGGGAGGACGGCGAGGCAGTCGCCTCGGCGCAGATCGGCGCCGGGGAGGGTGAAGCGCGAGTTGTTAAGGAGCGTCTTGCTTTTCGTTGCCATCGGTCGTTTCCTTTCGGATTGACGCTCGATGGCGCTCGGGTTTGAGGCTCTGGGCCTTCACAAAATTCAGAGTCCCGCAACGGGAACACTTGATGGCCAGGCGGGTAAATTCTCCTTCGGCCAGTTTTCTATTGCAGTTACCGCATCGTACTGTTTCCAAGTCTCATGGTCTCGCGTGATAGGCTAGGCGCGCCGTGTGCACGGTGCGGCGCCTTGGCCTGACGCAGGCTCCATCTGCCGATGGCGGCCGGTTGGGGTGCGCCAACACCCCTTCCGGTCGCGCCGTCTCTCCGTTACTTAGTAGCCAGGGCTTCCTGAATCGCAGCCTGGTATTCCGAATCCAGCGTCTGAATGGACTCGAAGGTAGAGGCAACAAGCCGCCCGTAAGCGAACGCCAGATAGACGGCTTCCACGGCGGCTGCCTTACGGGCTGCCAGGCTGTTTTCCGTGATGACGTAGGCGGCGAACTGGGGTGCCGTCATGCCGAGCTTTGATCCCATTGCCAGCAGGTATTGCTCCGGTGTCTGCCCGCCTCGCATCGGCGTTACATCCGTCGCTGTGAAGCGCTGGGCAGCCAGCAGGTTTTCGTCATAGACCGCCGCCACGCCCGCCGACTTCGTGAATTGATCCAGGGTGTTCTGACGGGTAGTCTTAATTCGCTCCAGGGCCGAAGCCTTAAGTGTCGCTAAGTCTATCGGGCGGGACATGTCGCCATCCCAGTAGAAGCGATCATCGCCGCGAACGACAACTGGATCATCTTCCTCGGTGATGCCCCACGCCGCGAAACTCTCGCGCCAGTTCATGAGGGTGCCGGCGGGAATCTGAACGTCGCCAAAGGTGTAGGCGGCCAGAGGGTTGATGACTTCTCCATTGAATTTGAGCATGGGTGATTACCTCGCGTTGCTGTATTTGAGAGAAAGTCGGCCAAAGGCGAAATACACGTACTTGTGACCGGATACGTTGGTGTCGTTATTAGCTACCCCACGGGCTTTGATGCCGTTGCTAACCAGATCGTGAGCGCCCCAGGTTGCCGCTTCGATGTATTGCTGGTTCATCTGCATACCGGCCGTGTTCGGGTTCGTCGGACTGCGAACACCGTCGTAAGTTGTGAAGCCGCCAGTTGAAGTGGTGTTCTTCCAAACAACCATTTCAGGGGATATGTTCATTCCACCAAATACCCCGTCTGTGCTGCTCCCGTTCCCTACCCATGAGCCGAGATTGATCGCGCCATATTTCTCTGCGACGGCGATCCACCGATATGTTCCAGTGGCAAGCGCGGCGGCGACGGTGAAGCCGGAAGAATTGACACCGCTAATCGTTGTGTCAGCGCTCTCAGCGCCAAGACTTTCCAGATAAAGCAGCTTTCCGGCGGTCAGGTCGGGGTGATAGGTATACCAAATGCCGGTCGCTTCGTTCTTGAGGATGACGAGCTTGCGCGTCGTTGCCAGCCCATCGGCCACGGTATCTGCCGCGCCGTTGACGTGCGAGAGCCGCCCGGTGGCAACGCCATAGGCCGCACCGACGTGGAGAGCGTATCCAAGGTAACTGTTGCCGGTCAGCGCCGGGAAAGCCGCCTTGGCTGCCGTGCTGCTGCTGTCGAGATAGTTCGCCGCGTCGTCGGAGAACCGCCAGCGCCAACCTTCCGTCGTGGTATCGCGCCGCTTGAAAATCTCGATGTAATCCGACCAGCCGGCCCGAGCGGTGGCGAGGGTTGCCTGCACGTTCGCACCACTGTCGGTGACGGCCTTGAACACATCTTTCGGGAGGACGGTCGGCTCGGGGAGGTTTCTTGCGTTTGGCGGGTAGCACCCCGTCTCAGGCGTACCAATAAACGGCCTTTGACCGAAGTTCCAGTCGGCCGCCGCCGTGATGCCGTAAGGGAATTGCTGACCCGTAAGCCCGGTGGTGATGTCCGTCCAAGCCCCGGCATCGGTGATGTTCCGATACTTGAGCGTCCCGCCAATAGATAGCTCGAATCCGAATACCTTGTTGGCCGTGACCGTCGTCGTGTTCGTCGTTCCCGAAGCACTGATGACGCCGGCGGTAACATTCGATGCGCCGGCGGTGACTTCCCAATAGGAGTTCATCGAGAGCGCGTCGAATGTTCCGCGCACGGCGGTCGTTCCAGATCGCAACGCCCCGGCGGAAATGTTCGCCGCTGACGGATAGATTGGGTTCAGGGTGCAATGGTTGTTCGTAGGCGTGTCTGTCAGCCAGTCGTAATTGATCCCGTTGCTCGCTGTATCGACGGCGTTCCAAGAAAGAGTCCAATCCCTCGGTGTTCCACCACGCGCCGGGTCGCTGTAGTCGTAACCGAGTGTTGCCTGCGAAGCTCCGTTGCTGAATGGGAGATAAAAGCCGTTGTTGCCATAGGTGCCGGTGTATTTGATCGGCTCCCAGTGGCCTTTTTCTGGGCAGATGCGACCGAAACTGGATGGAGTTAGAGCCTGCCCGTCGATAAATCGAAAGTCTGAGATATTTCCATCAAGCCATCCGATCCCGTTACCGCCGATAACGTGATTCACACCAGAAGAATTGATCGGCGGAGTCCCTGCGACGGTTCCAGATGCGACGACGGAACCATTCACAGATAGCGTTGCAGAGGTTCCGTTTTGACTCCAAAGAATATCGAGGTGACTTCCGGGGTCACGGAATTTCGCAGCGGACACAACTACCGGATTGACGTTTGTATTCCAGATGAGGCACAGGCTGTCACCATTGACCGTACCCGTTTCACCGAAATATAGAGCGGTGGCGTCGGTTGAACTGCTGGCAAGGCCGAATAGAACCTGTCGAGCGTTATTCTTCGCCCGCTTTACCCGCAGCGATACAGTGAAGACATATTGACTTGTCGGCGCCCCGAATATTTTCGATAGCTGCTGCGCACCACGGAACCGAAGGGAATGCCCAATCATGTAATGGGACTCCCAGTGCCCGCCGCCCATCAGGAGTGGATGAACGCTACCCGGAATCATGACTTCACATCCGGACGAATATGGAAGCTGATCTCGGTCGCCGAGTGAATGTGGTAGACGATCTCATCGAAGGCACTGAGGGTCTGGGTCTGCGCCGGGATGGCCGATGAACCGCCGACATACTTCCAGTAGGTGCCGAAAGCCCAGGCGCGGGCGGTGGCGGCGTCCTGCTGCACCCGGATGATTCCGCTCTGGCCTGCGACGGCATTGGTGAAGGTGTTGGCGAACGTGATGTTGCCGGTCACCTGCCCGTAGAAATGATTTGCGGCAGAGAAGTCGATATTGCAGGTGCCCGTGAGAGCGGGAAGAACGACGGGGAGGCCGCGCTGGGCCTTGGAGAAAGTGTTGTTCGCCGACGCCGATACGCCGCTGGCCGCGTCGATGTCGATGAAGAGCGTGGTCGCACTTTTGGCGATGCCGACCACCACGGCGTCAGCCGGCGCCGAGGACGTTACCGCTCCCGCCGTGCTGGCGTCGAGGTAGTAACGCGCACCGGGTGTCAGGCCAGTGAACAGCGGGCACTCTCCGTAGAGATAGACCTTGCTGTTTGTCACGTCTGCGATACCGACCGCGCGGTTGTTCGCAGTGCCGTCGGCAATGGCTTCGTCGAACCGGGTATTAGCCGAGTCCCAGCGCACCGCCTCGCCGTCGGCCACGCTGGCCTCGAAGACAGCGCCATTGATGACTACCGCCTTTTGCGCGCCCGTTACCATCGCGGTAATGGCCTGGCGAAGCTGAGTACGATCGCCAACGTCAAGCGTGATGCCGGCGCCCTCGATCAGGTTGGCAAGTTCCTCTTGAACGCTGTCGAACCAGGCTTCATCAAGCTGTGTCGCGGGAGTTCCCGTGCCAGGGTTGCCGTTGGTAAAACCATGCTTTCCCGCGCCGAATTTATCGACGCTCTTTGTCGAGGTTGCTATGCGGTCCATAGTCAGGCTCCGTAGGTGAATGTGACGTCGGTGTGCGCGGGCTTCAGTCGATTGACCACGCACTCAAGGGTTGAGTCTCCCCAGCTGCGCAGGCGCGCATCGCAAGGGGAACCACAGGCCATCGCGGTAACGCGGGAGGCCGGAAGATTGAGTCGCCACTGATGCGTCCAGGCCGGCGCCGGGTTGAGGAAGTCGTTGCAGCGAGAAATACAGGTGAAGGGCTTGAATTCGGTCACCGTCGCGCCGGGGTAGCCCAACACATCGGCCAGGGCGATGAAATAGGCCGGACTGGCGCCGCCAAGCATGGTCAGGCGCTGCACCAGGGACATGCGCCGCTCATCAATTCCGGCATCGGCAGGAGTGCATGGGTCGGGCAAGCCGGCAACACGCTCCCAGTCGGCGAGCAGTTCGTAGGCGGTGCGCGGATCGGCCTCGTTCAGGATGTCGCCGGCACGAAGATCGACGCGAGCCATGACGTCAGCCAGGGCGTGTAGCAGGCCCGTTAGCGTTGCCCCTGGCCCACGCGGCCAGGCGGCGCCCTGGGGCAGCAGCGCCTGAAGCTGCGCCAGATAGGCGGCGGAGCTCAAAGCCACGTCACACTCCCGAAGGTCGCCATCTGGCCCACGGTGTGAGTCACATCGGCAGCAGGCGCTGCCAGAACATGATCCGTCTCGCCGGCTGCCAGAGACACCGCCTCGCGGATGTGCGTCACCAGGATCGTGGCCCCCGGCTCAGACTCCCGCAGCAGCAGATCGCGCAACTCCGCCTCGACGGCTGCGCGGACGCTGGCACTGTCCGGCGTCAGATCAATCTGAAAATCAATGGGAACCGCCACGGGCGCCACGACCGTAAGGACCCCAGTAACCGGCCGGCGCGCGTCGATGTAGGCCTGTACTGCCGCCACCTCGGCCGGATCAGGAATCTGACTGGCGTCATCATCACGCACAAAGCGCACTGTCACGGTTCCGTCGCCAAGCTCTTGGGGGTAGCACCAGGCGCGTGTGACACCGGCCACCTCCTTTGCCCAGGCAACATAATCCGCCGCCGAGCCACCGTGAGGCGGCTGGCGGATGCGGTCAATGACCCGCTGCCGCAACGCCTCGACACTCTCCACATCGGCTCCGCCGGTGAGGTCGCCGGCCGCCACCACGGCAGACGACGAAACACCGACCACCGGCGTTACCAGCGTCAGCGCCGTGCCGGCCACTGCGTTACCCGCCTGGCCGGCAGCAACTGCGGTAACGGCAAGCGTCGCCGACGCCCCCGCCAGGGTAAGCTCTGCGTCGGTTTGATACTCCACGCCATCCCCACGCTGGAGCACGGTTCCGGCCTCGATGACACTGCCGATGGTGCCGGTGATCGTCACATTGCCGGTCGCATAACTCGCCGCCACCCGCCCGTCCGGTAGCCAGATCGCGGCATAGCGCAGCAGCATCTCCTCATCGCAGGTGTCGGGCAGAATCTGCCGGGCAATCCAGGCAAGGAAGCCGTACAGGCCGTGGGCAACGCCTGCCACAACCCGGCCGATCACGTTCAGGTTGCTGCGGCGCAGCTTGGCGTCCGCACCCGGCAGCCGCCCTTCGATATCCGCCTGGGCCTGGTTAATCAAGTCCTGGAGCGAAGGTCTGGAAAAGCTCATGCGGCACCCCACAATGAATCGAATCGGTAAGCCAGGCGGGAACCGTCAGGCTTATGGACGGACACCGCCAGGGCGAGAATTCCGTCGCGCGGATTGGTCGCCTCGACCACCACACGTTGGGCAATCTCATCGGCCACCAGCCAGGCAAGCGCCTCTTCCGCGAACTGCCGCGCCTTGACCAGGTTCTCGCGCACCTGCTTGCCGGGAAACAGCAACCACAGGCGCGAGCCAATGGCATCGCCAGACGCGTCGGCGAAGACGTCCGCCCACCAGCCACGACGGTCGGTGCCGTTGTGGGGGATGGCGTCGTCCGGCCGCGCCTGGGCATCGGTGAACAGGCTGATGATGATGGCCGTGGCCAGCTCGTCGTCTTCGGCCAGCAACAGGCCCTCCAGCGCCATATCGGCGCCGCGCGTGAAGTCGAAGAACCGGGTCTGAATATCCGCCACGTTATGGCCCCTCCGGCGGATTGATCGGCTTCACATCGGGAACTACTACCGCCCCAGTCTGCCAGGTCTTGTGTTCATACGTTCCGCCGCCAAGGGACGTCCAGCGCTCGCCGTAACCATCCACATCCCAGGAGTAAGAGTGGGACGCATGCAGCTCGATATCCAGCGCCTCGATCCGGCATTTCTTCGGGGTGGAAACGACGATGCCATCGCGCGTCAGATGCACTTTTTGCCCCTGATCGTCATGCAGCGCTGCCTCGCCGGGCCGGAGGCCGGTGAGACGGTAGCGCCGGTCCGCGATACAGATCATCACGCCCTGGTCGCGGGAGCCGTTGAGACTCAGGAACACACCTTCGGCGCCGGGGAACGGCACCGAGGTAAAACCGTACTCTTGGAAGCGCTCCACGTTGTCACGCACTTCGCCGGCAAGTAGCGAGACCTGGCTGCGCTGCTGCTTCGGCGCGTCGGAGATGGAGGCAATGATCCCGCGCGCCGCCATCAGGCGCAGGCGGCGCGACATGGGACCGAGCAGCTTGTGTATCTCGCGGCTCACAGCATGCTCCAGTCCGAACCCTTGGGCTTGCGCTCCTTCTGTTCCTTGTCGAACAGTTTCTTGCCCAGCTTCGACCCCTTGATGCCGGCGAACAGCTCAAAGGCCTCGCGCCGGGCCACGGCGATCTGCGTTACCGTGCCGCGCTCGTCGAGGCGGTAGGTGCAGCCGGCAATCAGCAGCGGCGCATCAACCATCAGCATCGGCGACGTGACATGCACCAGCGTGTTCGGCTGCCACAGCTCGCCATTGACGCGGGTCCAGCCCTGCACAGTGATAGTGGCGCGACTGGCCCGGCCGGCGCGCACATTGCGCTCCCACTCCGCCCGGTCGCGCAGGGTGCCGCTGCTGCCGTGATCTTCGGCCACTACCACCAGCGGCCGATAGCGAGACACCACCTCATCGGCAATCGACGCCGACGGATGGGCGACCGCCGCGCCCTCCCAATCATCCCCACCCTTGTTCTGCCCCTTGATGAGATAGGAGGAGTGCCGATCCTTCCAGGAGAACTTGGCGCTGGCGGAAAGAATGTTCTTGCCTTCCACCAGGGCATCCTCCACCTGCACCGATCCAGCGCGGGCAATGACAAGATTTCCCTCGGCGTCGGAAACCAGCATCACGGCGCGCATGCGGGCGGCGCGCGAAAGACACTCGAAGACGCTCTCGCCCTCTTCGATATTCCAGCTGGGGAAGGCCTTGCCCACATCGGTTTCGACCTTGAGGCCGATGCCGAAGGGCTTTATCAGGTCGCGGGCGATCACGTCGAGCTTAACGTTGTGCCACTGGCCGCTCTTGTGGATGGCGGAACAATCCACCAGGTCGCCGGTCTTGTCACGGCCGGTAACGCGCACCGCGTGACTGGCCCGGTCGTATTCCGGCTCGACATCGTCGTTGTAGCCGTCGATCACCACCTGACCATCGAGGTAGAGCTGACAGGCCTGACCGGGAAGAATCTTGTGCAGCTCCGCCGATCCAGGCCAGCGCTCGGTCATGTCGAGATTGAAGGTGCCGGCGATCTGCTCGATGGAGCGCGTCACGGACAGCGATGTCCAGCCACCGAAGTAGCTGCCGCCCACCTTGAGTTCCGCGATGCCTTTTGCCGTGCCCATTAAGACAGGCTACGGACCCCTCCCCGCCACCTCAATTAACGCACGTTAAAACAGATTCAGACGCGGAGGATTTCCAGGGTGACGCCCCCCGGCACGAAACCGGGATGGCGAATCGCCGGATTGCGGTCGATGATATCGCCGTCCCGCGTTGCGTCGCCATACACCCGGTGCGCCACCACCAGGGCGGGCAAGGTGCCGGGCAGCACCGTGGTACCCAGGCGCGCCAGGCTGGCGCCACGCGCCGCCACATCGCGCACCAGGGCGGAGCGTAATGCCACCAAGGAAGGATAAACCGTATCTGGCGCTACATCCGCCACCGTGTCGAGAGCATCGACCAGCTCGTCGCGCAGGGCCACCGCCTGGTCGTAGGTGGTGAATTCCACCCGTGCCGACGCGCGCACGGCTTGAATCACAGCCGCCCGCTGCACCAGGGAATTTACCGCCGCCACGTTGCGCGCCTGGGCGCGGCGCGACGGCGTGGTGAGAGGCACGGGCCGCGCCGCCGACTCCGCCTTTCCCCAGCCGAAGAGCTTGCGCAACGCGGCGATGGCCGCCAGGGGCGCGGTAGCCAGGCCGCGCACCCCAGCCACCAGCCCGAGAATCCGATTAGCGAGATCCACCGGCGCGCGCAGAATGGACGCCAGGCCGCCAGACAGCAGCTTGCCGGCCGACAGAAAATCCGTCAGCACCGACATATCGGGCAGCATGCCGCTGCGGATCGCCGCCAGATCGTCGATCAGGCCCTGTACCTGACTCATGGCCGACAGATCGGCGAAGTCGGGCAGACCGTCCAGAGAGAATTCGACGCAGAAATCATCCAGACACGCCGCCTCGGCGTCATCGGCCGCTGCATCCACGGCATCGGCCGTATCGACGCGGGCGCTCGGCTCGGTGTTGTCGCCGGCCTCGATAAACTCCAGGGAGAAGCGAGCAATGCCACCCTCGTCGGTTGCCGATTCCGAGATGCGCGCCGGCGACGCCAGGGAGACCTGGCGCCGACCGTAGTACGGATGCACCAGCTCACCAGGGCCGGGTTCTTCCAGGGCCGTAATCAGCTCATCACGCCATTGATCGTAGTCGTCGCCGGTAACAAGTGCCTCGATGGTGAAGCGGCGCGCCAGGCGGCCCATGTCCTCCGGCCAGGCATCGTCGCGCTGGGGATATTCATGGATCGCCGTGCGCCGGCCGATCTGGGTGTCTCCCTTCTTGACGTAGAACTCCACGCCACGGAAGCTGGCCTGGTCGAGAGGAAGACGCTCGCGCCAGCTCATGTCACGACCCCGCCATCATCGGGCCGGCATCGACATTCAGCCCGACGCCACGCGTCTGACTGGTGGCCCGCACCGACGTTACCGCGCCATCCTGGCTGACCTTGATGGCGATCTCACCCTTCACCTCGGCGGATGTATCCAGGCCCTCGCGATTCTTTTTCAGCTGCGCATCGAACCGATCCTGAAAATTCAAGCCAAGGAACGAAAGCAGCTTCTCCAGCGGGGCGCTGGCGTTTTCTTTGATGCCGGTAACGCGCTCCTTGTCGCGGGACGTATCGCCCGCCCATTCGCTGACACCCCACATCGCCAACAGTGGTGCAGCAGCCAGGCCTCCGGTTCGCAGCAAGCCGCCCAGACCGAGGGACTTGGCCGCCGTAGTTCCCGCCCCCGCCTCCAGGGCGGCGCCTGCGCCGCCGAGAATTCCACCGCCCGGCATGTTAACGACAAACACCGGCGTGACACCCGCCGCTGCTTCCAGGGCCTTGCCCTCAGCCAGGCCAGCAGCTGTGCCGCCAAAGCGGCTCATCAGGGCACTGACACCCTTACCGCCGTAGCGGGCCAGGGCCAAGGTGCCCGCCGTCATTGCGGCGCCACCGAGGGCAACATCCTTGCCATCGAGACCGAGGCCGCCGTTCTCTTTCTTATCCAGCCCCCACTTGATGAGCTGGGAAAGAGTGCTGTTGATCGGGCGCGCAAAGTCGTCGGCCGCCTTGCGCAACTCGGCCTTCAGACGCCCGGTCTGATCCACCGCGTTACTGATTGCATCCGGCAGATCGCGCTGCAAGGTGCCGCCGGCCTTGGCGATATCCGCGCCGAAGCCGTTGATCTTGTCCAGCATGTCGCCATTGAAGAGAGTGCGCAGGCCTTTGATCGTATCGAGGTCAGCCTTGCCGAACGCCTTCTGCATGAAGATGGCGCGACCCTTCTCGGTGTCGATCTTGTCGTATTCCTTCTTGATGTCGCGTAGCACGGCAAGCGGATCGCGACGGGAGCCGTTCTTCTCGAAGAACCTGACATTGGTCGCCGTGGCGGCAGCCTTCATGTAGTTGAGGTTGGTGAACAGGCGCAGGGTTGAGTCGGCCAGGGTCGCCAGTCGCTCAGGCTGCCGCTCCACCATCGACAACCCTTCAATGAAGGCCAGCGTCTGGTCAAAGCCGAGGCCACCGGCGGCGGCATTGACGCCGACGCGGGCAAAAATATCGGAAAGGTTTTCCAGTTCCGCGTTACCGAGGCGACCGGCCACCGTCATCTTGTCCAGCAACAGCAGCGCCTGCCCAGGCTTCGCCAGGTTGAAATTGAATGCGGTGCCGGCCACGGTCAGGCTCGATGTCAGACGATCCGCCGCCGCGCCGGTAACGGCCATTGCCACATTGGTGGATTCCACCACCGGCAGCGCCTCACGGAACGCCAGACCCGACTGCACGGCACTATTGAAGCTGGCCTGAAGCGCATCGACCTGCTGGCCCGTTTCCGATGCCATGCGGAACAGGTCGGCGCGCAAGCCATCCACCTTCCCCTTGGAGACGTCGGCGGTCTGACCGATCTGCCCCAGGCTCTTATCCATCCGCGCCGACTGGGCCATCAGCGCAACGCCGCCAAAGGCGACGCCGAAGCGGGCCATTTGGCCCTGGACGGAATTCATCGCGCCGCGCAGGGCGTCGAATTCCCGCTTCGCCACCGAGCCGAAATGCTTGACGCCGCGCTCTCCGCTCACCAGCCCCTGGACGAAGCGCGACGAGTCGGCGATCAGCTTCAGGGCGAGGGACATGTCGCGGCTGGCCATCTCAGTCTTTCTTCTCGGCGGTGAGGATTTTCAGATAGTGCTGAAACTCGGCGGGCCGGAGCGCCAGTATTTCGGAGCGACCCCAGCCCATGCGCAAGGCGATCAGTGCAACCCCGTTCAGGAGGCTTCGCTGCTCGCCGGTTCGTCTTCCCCCAGCTTTTCAAGCTCCGTCTGGGCGGCGCGCAAAATGCGCCAATCGACCGGCGCCAGCTTGCGCAACTGACCCGAGGTGAACGGCCCCTTGAAGTCGCCGATGCGGATTAGCTGGCGCACCATGAGCTGGGCGTTGAACGCGATCACCGCACTGATGTGAGTCTCTCCCTCGGCGTCCATCAGGTCGCCGACATCGTACTCACGCATCTCGAAATCAAAATGCTCCGCGTTACCGATCTTGAAGCCGCGCTTCAGCCGGCCCTTGGCAATGCCGTTCTCGATGGTGAAATTCTGATTGCTCACGATCAGGCCTCCTGACAATCCATGCCCTGGAACTTCAGCTTCACCTCGCCCTTGGACAGCTCAAGGGCGCCGGTGCACCAGGCGCCGGTCAGGATGTAGCTGCTGCCGGTGTCGGTGTCGAAGCTGATGGTCTCATCGGTGATGGAAAGAAAATCCGAGAGCTTGGTGTCGGCACCGTGGGCGATGGTGCATTCGATCTCGGGAATCTCGGTCTTCTCGGTGTAGCCGGCGACCCCGGTGTCGGCGGTAACGCCCTCGCGGGAAAGACCGCCGAAGTTCTTCAGCGTGGCGCCGTCCTTGCTACGCAGGCGCTGGCCCTTGACGGTGACAAATGTGCGGCCGGTAAGTTGCATGATGGCTCCTAGAGGATGTATTGAACGGCGGCCGCGAAGACGTCGAACTGATTGACGACATTCGGCGGGATGATGGCGTTGACGCGGTTGGGATCGGTCTCGGAGCGCACCACCTTGAGGTCGGCCTTGAATTGCTCCAGGTCTTCGAGCAGACCGACCTTGACCAGCTTCTGCGCCGCGCCGATCAGGGTGTTGCGGATCAGCTTGGGCGTGGCGATCTTCTGGCCGGGCTGGATCAGCGGCAGCACGTCGTCGCCGGCCAGCTTGTGGGCCGGGTAGTCACGGGCGACGGCGACGCGGAAGGCGTAGCGCATGTAATCCACCGTCCACTTGGTGTTGAGCTTCAGCAGACTGATGTCGTCGAGGCCGAAGCTGTCGGTCTGGTAGGTGGTCACCACCTGCTCGACGAAGACGCTGCCGGCCTGGTCGAAATAGAAGGTGCTGACGCCATCATGCAGCAGCAGGTTGCGCTCGGTGTCGGTGAAGCGGTCGGCCTCGTCCGGCGCCAGCACGTCGGGCAGGAAGATGCCCCGGAAGGGAATCGCCGGGTCGTTGCCGCCGGAGAACTCGACGCCGGCGGCGTACTGGGCCGCCACCACCCAAGGCAGGGTCGGGCAGCCCTTGAGTCCGGGCAGGCTGCTATGGGGGCTGTTGCGCGCCGCGCCGATGGCGGCCAGGGCGCTGTAGCTGCCGGACAACTGAGAGAAGACATGGCCGGTGCGCATGTCCATGCCGCCGAAGCGGGAGGCCAGCTCGTTCTCCATCGCCGTCAGGTTGGCGCTGTCGGTCCAGGGCATGATGATGGTGTAGAAGGCACCGGATGACATGGCAGCGATAGCGTCCGTCACATCCGGGTTGCCGGAGCCGCCGCTCATGGCGGCGATGGCAAGGGTCATACCGGCCACGGCGCGGGGTTCGCCCTGGTAGTAGCCGACGCGCACGTCGATGTTGTTGCCTTCGGCCCCCTTGTGCTTGGCGGTGAGCGTTACCACACCCAGGGCGGCGGCGGCGGTCACCGCCAGATCGGGCCGGGCAGTGATCGCGGCGGCAATGCTGGCGGCCACCGTGGCGGCGGCATCGCTGGCGTCGATGGCGACGGGCACCCGCACCCCGCCGATGTAGAGATACAGCGTGGTGGCGCTGGTGGCGGAGCCGGTGAGAGTGATGGTGCCGGCGGCCTTGACGCCGGCCACCAGATCATCGAGGGCCAGGGCGTAGGTTTCGGTGTAGGGATTGACCTTGAGGCTGGCGGCGATCATCTGCGCCAGCTGGGAACCGCGACCGAAGTAGTTAACGCCATCGGCCGGGCGGGTAACGCGGGTCAGCACACCCTCGGCGACGCTGCCGGCGGCCAGGCGCTGGCCGAGGATCAGAATCTTGTGGGCCATTGTCGGCAGGCCGCGCACGGCGCGGGAGGGGTCGATCTCAAGAAACTGGCCGGGAACGCGCCAATCGGTCGGGATCGTCAGAAAGGTAACGTTGTCACCGGGCATCTTCTATCTCCTGGGTGGTGGGTCTTACTTCTTGGTCTTGGCGGCAGCGGCGGGAGCAGCGGGAGTGGCGGCATCCGCATCCACCAGCGCTACGGGGGCGGGGGTCAGCGTCACATCGCCGTCGTTTCGGCGGCGGCGCCAGAACGAATCGTCCTCAACCCGCTCGCCTTCAGCCTTGAGCAGGGCGCCATTGGGCTTGCGCACACGGGCGCCGTTGATGGGGGTGGCAATGATCTGGGGCATGGAGTCTCTCCCTTAGGGTTGGAGGGTCTGAGTAGCGGTAAGCTCGGGCGCCGAGGCGGAGTGATCCGCCGGCTCATCAAGCCACTTGTTGTGTTCGCCCGCCGAGACGAAAGGCGGCAGGTCGTAATCAGCATGGAAGGTCACAAACTCGCCCAGGGCGGCCGCATCGAGGGCGGGGGGTAGCTGAACACCGGCGCGCATCTCGATGGTCACCACAGCCACATACAGGCCGGCGGCGTAGAGCGCCGCATCGGACATGAAATCGACGCCGGTCACCGCGTAGTGGGCATCGAGCAGGGGCATCACGCCATCGAGCATTTGGGAGAGGCCGATGGTGATGCCGTCACCCTTGCGCGCCGCCTCCTGACCCCGACTGTTGCGGGCCACACAGGCGACACCAAAGCGCAGCAGAGCGTTACCGGACTTGACGGCGAACGGCTGGGGCGCCACATACACGGCCGGCGCCTCGGCAGCCAGGCGCTTGACCAGGTTGTCGCCATCCAGATCGGGAAGGCCGGCCACGGTGCGCAGCTTGGTGCCGAGGGTGGCGTTTTTGACCAGGGCGATGATGGCGTCCTCGAACTCAGCCAGCATGGGCACCCCCGAAACGGGCCGAGAGCTGGCCGGTGAGGTTGTTGATGTGACGGCCGAGGACATCCAGGATGTCTTCGGCGTCGTCGTCGGAGACGCCGAGGAAGGGGCGGTCCGGGATGACTACCGACTTGACCGACGCCCAGGCGCCATTGGCAAGACGGAAGCGCAGGAAGCCGCCGCTGCGGGCCTTGATCTCGCCGCCGAACTGGTGGATGGCGGCATAGGGGCGATTGACGCCCCACTCGGCGAAGTCTTTTCCCGCGTTACCTGATACCGAGTCAGCCAGGTGGCCGTCTTTGGTCAGGGTGCGGCCACCGGCCATGCGAACGCGGAGGCTGGGCTTCCAGCGGCTGCCGTCGGGCGCCGTCTCGGTGCGAAAGCGCAGCCGGGTGCTGTTCTCGCCGATAGCGGCGATCTCGCGCATTATCGGCGTGGCGTTACGCGCCATCGCCAGCAGCGACTGGATTGCGGAGAGAATGCGGGCGTCTTCGACGCGGATGGAGAAGTCCATCAGATGAACCCGTCGCTGTTCTCACGCCGCCACACCGGGGTGGCGGAAGTCATTTCGGCCACGCCACCGGTGGGCAGTGACTGGCCGGCCGGATCGCCGATGGCGACGCGGCCAGCGGCGATGTCGCGCAACAGGGCAACGCAGCCGTCGTAACGCTTCTGGATGGTTTCGGTAACGCCGTCGTCGTAGAGGGTGTAGCGCGCAATGTCGCAGGCCAGGCGCACGATGACGGCCGGCGCGGGCGACACCGGGACCGAAAAGCGGGAGGCCACATAGCCGTCGATGGTCGAGTCGGCCTCGGCCAGGGCGTCGGCGATCCGCGTCATCACGGCCGCCACGGCCGCCTGCTCTTCGGCGGTGTAGGCCGCCAGCGACGATCCGGCAGCGGCGGCCGACAGCAACTCGGCCGACACCAGGCGCGGAACGCTTCGATCAACCCGCGCCGCGATCTCGTCGGCGGAGAAGCGGGTGAGGAGCTGGGCGACGGTGGCGTAGCTCATCGAGCGTTACTCGGCAGGAACTTCGATATCGACATCAACAACAGACAGCATCGGCTCGGCCTTAAGGGCGGCGATCTGCTGCTTGTCGAAGTCGGAGGCCGGCACATCGACAGCCGTAGCTCCCCAGGCGCGGCCAGCGCGACGAAAGCTTGCAACCCTGGCGATGATGCGCATGCCAGGGACTTTCTTGGTTTTGGATTTCTGTTCTGCCATGACACTCTCCTTGGTTGAACCCCGCCCGGCGATGCGGGCGGGGCCATTGACATGGGCCATTCAAGGCCCGACTTGCTTACCCGGTTAGCCCAGGCTCGGATCGACGACGAGTTCAACCGCCTTGTAGAGGGGGTTGCTCGCGCCGCTCGCCAGCTTCTCGACGAGCACCGCCTCGGCCTCGTCGCGGCGACTGGGGCCGCACACCAGGTGCGTGGCCCGGACCGGCAGGGGCGAGCCGTCGGAACGGTGCTGGGTTTCCAGCGCGGTGCGGGCCGCCTTGAACGACGTGGCGTCGAGGGTGGCCTTGGAGCCATAGGCCAGCTGATGGAAGCCGAAGCCAGCGACGTAACGCGCCTTGGCGCCGTAGAGGGCCTTGTTATCCATGAACATGCCTTGGTCGTTTGGGCGGTTCAGGGCGACGAACTCAGCCTTCTGGCGCTCCTGGAAGATCAAGGGCTTCATGAAGTTGCGGGACAAGTCCATCAGGAACCAGGGCGCACCGGAACCGCCGCCGGTGTTGCTCCAGGACGTCTCGGCGCCGGCAGCGGTGTAGCCGAGGTGGTCGGTGTCGAAGAAATACTGGCCATCAAAGCCCTTGACAGCAAAGCCGGTGGGCAACAGGCCCCAGACCAGTTCGTCCGGGTGGCGGGCCACCGTCTCGCCCTGCATTTGGAACATCGGCGCGTAGATGCCGAGCTGATCGTCGGCGATGTCATCCGCATCGACGCCGAGGGTATGCTCCCAAGGCTTGTTGGTGAGCGACGCGGCGGCGGCTTCCAGGTTGTTGATCTGGCGCTGGCCGATCCACTCCCGCATGCCGGGGAAGTCCTTGAGCCAGCCGTAGTTCTCGGTCTTGGTGGTCGAAGGAACGCGCATGGCGATGAGGTTCCACGTCGACTTGACGCCGGAGAAGCCCATATTGAAGGCCGCGTTGAAACCCTGGCCGAGAGACCGCAGGGACTCCGGCGTGATGACGATGCCGGCAAACCCGAGCAGCGCCATATCGCCGCCCGGCATCAACATCGACACATCGGCGCCGGCCTGGACCGGAACCGCAAATACGACTGCCAGGACCGCCAGGGCGACAGCCACTACAGAGAAAAGACGTTTCATGTTGCTCTCCTGAAGAATAGAGGGATTGCGCTGCGGATCACCGCGTTACTGACCGATCTGAACCCACACGCCATCGGCGTCGACGGCGATGATCTTGCCGGCGACGGAGCGGGTGTTGGTGCCGTTGGTTTTGGCGACCGTCTGGTCGTCGACGATGTAGCAGTCGGCGCCCACATCCGCCTGGGCGATCAGGTCGCCGGCAGACGAGTTGCCAAACTTGAAGGTGCCGCGCTTGACGCGCACGGACACATCACCGTTGGAGCCAGCGGAGTTGTCGACCGTCTCCTCGAAGCGACCGACAGCGATCAGGCCGGTGGCAGCGGTTCCTGGCGCGGCGTACCCAGCATTGAGAACGGCGATGCCGCCCTGGATCGGCTTGACCGATGCCTTGACGGGATAGCCAACGACGTCGCCGGCGCGTTCCGGCGTGTTGCGAGCAGTAGAGAGAGCAGCCATTTCTTAAGCCTCCTGTTTGCCGGCAGCGAATTGTTCAGCGGTGAGGCCCAAGGACTTCATCACTGCCAGGTCGGTGTCGGTTTGTTGAGCGGTGCCTGCGCCCGCCGGGGTCTTGCCCTGGGTCTGGGTGCCGGCCGGAGCGACCACGGGCGCGGTCTCGATGAAGCCCTTGAGGGCAGCCATGTCCTTGGTGCCCAGCTCCCGCGCCCAGGACTCCTGGGCCGGCAGCAGCTTGCCTTCCTTGAGAGCGGCGCTCACCACGCCATCCAGCTCGGCGCCGACGATCTTGGCGCCCAGGGCAGCCAGCTCGGTGCGGGCAGTAGCCAGATCAGCCTGAGTGGCCGTCAGCACCGCCAGGGATACATACTTGGCCGGGTCCGGCGCGGCGCCGCGCAGGGCGGCCAGCTCGCTGACCTGGGTTGATTTCATTGCCGCCAGGGCGGCGAGCGCCTCGGCTTCGGTGGCGGTCTCGGTGAGGCCGAGCGCCAGCAGCAGTTCCTTCATGGGAGGTTCCTCCTGGGAGAAAAGAAGAGCGGAAAGGGCCGCCGCACCGGCTAAATCGGTCAGGCCGTCAAGGCCAGGGGTATTGGTGAGCGCCACCGAATGGACGCCGATCACTTCGCCAGTGCGCTTGTCGTAGGCGAACACGGGGCTGATGTAGCGGTATTTGCGCGCGGCGATCAGGGCGGCCGCTTCGCCGACCCAGTCGATGCCGGTGATGTAGAGACCATCCTCGCGCGCTTCCAGCCCGCCTTCAGCCCAGCCGGAGGCGGGAGCGGGCTTGCCGTTGTCTTCGGTCTTGAGGGTCTGATGCTCGTAGTCGATCACCAGCCGGGTTTCCCGCTGGCCTCGAGCGGCGGCAATGGCAGCGGCGCGCGGCCGGTCGAGACTCCAGCCGGCAGACACTTCCACGGGACGGCCACTACCATCGGCGGAACGGAACCGACCGTAAGGAAGAATGCGAAACTCGGTGGGCACGACGCCATCGACGACTACAATGTTGGCGACGAGGGCAGCGATGGAGAGGTGGCGTTTGCTCATGCCGCCACCTTAAGAATGACACCCCTGCCGATCCACTAACCGGGGTTAGAAACATCCAAGCGGATCACGCGAGGAAAGTGAAACCGCAAAACCTTCGTCAACCACCCCATCAAAACCCGCCCGAAACCCGCGTTACCGCCGCGTTACTTTCGATTATTTCGTCCTTGCCGCTGTAACGACGGCCGCAGCACACGGAAAACGCGCTACAGGGCCTAAAAACCGCCACCAAATCGAATGCCCGACAACCACGCGGGTTGGCGGGCTTTATATGGCGAATGCGGGCAGGGCGATATATACTTGTTTCACGGGCGCGACACGGTGACATTCTCCCGGCCGTAGCCTGGCAGCGATGCCAGTGCGCCATGTGGGGTTTCCGCCAACGGCGGATGGGAGGCCCCACCGCCCGCCCCTTCTATAGCTCTTCCCCCTTCTTCATCAGGCGCTGGATTTCGCGCTGGCGGCGCGCCTGGTCGCTGGAGAGGCGGCGGAAGCTGGTCAGGAACGCCGCTTTCCCCGTGCCGGTAGCCTTGACGACGGTAACGTAGCCTTCCTCCTCAACCCAGAAGATCATGGTCTTGTCGCCTTCTTGCACGGCGCGGCCGCGTTCCAGGGCATCCTGGACGTGACGATATTCGGTGTCGGCCAGCTCCGGGTGTTCCTTGAGCTGCTTTGCCATCGTTGCCGGCGACAGCCGGACTACCGTCGACGTCAGCCCCATCGCCTGGGACATGGCCGGCCGCATGACGCCTATCGGCCAGTCGCCGACCGGAGATTGTTTCCAGGTCGTGAATGCGCCGCCGGCCAGATCGCGGGCGGCGGCGGAGCGAACATCGGGCGGGACGCTTTCGAGCTTGCCCACCAGGTGGCCGACCAGGTTGGCGCGGCGCCCGCCCGGCGGGTAGTTGAACTCCGGCGAGACGCCGGCGGGCACCTGCATGATCTCGCCGGTGCGCTTGTTGGTGTAGGCGGTAGTGGTCTCGGGCGGCGCGGTGCCGACTTTGAGGCCCTGGCGCTCGATCTGCCGCGCGCCCATCTGGATCACGCGGCACTTGCAGCCCCAGGCCCGAATGGGCATGTGGCTCTGCCACCAGGGATCATCCACCGGCAGCACCAGGCCATCCCAGGCGGCGTGTTCCTTGCGCTCATGGGCGCTGGGGGTGTGGTCATACATCAGGTAGGGCATGGACGCCTTGGCGCCCTGGATGCGCTGCCACTGCCCCTCGGCGTGAGCGGTGCGCAGGTTGGTGTCGTAGATGGTCTTGAGCCGGCGCGGGCTGCCCAGCTGCACGTCCTTGACCTCGCCGGTAACGGGATCGGTCATGGACTGGCGGCCCCACCAGCCGCGCTTGACCAGGAGCGGTTGCAGCCCGGCACGAAAATCCGCCAGGGTGGTGCCGTTGGCGATGGCGTCATCGACAGCGGCGCGGATGTCGGCCAGCAGGTCCATCTGCATGGCCTTGGCGACGGTGAAGGCGGCCTGGTGTTCCTGGCGCCAGACGTCGCGGTGGTCGAAGCCGATGCGGTAGCCCTTCTGCCGGAAGAAGTCGATGGCTTCTTCCGGGATCAGGGGCTTAAGAGTGATTGCCGCCATCGAGGCGCCCCCACAGGCCGGCGGCGAAACTGCCCTGGGCGAGTGCCTCGGTCAGGGCGGCGGAATCCATCTTGTCGATGACTTCGGGCAGGCGGGCGCGGAACTCTTCGAGGGTATTGCATTCGGCCGCCAGGCGTTCGATGGGAGAAACCAGGGGGCCGGTAACGCGCTCCCAGTCGCCGCCCATCTCGTCGGCCAGGGTGTCGAGGGAATCGTCATCCGGCAACGGCAGCGCATCCTTCATGGCGGCGGATTGAGTGGCGCCGGGCTTGGCTGGCCTGGTAGATGAAGTGGGCGGCGCATCTGGCGTCGCGTTACCGGCCACCAGCACGGCATCTTTCTCGCCAGCCTCGGGGATGCGTAGCTTTTGGTGTGCCCAGGACACGGGGATGCGCATGCCCATCGGCACCAGTTTGGGCAGGGACTCGGCGTAGAGCTTCAGGTCTTCGGCTTCGCCGGTGTCGATGGTGAAGCGGGGGATGCGGCGCGGATCGCGGACGCCGCGATTGACGGCGAGGAGCGGGTAGCAGAGGTCACGGGTGAAGCTGCCGCCGAGCTGGCGGGCGTCGGACACCTTCAAATCCTGCCGCACCTCGCCGTGGAGGTTGGCAATGCCGGAGCCGAGGCCGGTGGCCTTGGCCTCGCTGGAGCTGGTCTGACCGAGGATGGCCTTGCTGATGGAGCGCTCGGCCCAGTCCATCATCGCCATGTAGGGGTCGGAAGCGCCCTTGGCGGCCTCCTTGAATTCGATGGCCATGCCCTCGGGGATGATGCCGGCGGCGGCGTGGCCGATGCCAATGACGGCGCGCAGCAGGGTGGCCTTTTCCTTATCGGTAGCGCCGGGCGGGTATTTGCCCAGGCGCAGGGGCAGGCCGTAGATTTCGAGAAACTCGGCCAGGTCGCGGACGGCGTAGTTCTTGAACAGGAACGGCCAGGAAAGAATGCGGTGCAGGCCGGAGCGGGCGAGATAGCCGCTCTTGGCGGCGTGGCGATGGATGAGCCAGCCGAAGGATTTCAGCGGCAGTCCGTCGAGGGTGTTGTCGCGCAGGCGCAGGGTGTTGCGGTCCTGGCGGTCGAGCTGGAGCCAGGTTTGTGGCCGGTGATGCGCGGCGACGATCAGGCGCTCGCGGCCGATCATGTCCCACTCCAGCTCGATAGCGGAAAATCCGTGGCCGATGGCGTCGAGGGCGTCGAGCATCAGGTCTTCGAGGTTGGCGAAGTCGAGCAGCACTTCCTTCAGCCAGGCGGCGTCATCCTGTTCTTGCTTGCTCGGGTTGCGCGGCGGCACGATGTCCCAATCCACCGTGAGGAGGGCGCGCTTGCGCTTGCTCATCTCGGCATAGAGGTGGGCGTCTTTCTCCTCCATGTCCATGTACAGCTCGTGCTGGGCGGTGATGTCGCCCTGTTCGGCCGCTTCCAGGATGCGGGCCAGGCGGGCCGGTGTGAGGCCGCGCGAAGGGTGGCCGGCGAATTCCTGATGCAGGGCGCCGAGGCGGGAGGTTTGCGGTTCGGCGAACACATCGCTCTCGATGGGCTTGCCGTGTTGGTCGAGGATCGTTGCCATTACCAGGCTCCCGCACCGGCCACCAGGGCGTCGGTGTCTTCATCGTGGTTGGGATCGCCCCCATCCCAGCGGCTGGCGCGGGAGGGGGCGGGGGTGAATTCGGCGGCCCCAAACCCTGAGGTGGCTGCCATCCAAAGCATCTGGAGGGCATCAGGGCCGTCATCGTGATCGGCCTTCGGGAAGTGCCGAAGCTGGTCTATGAGCGTTGATTGGCTCGGGTGCAGGCGGATCAGGCCATTGACCATATGCGGCTGCAAGGTCTCGATGCGCAGCAACTTGTCGGTAATCGGCGTTACTGCACGAGCCGGGATTGGGATGCCTCGGGCGGCAGAGCGCTTCACCAGCTCCGAATACAGAAAGGCCTGGAACTGAACCGTCTCGATCACCCACAGCAGGCAACGGTACTGCGCCTGTAGCGTGATGACGTCTTCAATGATGCGGTCTGGCAGCCGCTTTTTGATAAGAGCCTCCACCACGTCGAGGATACCGGTGGCGCGGTTGTATCCACCCACCAGTAACGCGGAGGGATCGCGGCTGGCTCCGGCTTTCCCCAGGGAGGGATCGCAGGCGCCAACGAAGATCCACTCGGCGAGACGATTTACCCAGAACTGTATAGCCTTGGCGAAGGGGGCATCGTCGTCGGAGAGCGGATCGTTCTGCAACTCCGAGTCAAACGAGGCATGGCCGTCGCGGGCGCGTATCTTCATCAGATCGACCAGAGGGCGGCCGGCAGGCCAGCTTACTTCGGCGCCGGCATCCATCTCCAGCTTGCGCGCCTGGTAGAAGGCATCGGCCATGCCTTCACCTTGGGACAGCAGCAGATTCTCCCACTCATCCCAAAGCACCATGTTGTCGGGCCAGCGCATGACGGCCTTGAACTTGGCGGAGTGCCAAAGGGGGTTCTTCTGCAAACGCGCCAGCACCGAGTCATAGTGTAGGACGGTGCCGATGATGATGACGTCGAATTTCTCCCCGGCGCCGCCGAGTTTCAGCACGGCCTTGGTAATCCAGGATTGCAGCTTGTCGCGTTGCTCCGGGGTCTTGACGTTCTCGTCATTCTCCAGATCGTCACCAATGAACAGATCGGGGCGGTGCGGGCCGTGGCGACGGCCCCGGATGCGCTTGCCGCTGCCGACGGCCTCGATCTTGCGGTCGTTGCGCGTGACAATGACGCCGGCCTGCCAGACACGCCCGGCGCCGGCCGCCTCGGGGAAGTCCATCGCCAGGCGCGGATTGCTCTCCAGCTCGGCCTTGATGGCTTCGAGCATGATGGCCGCCTGGTCGAAGGCATCCATGCCGATCATGGCGTACCACTTGCGCTCGGTGATGATGCACCAGAGGACGAAGAGCTGGGAGGTGATGGTCGACTTGGCCTCGCCACGCGGTGCGGCGATATCGTCGGTCTCGGCCTTGAGGCTGTCAGCGATCTCGGGAAGGCGCTGGTAGAGATAGTCGTGGAGCCTGCTGTTGGGCTTTTTGACGTAGTGAGGGAAGTAGGTACGCGCGAAGTACTCGAAGTCTTTCCAGGCACGGTCGTGGCGCTGGCTCGACGCCTCCGGGTCCGGGTCGAAGCCATCCACCTCCGCCTCAATGATCTGACGGAACTGGCCGGCGAATTCCCCGATCTGGTCGAGGAAGGCGCGGCGGGAGGTTTTGGCGTTACTCATATACCATTACCATCCCATGATTCAAGGAGGAACCATGAGCATCTTCCATAAAGCAACCGTGAGCAATTACCTTCAGGAACTTGACAGTCACTATGCAGTGCTGAAAAAAGCCCTTGAGGGGAAACCCCTCGATAGACACGAGATGCAAATACTGAATTACGACCCCGACAGCGCCAATCCGCCAAGCCTTGTGCGCATCAATGTCGATGACGTTCTGGATGCCGTTGGATTCTTCAAGGTTGCAGTCGACAACATCCGCCGCATAAATTCGCGCGCCGTCAAAAAGACGTGAGCTAGCCATATACCTTCGCCAGTTCCGCCGCGAACGGCTCCAGCACCTCGGCGAAGGCATTGGCGTGGCGCGGATGCTTTGAGCGAATGAATTCCGCTAGACGCTTGACCACGTCGGTGGCGACGCCGAGGCGGTCGGTTTCCGTCATCAGGCGCCGACCGGCAGCCTGGGCCTTGGTGAGGCTGTCGGTGAGGCTGGCGATGGCCTGAGTACGCGCCAGAGGTTCCATGTCGGCGGTGGCGATCAGCTCGATGGTGGATTCAGCTTGCAGCACCAGAGAGGCGATCACGCGGGAGAGGGCCTGCTCCATGCCGCCACCAGCGGAGAGCAGCGCCGCGCCGCGCAGCTTGTCCCAGTCGTCGCCGGCTTTGGCGGCTTCGGCCTTCCAGCGCCGGGCAGTGGGCAGCGGGACGCCGGCCTTCTCTGCGGCCTGGGGAAGATCGAGATTGCCAGAAAGATAAGCGCCCCGCAGGGCGACCTTGACCGAGTCGTCGTGGGCCATGTCAATCGGCCGGAAGTATGGTGCGCCCCAGGACCACGTCCTGTCCGCGCTCAGTGAGCATGGCGGAATCCTGGGGGGCCGTTACTACCATGCCCGCCTCTTCGAGCCAGATCAGGTCGGCGCGGATCGCGCTGCTGGTGGCGACCACATTGTGGACTTTCTCCAGCGCGCCCTGGATGGCCTTGCTTGACAGGACGAAGCCCGGCGCAACGAACAGGCTGGCCAGGATGGCACGGCGGCGGTCGAGGGTGTTCATGGCATGCCCTTCTCGATGATGCGATTGAGGATGGTGCGCAGGTTGGTTTCGATGCCGCCGAGTTGGCCGGTGAGGGTTGATACCTCTTCCGCTACATCGTTGATGCGGTCGTAAATCTTCGCCAGGTCTTCGTGGCTTGGCGCTGCCTTGGTAACCTCCTCGACGCGGGTGATGCGCTCGCTGTGAGCCTCGATGTCGTCATCGCACTGGCGGCGACATTCAACCCTGGCGGCGGATTCAGATTCCTTGATGATGGCGATTGCATTTGTCGCCTCCGCAGTTTGCTTCTTAAGGGCCTTCTCGACTTCCGCGACGCGCTCATTTGTTTTGTCGTTACGCTTCTCAAGGTAGAGCCAGACACCGACAGCAAAGGTGCCTACCATGTTGATGATTTGCAGGGCGGTGGAAAGATTGAAGTCCATTAGCGCAGGGCTTTCTCAAGGTCGGTCTGGCAATCAATGTAGGTCTCCACGCCGGGTACCGCCCGGCGCCGACCCTCGGGGATGGGGTTTTCACAAACTCGGCAATGGGTTGCGCTGTCCGCGATGGTCTTTCCCTCCAAGCCGGCACGGCGAGCCTGGGCGGCCAGCGCGTCTTCTCGCGCGGCCTCCTCGTTCTCGGTGGCGCGGTCGAAGATGTCAGTCACCACGAACCTCCAGGACGGAGCCGGCGCCGATGGCGCGCACCACGTCGTCGGGCGCCGGGATTGACGGCAGCCCGGCCGGGCGCCAGCCGGCATGCTTGTAGATCGTCGCCGAGAGGGCCGAGCAGAACAGTTTGTCGTCGTCGGCCGGCGGCAGGGGAACGCCCAGGAGGCGGTTGGCGGCGACGCGGAACAGGTCGCCGAAGTCGTAACCGATGGAGACGCCGAGGACGTTCCACACGGCATCGACGGCATCGGCGCGCGTTACCGGGCAACTGAACACATCGAAGTCCTGCCCCTGGCGCTGGGAGAGCGGGGAGATGGCGGCGTTGGCGCCGTTGGTCTCGGCAATCAGCAGACGGCCTTCACACCACAGGGCGACGGCGGTGTGGGTGTAGGGACTCTTGGTAACCCAGCGCACGGCGGCGGGCAGGCCGCCATGCTTGGAGCGGATGGCGACCAGGTCGCCGTTCTTGATGAGCTGGCGCGCGTTAGCGTAATTCATTCGCCTTCGCCTCCAGCCAGTCGATCAGTTCCTGGTAGCGGTCGCGCAGAGTCCAGTAGGCGCGCATCGACTCCCGGTGATTTTCCTTCAGCGTCTCCAGCTCGCCATTCGGCGCCGGCGGAGGCGGGTCGGGCAGCACCATCAGCCGGCCCGGCGGAATCAACATCGGCCCCGGCGTTGGCTGCGTTCCACTGACGCAAGCGCTCAGCATCAAGGCCGCAGCCACCAGGCAGAGGGTTCGTTTTGTCATGGGTTTTTGCCTCCAGTTGCAGTCCGCTGAAAAATGCGTCGCGCCGATCCGCACGGACGGCGGCTTTCTTTTCCACCGCGTTGACGGCGACGGCAGCTTTGTCGTGTTTCTCAATCGCTACGGTCTTGGCCTTGCTCTTGCCGGCCTCGCACTCGGTGGCGGCGACGCTGTGGCCGAAGCGGTAGGCGCCGTAGAGAGCCGCGATGAGCACCAGCAGTACGCCGAATGCGATCCAGCCACGGGAAGCGGCAGGAAGCCTCATTTGATGGTCACCGCCTGGCTCGTGATAACGCGCAGGATGGCGTTACCGACGGTGAGGACCATCAACCCCCAGCCATAGACGTTGCCTGGCACCAGGGGCTGAATTACTCCCGCTGCCGCCTCGGCGGCTGCCAGGGCGGCGACGATGGCGTTAAACCAGAGGGTCTTGGATTTCCAGAAGGGTTTCATTCGTGCCTCCAAATACCGGACACAGGGGGAACCATGCCGCCGGCCATCCAGGCGGCCACATCGAATCCGGGGCAGCGCTTTGTCCATTCACTGGACGAGATCACGCCGTCGCCATTCAGGTCGGGCGACAGATCGCGGTGACCGACAATGCGGGCACCGGGGTAAGCCTTCTGCATGATGCGTACCCAGCCCGCCAACGCCTCCCATTGCTCCGGGAGGAACTTGTCGGTGCCGATCATGCAAAGCCCGATTGAGTTTGCGTTATGCCCCTGCGCATGGGCGCCGACCTCCTCGGGGGCGCGGCCGGTCACAACGACGCCACTCGTATAGATCAAGAAGTGGTAACCGATGCTGGTGAGCTGGGGATTGAATCGACCCTTGGCGCCGAAGTCGCGCCGGAAGCCACGCTGCCGATGCCACTGATCGATGGTTTCGACGGGGGTGCGGAAACCCGGCATGCCCAGGCTGCCATCGAAGAGCGAAACTCCGTTGGGCGAGGCCGAGCAGTGGATGACGATGAGGTTGATGGAGCGCATGGGAGTGAGGCTACCCACGCGCGCGAACCCACTCCATTAACCTCGGTTAAAACAAAAGCCCCGCAAGGGCGGGGCTTCACGTTGAGATACTTCCAGGGGCGGGTTAATTAGGGGTCATTCGGCTTATTCGTCGAATGAAAAAATACTTGCCATCCGTCTCGATAGAGAAGTCATCCAGGGTGCGTATCGCGGTCGCCTTCGATGCGGCAGCCTCTGAAATCAAGGCTTTTGAGAAGAACTCCGGCGTCGAGGTGATCTTTGAAAGCACCTTGACGAACAGCTTATGGCAGTAGCTATCCGCCTTGACGGGAGGGACGGAGTTTCCACTTTTATCGTAGGACGAGCATTGCCACGCGACAGTATCAGCATCTTTCTGGCTGTTTCCGATCACTTCAAACCTACCAAGCTCCGCGCCCTTGATATCCCAAACAACCTTCTTCTTCCCGCCATCACTTTTTGTAGCTTCGCGATTCATCAACGGAAGGCCTTCGGTGATGGCGGCCGTATCAATGCGATCCACAATTAATGTCGGGGCCTTGGCAAACGCTGAACCAGCCAGCAAGGCATAAACGATAAACAACACGCAACGACCTATCATTCTATTTCTCCCTAAAAAAGCTGCCCCTGCCGCTTCGCCCGCATGGCGATGCCCACGGCTTTGACGACACGATAAATATGAATTTCGGTTAAATCATACTCGCGGGCCAGGGCGAGATGGTTGAAGCCGGTGAACTTGTGCCATATCTCTATGTCGCGCTGGGCGATGTCGAGGGCTTCGCCCTTGGGGAAATAGATGGCTTGCCCGCCCCAGTCGGCGCGTATCTGGTCGGCGACCTCGACGCCGATCTCGGCGGCCTGCTCGTTGGCAACGCCGCGCTTGGCGACAGCGGCGGCGATCTTGTCGGCCATATCGCCGATGAGCTGGGGGGCGCGGCTGGCCTTGTAGTCGCGGGCGTCATCCATGAGCGGATTCCTTTCGGCGCTGCTGGTATTCGAGGGCGATGGCGATGATTTCCTGCGCGGTCTTGGGCAGCAGGCTGCCCAGGGCATCGATGTCGGCGGGGGTGAGGGGTTTCATCATGCGGAGGCCTTTCCGGCGCGGCGCACTTCGCCGACGAGCCAGTCGAGGGTTTGCAGGCATTCGCGCCAGAGCCAGGGCTTGTTTATCACGCCGGCTTCCTGACAACGCTGGCGGCACCATTCAAGGTCACGACCGTGAGCCGTCAATTCGGCATCAAGGAACGCCCATGCTTTAACCTGTTCCTTTTTGTGCTTAGCGGCGAGGGCCGACACGATGCCCTTCAGGTGATTTTTATCCTTTACCCAGCCCAGGCGAGGGATTCCGCCAGACCGCCCGCCAGTGATGTTCTCAGCAATGGTGTCGGCGTAATTCCAGGGCAGCTTCATGTCGGTGAGCAGGGCCTCAATCTTCTGGTACATGGCGTTACTGTCGAGGGTGCTGGGAGCGCCTGGGTAACGCCCGGTGGATGACGTCTTCTTCGGGTTGTCCGCGCCGAGTTTACGCAGGTGGTCGAGGACGAGGGATGCCTTGTCGAGGGTGAGATGCTTTGTCGATTCGACGCCAACGCCGGGTAGCTCCAGCATCATCTTCCGCCGGGTATCGTCGTCAATGTCCAGCTGGCTGCACGATGCGTAGATAGCCCGGCAGCGGGCGGCGAGGATGGGGCCTTGGGTTGCCATCAGGATTCGTACCCAATGCTGACCAGCTCGATATCCTTGCAGGTCTTGCGAAGGTTGCGGGTGAAGCTGGCGGGGGTGTTCCAGATCGGCGACCAGGTGGAGACATAGCTTTCGGCCGTTTTCTTGTACCAGTCTCGGAGGGAAGCATCCAGGTGGCGTGATTTCATTTTCTTTTTGGCGTCCTCACGCTGCTTTGCCGACCACAACCAACGGCGGGACTCGCGCATGAACTTGTCCGCCTCCGGGCAACCCCCTCGCATCCACTCGCCCTTCCACACCCCGTTGACGTAGATGACGATCCCTTGCTTTAAGGTTCCTACAGGCTCAACAGCCGCAGTGAGTTCGTAGCCATCGGCCTTGAAATTCACCCGCCCGTAACTGAATGAGAGGTTCGCCTCGATGCCGGCCCATTGGGCTTTGGTGATGGTCATGTCATCAATCCATCAAATAAACAACATCGCCGTCGGTGTTGCTAAAAACCGATGCCAAGTCTCGTGCCACCAGCCATTCGACTGCCTCGATGATTACTGGATCAGCATCGGCTAGAGAATGCACCTCCGAACCTTCCGTGTTGGTGGGGGAGAACAGGTGGCCGAACGAATCTTCTCTGACGCAGTGACATTCGATTAACGACCGCATTGACTGGTCCGCGATCTCGAAGGCCTTGGCGGTCATCTCAGCGGTAATGCTCATTTAACGATCTCCTCCAGGCTCTCGCCGAGCAGGTCTTCGGCTTGTTCGATGTAGGGGTCCAGGGCCTCGCGGTCGATCCGGTTGTCCATGCAGTCGGTGTGCAGGTCGATGGTGGCCACCAGGTTGCGGAGGCAGGCCTTGAGGTCGCCGATCAGCACTTCGTCGGTGGTGGGGCCGATAAAGCTCATAGGTGCCGCTCCTCTTCGCTGAGCAGGCCGGTGCAGGCGCCGGTGTCGTCGTGGCGGACGTTACTGGCGGCGGGCCGAGGAACGACCGGAACCCACTTTCCGCCCTGATACGTCTGGTGCCCTGGGTAGGTGTTGGCGCATTGGCCGGCCGCGTACCACCGGGGGTCAGAGCGCGGTATCACGATCCACTCGCCGGTCTGTCCGTGCCGGACGCGGATGGAGCCGGTCTCGATGTCGGCGGGGGCGGGATGGGCGCAGTCCGGGTTGCTGCACCGGAACCAGTAAGCTAGCTCCTGCAAGGCGGATTCAATGCTGTCGTAGCAGGTGGTGTCCCAGCACTCGGGGTAGTGGATGGCGATCGCGACAGTGTCGAGGACCGTGGCGGTGAGCGAGTTAGAGCGCATCCGAATGGCTGCTGCTGCGGCCATCCCACCCCGCCGGAAAGCTGCATCGCCGGGCTGAGGCAAGTCGCAGTCAAATTGCGCGGCGCAATCTTCAGCGGCTCGCGCACACGCTTCGCGCTCTTCGGCCAGGGCTGATTTGATGGCGTCGAGTTCTTTTCCGATTAGGGCGTTGACGCGTTTCAGTTCGTCGTTGTCGCGCTTGGCGTCGACGAGCTGGGCTCTACGGATATCGACTTCACGCTCCCATGTATCGCGCTGGGCCCTTACGACTTCGAGCATCGAGGATATTTCTGCGTTCTCGGATTTCTCGTCAGAAAGCTCGGATATGAGCGTATCCCGATCCCGCTGGATACAGGCGGGACATCCAAACACGTCGGGCTTTTCTTTTCCGGCGGGCGTTATCTCAACCTCGCCACTTCCGCCGCAGAGTTCGCATTCGTTACTCATCGCCGGCCCCCATATGGAATCCAGAAGAGAGGCCGCCCCACACCGCCCCCGTGATGAAGCCAGGAAGCATGGAAGTAAAGAACAGCACGACGCCGATGAGCACAAGGAGGTAGTAGATGAATGGGAAATGCTCTTCTAGGTAGTCCATGTTTCCCATCACGCAACCTCCCCACCCAGAGCCTCAACCAGGGCCGGTAGCAGGCGCAGCAGCTCGCCGCCCATGAGTGTGAGTTCTGCGTCGAAAATCTCGTCGGCGTTTTCGGCCTGGCGCTCGGCTTCTTCCTTGAGGATGTCGAGGAAGGCGAGGCGCTTGATTTCCAGCTTGTCGGTCAGAACGAAGGAAATCCTGTCGTCAAAGGTCAGCGCCAGGCGGGTGGGCATCTTGCCGCCGGCGATGTGAGCGCGTATTTCTTCACCGTCCAGCGGGTGGCGCAGGTAACGCACGGTGGCCTTTTCTTCGCCGCCGGCTTTGAGTTCGCAGTCGCGGTCGATGGAGAACCCTGCCGGGGCTTCGTCGGCGGCCAGCCAGTCGGCAATGGCCGAGGCCGGGGAGGTCTCGGTTTTGAGGCGCTTCAGGGGCAGATCGTCTAGCGACTTCGCCAGGACTTCCAGAACCTCGTCAGCCTTGCGGGCGTTACTGGCATCCACGCACAACCAGCCTTCCTTGGGCGCGATCCACACCCAGGTGGTGTGGTAACGGCTGAAGGCGCGAGGGAGCAGATCGGTAACGATCTGATCCTTCATTACAGCCCGTTGCATTCTTCCTGGGCGGTAGCCCAGGGTTTTCTCGAACGCGGCAGCGCGGGCCTGGACGGTTTGATTGATGACTGCGGCGGGCAGCAGCTTCTGTTCACTGCCCAGGGCCAGCAGCCAGTTACCGCCGACGCTATGCACCAGGCTGTCGCCATCACGGGGAGGAATCCAGCCACGGGACTTCATATCCTGGCTGCCACAGGGCTGGAAGGCTTGGCGGGCCAGCTTCTCGGCGACGTCGGTGGCATTGAGGTGGGTGCCTGCCTCGATGCGGAAGGGGATGAGGTTGCGGAAGAACATCACGCCACCTCCGCGATCTTGGCCTTGGCCTTGCCCTTGGCGGCCTTGGGTTTCTCGTCGTCGCCCTGGCGGCGGGCGGCGTCGGCGATGATGGTGCGGGCCAGCTTTTCGGCGTCGTTGTCGCCGACGGTGATGAAGCGGTTGTCGATGCCGGTGATGGTGCGGATTCCGAGGATGCGGCGCTGCTGATCGTCGAGGCCGGCGAGGGCGTCGATGACCAGGCTCTCTTGGCTGCGGATGAGGACGGGGGCGAGGTCGGGCGTGAGGGCCTTGATGCGGGCGATGACTTCGGCGTCGGCGGCCCAGTCGATGGTGTCTTCGGATTTCTTGTAGCCGGCGCGGACGCCGTCGACGGTGAGGGAGCGCGGCTTGACGAAGAGATTGGGCGCGGCCATGAGCAGGCCGTCGAGGTAGGCCGTGGCGGCGGCTTCGTTGGCAGCGTACTGGTCGATGGTGGCCTCGTAGCGCTCCAGGATGGGGGCGATAGCGGCCTTGATTTCGGCGTTGAGGTGAGCGGCGCAGGCGGCGGTGTCGTTGTGGGCGTTGGCTAGGCGCTGGGCGGCTTCGCGGATGGCTTCGAGGGTGACGGATTGGGTTTGCATCTTGGTGGCTCCGGTGGGTTAAAGGGCGGGGATTTCTTCGGACCAGTTGCCATCGACGCCGGTGAACTTGCCGAAGGCGGCGCGCAGCTTGCTGACGCGGCTGAGGCCGTGGAGGGCACGGCCACGGATAAACTCGGCGGCTTCATCGACTTCGGCCTGTGTCGCGGCGATCCAGTAGCCCTTGGCGGGGTGAGAGCAGACGGGAATACCTTCGTCGATTAGTTCATCCACTAGGTTGCGCACGGCGCGCTCGGTGGTATCGAGTTCAAAACACAGGGTCTTGACGCTCTTGCCGTTGGCGGCGCCGACGCACAGGACGCGGCGCAGGCTGCTGGTGGTGACGGCTTTTTCAGCGGACATGGGAGTCTCCTTAGATAAGTCGGTAGCGGTAGCTGCGGTTTTCCCCGCTGCGTTCGATGCGCTTGTCGGCGATCAGGGCGGCGAGGGTGAGGCTGAGGTTGCCGGTGGAGCGAATCCCCATGTCGGTCATGCTGTGCCAGCCCCCATCCGCGAGGCCGGCGAGGATTTTTCCGCGCAGGGGACTGGCGGCGCCGGTGGAGAGGGCGACGGCGCGGCGCAGGAGTGCGTTGTCTTCACGCTGACGCACGGCGGCGGCGCGCTCCTCGGCCTGGCGGTGGACGGCGCTGGATAGGGCTTGGACCTGATCGGCAAACGAGAGGCTGCGCATGGTCAGGCCTCCAGTCCGGCCCGGCGTAGCCGGGTGAATATTCGGTGGCAGAGAACGCCGACGGCGGTGGCGGCGGCTTCGTCGGCGCTGCGGCTGGCGCCTCCCTGGGCATGCAGAACGGCGTGAGTCACTTCATGCGGAATAACCTCGGTTAGCAGACCATCAGCGGCAAGGACGATGGTTCCGACGGTCTTGGCCAGGGGCGATAGGTCCGGCTGGAAGAAGGCGTGGATGGTGTGGTTACGCTGACATGGCCGGCCGCCAGAGACCCACTCGGAATGCACGTCGTCGATACTGGCGAGAAGGCGGACGCGGACAGCCAATGAGCCGTGACGGACCTTGAAGGCGACGATGGCGCGGCTCATTGCTGCCCCCCCCCGAGCGGGTGGGAGAGGACGGGCACGGTGAGGGAGCGGATCAGCCGGGGGGCGGAGCCGTAGCCGACGTTGTCATACACAAGGCAGTCGATGACGCTTCCGTTGTTGTTCTGCACGGCGCGGGTGCCGGGCTTGTCGGCGGCGCAGACGTCGGTGGCGGCGAGGTAGGCTACGCCGCCGGCGATCTGCTGCATGGCGGCGCTCTCACTGCGCTCGCGCACGGCATCGGTGACCAGGATGCCGGCGGCGAAGGCGATCAGGCTGTAGAGGGCGAGGGATTGGCGGGCGCTCATGGCGTTACCCTTTCCATCCACTGCACGGAGACGCCGCAGCGCTCGAAGACGCCGACCTGGTAGGGGCCGTCGGCGCTGTGGCCCTGGCGCTGGTAGCTGGCCTGGCCGACGCGGGCGAGGTTGCGGACGCGGGGGCAGTCGTTGACCCAGATCACGGGCTTGTGGGTGGAGATGTCGGCGTTGAAGGCGATGATCTCCAGCTCGTCGCGCAGCAGGCTGTTGGCGGCTTCGAGGATGGTGTGCACGTAGGCATGGACATTCAGCGGCGGAACGACTGCCGGGGGTTCCTTCCGGCGCATCTGAATCACAGTGGCGCTCATTGCTTGGACTCCTTGGCGGGTTTGTTAGGGCAGCCCTGGCAGGCGCGCCAGCGTTGCACCAACAGCGGATTGAAGGTGGGCACGGGGCCGTTGGCCTTGGCGCAGTCGGCGTAGGGCGTTTCCCAGCCTGTGTAGGGGCAATTGACGGTGTGGAAGCTCGCGATCACGCGCTCCACGAACTTCGGCGGCGCGGGCCGGGCCGATTTGCCGGTGGAGAGAATCTGGCTCACATAGCTGCGGCCGACACCGAGGCGGTCGGCAACGCCGGCCTTGCCGCGTTCATGGTTCTTGACGGCGGCCTCCAGGATCGTGCGCCAGTCGGGGGTGGCCACGGGCGTTACGGGTGCGTTACCGTCCATAAATCGCGTCCTCCTCGGTAACGGGCTTCATCCAGACCACCTTGCCCAGGTTGGGGTCATAGAGGCTGTCGACCTTGCAGACGATGGGCGGCAGCGGGCCGGTGTTGCTGATGAGGCGGTAGCGGCAGAGCGTGGCGTGACGACGGCCTTTCCCGCCTTCCTTGGTGCGCTGGACGTAACCACCGGCCCAGAGCTTGGCGAGGTAGTCGATGGCGCTGCCGGGGGCGACGGGGATTTCTGCCGTGGCGGCATGGGCGGCCAGCTCGCGGGCGTTGGTGTCACCCTTGAGGGTGCGCAGGGTGCGCCACATCTGTTCCTGGGCGAGGCCGGCTTTGTTGGGCGTTCCGTCGCGCTTGATGCGCGGGGCTTCGATGCCCATGTCCTTGACCAGTATCCAGAGCTGACGGATGCCGGTGGCAGGCTTGCGCACGGTGGCGATGATGCCGGCCTTTTCTAGGCCACGCAGGTAGTCGCGGCAGGTGTCTTCGGGGACATCTTTGGGTAGCACATCGCGGCGGGTGAAGCCGGGGCCTTCCTTGCCGCCATGCTTCTTATGCCAGGCGCGGATGTTGTCCCAGATGCGCTGGCGCGGGCCTTTGCCGCCGACGAATTTGGAGGGGTGGTTACGCTGCATGAGCGGCCTCCGCTTTTACGGCATTACGGAGTTCGCGCAACAGGCGCACACGAACTGCCACCGCGTTCTCAATTACATGGCCTGATAGAGGGTCTTTAAATACAACGCGAAACGCACTCCCCCTAGACGCCTCAAAACTATCGAACTCGGCCACGATCTGCTGGGCCACCTTCATCAGTTTTTGATTTTTGCTCGCCATCAAGAAGCCCTCCTGGGAGCCTCGCCGGTGTAAAGGACGCGGTCGGCCCACTTGGCGCGCGTTACTACGTCCCAGCCTTCGATAGCGGCGGTTTCGGCGATGCCGGAGAGATTGACGCAGACGCGGCGCACGGAGCCGGCGGCGATGCCGACCAGGTGGTCAAGCAGATCGTCGGCGACCTCGATTCCTGGGGCGTAGATCGGCGCCAGGGCGCGGGAATCACTGAGACTGACGGGCTGGGCGGGAATCCAGGTGAGGACGCGGCTATGGAAGCGCTCCCAGCGCTTGAGCTTCTGCGGCAGCAGCTCTTCACCGGCGATGATGATGGTGGATTGGCTGCCTTCGTAGATATCGCGCACCAGCTCAATCATGCCGTCGCTGCGGGTGCAGAAATCGAACTCATCTATCATCAGCGGGCGGCCGCTGGAGGCGAGCTGCTCACACACCTGGTCGAGCATCTGCGGGATGGTGCCGTGGGGCTTGATCGACATTTCGGTCAGAGCCTTCTCAAGCAGGGCCTTGCGGCCCCAGGCGCTACGCATCTGCATGTAGTACGCGCGGGTGGCGTTGGCGACGGCGACCAGGCTGGTGGTCTTGGCGTAGCCGGCCGGGCCGTAGAGAGCGGCGAAGCCAGGCAGACCGGCGTGGCGGCTCTTGAGCCGTTCCACAGCGGTGCGGACCAGGTCGAGGTTGTGAATCTGGGCTACTTGTGACATCCTTGTTTCTCCTATGTAGGTGCTGCAAATGGGCCGCTGCGTGATGCCAGTCACGCGGCGGCTTTTCTCTTTCCGGCCTCGGCGCGGTATTGCGCGGAGTTCGGATACGTGCGGTGCCAGCGGGCGTCGTCGTCGCTGACCGGATCGCCGGCGAGGACGCGGCGGTCGATATCGAGCCAGTCGGTGTAGTTCTCGGCGGGGGTGCGCTCGGAGCGGGGGCGCGACGTCTGTGCTGGCGACTGGACGAGATTTCCTTTCTTCTCGTCCATTTCGTCCGCTGATGTCGGCAAGGCGCGCTGCGCCTGGATTTCTCTGGGTGACAAAATGGACGAGATTGCCTCGGCGTCGATTACGCGTCCGCCGATGACGATCTGACCACCGGCGGGGGCGGCAATTGCTGGGGCGCCGTGCAGCTCTTCGAGAATCTCTTCGCGCTTGGCATCAACACGGGCGAGGCGGCCCTTGGCGCGCCTTTCGCGGGCCTGCTGCACCACCGGCACGGGGAAGTAGTGGCGACGGTTGCCGTCGGCTTCGGCTTCGCAAATGAGGCGGCCTTCGGGGGTATAGACCCAGACCTTCATGGGGTCGTGGATGTCGTAGGCGATCTGGGCGTTGGTGCCGTGGAATTCGGTCAGCTCGCGGGAGAAGTAGCGATTGCCGAAGAGGTTGATTTCTCCGCGCTGTATCACCCGCGTTACTCGGGGGCGGAAAAGGGTGGCAATGGCGTCGTCGGTAACGCTCTCGGGGTTCCAGCCGCGCAGCTCGAAGGCGCGCCAAACGAGGTCTGGGGATGATCCCTTGAGGGTGCGATGGGGGCGGGCGTTGTAGGCGGCGACCTTGTCTTCGACGAAGGCGACAAAGACGTCCCAGGGGATCAGGGGCATGGTGCCGCCCGACTTGAGGGCCTTGCGGGAGAGCTTGAATTGTTCGAGCCGGGCTTCGCGGTCCATTGCGGCGCCGATGTAGGAGGGAAGCTGCTTTGCTGCCGTTACCCAAAGGGTCTGGTGCAGGCGCTCGATAACGCCTCTGGCCTGGGAGTTGTAGGGCAGGCTGTTTTCCATACTGATGCGCAGCCGGCCCATGAGGCCCGTGGTTTCGTCGAGCATCATGGCGTTCTTGTAGCCCGAGCCGTTATCGACGTAGAAGATGGCCGGGATGCCGACGCGGGTGACGCCGTAGCGGATAGCATCGACAACGGCGAGGCCGGATTCGGCGAGATCGACGGACCAGCCGGTAACGCGACGGGTGGCGATGTCGATGATGCTGGTGATTTCAGGCCGGAATGGGCGACCGTGGAGCGGGTGCTGGACTTCGGCGTCGAAGGTGTGTCCGTCGGCGCTCCAGACGTCATTCGGCTCAAGCTGGTCGAAGCTGCGACGGATGAATGGCTGGATGTTCTTGAGTTCGCGGGGCCCCATGCGGCCGCGTTCGCGCGTTACCGTTCCGAGCTTGCCGAGGAAGCGGCGCACCTGGTGGATGGAGGGGCGTTCCTGGTCGTTCCAGACGTGGCAGGCATCGGCATAGGCGGAATCAACGCTTGGCTTTTGCGGCACCTGGTAGAGGCGCAGGAAGGTGGCCGCCCAGGGAGGAATGCTCATGTCGGCCTTGGGGGCCTTGGGGGCTAGGTCTTTGGCGGAAAGCCAGCGCTTGATGGTGCGCACGGAGGGGAGGCCGTCGCCGGCACGGCCGCGCGGATCGCGGGCGAGGCGCAGGGCGTTGTTGATGATGGGGTCTGCGTTACCAGTCCGGGCCAGGGTGAGCAGCGTGGTGATGGCGGCTTCCTGACTGCACCCGGACTTCGCCTGGAAGCGATGGATCGCGGCGACGATGCCGGTGCGGGCGTCTCGCTCTTGGCGTTGGGCGTCGGTGAGGTCGGCGCAGGGAATAGAAAGGCCGGCGGCGACGGTGGTAGTGGTCACCGTGCCGCCGGAAAGTGCCGGCGCCGCTGCCGTGTGCGTGGTGTTGGCGCCGGAGGAGGAGACGAAGAGGTCGAGCTGAATGGATGACAGGCGGGCGGTCTGTAGGGTTTCGCGCACCGGCTTGGGTAGGCTTGAAATTGGGAAAAGCCGCTTCTTTCCGCCTCGGACGGTCTGCTCTCGGTAGGCCCAGCCTTCCTTGATGGAGCGCTTTTGCACGGCCTGCGGGGAGACATTCAGGGCCGCTGATATTTCGGTGAAATCAGCTTCCGGCCCAGTGGCCTGAACTGAGATTGAGGTGTTCATACCGGCTCTCCGAGGAGCTTTTTTAGGGCCTTTTCCTGGCGGGCGAGATCGTCTTTCATGCGCCCGATGCGGCCGAGCTGGGCTTCCAGGGCGTCACGGCCAACAGAGAGTCGGGCGCCGCGCAGATCGGCAAGCCATGCGGTGATGGAGTGGGTTTCGAGAGTGACTTCGAGGGCGGGCAGATACTCCAGGGGGAAGCGCCATTCCTGGCGGCTCTCTGCCGTCCAGCTGTCGAGCTGGTTTTTGGTGATTTCGCTGCCCGTCAGCTCAGACATGCGGGCGGCAATCTCAAATCTCGATAGCGGGCTGGCCTTGAGTAGATCGGAGAGCAGATGGCGCAACGCGATGCCAACGGAGAGAGCGCCCGGAAGTGGTGTCTTGGGTGCCGGTACGGCAAACAGGTCTGCCGTGAGGGTGTCTTCGCCGCGTCGCATGTCTACGCCGCCACCCTGTTATTGCCATTGACGGCCAATCGCTCCCGCGTTACCTTGGCCGCGTTGTGTTGCACCGCCCGAAAGCCCCGAGGCTTGATGCTGCCGTCCTCGTTGTAGCGGGAGGGCCAGATATCCTTGGGGTGCATTCCCAGGGCGTCGGCGATGCGCTTTTCGTTGGCTGGCAGGCTGCGCACCAGGGCAGCTGACATGGATGTCGAATCCTTCAGCCCGTGAGCGAGCGCCAGGCTGCGCAGTGTGATGCCGAGTTTGATTAGGGCCGCCTTGACGTCGGCCGGGTGCCAGTCCTCTTGATTGGCTTTTTTTGCTGGCTTCGTATTCATCCTTTTGCATCCTTGCCGGGTTGCTGATGGATGAATTACAACACGTGAAAACGTGCCATGTCAACGACGTTGACACGAATAAACGTGGTTGTCTCTTTGGGGGATTGGCGATGTTCGCCTGTTGTATTGGTATTCTCTTTATAAACAATGAATTGCAGAAAGCCACAACCGGCGGACGCGGTTGTGGCTTTCGGTTGTGGCTTTGAGCATGAAAGACACAACCGAAAAGCCGGAATTCATCGGTGGCCGTATGCGTCAGGCCAGGGAGGCGCTGCTGATGTCACAGCAGCAGCTCGCGGACGCCATAGGCGGCTCAAAGCGCGGAATTCAGGACAATGAGGCACGTAATCGTGTGCCTGGTGGCGAGGTGATCTTCGGCCTGGTGAAGTTGGGAATTAACGCCAATTGGCTCCTTACGGGCGATGGTGACATGTGGCTTCCATCTATCAGCCCACAGGCCGCGCAGCCCACGGCACAGCCTTACGGTGCCATCAGCCCAGCAGTCGATTCCGTGCTGCTGCAAAAGGTAATCGACCTGTTTTTCGGATGGCTGGATGCAAACGGGGCCAGCGTAAGAATAGACGCCGCGCTGCACGGCACGGTGATTGCCGTTCTTTACAGTGTTTGCAAGGCTTCCGGGAAATGCACCGAAGAAGAATTGCAGCAGGTTCTTAGACTTGCCGCGTGACGATGGAATAGACCATCGTTATACTTCCATGAGTGCAGCATGGCGACCTATTCCAACAACTAAAGGCCGCGCTGGAGGGGGCTACTGCGATCAGGGTGGGCGATACGTGGGTAAGGTCACCGCGTGCGCCTTCATTGCGGGCGGCCAACGAGCCTCCGCGCCAGCCCATCCAGATGCCACTCTTCATCCACTTGGTGCCAAAACAACCGCGAAAATGAGCGCTCCAAGCTCACTTTCGCGCAAATTACCGAGGCGCTCGTTTTGGAGCATTAATCCCGGCTAGTCCCACTAACTCCGGGCTAGTCCCGGCTCTTAACCCCTCGCCTTGGCCCGTGCCAAAACGATCACCTCCCCACACCCAGCAAACCTGCGGTCGGCGGGGCAGAGGGGGATGGGCGTCGTGCCGCTTGCATTAGAGAGGGTGTGGGCCAGCGTGAAGAAGATGCTGCTACGATATGCGTATTGCGAAAATCACCGTGGATAGTTTTTCAAGGGATACGCGGTGAGCCTGGACCCATTTAATTAGAAGGAACGCTCAATGCCGCTAGTCTGGTCACACTCGATTGACAGACTCGACTGGGACGAACTTGCCGCGCTCTATCGTGCCGCGCCCCTTGGAAACAAGACTCCGGACGGTCTGAGAACCGCGTTCACGAACAGTATGTTCAAGTGCTTCGTATACGAGGAGGGCAAGCTTGTGGGCGTTGGCCGAGCACTCGCGGATGGGGCTGACTGTTCGTATATATGCGACGTTGCCCTCCTACCAAGTCATCAGGGCCTTGGCCTTGGCAAACAGATCGTTTCCAATCTCGTGAGCTTATCGAGCGGTCACAAGAAAATCATCCTGTACTCCTTGCCAGGGAGGGAGCCGTTCTATAAGAAGTTCGGCTTCAAGAGAATGAATACCGCGATGGCCATATTCGAAAGCCAAGCCGATGCACTGGAGCGAGGGTACGTGAATGACACCTAACCCGGCGCTCAACCTCGCTCCTTTCAGTCGCTGGATGCTGCGCGATAAAGCCGCGCATCGCTGGCCGGTTCTACGTTGGGCGTCAGAATCCGCATGATCCGAGATACCGATAGTCAGATTGAAGAGGCTCGGGCCTTGTTGCAGGCTGCGTGGCACACGGCTGATCGCCGTAGGTTCAACAAACTCCTCGACTGGGCGAGGAAGATCCTTGCGCCGCTGGCAGAGCAAAACGTTGGTCCCGCAATGTGGATGCTGTTGTCGATTCCAGACCCGAAGAGCAAGGACATTTCCCACGAGGAGTTCGTGCGCCAACACCGCCGCCGTGCAGAAGAAGCAGCGCGCTGTGGCAGCACGTCGGCGATGCACTTCCTTGGCTGCGAGCTCGACTCGGAACCGACATTGAAGGAGTCCTCGCTCTACTTTGAGCAGGCTGCTGCCTTGGGCCATACGTACTCCAAATGGTGTTACGGCCTCAACCTACTCTCGGGGCGCGGCACTGAAAAGAATGAATCACAAGGCATTGCCCTAATTCGTCAAGCCGCCGAAGAAAAATTTGAAGGCGCCATTCAGTTTGTCTCTCACGCTTACGCCCAAGGGACTTACAGTTTTCCAAAGAGCCAAGAGCTCGCGGCAGCGTGGTGGTCAAAGCTTAAGGACAAAGATGTCATCCACTACTGACGCCCAACCCATCCATCAACACGGACGCTACGCGATAAAGCCGCGCATTGCCAGCTAGCACTACATTGAACCTCTTGTAGAGTATGTCTATGACATTGCGTAGCCGAACCATTTGGGTCGCAATTCTGGTCGCGTTGCCGTGGCTTGAGGTCGCACTACTAAAATGGTTTCACCCCGTCCAGGCGCACGAAAGCACCAGTACGCCAGAGTGGTTTTGGTGGCGAGTTTCTATCCTAGAGGGCGGTGCGTTCTGTCTCATCGCTCTTTGGCTAATTTTCCACGGACTCAAAGAACGTCACGTGAATCCGGTGCTGGTCATTTCGGCGCTCGCTGGCATATGGTTTTTGGTCGAGTGGCCGCTAACGGCTATGGAAGGTATTCTTCGTTCATGGCACTTCATCAGTTAATCTCGCCGTCATTTGGCTTGCCGTTTAGGGTCACCGCCTTGAAGTAGTTAAAGGTGGCAAGTTAAAGGTTCCAGGCTCGAATTTTTGCGTTAGGCATTTCATGAATTCCTCTAAGCAGTTGGACGATATTCACTCATTGATTCAGTCAAACGACTACGCGAGTGCAAAAACAAAAATTGCCGAAGCACGCGCCGCAGGTAATCGGGAAGCTTTGCTGTCTCTTTTCGAGGCCACCTGTGTCTACGAAATGGGGAATGATATTGAGACCCTTCGTTTACTCGCCGAATTCTTGGCGAGTTCTACAAATTCCACAAAACGCGCATATGCGCTATTTACAGTGGCCTTGTGCCTTGAAAATCTTGGGCTTAACGAGCAAGCCCTCGAAATATTTCAGAAAGTACCTGAGGGTTATCAAGACCTCGATAAAGAACGATCACGGGCAGCACAAGACTTAAAACAGCAAAAGCAAGCGTTGCTGCTGTTTGCTGGCATTAGGAGTATTAATCGTAGTTAAAGGTTCCAGGCTCGAATTTTCGCAATGAGTTCTTCACCATGACCAATGTCTTCGAACCACCCCAAAGTAATGTTGAGCTAGAAGATGCGGACTCAAAGGCGGGGAGAGGCTTCGCCGTGGCATGCTTTCTGGGCGTTCTATATGGGATGCTCTTGTGGGTGCCGGCGCTTTCCATTCCATTTGAATGGGTGGCGCCTTTGTTGGCGCCGATTAAAGCACTACGTGCACAACTTCCACCGGACATTGGCTACAACCTTGCCTTGGCATTCCTGTTGTTTTTGGTGTCGATTCCAAAGACGCTTCTCATTGCGTTACTAAGCGCATATACGATTCGCTTTACCGGGAAAATGCGCACAATCCTCTATTCATCGCTGTGCTGGCCGGTGCTGCTATTTGTATTTCACTGGATAAGTTTGACATCCAAGGCAAGCATCGCCGCAAGTAGGGGTGTTGATCCAGGGTTAATTTATTCCGTTGAAAGTGCGGATTTCGCGCCCAAGGCTATTCTTGCATTCCTGATCTACGCTCTGTATCTATTGCTTGTGTTCTTGCTCTCTCGCGTCATTGTCAGAAAAGTGCGTAATGACCAGCGAACAATAATTCACGGTCAGACTGAATAACCGCCTCGGAGAAGCGATGCCCTTTACTCCTCTTCATATGGGGCCAGGCTTGGCGATTAAAGCGCTTGCGGGTCGTCGCTTCAGTGTGCTGGCTTTCGGTATCGCACAGGTCGCAATGGACATTGAGCCACTCGTTGGCTTGATGCGGGATGCCGACGTATTGCACGGCCCCACTCATACCTATGTGGCGGCCCTTGTAATCGCCGTTGTCGTCATCCTGCTTGCTCCGCCTATCTGTCGCCCCATTCTTTCTCGCTGGAACCGTGAGCTATCCATGCATCGTCTACCCTGGCTTGTGGAGCTTGAATCAACGTCCCCTGTTCCTGTTGTCGTCGGAGCGCTTGCCGGCACAATCTCTCATGTCATGTTGGACAGCATTATGCATGTCGACATTTCTCCCCTTATGCCTTGGTCTGAGTCCAACGCTCTGTTTGGGCTAATCTCTATCGAAGCCCTCCAACAGGTTTGCATCGTCGCTGGCGTATGTGGTGTTCTCGGTTGGTTTTCCATCGGCTGGCTGAAGCAGCGCGCTGGCATAAGCCGTGATGGCTGAACCCTCTTTTTTGCGCCGGCGAGGGTATCGGAATTGCCATGATCCATGACCCCGCCACGGCCCAGGCCGTCCATAGCTTCTTCGAGGCGGCAGCGATGCTGGTGGGGGGGCGCTACTACTGGGCCTTGCGACGGCGTGGTGGTCAGCCTTCCATGCTCCACGGCGCGGGCTTCGCGGTGCTGCTGGGTTGTGTGTTGGGCGCGGCGATTGGCAACAAGGCGGTGTTCTGGATCGAGATGCCGCACTTGTGGGCGCAGCATGGCGGCTGGCCGGGTTTCTTCCTCATGGGGCAGTCGATGGTGGGCGGTCTGCTCGGAGGACTGATCGGCGTCGAGATCGCCAAGGTGCTGGCGGGCTGGAAGCAATCCACCGGCGACCTGTTTGTCTCCCCGCTGCTGCTGGCGCTGATCGTCGGCCGCGTTGGCTGCTTCCTGGCGGGGCTTAACGACGGCACCCACGGCAGCCCGACGGACCTGCCCTGGGGCATGGACTTCGGCGATGGCATTCCCCGTCATCCAGCGCCGTTGTATGAAATCCTCTTTGCCGCCGGACTAGGGTGCTTGCTTGCGCGCTGGCGACAGCGACTGGCCGCCGAGTCTGGCCTGCTGTTCAAGCTGTTTCTTGCCGCCTATCTGCTCTGGCGGCTCGGCGTCGATTTTCTCAAGCCGGTGCCTTACGCCTATCCCCTCGGCCTCTCGGGCATCCAGTGGGTGTGCGTGGTGGCGCTGATGCTTTACACGCCGCTGTTGGCGCGGCAATTACGGAAGGTGTTTCCATGAGCCGCAAGACCCGCCCCTATCTGTTTTACGACACCACGGCGTCGGTGTGCGCCGAGTGCAAGCGCCGCGTCGAGGCGAAGATTCTCATCAAGGACGATTGCGTTTATCTGGAGAAGTGGTGTCCCGAGCACGGCCTGGCGCGCAGCCTGATTTCCGACGACGTGGAGTACTACAAGCTGTGCCGCGAGGTGTATGTGAAGGCGCCGGAAATGCCGGAGCGCTTCAATACCGCCATGAAGGAAGGCTGTCCCTGGGACTGCGGCCTGTGCCCGGACCACATGCAGCACTCCTGCGTCTCGGTGGTGGAGATCACCGAGCAGTGCAATCTGCGCTGCCCGGTCTGCTATGCGGGTTCCGGTCCCGAGGTCGGGCGGCATCTGTCGATGGCCGAGATCGAGGCCATGCTCGACACCGTGGTGGCCAACGAGGGCGAGGCCGACGTGGTGCAGATTTCCGGCGGCGAGCCGACCCTGCATCCGGACTTCTTTGCCGTCCTCGACGCGGCGCGGGCGCGGCCGATCCGCCACCTGATGGTGAATACCAATGGCCTGCGCCTGGCGCGGGAGCCGGAATTCGCTGCACGGCTGGCGGCCTACAAGCCGGGCATCGAGGTCTATCTGCAATTCGATTCCCTGCGCGACGAGGCATTGATGGAATTGCGCGGCGCGACCCTGGCCGGCATTCACCAGCAGGCCCTGGAAGCCCTGGAGCGCCACGGTATTTCCACCACCCTGGTGATGACGGTCAAGCGTGGCGTGAACGACGGCGAGGTCGGCGACGTGATCCGCCACGGCCTGCAATGGCCCTGTGTGCGCGGCGTCACCTTGCAGCCGATCGAGGACGCCGGCCGCAACGAGGGCTTCGATCCTGCCCGCCACCGTCTGCCGCTGAGCGCCCTGCGCCGCGCCGTGGCCGAGCAGTCGGGCGTGTTCAGTCTCGACGACCTGCTGCCGGTGCCCTGCAACCCGGACACCCTGGCCATGGCCTATGCCATTCGTCGCGGCGACCAGCTGACGCCGCTGACGCGCCACATCGCGCCCGAGGTGCTGTTGAACGGTCCTGGCAACACCATCAGCTTTGAGCGTGATCCAGCGTTCAAAGAAAAGCTGTTCCGCCTCTTCGCCACCAATCTGGCGCCGGAAGGCCAGGCCGCCTGCCTATCCGATCTGCTCTGCTGCCTGCCGAAAATCAAGGCGCCGGACCTCTCCTACGAGAACGTCTTTCGCGTCCTCATCGTGCGCTTCATGGACCTCCATGACCTCGATCTGCGCGCCCTAAAACAATCCTGTGTGCATATGGCGCGACCGGAGGGCAAGATGATTCCCTTCGAGACCTGGAATTTGTTCTATCGCCCTCTATGACCTTCGTGGAATTTACTTTCAATCTTTCCAGGCCTATGCTTCTGTCACGGTAATCGCACCGTGCGTCAAGGAGCGTGGGCCATGAAAACTCCCTTCGTCAATCTGCTTTCCTGCCTGCATCAGGCCCCTTGCTTCCATTGCGATGAGACCCATAAATGCAGCGCCCCGGTGATGCGCAAACTGTCCGAATACTCCGGCTATCTTGCCGATTGGGCGCAGCAGCCCTATCACGCTGACGGTTCAGACCTGCAGTTTTCTGCCTTTGCCAAAGACTTCGAGTACGAACTGGCGCACCTGCGGCCCGACTGTCCGGGCCTGCTTTCCCGTCCCCACGCCTGATCAGCCCGCTTCGGTTGGCCGGCGGATTTTCTTGCACCGCGCCCAAGGCGTCTTTCTGAGGCAATAAGACCGTTTGCTTTGCCTTGGCCCTCACCAGGACCGAGAATCACCCCCTTCCCTTGCCCGAAAGCCTGCCCGTGAAGCGGATGATTCGTTGGATCTCGTTATTGGCGGCGGCATGCCTGACCATGCCTGCCCTTGCCCTCGAAGTGGTGCCCTACGACGCCACGGCGTTTGCCCAGGCCCAGGCAGCGGGCAAGGTGACGGCGCTTCAGTTTCACAGCGGCTGGTGCCCCATCTGTGTGATGCAGGAACGCGGTGTCGTGTCCCTCAAGGACGACAAGGTCCTCGATCAGGTGGTCGTGTTCCGCGCCGACTTCATGAAGGAAGATGCGCTGCGCAAGCGCTTCCACGTTGATAGTTTTTCCACCCTGGTGCTGTTTCGCGGCACGGAAGAGAAAGCCCGCACCACTGGCGATTTCCGCCCCGAGCAGCTGAAGCCCTTCTTTGCCAAGGCGTTCTGAGGCAGCCCGGTGGCGGTGGCCGTCGAAACCTTCGTTCCCGCCAGTATTGGCGTGACCTATGCGGCGGGTCTGCTGACTGCCCTGTCGCCCTGCGTTCTGCCCTTGCTGCCCATGGTGGTGGGTGGTGCCATGCAGCAGCATCGCGCCGCACCCCTGCTGATGGGCATCGGCATGACTGTCGCCTTCGCCGTCGCCGGCTGGATCTTCGGCGCGCTCGGCCCGGCCCTCGGCGTGGACGCGCAGTGGATGCACCAGGCCGCCGCCATCAGTCTGATCGTGTTCGGGCTTGCTCTCTGGTTCGATCCGCTGGCGGCCTGGGTGTCGCGTCTGGTGCAGCCGGTCGCCGAATCGGCGGATCGCCTGGCGGCCCAGGTCGGCCACCAGTCACCGGCCGCCGCCCTGTTCTTCGGCGGACTTCTCGGCCTGGCCTGGAGTCCCTGCGCCGGGCCGATGCTGGTGTCGTCGCTGGCGCTGGTGGCCACCGGCCGCGATGCCGCCCTCGGGGCCTTGCTGCTGGGCCTCTTCGGCCTCGGTGCTGCCACGCCCCTGGTGCTGGCGGCCTATGCCTCCCGCGCCGGCTTCGCCCGTTTCAAGGGCTGGGCGCTGAGCCATGGCGCCGGTTTGCGCCACGGCTTCGGCCTGCTGGCAATGATTTCCGGGCTGTTCATCGCCACCGGCCTCGACAAGCACCTTGCCACCTGGATCATCACCGTCATGCCGGATGGCTGGCTGGAATTCATCACCCGCTATTGATGGCGCGGTGCGGGCGGTAGAATTCGCCCCATGAACTGGACAGTCCTCAAGGAAAAACTCGATCTCTACGAAAAGCTGATGCGGCTCGATAAGCCCATTGGCATTCTGCTGTTACTCTGGCCGACGCTCTGGGCGCTGTGGATCTCCAGCCATGGTTTCCCCAACTGGATGCTGGTGTGGATTTTTGTCCTCGGTACGGTGCTGATGCGTTCCGCCGGCTGCGTCGTCAACGACGTTGCGGATCGCAACTTCGATCCCCATGTGGAGCGCACCAAAGAGCGTCCCGTGGCGGCGCGCAAGGTGAGCGTGAAAGAGGCCTTGCTGTTGGCGGCCATTCTGACGCTCAGCGCCTTCGCCCTGATCGTGCCGATCCTGACGCGGGAGCTGTTGCTGCTGGCAGTGGTGGCAGTATTTCTCGCCGCCAGCTATCCCTTCACCAAACGCTTTTTCGCACTGCCCCAGGCCTATCTCGGTATCGCCTTCGGCTTCGGCATTCCGATGGCGTTTCAGGTGCAGTTGGGGCTGATTCCCGGTTATGCCTGGGTGATGCTGGCAGCGAACATCGTTTGGGCGCTGGCCTACGACACGGAGTATGCGTTGGTGGATCGGGAGGACGATCTCAAGATCGGCATCAAGACGGCAGCCATCACCTTCGGCCGCTTCGACGTGGTGGCGATCATGACCTGCTACGTCATTACTTTGGCGCTGCTGGCCTGGGTGGGCTGGCGACTGCATTATGGCGTCGCCTATTACGCCGGCCTGGCGGCGGCGGCGGCCATCGCCGGCTACCACTACACGCTGATCCGCGAGCGGGAACGCATGCGTTGCTTCAAGGCCTTTCTGCACAACAACTGGTTCGGTGCCGCCGTGTTCGCCGGCATCGTCGGCGAGCTGACCCTCAGGCCGCTGCTGAAATAAGCGTTACGGCTTTCGCCACAAACCGTAGAACACCCGGTAGCTGACCAGGGCGCCGGTGGCGTCGAAACGCTTTGCCACCCGCCGCAATTCGCCGGCCGTCAGGGGGCGGTGGCCGGGGGCCGGCGTGTCGGCACCGATGGTGCGTAGGCGGCGCAGAAATTCCAGGGCAGTGCCCGGCTGGTCGAGCAGCACTTCTTCCTCATGACGCAATTCGCCGCCGGCCGGGAAGGCGTCGCGCCAGCTTTCCGCGTCGAGAAAGCCGAGGGTGGAGGGCACCAGACTTTCCGCGCGGTAGCAGGCGATCCATTCGGCGAAGGTGCCCAGACCGAGGGTGGAAAAAGCCAGCAGTCCGCCGGGCCGCAGCAGTTCCGTCAGGCGGGCGAGACTGCCTGCAAGATCGGTGAACCATTGCACCGTGAGGTTGGCGCAGATCAGGTCCAGGCTCTGGGGCGCCAGGGTCGGGTACTGACCATCCATGACCAGGGGCTGGACGCCGGACAGGGTTTCGCCGCAGAGTTTTGCCATGGGATGGGCCAGGTCGCTGGCGATCCAGCAGCCGCCTAGGGTGGGCACCAGGTGGCGGGTCAGGTGGCCGGTGCCGCAACCGAGTTCGAGGGCCGTGAGCATTGTTGGCAGGCGGGCGGCGTGGATGCGGGCGGCAAGCTGCCTGGCCACCTGGCGCTGAACCGGCGAGTGTTCGTCGTAAAGCCGACTGGCGGCGCCGAAGCGGCGGGCGATGGCAAGGGATGGATTCATGAGGACTCGATTGTAGCGAGGCGGGCCATCAATGCCGCGCAGCGTTGCGGGTCGGTGAGCGGCAACAGGTGGCCCGGGGCGTTGGCGATCTCCAGCCGCCCCGGTGGCAGCGGGGCGAAGGCCGCAGCGCTCATGGCCTGCGGCACGATGGCATCGCTGGCGCCGGCAAGGGCCCAGATGTCGTTGCTGCGGGCGGCAAGGGCGGCGCGGCCATCCAGGTCGGCCAGCGCTTGCAAGCCCTCGGCCAGGCGCGACGGATTAATTGCGCCGGCCGGGCCGAGGCCGCCGCAACGGGCGTGGAAGTCAGCCAGCACCCGCAGCGGGTCTTTCGCCAGTTGCGTCTGCATGCGCGCCAGGGCACGGGGAGCGATGGCGGGCGCGTAGTCATCGGCTTCAGTAAAGCGGGGGAAGCCATTGATCGAAAGCAGCCGCGTCCAGGTGTAACGTTCCTGCGTCAGCAGCCAGACAACGCCGAGAGAGTGGCCCACGGCCAGCAGCGGTTCATCGGCGGGAATGTCCGGAAACTTGGGTTCGCCGGTATAGCCGAAGTCCACGTGGAACAGGCGGTGGCCGTCGAGCCGCACCGCCACGCCGTCCCACAGATGGCGGTCGTAGCTCCAGCCGTGAACCAGGAGGATGTTCATGGGCGCTTGAGTTCCGCCACGGCGGCGAGTACCCGCTCGAACTGCGCATCCGTCAGCCCGGCATTGAGGGCGAAGCGCAGGCGCGAACTGCCGGCGGGAACGGTGGGCGGGCGGATGGCGACGGCGAGGATGCCGGCTTCGCGCAGGGCCTCGGCGGCGGCGAGGGCATCGGTTTCGCCGCCAATTACGGCGGGGACGATCTGGGTTGAGGAGGCGAGGGTATCCAGGCTGGAAGCCGCGCAAACAGTGCGTAAGCGGGCGGCCATGTCTGCAAGCCGCATGCGCTGGGCTTCCTGGGCCGGCATGAGCTGCAAGGCCGCATCCACGGCGCCTAGCGCGGCGGGGGCGGGGGCGGTGCTGTAGATGAAGCCGCCGGCCCGGTTGATGAGCCAGTCGATCAACTGCCGCGAGCCGGCGACGTAGGCGCCGGCGGAACCGAGGGCCTTGCCCAGGGTGCCCATGACCACCAGGGCGCCTTTGTCGATCAGGCCGTGGGCGGCCACGGCGAGGCCGCGTCCGTCGGGGCCGAGAACGCCGGTGGCGTGGGCCTCGTCGAGATACAGCACAGCGCCGTGGCGCTCGGCGAGGGCGGCGAGGGCGAGTACGTCGGCCCGGTCGCCGTCCATGCTGAAGACGGATTCGGTGACGATGAAGCGCAGTACGTTGTTGGTGGCCGGATGCTTTTGCAGCAGATCTTCCAGGTGGGCGAGATCGTTGTGGTGATAGCGGATCTGGCGCACGCCGGCCAGGGCGCAGCCGGCATGGAGGCTGGCATGGTTGAGACGGTCGGTGAAGACCTGAGTGTCACCGTCGGACAACTCGAACAGAGCCGGCAGCACCGAGGCGTTGGCCTGCCAGCCGGTGGCGAAGATCAGGGCCGCTTCGGTGCCCTTGAAGGCAGCGAGCTTTTCTTCCAGTTCCAGATAGGCGGCGGGAGTGCCGGTCACCAGGCGCGAGGCGCGGGCGCCGGCGCCGTGGTCGCGGGCCCACTGGCAGGCGCGCTCGATCAGCAGCGGGTGACGCGAGAGGCCCAGGTAGTCGTTGCTGGAAACGTCGATCAGGTTCGCGTCCAGGGGCCGCAGGCGGCGGCGCCGACCGGCGGCGTCCAGGGCGTCGAGGCCCTGGCGCAGACGTTGCTCCAATTCAGCCATGTTGCTTGGAATACTCTTGCGACCACTCGCCGACGACGGTGCGCACGGCGCGGGTGAGAGTCGACAGGTCTTTGCTTTCGATGACGAAAGGCGGCATCAGATACACCATGTCGCCGAAGGGCCGCACCCAGACGCCGAGTTCGACGAAGCGGCGACCGAGACTGGCGAGCTGGCTGGCGTTGTCCAACTGCACCACGCCGATGGCGCCCTTGACGCGCACGTCGACGACGCCGGGCAGGGTGCGGCAGGCTTCCAGTTCGTCGCGCATCTGCGCTTCGATGGCGGCCACCTGGGGCAGGCGCGGTTTGCGCTCGAACAGGTCGAGGGAGGCATTCGCCGCCGCGCAGGCCAGTGGGTTGGCCATGAAGGTGGGGCCATGCATGAAGGCGTCTGCCGTGCGCTCGGTACAGAAGGCGGCGAAGACCTCGTCGGTGGCGACAGTGGCGGCCAGGGGCAGGGTGCCGCCGGTGAGCGCCTTGGACAGGCAGATGATGTCCGGCACCACGTTGGCCTGCTCGCAGGCGAACAGCGTGCCGGTGCGACCAAAGCCGGTCATGATCTCGTCGGCGATCAGCAACACGTCGTGGCGGCTACAGGCGGCGCGGACGAAGGCGAGAGTTGCGGTGTCGTGCATGCGCATGCCGCCGGCACCCTGCACCAGAGGCTCGATGATGACGGCCGCCAGTTCGTGGGCGTGGCGGGCGAGGAGGGCATCCAAGTCGGTTTGCAGCGCCGCCGTGACCGGCAGGGGCGCGATCAGGTTGGGCCGCGGCGCCTGCTGGAAGGCGTCGTGGAAGCCGATGGCGGGGTCGGTCACCGCCATGGTGGCGAAGGTGTCGCCGTGGTAGCCGCGCTCGAAGTGGAGGATGCGGCGCTTCTCAGAGTGGCCCTGATTGCTCCAGTACTGGATCGCCATCTTGAGGGCGACTTCCACGGCGACCGAGCCGGATTCGGAGAAGAAGCTGTGATTCAACGTCCCCGGCAGCAGCTTCGCCAGCCGCGCCGCCAGGGTCAGGGCCGGCTCGTGCACCAGACCGCCGAACATGACGTGGGGCAGCTTGTCCACCTGGGCCTTCACCGCTTGCGCGATGTGCGGGTGGCCGTAGCCGTGGCAGGCGGTCCACCAGGAGGCGATGCCGTCGATCAGGCTGCGCCCGTAGGGCAGGTGCAGGCGCACGCCGGAAGCGCCCACCACCGGCAGCGGCGACGGGGCGGTGTGCATCTGGGTGTAGGGCAGCCAGATATGTTCCAGATCGAACCAGGGCAGTGCCGACATAGGGATGGAGTGCTGTGGGGGAGGCTACAATGACGCACCTTGAAACCCGCGCCAGACCAATGAATTCACGGGCTTATTTTATCACCGCCACCGGCACCGACTCGGGCAAGACCTACGTTGCCGCCGGCCTGCTGCGGGCGCTGCAAGCCCGTGGTTGCGCGGTGCGCGGGCTGAAGCCGGTGATGAGCGGCTACGATGCCGCCCACCCGGAAGCCTGCGATGCCGCCGTGCTGCTGGCCGCCCAGGGGCTGCCGGTGAATGCCGAAAGTGTGGCGGTCATTTCGCCCTGGCGCTATGTCGCGCCTCTGTCGCCGGATCGTGCCGCCGCGTTGGAGGGCCGCCGCATCGACGTGGCGGCGCTGACCGATTGGTGCTGGCAGCAGCTTGCCGCCAATAAGGATGTGTTGCTGATCGAAGGCATCGGCGGCGTCATGGTGCCCCTCGACGAGACCACCACCGTGCGCGAATGGATGGCCGCCCTCGGTCTGCCGCTGATTCTGGTGGCGGGCAGCTATCTCGGTGCCCTCAGCCACACCCTTACTGCCCTCGCCGCCCTGCGTGAAGCGGGTCTGCGGCCGGCGGCCATTGTCGTCAATGAGTGCAACGGCGCGAGTGTGAACTTGAGCGACAGCCTCGCTTCCCTGACCCCTCATGTCGGTACGATTCCCCTGTTTTCCCTTGGCCGCGACGATGGGGCCGGACTGCAAACCCTCGCTGATTTTCTGCTGGAAACCACACCATGAAATACCGCGACCTGCGCGACTTCATCGCGCAACTTGAAGCCTGCGGCGAACTCAAGCGCATCAGCGTCGAGGTCGATCCCAAGCTGGAGATGACCGAGATTGCCGACCGGGTGCTGCGCGCCGGCGGGCCGGCTTTGTTGTTCGAGAAGCCCAAGGGTTCCAGTATTCCCGTGCTCGCCAACCTGTTCGGCACGCCGCGCCGCGTGGCGCTGGGCATGGGCGAACTCGGTGGCAACCCCGGCGACTGGAAGACCGCCCTGCGCGAAGTGGGCAAGCTGCTCGCCTACCTCAAGGAGCCGGAGCCGCCCAAGGGGCTCAAGGATGCCTGGGACAAGCTGCCGGTGCTGAAGCAGGTACTCAACATGGCGCCCAAGGTGCTGTCTTCCGCGCCGTGCCAGGAGGTGGTGTGGGAGGGCAAGGACGTGGACCTGTCGCGCCTGCCGATCCAGACCTGCTGGCCCGGCGACGCCGCGCCGCTGGTGACCTGGGGCCTCGTTGTTACCCGTGGCCCCAACAAGCCACGGCAGAATCTGGGCATCTACCGCCAGCAATTGCTTGGCCCCAACAAGCTCATCATGCGCTGGCTCGCCCATCGCGGCGGGGCGCTGGATTTCCGCGATCACACCCTCGCTAACCCCGGTCAGCCCTTCCCGCTGGCGGTGGTGATCGGCGCCGACCCGGCCACCATTCTCGGTGCTGTAACGCCCGTGCCGGATACCCTTTCGGAATACCAGTTCGCCGGCCTGCTGCGCGGCGGCAAGACCGAGCTGGTGAAGTGCCTCGGCTCCGATTTGCAGGTGCCGGCGGGCGCCGAGATCATCCTCGAAGGCGTGATCCACCCCGGCGAGACCGCGCCGGAAGGCCCCTATGGCGACCACACCGGCTACTACAACGAAGTCGCCGAATTCCCGGTATTCACCGTCGAGCGCGTGACCCTGCGGCGCGATCCGATCTACCACTCCACCTACACCGGCAAGCCGCCGGACGAGCCGGCCATGCTCGGTTTGGCGCTGAACGAAGTGTTCGTGCCCCTGCTGCAAAAGCAGTTCCCGGAGATCGTCGATTTCTACCTGCCGCCGGAAGGCTGCTCCTACCGCATGGCGGTGGTGAGCATGAAGAAGCAGTACGCCGGCCACGCCAAGCGGGTGATGTTCGGCATCTGGTCCTTCCTGCGCCAGTTCATGTACACCAAGTTCATCATCGTCACCGACGACGACGTGGATGTGCGCGACTGGAAGGAGGTCATGTGGGCGCTGACCACCCGCGTCGATGCCGCCCGCGACACCCTGATCGTCGAGAACACGCCGATCGACTACCTCGATTTCGCTTCGCCGGTGGCCGGCCTCGGCAGCAAGATGGGCATCGACGCCACCAACAAATGGCCGGGCGAAACCAATCGCGAATGGGGTCAGCCGATTGAAATGAGCGCCGAGGTAAAGCGGCGCGTGGATGATCTGTGGGGAAGCCTCGGCCTATGAGTCTGCGTCTGACCCAGATCAAGCTGCCCATCACCCACACGGACGATGAGCTGAAGGCCGCCATCCGCCAGCGCCTCGGCATTGCCGCCGGCGAATTGTTGAGCTTCAGCATTTACCGGCGTGGCTACGACGCACGCAAAGCCTCGGCGATCATGTTCGTCTACACCCTCGACGTGGAGGTGAGAAACGAGGCGGCGGTGATGGAGCGGGCGAACAAGCAGCGTGGCGCGGACCCGGTGAAGGTTTCCCCGGATCTGGCCTATCGCTTCGTCGCCCAGGCGCCGCAAGGCTTTGCGGGCATGCGCCCGGTGGTCATCGGCATGGGGCCGGCGGGCCTGTTCGCCGGCCTGTTGCTGGCCCAGATGGGTTTCCGCCCCATCATCCTCGAACGCGGCAAGGCGGTGCGTGAGCGCACCAAGGACACCTGGGGCCTGTGGCGACAGGGCAAGCTCGATCCCGAATCCAACGTGCAGTTCGGCGAAGGCGGCGCCGGCACCTTCTCCGACGGCAAGCTCTACAGCCAGATCAAAGACCCGCGCCACCTGAGCCGCAAGGTGCTGACCGAGTTCGTCAAGGCCGGTGCGCCGGAAGAAATTCTCTACGTCAGCAAGCCCCACATCGGCACCTTCCGCCTCGTCACCATGGTCCAGGCCATGCGCGCCAACATCATCGCCCTCGGCGGCGAAGTGCGCTTCCAGAGTCGGGTGGCAGATATCGACATCGAGAACGGACAAGTGCAGGGAGTTGTTCTTGCTGACGGCGAACGCATCGCCACCGACCATGTGGTGCTGGCGGTCGGCCACAGCGCCCGTGACACCTTCGAGATGCTGCATCAACGCGGTGTCGCCATGGAAGCCAAGCCCTTTGCCATCGGCTTCCGCATCGAGCATCCCCAGTCCCTGATCGACCGCGCCCGCCTCGGCCCCAACGCCGGCAATCCGCTGCTCGGCGCCGCCGACTACAAGCTGGTGCACCACTGCACCAACGGCCGCTCCGCCTACAGCTTCTGCATGTGTCCCGGCGGCCAGGTGGTGGCAGCCACTTCCGAAGAGGGGCGCGTGGTCACCAACGGCATGAGCCAGTATTCCCGCGCCGAGCGCAACGCCAACGCCGCCCTGGTGGTGAACATCGACCCCGCCGACTTCCCCGGCGACGCGACGACCAATCCGCTGGCCGGCATCGACTTCCAGCGTCACTGGGAGAGCCGCGCTTTCGAGGCCGGTGGCTCCAGTTACAAAGCGCCAGCGCAGCTCGTCGGCGACTTCCTCGCCGGTCGCCGCTCCACGGCCCTCGGCACGGTGGAGCCTTCCTACACGCCGGGCATCCAGCTCACCGATCTCTCCACCTGTGTGCCCGACTATGTGATCGAGGCCCTGCGCGAAGCCATCCCCGCCTTCGACAAACAGATCAAGGGCTTTGCCCTCGCCGACGCGATTCTCACCGGCGTCGAGTCGCGCACCTCATCCCCCGTGCGCATTCCCCGCGACGACAAGTACGAAAGCCGCAATGTGCGCGGCCTCTACCCCAGCGGCGAAGGCGCAGGCTACGCCGGCGGCATTCTCTCGGCGGCGGTGGACGGCATCGAGGTAGCCGAGGCGGTGGCAATGAGCCTCGCCGCCACGGGCTGAAACGATCAGGCTTCCCGGCCCAGGGGCCGGGAAGAAATCAAACGCCGAGGATGGCCTTGCAGAGCCGCTCGGAAAGCTGATCTTCCGTGAACTGCTTGTCGTTGGGTGGATAGAGGGAATCCTCTTCAATCTCGAAGCCGTGTTCCAGCGCCAGGGCGCGCAGTTCCTTGATCTTCACGCAGGCTTTGAGATTTTCTTTCAGGTCGGCATCGACCCGGGCTTTCTCGGCAAAGGCTTTGACAGCGGCAACAGACATGGGATTCCTCGTACAGGTAGGTTAGTGAATCGGTGCGATCAAAGGGCGATCGGCAACAGCAGGCGGGGCGCCGGTAGGGAGGGTCGTCACTTGGCATCGGCGGCGCGTGTCGCCGCCTGTCGCATTCATGACAAAAACCACCCTCCAGCGCTTGCTTCGGGTCGATGAAGCAAAAACGAAGCCAATGGGGCGAGTCGGGCCAGGACTCTGGCACAATCGAAGCTCCCCCCAACAATCCGGATGCCGACAGGCGCGACCATGAGATTTCTTGTCAGAACCTTCTTCAAGACCCTGCGGCTGGTTCTCGGCCCGCTGATGCTGCTGTGGGAATTCATCACCCGACCGCAGGGCGTGGTCCGTCCGCCTGAACTGCAACAGAAGATCAATGAAGAGTGCCGCAAGCTGGTGCTCTTTCAGTTCAAGACCTGCCCCTTCTGCATCAAGGTCAGGCAGGAACTGCGCCGCCTTTCCCTCAATATCGCCACCCTCGATGCCCAGCACGACGCAGGCAATCGCAACGACCTGATCCAGGGCGGCGGCGAGGCCAAAGTGCCTTGCCTGAGAATCACCGACGCATCCGGCACCATTCAATGGATGTACGAGTCGGGAGCCATCATCAACTATCTGCGGGAGCGCTTTCACGCTGCGTGATTTTCGCTGGGCCGTTTGAATGGCCGAGAGCGGCCATGATCGAAAGCGGGCACTCGCGCCTGTTCGTATGATTTGTGATTGATTCGGAGACCTAAATCGGATAATCTACATGTCATCACGCACCTTGTAGGCATTTTTGCGGTGTCCGTAATATTGGCAATACCCCTTGGACGTTTCTGTGCCTGAAAAATTACTGGGCCTCCCATGTACGCACTAAGTCGCCCCCTTTCCTTCTTTCTATTGGCGGTCACTCTTGGCCTGCCAGTAGTTCGTGCCGAGATAGTGCCCGGTGCAGACGTCAAGTCCGTCCGAGAGGCAAAGCGCGTTGACGCTGTCCTTAAACAACCCGAAAGCGAAATGGACCTCGGCAGAGTCAAACTGTTCATCGACAAGATGATCGATCCAACTGTCGACGTCGATGCCGGGCTGAAGCAACTGGACAGCATGGCAGCGCAAGTACGCACCATGCAGTACGGCTTACCGTCGAGCAACGGGCGGCTGCAAGCTCTTCAGACGTACCTCTACGAGAAGGGGCCTTGGAACGGCTATCAGTCCTTCGGCTATGATTTTGACGACCCACTTGGCAAGAACATCAGAAACAAACTATTGCTGAATTACATCGCGACGAGGAAGGGCAATTGCGTCACGATGCCGCTACTGTTTGTTATCCTCGGACAGCGACTGGGCCTTGATGTAACCATTTCCACCGCGCCCCTCCACCTTTTTGTGAAGTACACCGATCCAGAAACCCGTGTCACCTACAACCTTGAGGCCACAACTGGGGCCAAGCCGGCACGGGACGTTTGGATTCGACAGCAGAATCCGATGACTGACAAATCCATCGCCAACGGCCTATACATGCAGAGGTTGTCGAAGCGAGAAACAACGGCGGTCATGGCAACAACTCTCTCCGAATATTTAGCCGAGAGGCTAGATCATGAAAAAGTCATCGCGCTTTCGGATGTCATTCTGGCGCATTACCCAAGAGACGTCGGCTCTATGCTCAGGAAAGGCAGCGCCTACGGGCGCATCGCCACGAGGGACTTTGTACGGAAATATCCGATGCCGAAGATGATACCGCCTGAAGAATACGGATACTTCAAATACCTTGAAAATCAGAATCGCTTCTGGTTCGCGAAGGCCGAAGCCCTTGGCTGGCGCGAGCCGGATCGAGACCAGGAAACCAAGTACTTGCAGGCGATCGACCGTGCCAAGTCGACTCAGTAAGGGGATCAATATGTCAAAACACACTCTCGGAGTTGCCGGAATACTCGTGGCGGCATTTGTCGGCTATGCTGGAAACGCCTCGGCGCGATTTGTTCAGCCGGACCCTGTCGGTCTTGATGGCGGGATTAATCCGTATGCTTACGTCGAAGGCAATCCATTAACATACATCGACCCTCTTGGTCTTGAGACATGTGTCCTAATAACCGTAAGCCCACAACTGGGCTTCGGCACTCACGCCGCTCTATACACGAGCGAAGGAGCGGATGGCCGTCCTGCACTGTACGACCCAAGTGGAGGCTATCACCAACAGAGTGGCAGCAATGACGTTATCAACTCGGACATCGTCGATGGTCGCGCCGCCGACATTAAAAAGTTCGCTAAGTATCACAAAGATAAGGACAAGGACACTACCGAAAAGTCGTGCAAACAGACGACACGCAAACAGGAGGAGGAATTCATGGAGAAGGCCAGGGCGCTCAAGGAGGCCTACGGACTCACTTGCGCTAGGCGAGTTTCGACCGTAATCGGAAACAGTCCTACTTTCCCAAAAGTTAAGCCGGACACACTCTTCCCTGGAAATCTCTTGCGGGACAGCCGAAAGTAGCTCGCCGTGAACAATCGCCAAATACTTTCGGCAGTAGGAATAGTGGTCATTTTTCTCTTGCATGCGTATTGGGTTGCCGATACGGTTAGATGGGTAGATGTAGTTTGGTTTCTCTGTTGCATCTATCTGCTAACCGCTATTGGCACCACAGTTATATACCTTCACCCCAGCAAGCGGACTAGCATCATTGTAATTGCAGCTACTGTTAGCATCAGCGGCCCGCTTAGTTTGCTTGTTGGCGAATGCGGGAGGCGAGTTGAATGGAGAGGCGTCCTACAGCACTTGGTAGACGCTCCCATGGACTTTGCTTTCAGTGCATATGTCGGCGAAATCGTCAGTGGAGCGATATTTGTACATATTGCTATTCCGTTACTGGTCCTTTTGGCGGTCCCTAAGCAACGCCTATAGGCTCAATCCATCGTTCGATGGGGCCGTCATAAACTCGAACGTTTCTGAACTTCCGCATTTACAAGCCAGCGACTTCTGCTTAGGGCAAGATCTGACCCACTCTCCTTGAACTTTACGGCTTCAAGCAATGTTGCTTCCTCCCCTCATCGAAGGCCGCCTGATCCGTCGCCGCAACCGCTTTGTCGCCGAGGTGGATGTGGGCGGCGCGATGGTCGAGGCCCATTGCCCCAACACCGGTTCCATGATGGGGTGCCGTGAACCAGGGAGCCGGGTCTGGCTTTCCCGCGCCGAGAACCCGGCGCGCAAACTGGCGTGGACCTGGGAGCTGGTGGAGGCGGATGGCACGTTGGTCGGGCTGCATACCGGGCGCAGCAATGGCTTGGTGCGGGAGGCCATCGAGAGTGGCGCCATTGCGCCCCTGGCGGGCTATGAGTCGATACGCAACGAAGTGCGCTACGGCGAGAATAGCCGCATCGACCTGCTGCTGGACGCGGCGGGCAAGCCGCCCTGCTGGGTCGAGGTGAAGAACGTGACGGCGGCGGTGGAGGGCGGTATCGGCTACTTTCCCGACGCGGTGACTACGCGCGGCGCCAAGCATTTGCGCGAGATGTCGCGGCTGGTGGAATCCGGCCAGCGGGCGGTGTTGTGCTTCTGTGTGCAGCGTGGCGACGTGGCCGAGGTGCGGCCCGCCGACCACATCGACCCGGCTTACGGCCAGACCCTGCGGTCGGCGATGGCGGCGGGTGTCGAGGTCATCGCCTGGGGCGCACGGGTGACGCCGGAGGCGATTGTGCTCTGGCGCTCCCTGCCGGTGCGGGTGCCGGGTGTGCTGGAATAGACCTTAGCCGCCGCTTGCGCTGATTTCCTGATGCAGGGCGGCGCAGAGTTCTTCCGTCGCCGCTACCAGTTCCTGCACCTGCTGCGTGGCCTGGGCGAGGTCGCCGAGCTTGGCGCTGTTCTCCAGCACCCGGGCCGCCTCGGTGGCGCGGGGCGCGCCGAAGTTGGCGATGGAGCCCTTGAGGGTATGCCCCAGGGTGTGGAGTTGCTGGGCGTCCTGGGCCGTCAGGGCCTGTTGCAGGGCGTCGATCTTCGGCGGCGTGTCTTCGAGAAAGATGGCGATGATCTGGTGGAACAGTTCCAGGTCGTCGCCAAGGTTTTCTAGCACGGTGGCGCGGTCGATGACGGGGAGGGACGAGGGCATGGCACTCTCCATTGCGCTGCCGCCGCCAACGTCGTCGCCAACGGCGGCGTTGAGGGCGGCAACCAGGGCCGGGGTCTGGATCGGCTTCGACACATAACCATCCATGCCGGCGTCGAGGCACTTCTGACGGTCGCCTTCGAGGGCGTGGGCGGTCATGGCGACGATGGGGGTGTGGCGGCCCGTGGCCACCTCAATATGGCGTATCTCCGCCGTCGCCTCGAAGCCGCCGAGTACCGGCATCTGCACGTCCATCAGGATGACATCGAAGGGCTTGGCGGCGGCAGTGACGGCAGCGACCGCTTCGGCGCCGTTATTGGCCAACTGCACATGGTGGCCGAGTTTTTCCAGCACCCGGATGGCGAGTTTCTGGTTCACCGGGTTGTCTTCGGTGAGCAGCACCGAAAGCTGGCGCCGGTTCTCGCGCAGGGTGTGGCGGGTGACCAGGGGTTGAAGGCCGAGACCTTCGTCGAGGTTGCGCTCTGTGGCGCCGAGGGCGAGCATGATGGCGTCGAGCAGGTCGGATTGGCCAACCGGCTTGAGCAGGTAGGCGGCGATGCCAAGCTGGCGGCAGCGCTCGGCGTCACCGCGGGTGCCGGCGGAGGTCAGCATCATGACGGTGGGTGTCGCGTCCTTGCCAGTCTCCTGGCGCAGCGAGTCGGCGACGCTGAAACCATCGGCATTAGGCATCTGGCCGTCAAGCACCACTAGGCGGAAGGGAGTTCCGGCTGCATTTGCCTTGCGCATGGCAGCAAGGGCGGCCTGGCCGTCGGCGACCAGGGTTGGACGCATGCGCCAGCTCAGCAGCAGTTCTTCCAGCCACTGGCGGTTGGTGGCGTTGTCGTCGGCCACCAGCACCGGCATGCCCTCGACGTCAATGGAAGGCACCGGTAGCAGGGCCTCGGGAGCGAGGCCGAGGCGCACCGTGAAATGGAAGATGCTGCCGGCGCCGACCTGGCTGTCGACCCAGAGTCGGCCGCCCATGCGGCCCACCAGGCGGCGGCTGATGGCGAGGCCGAGGCCGGTGCCGCCAAACTTGCGCGTGGTGGAGCTGTCGGCCTGGGCGAAGGCATCGAAAATCTTGTCCAGCTTGTCGGTGGCGATGC
>Ga0316605_10000106_pt1 | contig 83016 bp, 58 predicted proteins | sample OWC_soil_day20_n_FD_207666 | JGI IMG/M metagenome (GOLD analysis project Ga0316605, IMG submission 207666) | Wetland soil microbial communities from Old Woman Creek delta, Ohio, United States - OWC_soil_day20_noCT | ecosystem: Environmental > Terrestrial > Soil > Wetlands | place: USA: Ohio...
TCAATCCCATAAAATTAATAATTATGCTACAAAGTTACAATAATTACCTGATATACGCAAGCATATTATTGTATTTCAATGTGTTAAATAATTATAAAATCTTCCTACCGCTCATGATTACAAATCCCACACTTAATTATTATTTCCAAAGCCAAAGTTAAGAGTTTTATTTAGAATAGAACTAATTTAAAAAAGTAAAAGTAAAAAATTGCCATTAACTAAAACTGACCTTTTACAAATAAGCGTTAAGAAAATTGAAGTTTTGAACGTTAAGAAAGTTTATATGTTTGAGCACAGCGAGTTTATAAACTTTTAGTGAAAAGCTTCAATTTTTAGCTTATTTGTGAACAGTCTTGATTTTTTGTTACTTTTTTATCAAGAAAAAAGTAAATAACAAAAGATTTAGTTTCTTTGTATTAAGATAAAAGTAAGTAAGAAAACAAAACCTTATTTCAGTAAATTAAAACGAAGAAAGAATTTACTGAAACGAAGAAAGAAAAAATTAAAACAGCGTTTCAGTAAAATAAAACAAAGAGTTATTTTAAAGAATAAATTAAAAAAAAGTCAACCATAAATTAAATTATGATTGACTTTTGTAAAAATATGTCCCTTATATTTTTATTTATCCTTGATATATTTTTAACTATGATTGACTTTTTTTGAGAAATGTTTTATTATTTCCCTTTTTACAGTATTTCTTTGCTTTGTAACACTACAAAGTAGATAAAATAATCACAATTAATTAATACAGAGCTTATTTTAAGAATATAGACATAAAAAAACAATAAGCTAAATTCCCTGTTATTTTATGATTATTTCTTTATCTTTTGGATAACGAACAGAATAAGTAAAAGTAATGGTTTTTGCTTCTAATGCTTTGAATGATAAATCCCAATTTAGTTTTCCTGTCTTTTCATCGTATTTTGCATTTGCCTTATCAATTGGTGTAATTGTTATTGATTCTGTTTCTGAAAGTGGAATTTGGTCTTTAATATCAACATTTACATTATTTTGGGTATTGTTCTTTATATTAAGGGTTATTGTATATACTACTTCACTACTATTTCCCATTATTCCTATCTTTTGTGGTTGTGATTTGGTTAGTTTTCTATTTACTACTATTCTTTTTTCTTTTCCTATTGGTATTGATAATGAGTCATTGGTTTGCAGTGGATTTATCCATGTTTGACTTACATAATTATTATCTACATATATCTTTGCTGCTGCATCCATTAGTTCTAAGTCTTCCCAATTTGGCATTAGTGCTGACAAGTAAACCACTTTTTCATTTTTTGGTACTGAATAATACTTATAATTAATATTGGTTGTCATTGTTTCCAATGGGATTATCTTTGCATTATCATTATCCTTTATGGTATAGTTCATTGCAACTTGATATTCTTTCCCTATTATGCTTCTTTGTGTTGTTTGCTCTGGTATATCATTAATTAAATCTGATGGTTGTTTTTTTGTTTTATCGTCTTTATTAGATGAATATGGATAGGTAAAGTTCAGGTCATTATCCATTGATATTCTTGTGCCTAATTCTGGTGTTCCTACCTCTATTAATGGCACTGCATAGGCTTCAATTACTACCTCATCAAGCATTTGTGAACTTGGATCAAGTGCTATATCTCCATTCATAGAATATCCTGTTGGACTTACATATACTTCTTCCTTTTTAGCCTTTTTATAGCCTACGAAACTTGCTACTATTTCATAATATCCTGCATCTAAGGGTTGTATTTGGTAATTGCCATCCATATCTGTTTGTGCTCCTCCTTTTTGTTGTCCTTCTCTTTGCACTATAACATTTACAAATGGCATTGGTTCATTGGTTTTCTCATCTGTTATTGTTCCCACTAATGTACCTACTTTTGGATTTCCTTCTAATTTTCTTGGTTGTGATTGTGGTTGAGTGTTTGTATATGTTCCTTGTTGAGAGGTGGATTGGGTTTGTGATGCTTTATTTGATGTGTTTGAGGTTTGTGTTGATTGATAGTTTCTTGGTTTTATAGAGTAATATTCTGGTTCTATCTTTGCTATTTGTCCTTGATTATTGGGTTCTTCGGTTGAGAATATTAGTTTTACATCTTCCCAATCTTCATTTGTATATTGTTTGAGGTTGGCTTTAAGGGTTAGTTCTGCTGAGTCTTTATTGGTTGTGAATTTTATATCGTAGAATGGATCCCATTGGATTTCTCCTGCCATATAATTATATACTAAATTTGCTTTCTTTACTGGCTTTTCACAATAGAGGTTTACTTTTATATAGGTTTCTGTTTTATTCAAATTATCATCTTGACTATCTCCTTGAAGTATTATATTAAGATTTGCTTCTGTAATTTCAATTATCTTATTTATATACTCTAATTCTTTTTCTTTGTATTGAAGTATTGAATTGACCTGAGTAATCTTTTCACGGAAATAATTTAAACCTTCTTTTATTTTTGATACTGTATCTATTTGAGATGTATTTGAAATTACTTTCATTTTTTCCAATGATTTTTTCTCCTTTTTCAATGTTGAAATAAGGTTCCACACTTCTGTATGCTTATAATTAAGCAATTCTATTGAGTCTTTAAGTATTTTTACTCTTTTTCTGCTTTCTTCTGATAGTTTTTCTTCTGCTACTTTATCGGCTCTAACTACCTGTGAATATGGAGAAAATTCCATTATCATAAACTCATCTGAATTATTAAATTGAATACTTTTGGTTTCCAATTTATCTGTATTACCTGCAAGGATAAATTCATTGAATCCCTTTTTTAATGATAATTCAACACTCTTTTCAATTTGAGCTTGTGTTTTATATATGGTTACTTTACTAATTTTTGCGTAAACCTTATTGGTGTCTTGTGCATTGATTGTAATGCTTAATAAATAAATAAGACAAACAAATATTATATTCTTTTTCATGACTTTCTCGTTTTTTTAGTTCAATATTATTTCAGCCAATCTTGGATAGCGTACTGAATAGGTGAATGTAATGGTTTTTGATTCTAATGCCTTTAATGACAAATCCCAGCTAAGCTTTCCTGTCTTTTCATCATATTTTGCATTTGCCTTATCAATTGGTGTTATTGTTATTACCTCTGTATTGGATAAAGGAATCTGGTCTTGAAGATCTATATCTATATTCTTTTGTGTGTTATTCTTAACATCCAAAGTAATTGTATATACAACTTCTGCATTATTGCCCATCATTCCTATCTTTTCAGGTTTTGTTTTTGATGATTTTCTGTTTACTGCAATTCTTTTTTCTTTTCCAACTGGTATTGAAAGAGTGTCTTTGGTTTGTTGTGGATTAATCCATGTTTCACTAACAAAGTTATTATCAACATAAATCTTAGCCACAGCTTCCATGAGTTCCAATTCTTCCCAATCAGGTAATAGTGCTGAAAGATATACAATTCTATCCTTCTTTGGGATGGTTGAATACTTATAACTAATCTTTGTACTCATAGATTCTAATGGTATTATCTTTGGATTATCATTATTTTTAATTGAATAATTCATAGGTACTTGGTATTCTTTACCTATCATACTTTTTGAAAATTCTGTATTATTAGAAGAGTTAGATTCTGTTGATTCGGAACTATTTCCAGATTCTTTCTTAGCTACTCCATTCACATAAGTTACTGAACTTGATTCTACTTGTGAGGTTTTTGATTTGCTTTGAGAATAATTGGATGAATTATAGTTTCTTGGTTTAACTATAAAGTATTCTGATTCTATTTCTGATACTTGTCCTAAATTATTTGGTTCTTCGGTTGAGAATACCAGTTTAACATCTTCCCATTCTTCCTGGGTATTTTGTTTTAAATTGGCTTTGATTATTAGATCAACTGAATCTTTATTGGTTGTGAATTTAATATCATAATATGCTTCCCATTCTATTCCATATACCATATATGAATATTCTAATTTTGCTTTTTTAATAGGTTGTTCGCAATAAAGATTTACTTTAATATAGGTTTCTGTCTTGTTTAAGTTATCGTCTTGATTATTATTTTGCAGTATAAGATTAAGGTTTGACCTTTCAATATCAATTTGTTTATTTAATGCTTCTCTTTCTTTTTCTTTCTTTTGAATCATTGCATTGACTTCAATCATTTTATCATGAAAATAATTTAATCCATCTTTCATTTTTCCAACTGAATCAATTTCATTTGGAATTGAAATTATTTTCATATTTTCTAATGCTCTTTTTTCCTTATCTAATGCTGAAAGAGAATTATTTACCTCTGTTGTTTTATAAACAAGCAACTCAATTGAGTCTTTAAGTATTTTTACCCTTTTTCTGCTTGCTTCTGATAATTTTTCTTCTGCTACTTTATCGGCTCTAACAACTTGTGAATAGGGAGAAAACTCCATAATCATAAAGTCATTTGAATTATTAAATTGAATGCTTTGATTTTCTAATTTGTAGGAATTACCTGCAAGAACAAATTCATTAAAGCCTTTTTTTAACGAGACTTCGATACTTTTTCCTATTTGTGCTTGTGAGTTATAGATAGTTACCTTATTTATTTTGGCATATACTTTATTGGTGTCTTGTGCATTAAGATTAATGTCTAAGAATAAAGATACGCAAATCAAGAAAATAGTTCTTTTCATGTTATCAATCAATTAATATTGTTATTTACCTGCAAAAGTAAAGAAATAATTTCATAATATCAATTGATTTTTAAAAAAACAATTAAAAATATCTCAATTTAGAATTTCAGAAAAAAATTTATCCTTTTCAATTTTTGATTGAGCTTTTGAATTTTAGAACAAAACTAATTTACAAATTAAAAACTAAAACCTAAAACTAACCATTAACTAACCCCGACCTTTTACAAATAAGCGTGAAGAAAATTGGAGTATTTAACGTTAAGAAAGTTTATATGTTTGAGCGAAGCGAGTTTATAAACTTTTAGTTCAAAGCTTCTATTTTTAGCTTATTTGTGAACAGTCTTGATTTTTTGTTTCTTTTGTATCAAGAAAAAAGTAAGTAAGAAAAACCTATTCGTAACGTATAGCTTCAATCGGGTCAAGGTTGGCGGCTTTTTTGGCTGGATACCATCCAAAGAAAATTCCTGTTATGGTACATACTGCAAAGGAAAGTAAAACAGAAAATGTTGATACCGTTACTGCCCATCCTGAGGCTAATCTAATGATGAAAGAAACTCCTGAACCAAATAAAATTCCAATAAGTCCACCTGTTATGCTTAATATTATCGCTTCAACCAAAAACTGAGCAAGTATATCCCTACCCCTTGCTCCAACTGACATTCTTAAACCAATTTCTTTTGTTCTTTCGGTAACTGAAACATACATAATATTCATAATACCAATACCTCCAACAAGCAATGATATTCCTGCAATGGAGCCTAAAAGTGTTGTTATGAAAGTTGTTATGGTTTTTATTTGATCAAGAATTTGTTCCTGTGATTCTACATAAAAATCTGGCTCTTTACCTTCTTCTGACTTATGATTTCTTTTTAAAACATCAGTTATTTCATTCATTGCTCTTGTTGAATATTCTTCACTGAGAGATGAAGCAAAAATTGCGTGAAGGTGATCTATGGCAACAATACGTTTTTGAACTGTGGTGTAGGGTGCTAACAAAACATCATCCTGATCTTGTCCAAAAGTGCTTGAACCCTTTGATTTTAATACTCCAATAATTTGAAATGGAATACTGTTATATCTAATTATCTTACCAATTGGGTCTTCACCATTGGTAAATAACTTCTCAACAACTGTTTTCCCCACAATACATACTTTTGCAGAGTTTTTTATATCCGATTCTGAAAAACCAACTCCATCTTGAATTTTGTATTTTCTAATATCCAAGTAATCCTCATTACCTCCTTCCACTCTAATTGGATGATTATTTGAGCCATAGATCAATTGACCACTTGCAGTAACATAAGGAGATACTCCTGAGAGATATTGACACTCCATTTCAATATCCTTATAGTCTTTTATCTTTAAGCTTTCCATTACAGAGGCTCCTTTTGAAACTCCTTCCCTATTAAAGTTTGGTTGAATCATAATCATATTGGAACCCATATCAGATATTTCTCCTGTAATGCTTTGTTTGGAACCTTCACCAATGGCAAGCATAATGATTACAGAAGATACTCCTATGATTATCCCAAGCATGGTCAGGAAACCTCTCATTTTATTATTCATCAATGCCCTTAAAGCAATTGATATTAAATTATTCAAATTCATAATTAATCTTCTTTTGGCAATGAATCCAACATTTGTTTTGCTCTTTTTACGTTTTCATTAAGCTTATCCTCAATAATTCTTCCATCTCTAAGAACAATGTTTCTTGAACTGAACTCTGAAATTTCAGGGTTATGTGTTACAAAGATTATTGTTCTACCTTTTGAATGTAATTCTTGCATAAGGGTAAGTATTTCGTAGGATGTTCTTGAATCTAAATTACCTGTTGCTTCATCTGCCAAAATCATAACAGGGTCATTAACCAAAGCTCTGGCTATGGCAACTCTTTGCTGCTGACCACCTGACATTTGTTGTGATTTGTGATACATTCTATCCTCCAAACCAACATCAATTAATGCTTTTTTAGCTTTTTCTTTTCTTTGTGCAGCTGAATATTCTGAATTGTAAAGCAGAGGTAACTCAACATTTTCCAAAGCAGTTGTTTTGGGTAATAAATTGTAGGATTGAAAAACAAAACCAATTTTTCTATTTCTGTATATTGCTCTTTCGTTCTTACTCATCTTTGCAACTGGCTTTCCATCCAAAAAATATTCTCCATCTGTTGGAGTATCAAGACATCCTAAAAGATTTAAAAGAGTTGACTTGCCACTTCCCGATGTTCCCATAATTGTAACAAACTCTCCTTCTTGAACAGAAAAGCTAACTCCTCTCAAAGCATGAACAGTTTCCTCTCCTACTTGAAAATCTCTTTTAAGATCTTTAATTTCAATAATCTTATTACTCATACTTTATTAATGTCTTGGTCCAAACATTGAACCTTCTTTCTTTAATATTGAGTTATCAATTGTACCTACAACAATTTCTTCTTTCTCTTTCAATCCACCAATAATCTCTGCCTTTGATCCATTATTTATACCAATTTTAACCTCTTTTGTTTTTAATGTATCTCCTATTGCCACCCACACAAATTTCTTTTTCTTATCCTTTGGTTCTTTAATTATCCATTTTTTACCCAATAAAGATTGGTCAGGCTTAAAGCTTAAAGCTTTTGAAGGTATTGATAACACATTAATTTTTTCATTTGTAAATATATTCACACTTGCTGTTAATCCAGGTTTAAGTTTAAAATCATCATTTGGTGCATCAATAATAACTTCATAGGTAACAACATTTGTTGTAGTGGTTGCATTTAAACGAACTTGTTGAACCTTACCTTGGAAAACTTCATCTGGATAAGCATCAACTGAAAACTCAACCTTTTGTCCTTCTTTAATTTCTCCTATATCTGCTTCATCAACACTTGCAACAATTTGCATTTTAGATAAATCCTGAGCAATTGTGAACAAGGTTGGAGTATTGAAACTTGCAGCAACTGTTTGTCCTTCTTCAACAGCACGTTTTAAAACCACACCATCAATTGGAGAATAAATTGTGGCATAAGCCAAATTGGTTTTTACCTTGGTGTAGTTGGATTGAGCCATTTCATAACTTGTCTTAGACTTATCGTAATTATATTTTGCCTGTTCAAACTCAGCATCACTAATCAATTGCTTAGAGTGTAACTCTTTTTGACGATTATAATTCAGTTTTTGAAATTCAAACTCAATCTTTGAAGCATCAAGGTTAGACTTCATTGCTTTAAGTTCATTATCCAACATTTCCTTATCAATCTCTGCCAATAGCTGACCTTTCTTAACCACAGAATTAAAGTCCACATATAGCTTCTTAATAATTCCTGAAACCTGCGTTCCAACCTCCACTTGATTGATTGGCTTAACTGTTCCTGTTGCAGTTATTAAGGTGCTTATATTTTCTTTAATCACCATTTTCTTTTCAAGGGATATTAGATTTTTTTTCTTTGGAGAAAATATCAAAGACAACGCAATTATAATAACTATTATACTTGCTGAAATTATTATTATTTTCTTTTTCTTTGTCATAAGAATCTACTTTTAACTAATTATTTCTATGATTATTAATATTTAAGATCTAAGGGTTTATATTGATAGAAAAGCATTAACTCCTTACTCATAATTGCTTGAAATTTTGATTGAAGCATTTCTTGTTGAGCTGTTAGGAGGTTATTTCTTTCTGTCATTAATTCAATTGTATTTTTCATTCCAAGGTTAAACTTTTCTTCAACCAATTGATAGGATATCTCTTGCGAAGAAACCTTTGCTTTTGCAGCAATAAAAGAGTTTTGATTATTTATAGCATCAAGATAAAGAGTTTCAATAATTTTCCAAGCTTCCTTTTCGGCAAGGGCAAGTTCCAATTCCGATTGTTGAATTGATATATCTGCTTTCTTAACATTCGATTTGTTCTGTCCACGAGAAAAAATAGGAACAGAAATATTTAAACCAACCGATTCAAAGAAACCACTCTTCAACTGGTTCATCAGATTTAAAGTACTTTGAGAACTATGACCAGTATTAAGACCTGCATTCAAACTAATTGTTGGATAATAACCAGCCTTTGCAATACTTCTTGATAGTTTGGACAACTCAATATTATTCTTGCTGTTTGTAATTCCAACAAAATAATCATAGCTGTTTTTGTAAATATCGTTTAATGATTGAAGTGGAGCAATAACATCCTCATCACTAATCTTAGGAATAGTTATTTCAATATCATCTGTCAATTCCAACAATTGTTTCAAATCTAATTTCGATTTTTGCAATGAATTTTTAGCTTGAACCAATTGATATTTATAAGAAACATTTTGACTTTCAAGCTGAGCATAATCAGCCTTTGAAATACTACCAGCCTTCATCAAAGCTTCTGAACGTTTTAGCTGTTGTTCCGAAAGCTTCAAAATAGCATCTTGAATATTTACTGATTCATTAGCAAAGAGAATTTCAACATAATATTTAATTATTGCAACAGTAATTTGATTTTCTGCATCCTTAATATCCAATTTACTAATCTCTTCCTGTTTTATATTTTGTTGAATAGTCTTTCTTAGCCTACCTCCTTTATAAAGTGTCATAGAACTATTTAATCCATAGTTTCCAGTATATGAAGCCTTATCTAATGATTGTTTTTGTTGTTCTGCATAGTAAGAATAATCTTGTCCACTTGAAAAACTAAGGTCTGGATAAAGTGCTTGTTTAGCTTCATAAGTTCCCACTTGACTTTGCTCATAAGTTAACTTAGCTTTCTTAACAGTTAAATTATGTTCCTTAGCATACTCAATACACTCATTCAAATTCATTGTTTTTCTGTTATCCTGTTGAGAAAAAGCATAAGAACACAAGTTTAAAATCACAACCAAAGCAATAAACCTTCTCATAAAACTAATATTTGATATTTATTTGATTTATCATTTCTAAATCCTCCATTCAAAAGAATTTACTTTACATACTAAAAAAACTTAATTTCAATAATTTTATTGCAAGAATAGGAAAATTTTCCACAAAAATAAATCGCTGCCTTTAATTTATTAAAACAGCGACTTACACCAAACCATTTATATTCCTATAAAACATAAATTTAATAACTTTTTAATTGTTTTTACGGATAATTTAGGAATAAGGTTATGGATTTAATAAAAAGAAGAAAAAGATAAACCTTATAATTCAAATCCGTTTATAAAAAATAAATAATATTACTATTTTAAAACCTTATTTCAGTAAAATAGAATAAGGAGTTAGCAAATTAGAATAAGGAGTTAGTAAAATAGAATAAGGAGTTAGTGAAAATAAATCTCAATCATAATCAAAAATAAGTCCATCATAAATAAAAATATGATGGACTTTTTTGGAAATATGATGGACTTTTTTGAGATATGTTTTAATTCAATATCAAATTCACTCCTTTTGGTTGGCGGACTGTGTAGTTGAAGGTTATTGTTTTTTGTTCTAATGCTTTTAGGGAGAAATCCCATGTTAGTTTGCCTGTTTTTTCATCGTATTGGGCATTGGATAAATCACCTGCTGTTATGGTTATTTTTTCCTGACTGGAAAGTGGAATCTGATCAACTACGTTAATGTCTATTGGAGTTTGATTATTATTCTTTATTGATAGGGTTATGGTTACTATGGTTTCAGTTGTGTTGGACAGTAATCCTGTTTTTTGTGGTTTTGTTTTAGCCACTTTTCTATCCACTGCTACTCTCTTGTCTTGTCCTATTGATAGGTTAAGGGTGTCTGAGGTGTTTAATGGATTAATGTATGTGTCATTAATATAGTTATTTTCGAGGTATATCTTTCCATTTGCTTCCATTAGTTCCAAATCTTCCCATGATGGCATTAGGGCTGAGATATATGCTGCCTTTTCAATTTTTGGTATTGTATAGTGTTTGTAGTCGGCTTTTGTGCTTTTGGTTTCAAGGGATATTATTTTTTCTTTTGCATCACTTACAATTGTGTGTTTCATCCCTACTTCATATTCTTTTCCAAGCATTGTTAGCTCTGTAACTGTCATTTCAGAATATTTTGTTGCATTTGCTGTTGGAACTTCATACTCAGAAACTTCTGCATCATAAGCAGAAACACCTCCTACTGTTGCAATTATACCATCAACATTATTAGCTTGTTTGCTTAAAGCTCTTGCTTTTGGTTGCGGAACATTTAAATAATATGGATAAAGCTCTCCTAACATTCTTCTATTGTTGGGCTGTTCTGTTGAAAATATCAGTTTTACATCGTTCCAGTCTTCACCTGTCTGTTGGGTTAGTTGTGCTTTTAGGATAAAGGATGCTGGTTCATTTGGTTTGGTGAATTTAACATCATAGAATGGTTGCCAGTAAACTCCTCCAACGTTATATGTGTAGCTAAGTTTTGACATTGGGATATTCTTATCACTGTAAATATTAAGTCTTATATAGTATTCATTGCGTGGTTGAAAGTTATTTTCTGCTCCTTGAAGTATAATATTTATTTGATTATTTATCTCATTTATTCTAATGCTTCTTTTTGATACTATTGCATTTTCTTTTTGAAGCATTTTACTAATCTCCATCATCTTATCTCTATAATAGTTCAGTCCATCTTTAATTTTTGGTATTGAGTCTATGGATTGTGGTTGAGAGATTATTTTCATATTGTCCAAAACTTGTTTTTCTCTACTAAGTATTGAAACAAGAGTGTAGGAATCGGAGTTTTGGTTGTTGAGCAAATCAAGTGAATCTCTAAGGATTTTTAGTTTTAGTTTCTTTTCATTGGATAGCTTTTCTTCGGAGGGTTGTGTGGGTTGAACATATTGAATGAATGGTGTGAAATCAGTTATAATAAAATCGTTGATTGAAGTAAATTGAAGACTTTGGGTTTGCATATTTTGTGAATTGCCTGAAAGGATTATTTCATTATTTCCTGCTTTAAGAGGGAATGAAACTGTTTTTTCAATTTGTGCTTGTGCCAAAAAGACTTTAACTTGATTAATTTTTCCACTATAAGTAGGTGTTTCTTCTTGTGCAAAAGCATTTAATGTTAAGCTAAAAACTAATGCTAAACTAATGATTATTCTTTTCATAAAACTTAATTATGTGATTATTGTAAAAGCATACATTTATAATGTGAATTTTAAGCAAATATTGTACCAAAGTAGTATTTTGAAAATTTGATTTCTAATTTTAAGTGAAAATTTTTATCTTTGCAGATTGTATTAAAAGAAAAATAATAAATCTTATGAGTGATTTTGCTGCAAAATATGATCCAAAGCTAATTGAAGACAAGTGGTATGATAAATGGACAAAGGATAATCTTTTCCATTCAGAACCTGATGAAAGAGAACCATATTGTATTGTTATTCCACCACCAAATGTAACTGGAATACTACATATGGGACATATGCTCAATAACACCATTCAGGATGTTTTGATTCGCAGAGCAAGAATGCAAGGCAAAAATGCTTGTTGGGTTCCTGGTACTGACCACGCATCAATTGCAACAGAGGCTAAGGTTGTGGGCATGTTGAAAGAAAAAGGTATTGACAAGAAAGACCTTACAAGAGATGAGTTCTTAGATTATGCTTGGCAATGGAAGGAAAAACATGGTGGAATTATTCTGGAACAGTTGAAGAAACTTGGTGCTTCATGCGACTGGCAAAGAACTCGTTTTACAATGGAGGATGCTCTTTACGAATCGGTTATTGATGTATTTGTTGACTTGTATAACAAGGGTCTGATTTATCGCGGTATTAGAATGGTGAACTGGGATCCCAAGGCATTGACTGCATTGAGCGATGAAGAAGTTATATTCAAGGAACAGAACTCCAAGCTATACTATTTAAAATACAGAATTGAGGGAGAAAACGAATTTGTTATTGTTGCAACCACAAGACCTGAAACAATTCTGGGAGATACTGCTGTTTGTGTTCATCCTGAGGACGAAAGATTTGCTCATTTGAAAGGTAAGAAAGTTATTGTTCCTATTGTAAACAGAGTTGTTCCAATTATCTATGACGAATATGTTGATAGAGAATTTGGTACTGGTGCTTTGAAAATTACTCCTGCTCACGATATAAACGACTATACTCTTGGTTTGAAACATAAACTTGACAGCATCGATATTTTCAACGATAACGGAACTCTTAACCATTTGGGAATGCAATATGAAGGAATGGACAGGTTTGATTGCAGAAAGAAGATTGTTGCTGACTTACGAGAAGCTGACCTTATGTTTAAGGAAGAGGACTACAATAACAAGATTGGCTGCTCTGAAAGAACTGATGCTGTTATTGAACCAAAGCTTTCCGTTCAGTGGTTTTTGAAAATGGAAGACATTTCAAAAAAGGCTCTTCAAGTTGTGGAAGACGATGTTATCAGGTTCCACCCTGCCAAATTCAAGAATACTTACCGTCACTGGATGGAAAATGTCAAAGACTGGTGCATTTCACGTCAGTTGTGGTGGGGACAAAGAATTCCTGCCTACTATTTGCCAAACAGAGAGATTGTTGTTGCAAAATCTAAGGAAGAAGCTTTGAAGATTACAAATGAAAAATTCCCTGCTGAAAAATATACTCTTGAAGATTTGAGACAGGATGAAGATGTTTTGGATACATGGTTTTCTTCATGGTTATGGCCAATCAGTGTTTTTGACGGAATCAGATATCCTGAAGACAAAGATATTCAATACTACTACCCTACCAACGATTTAATCACTGCTCCTGAAATTCTTTTCTTCTGGGTTGCAAGAATGATTATTGCAGGTCAAGAATATAGGAATGAAATACCTTTTAAAAATGTTTATTTAACTGGTATTGTTAGAGACAAGCTGGGAAGAAAGATGAGCAAATCGCTTGGAAACAGTCCTGATCCAATTGGTTTAATTGAAAACTATGGAGCTGATGGAGTAAGGGTTGGTATGCTTATGGCTTCTCCTGCCGGAAACGACTTATTGTTTGACGAAAGCTATTGCGAACAGGGAAGAAACTTCTCCAACAAAATTTGGAATGCTTTAAGACTTGCTACTGGTTGGGAAATTGCTGATATTGAACAGCCACAGCATTCAAAAATTGCAATTGAATGGTTCAGAGCAAAACTTAATGAAATTCTTACTGAACTTGAAGATGATTTTGCAAAATATCGTTTGAGTGAAAGTTTAATGAAGGTTTACAAGCTTATTTGGGATGATTTCTGTTCATGGTATTTGGAAATCATTAAACCTGCCTATCAGAAACCAGTTGACAGAACAACATATAACGAAACTATAAAGCTGTTTGAAGACCTTATGAAGGTTCTTCATCCTTACATGCCTTTCCTTACAGAAGAAATTTATCATATAATTGAAGACAGAAAAGCAGATGATTACATTATGCTTGCTCAAATGCCAAAAGCTTTTGAAAACAGTTCTTCAATAGTTGCTGACTTTGGTTTTGCTCAGGAAAAGATTTCTGCAATCCGTCAGGTTAGAAATGAAAAGAATATTGCTCAAAAAATTGCTTTGGAACTTTTTGTTAAGGAATCTTCAAACGACAATAAAGATTTTGACGGCATAATAACCAAACTTTGCAATATTTCAAATCTTGAATATATATCTGATAAAAAAGAAGGTGCTTTGTCTGTTATGGTTCGTACAACAGAAATGTTTATTCCTCTTGGAGATACAATCAACAAGGATGAAGAAATAAAGAAACTTCAAAGCGATTTGAAATACTATGAAGGTTTTGCCAAAAGCGTTAAAGGGAAACTCTCAAACGAAAAATTTGTTAGTGGAGCTCCTGCACAGGTGGTAGAAAATGAAAGGAAAAAACTTTCAGACGCAGAGCAAAAGATTACTTCAATTCAGGAACAACTGAAATCATTATTATAAAATACAGAGACGTGATTATTCACGTCTCTTTTTTGTTTTATCACTTCTCTTTAAAATAAATATAGTCTATACTAATAGATTATTCTATAATATATTCTTTATTTAGTTAAAAAGAATTACTTTTGTGAATTCTAAAAACTAAATATTAAGAATATGAAACTAAATACTAATAACATTAATCAGGAAAAGTTTACTATTTACTTTCTGTTGTTTTTAGTATATCTGATTACTTTCTATCCTTTAACCAAGGTAGGATTTACTGTTGGTGATGATATTGATTTATATACAGAAACCTGCAAAGGTCATTGGGGTCATGTTGTTGGGAATTTACCTTATATGCAAGGAAGGTTTTATTTTTTCATTTCTCGCTACATTCAAACTGTTCCCTATTTAATTGAGAATCCTATTTATTTCGACTTAACTTATATTCTTCCTATTGTTGGATGTTTTGTTCTTTTCACAACTCTTATTCATAGGGTTTTTAAAAGCTCTTCTATTACTCTTATTACTGCGATTCTTCTTTCTTCAAGCTTTCAAATTATAGGTTTTCATTCCATAACAACTGCTTATCCTTTCTTTTTCACAACTGGATTTTGTTTTATCTTAACTTCACTGCATTTCTTTATTTCATTTTTTGACTTAAAGAAGAAACCATATCTATATCTCTCTGCAATTTTAATGTTTATTGCAACTCTGTTTTATGAAACCTTTATGATGTATTACTTGGTTTTCTTTATGGTTGCTATTTGGAAGAATGAAGTTTTTTCAAATAGAACAAAGGAAAACTACTTAAAGACTATTAAGGATCTTATTCCTTTTATTATTGGAGGTTTAATCTACTTGATTACTTATTTTAGTTTTCAGTATTTCTATCCTCCTAAATATACTGGTGCTTCTCTTTCAAATGATTTAACAATTGGTGGTTTGTTTTCAACGGCTTCATTAATGAGTAAGTTATCTTTTCCTTTGCAGGTTTTTTATGAATTTAATGGTTTGCTTTTCAAACACACAATGAGTTTGGATGGGATTTTCAAAACTTATAGAATGGATTTGGTTGTTATGGTGCAGGGATTGATTGTAATGGCTTTGACTTATTATGCTTTAAATAAATACAAAAACATCAAATACATTCATCTTCTTTGGGGTTTTCTTCTTGGAATATGTCTTGTTTACATTCCCCTATTGATCGTTTCTTCCTCCTCACATTACTATTTGCAAAACTGGCATAGCTATGTGCCTACATTCTTTTCTTTCTTTGGATATACTTTAAGTTTATTGATGGTTTTGTTTGCTGTTTTAAATTTGGTGTCTTTTTTAAAACCATTAAGAATAATATTTCAAGTTTTTGTTTGTGTGCTTTTGTTTTGGGTTAACACACTTACCCAAGCAAGTAATAGAGCTGTTGCAAATGATATGGAAACATCAAATATTCGTTTTGAAATGGCTGATTATGCAATTAAGCAAGGTGTTATTCCAAACCTAACAACAAAAACTCCAATATGTTTTGAACAAGCTCACAACACAACTTCCTATATGGGACAGTGGGTAACAAAACAATATTTTAGTTGGAAAGATTTCTTTGTTAAACAATTGGGTAAGAAATATAATTTTATTGATAATTATGAAAAGTTTGCATTAAAGAATAAAGTGCAAGATAAGGTTTGGGTTTGCTTTTTCAGACAATCAACAAAGACTGATGATGCAATTATGTATTTTGCAGGAATGAGTGGGAACCGTTTAGCAAAAACTCAAAATGAAATTGTTTGTGATACTATAATTGCAATGTATCATAGTCCTTTTAAAACTTTTAATATTTCCATTGCAAGTGAAAATATTGGTGATAGCGTTTATATAAACAATATGCCAATAAATTCAATTGGGAATTATCATAGTGCAAACCTGGATGTTTCAATTAGAGAAAAACATAATAATTCTGTTTTCTGGATTGTTGGTAAAGACCTTATTCCTTCTACCCTTACGATTAGCAATGTTTTAAATAATAGCCAAACATTATACACTAAATCTACAATCACTCTTTCAGAAAAAGAAAGAATTAATGAAATTATCAATGAGATTAGAAATACTCCTTCCTGGTATAAAAATGTTGAGGGAAAAGCTAAAAAAGGAAACATTAGCATTGAAGAAGCTTTAAGAAATGATGCTAAGTGGATGTACGATAATGAAAGGGTAAACAAATAAAAAAAGCAGAACTATAATTAGCTCTGCTTAATGATTGAATATCTATTTGAGTTAAGATTAATTTTCTTTTGCAAATTCTTTATAGAAATAAGGTATTGTTTCAATTCCTTTAAAGAATTGTTCCAATGGATAGTTTTCATTTGGTGAGTGAATTGCATCTGAACCTAAACCAAATCCCATAAGTATTGATTTAATTCCAAGTATTTTTTCAAATCCTGCAACAATTGGAATTGAACCACCACTTCTTGTTGGGATAGGTCTTTTCCCATAAGTTGTTTGATAAGCTTTTTCTGCTGCTTTATACGCTGGCATATCAATTGGAGAAACATAAGCATAACCTCCATGTAATGGTGTAACTTCTACTTTAACACTCTTTGGAGCTAAACTTTCAAAGTATTTTTGGAAACGTTCTGTAATTACATTATAGTCTTGATCTGGAACCAAACGGAAAGAGATCTTTGCATGTGCTGTTGAAGGAATAACTGTTTTTGCTCCCTCTCCTTGATAACCTCCCCAAATTCCACAACAATCTAATGAAGGACGAATACCTGTGCGTTCAATTGTTGAATAACCTTTTTCTCCATGCAGTTCTTCAATATTTAATGCTTTTTTGTATTCTTCTTCATCGTATGGAGCTTGTGCCATTAGTGTTCTTTCTTCATCTGAAACAAAAACAACTTCTTTATAGAAATCAGGAACAGTAACATGATTGTTTGAATCAGTTAACTTAGATATCATTTCACAAAGAATATTTATAGGGTTTGCTACTGCTCCTCCATAAAGTCCTGAATGAAGATCTCTGCTTGGTCCAGTGACTTTAACTTCAACATATCCCAAACCTCTTAATCCAGTTGTTATTGATGGAACATCTTCTGCAATCATTCCAGTATCGGATACAAGAATAATATCTGCTTTTAAAAGTTCTTTATTTTCTTCACAGAAAGGATAAAGTGATGGTGAACCTATTTCTTCTTCTCCTTCCAACATAAACTTAACATTACATGGCAATTGATTGGTTTTAACCATATATTCAAATGCTTTTGCATGCATAAATGATTGACCTTTATCATCGTCTGCTCCACGTGCCCAAATCTTACCATCTCTGATTTCTGGTTCAAAAGGTGATGTATTCCATAGTTCAATTGGATCTACTGGCATAACATCATAATGACCATAAATCATAACAGTTTTAAGCTTTGGATCAATTATCTTTTCTGCATAAACAACAGGATTTCCTTGTGTTGGCATTATTTCGGATTTGTCTGCTCCTGCTTCAAGAATTAATTGTTTCCAATATTCTGCACATCTAATCATATCTGGCTTGTGAGCTTCAATTGAGGATATTGATGGTATGCGAATTAGGTTAAATAATTCATTTAAAAATCTGTCTTTGTTTTCTTCAATGTAGTTCTTAATAGTATTCATATTATTTTATTCTTATTTTTAATTCTTATTCTTCTTCCTCAAAATATTCAGGAAGTACTAAGTCATCTTTTGAAAGTACTGGAAAATTAATGTAATCTCTAATGATTAATGCAGAAGGAAATATTGTTTTCAAATTAAGATAGGGTCCAAAAGCATCCAATTTTGTTAAATAATCTCCACATTTAACAGTGAAATTAGGTTCTTCAAAAAAAACATAAGCTCTTAAATCGGGGAAATTATTAATTATCTCATCTCTTAAATCAAATGCTTGTTGTTTAGAGCCTGCACCTGTAAAAACTCCAACCTTAATTCTATAACCTATTGCTGTTCTTGAAATTTCATTAAAAGCAATATGTTGTTCAAGTATGGTTTGTAATCTCCCATCGGAAATTACTTCTACCTGAGCTTTTAGATTTTGGGCAAATAATGTTAGTGCAAATAATAGTGTTAGTATTTTAAGTTTTGTCATTTCTTTAATTAGAACTTATTATTTTGCAGCTCCATGTAGTTGAACATTTGGAATAATTAAAACTGGGTATGGAGATAGATTAATCATTTGTTGTGAATATGGTCCTAGGAATAGGAAGTTAGTAATTGTCTTCTCTTGCTCAACCATAGTTACAATAAGGTCTGCATTTATATTTTTAGAATAATCTAATGTTGCTGTTGTGATATTTTCTGTATCAACAAATTCAGTAGTAAATGGTAATTTATGTTGAGTTAAGAATTTCTCAACACTTAAAACAAAACCACGTACTTCATTTCTTACAGACTTAATATTACTTGTTTGAATTCCCAATATACAAATATGAGATTGAGGGAACATCTTTGCAAATTCTATTGTCCAAGGCACCTTTTGACGTGTATCTCTTGAAGAGTCAATTGGAAGAACAATCTTTTCAAGGTGTTTATCAAAATTAAATGTTTCTCTAACTATTAAAACAGGTGCATCACATTCAATAACTAATTTAAAAGCATTCTGACCAGCATATTTTTCATCAAAACCACTTCTGCCATGAGCTCCAATAACAAGTAAGTCTGGATTTTCGTCCTTAACTAATTTAGCAATTGCTTGATAAACCTTTCCTTGGCAAATTATGTATGAAATGTTTTTACCATTCAATTTAGGTTTATAATCTGATGCTATCTTATTTAACTCTTGTTGTGCTTCTTCTCTATCTTTTTCTTTGGTTTCAATCCAAGCCATTAAAATATCGGCTCCTGTACGATTAGCAATATCAACAGCCAATCTTAAAGCAGTTAGTGACGATGTAGAAAAATCAATTCCAACTATAATTTGAGACATCATAAGCATTAATTTTTAAAATTAATAATTTATTTATTGGTAACTTATTCTGGAAATTAGTACCTTTGCAAATATAATTTTCCAATATAATTTTTGGCAAATATAGGCATAAAATTTAAAAAACAAAAATTATTTCGTAATTATTTTGTATGAACGAGAATTTGGATCCCAATCCTTCAAGACTAAACAATACTGAAAAAGACTTTGAAAGAGCTTTAAGGCCTTTACATTTCGATAGTTTTGCAGGTCAACCTCAAATTATAGAAAACCTTAAAATTTTTGTTCAGGCTGCGAAGGAAAGGAATGAAAGCTTGGATCATGTCCTTTTACACGGACCTCCTGGATTAGGGAAAACAACCCTTTCTCATATAATTGCAAATGAGCTTGGAGTAAATTTAAAACTAACATCAGGTCCTGTTTTGGATAAACCAGGAGAATTGGCAGGAATTTTAACTAATTTGGAAGAAAATGATGTTTTATTTATTGACGAAATACATCGTTTAAGTCCTGTTGTTGAAGAATACCTTTATTCTGCAATGGAAGATTACAAAATAGATATTTTAATTGAATCTGGACCAAATGCACGAAGTGTTCAAATTGCTCTTAGCCCTTTCACTCTTATTGGAGCTACAACTCGATCTGGACTACTAACTGCACCACTCCGTTCTCGTTTTGGAATAACCTCTCGCTTGCAATACTACAATCACGATACTCTTAATAAAATCATAAAACGTTCTGCTAATATTCTAAACACTCCAATTGAAGACAATGCATCGGAAGAAATTGCCAGGAGGAGTAGAGGAACTCCTCGTATTGCCAATCTTTTACTTAGAAGAGTTAGAGATTTTGCACAAATAAAAGGCAATGGAACCATTACATTGGAAATTGCTCAAATGGCACTATTGGCATTAAATGTTGATAAAAATGGACTGGATGAAATGGATAATAGAATTCTTTCAGCAATTATTGATAAATTTAAGGGAGGACCTGTTGGACTAACAACCATTGCAACTGCTGTTGGCGAAGATGCTGGAACAATTGAAGAAGTATATGAACCATTCCTGATTCAAGAAGGTTTTCTAATGCGAACTTCAAGAGGAAGAGAAGCAACACCACTGGCATATCAACATCTTGGCAAGAACTATCCAAACAAACAAGGAGAAATTGGTAGCTTATTTGAATAAAAAATTAGAAAAAAAACAATAATAATAAAATAAAAAACAATAAAATATATGGCAACACATAAAATCAGTGCTAAGAAACTAACACTAAAACAAGTTGAAAAAATATTAAATTCCAACACAAAATTGGAGTTATCAGATGATGCAAAAGAAAGAATAAACAATTGCAGGAACTATCTTGATAAGAAAATGGAAAACCAAAAAGAACCTATTTATGGTGTAACAACTGGATTTGGTTCTTTATGCAATATATCTATCAGCAAAGAAGAACTTTCTCAACTTCAAAAGAATTTGGTTATGTCTCATGCTTGTGGTATGGGAGAAGAAGTTCCAGAAGAAATTGTAAAAATTATGCTTTTAAACAAAGTTCAATCACTTTCTTATGGTAATTCAGGAGCTCAACTTGTAACAATTGAACGTTTGATTGCTTTCTACAATGAAGGAGTTTACCCAGTTGTTTATCAACAAGGTTCTCTTGGAGCATCAGGTGACTTAGCTCCACTTGCTCATATGTGCTTACCTCTTTTAGGATTGGGAGAAGTTTATTATGAAGGAGAACGTTATAATGCAGAAGAAATAAACGAGAAATTTGGATGGAAACCGATTGAATTAAAATCAAAAGAAGGTTTGGCACTTTTAAATGGAACTCAATTTATGAGTGCTTATGCAGTTTGGTGTATTTTGAAAGCTCAAAAACTTTCATTCCTTGCTGACCTTATTATGTGTGTTTCTTTGGAAGCATTTGATGGAAGAATTGAACCTTTCTTTGATCCAATTCATCAAGTTAGACCTCATAAAGGACAAATTGAAACGGCTAAAAATATTAGAGAATTTTTGGAAGGAAGCGAAATCATTAAACAAAAGAAACAACATGTTCAAGACCCATATTCATTCCGTTGTGTTCCACAAGTTCATGGAGCTTCAAAAGATGCCATTGGTTGGGTAGCAAGTGTTATCACAACAGAAATAAACTCAGTTACTGATAACCCAACTGTTTTCCCTGAACTTGATGAAGTTATTTCAGCAGGAAACTTCCATGGTCAACCTCTTGCAATTAATCTTGACTATTTAGCTATTGCAGTTGCTGAACTTGGTTCAATTTCAGAAAGAAGAACTTATCAACTAATTGCAGGAAAGAGAGACCTTCCTTCATTCTTGGTTGCTAATCCAGGATTGAACTCTGGTTTTATGATTCCTCAATATACACAAGCATCAATTGTTTCTCAATCAAAACAATTATGTACACCAGCCTCAGTTGACACAATTGATTCATCACAAGGACAAGAAGATCATGTTTCATTTGGTTCAAATGCTGCAACAAAACTTTATAGAGTTGTAAACAACACTGAAAAAATTCTTGCAATTGAACTTTTCAATGCTACACAAGCACTTGAATTTAGAAAACAAAAAACAGGTTTAAAATCATCTGATGCAATTGAATCATTTGTTGAAGAATACCGCAAGGAAGTTAATTTTGTTAAGGAAGACGAAATTATGTATAAACTAATGCATAAGAGCGTTGAATTTCTTGAAAACATAGAAATTGTTGAAGAATAGATTTTAATGGTTAATGATTAATGGTTAACGGTTAATTTTAGAGGCTGTCTCATAAATCATATTTTACTACTATATAAAATAACAAATAAAATTAAGCAAGGATTTAGTATTTAAGTCCTTGCTTTTTATTTTCTATAAATTATATTCTTTATTTTCTACAAAAAAGTCCTTTTATAAATAAAAATATATCAAGTATATTTCAAAATATATCAGACTTATTTCAAAATAAGTCTTGTTTATTTTTCACTAAACAATTTTAAAAATTATTTCTAAATATTTTGCAGATATTAAATAAATTAATTTAACTTTGTGCCATAATATATAGTTTCAACAAATAAAAAAAATATAATTCTATGACAAAAAAATTACAAATTTCCTGTTTAGTACTATCTTGCTTAATAATGTTTGCTACACTTTCAGTAATAGGACAAAACGTTAATATGAACCATTGGATTGAACTAAACGTTACACCAGGAGATTCAATATCTATTGATTTTTGGTCTGGCCCTAATACTGGAATAAAAATTGTAAGCGGAACTTATGAAAGAACTATTAGTGCTGATTCTTCTTGGTATGGTACTACAAATCACTATGCCCAAAGTTCAACTATGAGGATTTATGGAAACTTGTACGCGTTTTATTGCAGTGACAATTCATTACGAATAAAAGGCATAGATGTTTCTAATAATAGTGAATTAATAAGTTTGATTTGCTATAATAATGATATTTCATCAATAAAAGTAAGTGGAATCCCTAATTTAAACTATATTTCTTGTTATAATAATAATCTTTCTGCCTGCGGCTTAGATAGTATATTTCATCAACTTCCACAAAATCTAGGGAGCGGAATTGCCGCTGTCGAAATAAAAAGTGGTTCATTGACAAATCCCGGCACTTCATCTTGCTGTGACACTATTGCCACAAATAAGAATTGGCGGGTAATAGACTATATATTGTATGATGATTCGATAAGCTATACAGATATTGTAAATACCAACTATGCTTGTCCTTATTTTACTCTTGTGATAGAAGATATAAAAAGAGAAGAAATTGTAGCAAAAGTTTATCCTAACCCTGTTAGCAATGCTTTGAATATAGAAACTATGGAGAATGTTGAGAATGTAATTCTATATGATGTTTTGGGCAAAGAAGTAATGTGTACTAAAAAGACTAACGATATTGATGTTTCTAATCTTAATAACGGAATATATATTCTAAAACTGATTACAGAAAAAGGAATTGGGGAATATAAGATTGTGAAGGAATAGTAGCACACTATAAAATAATTAATCTATGACAAAAAAATTACAAATTTCTTTATTAGCAATATTTGGACTTATAATGTTTGCTGGAATTTCAGCAATGGGACAAACGGTAATTTTTAGCGAAAATTTCGATGGGACGTTTTTAAATCAATCGATTCCTTCTGGTTGGACAAATATTGATGCAGACGGTGATTCTAATATCTGGTATACTGCATATGGTTACAGTGGCAATAATCCTCTTGGTAATAATGGAAGTATGGGAATTATTACTTCACGATCTTGGTGGGCAAATGTTGTTCTTACTCCCGACAATTGGCTAATAACTCCACAAATAAGCTTGGAAACAAACGCAAGTTTAAAGTACTATGTATGCTCCTCTCCCACCTATCCAGCAGAGCATTATGGAGTTTATATATCTACAACAGGAACCAATTCTTCTGACTTCACTCTATTATTTGAAGAAACACTAACAGCAGCAAACCCTAATCGCACATGGCTTGAAAGAAATATTGACCTTTCGGCTTATAATAATCAACAAGTATATATAGCTTGGAGACACTTTAATTGCTCTGATGAACAGAGTCTCGATTTAGATGATATTAGCGTTATGAGTAGTAGCAATACTCCTTCAAGTGTAACTACTCTTGATGCTACCAATCTTCAAAACAGAGCAACAACACTTAATGCTACCATAACAAGAGGAACAGATATAATATCTTCCCAAGGATTTGAATGGAAAGCAGAAACAGATGAAAGCTTACAATCTGTTGATATTGCTAATGTAATTGACGATAACTTTTCATTAGCTCTAACAGAGCTTTCTCCATACACAATCTATAAATATAAAGCATATATAGTGGTTGATGGAAACAAACTTTATGGAGAAGAAAAGAGTGTTCAAACTCTTGGATTAAATATGGTTACAGGAAATACTGAAATAAATATTTATCCAAACCCAGTAAGCAATGATTTAAATATTGAATGCAGTGAAAAGATAGATAGTATTGAAGTTTATGATTCTCTTGGAAGGAGAATCATAAGACAAGAAAACTCTCCAAAGAAAACTACTATTGACGTTTCTAACCTAAATAACGGAATATATATCCTTAAACTAATTACAGAAAAGGGAATTGGTGAATATAAGATTGTAAAGGGATAAAATCACACAACATAAATAATAAACCCCAAAAGTTTTTTGTCTAACTTTTGGGGTGCACTTCATTTTTAATACGCCCTTTTTTATTCATATATTTGCATGAATTATAATAAATACAATATTCTTTCGTTAGTTCTACATTAAAAAAAATTAATATTAATATGTCCTTTCTTCCAATAACAAAAAAAGAAATTGAAAACCTTGGGTGGGATTATGTAGATGTAATTATCGTCAGTGGCGATGCTTATGTTGATCATCCCAGCTTTGGACATGCAGTAATTGGAAGAGTGCTTGAAAACTCCGGTTACAGAGTTGCAATTATTCCACAACCCAATTGGAGAGATGACCTTAGAGATTTCAAAAAATTAGGACAGCCACGTTTGTTTTTTGGAGTAAGTGCAGGAGTTATGGACTCAATGGTGAACCATTACACTGCATTAAAAAGAAAAAGAAGCGATGATGCCTACACTCCCGGAGGTGAAGCTGGTTACCGTCCTGATTATGCAACAATTGTTTACTCCAATATTCTTAAAGAACTATATCCCAATACACCAGTAATTCTTGGAGGAATTGAAGCCTCAATGAGAAGAAATGCTCATTATGATTACTGGTCAGACAGCTTGAAGCCTTCCATTTTGATTGACAGCAAAGCAGATATGCTTGTTTATGGAATGGGAGAAAAAACAATTGTGGAAATTGCAAAGCGTTTGGGAAAAGGTGAAAAGATTAATGATATAAAAGATATATATCAAACAGGATTTATTTCAAAAGATATTCCAAAGAATGATGCCTGGAAAACAATTGAACTTCCTTCATATGAGGATTGTTTGAAAAGCAAGCATAAGCAGGCTGATTCCATTCTTCAAATTGAAAAAACATCAAATAAGATTATTGGAGAAAGACTGGTTCAAAAACATAGTGAGGATTATGTTATTATTAATCCATTTAATCCTGATTTCTCATCCTCAGACCTTGATAAATCGTTTGACTTACCTTACGAAAGAAAACCACATCCAAAATACGCAAAAAGAGGGAATATTTCAGCCTTTGAAATGATTAAATATTCTGTAAATATTCATCGAGGTTGTTTTGGAGGATGTTCTTTTTGTACCATTGCTGCTCATCAGGGCAAACAAATTATTTCAAGAAGTGAAGACTCAATTTTGAAAGAGATTGATTTAATTTCACAAGACAAAGATTTCAAAGGTTATTTAAGCGATTTAGGAGCTCCTTCTGCAAATATGTACAGGATGAAAGGCATTGACTTGAAAATATGTCAAAATTGTTCTAAGCCCTCATGTATTTTTCCGAACATTTGTAATAACTTAAACTTTGACCATAAACCTCTTTTAGATTTATATCAAAAAGTTAGAGCATTACCATATATTAAGAAAGCATTTGTTGGAAGTGGATTGAGATATGATTTATTTATTGTCATTGACAAGGATAAAGAAAAGAAATACCATACAAAAGAATATTTTGAAACAGTATTTCAACATCATATTTCTGGACGCTTGAAAGTAGCACCAGAACACACAGAAGACAAGGTTTTAAACTTGATGCGAAAACCTTCTTTCAATCAATTTATTTCTCTAAAACATACTTTTGATGATTTAAATAAGAAATATAATCTGAAACAACAGCTTATCCCCTACTTCATTTCTTCACATCCTTTGTGTACATTGAAAGACATGAGTTCACTTGCTCAAAAGACCAAACAATTGGGATATAAATTGGAGCAGGTGCAAGACTTCACACCTACTCCAATGACAATTTCAACAGAAATGTATTATACTGGAATTAATATTATGACCAAAGAAAAGATTTTTGTTGAGAAAACCCTTGAAGGCAAACGCAAACAAAATCAAGCATTTTTTTGGTATAAGAAGCAGTAAAAAAACTTCTTTCCTCCCTTTTAATTATTAGTGATTGTACAAAAATAACTAATAAAATTTCAATATATAAATTTAGTTATCAATAATTAAATTAAATATTGAATCAATTACATGATATTTATTTACGAATATTTTAAGTTTATATTTAGTAAAATTGTATATTTGTTGAATTAAAACATATAGCAACTATAATTATTCAACAAAACATTTTAAATGGTATAAATTGAGAAATAAGATATTTATTAGAAATTTATAATAGCGGATTCCGAAAAGCTTTAAGAGTAGGAAAAATTTAAAACAAATTACCATGAAATTTACTACAAGGTTATTAAATTCATTTTTCTTGATGCTAATCATTGGCATGTTTGCTTCATGCGATAAAGATGATGCAACAACAACTTCTACAACAATAAACCCTTTTAGCAATGGGGGTACTGAGAAAAACATGATTGTTGTGATTAGTGATATACATCTTGGTGCAAATCTCGATTATGCTGAATGCAAAAACAATCTTAAATCACTTGAAAAGATGCTATACAAAGTTAAAGCCTCTTCAAATGTTAAAGAACTTGTTATTGCAGGAGATTTACTTGATGAATGGTATGTTCCTGCCACAGTAAACACTTATGAAGGAAATAATCAATCTGACTTTGTTCAACGTATTGCCTTAGCCAATAAAGGTGTGGTTGATGCCATTAACTCTATAATTCAAGAAGGAAACATATTAGTTACTTATGTTCCAGGCAACCATGATTTAACCATTACCCCTGAGAATGTTAGTCTTATTTTCCCTGGAATAAATCAAGCAAGAGATAACGAATTAGGATTAGGTACATACACCCCAGCAGATATGCCTGTACTTGCAATTGAACATGGACACCGCTATAATTTCTTCTGTGCTCCTGACCCAATTTCAAATCAAGATATAGCACCAGGAAGCATACTACCTCCTGGATATTTCTTTACAAGAATAGCAGCTCTTCATCATGTACAAGACTGCCATACAGCTGGTGATACCATGCCTGTTGCTCCTCAAAGCATCTCAGGAGATGAAAGTCAAATCCTATTATTAAAATATTGGAACCTTTGGCAATGGGCTATAAAATATCTACCAATAGAAAATAAATTTGACGAAAACATTATTGTAACCAATGTTGATGGATTCACTGGCAGTTATTCCATAAATGATTTATTACCTTTCCAAGCAACACCAGGTGGTGTTATAGATGTTAATCTATACAAGGGTATTCAAGACACATGGAGTCAAAGACAAGCACTTAATCATGTTGAAGTAAACATTCCTACTGCTCAGGCAATTGCCAATTCTGCTTTAACAGCTGAATCGGACAACCAAGCAAAGAATCAATATTTTTTAAATCCTAACTCAAATAAAAGAATTGTAATCTTTGGACATACTCATGATGCTAAAATCATCGCATCAGATAACCATAATGGTCAAAAATCAATTTATGCAAATTCTGGTACTTGGATTGATAATAATAATGTAGCTCCAACAACAATGAATTTTATTGTAATTACTCCTCAAAACTCAGATGCTTCTTCAAAAACATACGTTAAACTTTACAACTACCAAAATGAAGTTGTAACCAAAATGGCGGAAGACTCAATGCGTTATTAATAGATAACTTGAATTAAATACATAGAATAAAAATGTATTTAATAAAAAAAGGTTTCAGTGATATTAATCTACTCTGAAACCTTTTTTTATTCTATTGACAAATAAAGATTATCATTAGAACATATATATTGAGAAAAATTTACTGTGTCTATTTAACTATAAACTTTTGTCTTACGGAGTATCCATTTTTGGTTAATTCCAAAATATAGAAACCTGAATTAAGATCTCTTGTGCTGATTTTTGTATCTCTAACAGCATCACCCTTAATTTTCTTTCCTGTTACATCGTATATTGAGTAAATCAGGTTTTCAGGGTTATTGTTATTGAAAATCAAATTCAGATCTTCTTTGCAAGGATTAGGATAAATTGAAATCTCATTTATGTTTTCTGCCTCTTCTGGCAAAGCAACTTGATTAAATAATTCTAATTTATCCACTCTTAACTCATTTCCAATAGCATTTAAGAAATGCACTGACACACTTTCATGACTTTTAACAAACCTATTTAAACTTGAAGTAAAATTAACAAAAACAGAATCAGGTGTTTCATTATTATAATAATTTATGCTTAGAGTAACCTTTGTCCATGTATTTACTTCTGCTCCTGCATATAACCAATGTGCATAGCCTACATTATTACCTTGTTTATCAAATTTGATAAAGAAATACGCAGTATCAATTATTTCAGGAGCCAATGTTGAAGGATAGTATTTAAAATAGAAGGAACAATAATTTGGTCTATCTGTATAGCTATCCCCATCATGTGGACCATCAACCAAAGACAAACTACCTAAGAGTGTCATAAAGATTATAATCAGGTATATCAATGGGAGAAGACACTAATCTTAAAGAGTAATTACCATCGTATGCATCTGTGCTTCTAAGGGTACCCATTTGAGGATATTGGGTTGAAAGAATATTAAATGAGTACCAATTATCTAATTCGTAACACCCATTAACTTCTGACCAATTCTCAAAACTTGAATTAGGAATTTGAGCCTGAGAAAATGAAAAAGTATATGTAAATAGAAATAGGATAAAAAAGATAATATTTTTCATATCCATAATGTCGGAGTTTCAAGTGCTGACACCGCACTTTTAATTAATTACAAAATGTAATTAAAAGCAAAGATAATATAAACACAAAATAAATGCAAGAAATTTCTTTAATGATTAATTCTAAATGAAACGCTGTTTTAATTTACTGAAACAAGGTTTTATTTTATTAGAATAAGGTTTTATTTTACTGAAACAAGGTTATATTTTGGAAAGATGCACATCTTTAATAAGAAAAGATGCACATCTTTTGGGTGTAAAGACGTGCATCTTTTTATTTTTAAGAATTTCTGTAATTAGTCAGTTTGCGAAAAACTCCTACATATATAAATAGAGTTTAGTTTTTCAAAGATACAAAATTTATTTCAATTATAGATATAATTCTTATTATTTTTTATTTTAGAATTAAGCTTTTAACTTATTTTTTCTTCAATAGATTATTATAAACCTTATCGTCTTTAATTATTGAAATAGCTTTTTGTAAGCCTTCATCAGTGTCTTTTATTGATTGATAGTAATAATTAACTCCATAAAGGTTTCTTGCTATCATTGCTTTTAGAGTAGCCTCGATATAAACATCTGACTTTTTCATCATCTCTGCCATTTTCTTATCTTCATTTTGTGCTTTCTCTACAATTGTTTTTAATAACTCAGGATTATTTAAAAGTTCATTTGCATAAATTTGATAAGATGTATAGTTTGGTTTGGTTGTGTCTTTCACTTGTTCAAAAAGATATTCACCAACCATTTGATTAACCCATTCTTTTTTAATTTCATTATGTTCCACTCCTTCTTTTTGTGCATAGGCAGTAAATTCTTTCATTAAATTTAATGAAGGATATGCTTTGTTAAAGTCATCAAAGCTTGGATTTTGTTTTAAAAATTCAGTTCTGTGATCATCTACCCATTGCATTGTGAAGTCATTGAAAATTCCTTTTGAACGAAGATTTATTAAATAGTCTGATGCTCTTGAAGTGTCAATTGGGACAAACACGTCTGGCATAATTCCTCCTCCACCATAAACAACTCTTCCATTTGAAGTTGAATATTTTAGTGAATCAGGAAATTTAATTGAATCAGGAGTTATTAATTCTTTGTGTTGATAGCGTTTCATATAGTCGTTATAGTAGGAGTCTAATCCATCATCCCATGGTTTTTGAATACAACGACCACTTGGTGTAAAGTAACGTGAAGTAGTTAAACGTATTTGAGAACCATCAGGCAAATTGAAAGGTCTTTGAACCAATCCCTTTCCAAAACTTCTTCTTCCAATAACCACTCCTCTATCCCAATCTTGAATGGCACCAGTTACAATTTCACTTGCAGAGGCAGATGATTCATCAATTAATATTATAAGTTTTCCTTTTTCAAATTCCCCTTTTGACTGGCTTTTGAAATCATATCGTGGTGAAGAAACTCCTTCTGTATAAACTATTAGTTTTTCATCATCCAAAAACTCATCACCCAATTTGAAAGCAACATCAAGATATCCCCCTCCATTTCCTCTAAGGTCAAAGATTAGTTCTTTCATTCCTTTGCTTTTCAAATCTTTTATGGCATTAACGACTTCTTCCTGTGAGTTTTGAGCAAATCTATCCAAACGGATATAACCAAGAGTTTTATCAAGCATAAACCATGTGTCAACACTTGTGATTGGTATCTTATCTCTAATAATATCAAATACTATTGGTTCTTTTCTTCCTTTTCTTTCAACGGTTACTTTAACCTTAGTTCCTTTAACTCCTCTAAGATGTTTAAAAACCCAATCAGTTTTGATTGTGTCACCAGTTGCAATATTATCATCAACCTTAATTATTTTATCTCCTGGCAACATACCCACCTTTTCAGAAGGACCACCTCTAATAACATCCACAACATAAATTGTGTCTTTCAAAATTTGGAATGAAACACCAACTCCATCGAAGTTTCCAACCAAAGGTTCATTCATTTTGTCCACATCTTCTTTCGAAATATAAACGGAATGTGGATCCAATTCTTTTAGCATATTTACTATACCCTTTTCCACAATTTTTTTCATATCGGGTTTTTCCGCATAGTAATATCTAATCATATTTAATGTAAATGACATTTTATTGTCAGTTGCCAGAAGCTCGTTTCTATCAATGCTTTGTGCATTTACGAAAATCGAAATTATAAAAAATAAAGAAAAAATTGTTTGTTTCATACAATAATATTATTTTTGCAAACGTTTTGTAATTTGAATTGCAAAATTAGTAATTTAATTAATAAATCAATGAGTATATACGCAATTATCATCATTATTACTACTATTCTTACCGTTATCGGGCTTTGGGAAGTATTTATTAAAGCAGGAATTAAAGGTTGGTATAGCATAATTCCTATTCTTAACGTTTGGTATGCTGTAAAAATTATAAATAAAAAGTTTTGGTGGTTTATTTATTGTCTAATTCCTTTTATAAATATATTTGTTGCGATGCTAATCATTATAGAAATAATGAAGTGCTTCCGCAAAAATGGACTTTTAATTCAGATTGCAGGAGTTTTATTTCCTTTTGTTATCTTGCCTTGGCTTGGATTTTCAAAGAAAGAAAACTACACCCACCCTTCTGAATTACCAAAAATTAAAAATTCATCAGTTAGAGAATGGGCAGATGCTATTTTATTTGCAATAATTGCAGCATCAGTTATTAGAATGTTTGGCTTTGAAGCCTACACCATTCCCACATCCTCAATGGAAAAATCTCTACTTGTTGGAGACTATCTATTTGTAAGTAAGGTTGCTTATGGACCGAGAGTTCCGAACACACCTATTGCATTTCCTTTGGTTCACCACACAATTCCTCTTTTAAACATCAAGTCATACGTTGAATGGATAAATTTGGATTATCATCGTTTCCCAGGGCTTGGCAAAGTTAAGAGAAATGATGCAGTTGTGTTTAATTTCCCAGATGGAGATACTCTTTCAACTGCCTATCAAAGTGCAGATAGTTATTATAGCTTAGTTAGAAAATATGGCATGGATAGAGTTTGGAATTCTCCACAAGAATTTGGACAAATTATAACTCGACCTGTTGATAAAAGAGAAAATTTCATCAAACGTTGTATTGGACTTCCTGGTGAAACAGTTTCAATAGAAAATAGAATTGTACATATTAATGGAAAACCTATTGAAAGTCCAAAAGATTATCAAATAACATATAAAATAGAAACAGAAAATGGAGCTTCTTTAAATGAAAAAGAATTGCTAAATATTGGAGTTTCTAAGGAAGATATGGATATGATGTATCTCTCCTACTATATTAATTTGACAAAACCACAAATTGAAAACCTTTCAATTACACCTTATGTTTTAGATGTTCAACCATTAAACAGCAAAGGAAAATCCTATTCAGCTTTCAATAAACTGCCTTGTAAGATTATTTTCCACCCTGAATTAGTGGACAAAGCACAGGCATTGAAAATGGTTGGAGTTGACAGCAATGAAATTAGTAGTGCAATTAATTACCCAACACTACCTCTTTCAAATGAATTAATTCAAAAAATTAAGAAATTCCCTTATGTAAAATCCATAACACCTGTTATAAGCATTAAAGGCTATAAAGAAAAAAATCTATTCCCTTATGAAGAAAGTTTGGATTGGAATGTTGACAATTATGGACCTGTTTTAATTCCTAAGAAAGGAATGACTGTTACACTTACCTCTAAAAATATTTCTTTATACAAAAGAGCAATAACTGCATTTGAAAAGAATACATTGGAACAAAAAGGAGGTAAAGTATTTATTAATGGGAAAGAAACCAAAACATATACATTTAAAATGGATTACTATTGGATGATGGGTGACAATAGACATAATTCAGCAGATAGTAGATTTTGGGGATTTGTTCCAGAAGACCATATTGTAGGTAAAGCCTCATTTGTATGGTTAAGTCTAAATAAAGATAAAAAATGGTTTAATAAGATTAGGTGGAGTAAATTATTTAGACTCGTAGATTAAAAAAGCATAATAAACAAACAAACATTGAAAAAAAATGAGTAAAATGAGAAAATTAACAATCCTATTGGCAGAAGGGGATTTGAACCTTGGACCAATAGTAAAAACCTTTCTTGAAAAGAATGAGTTTAACGTAAGATTAGTAACCGATGGACAAGCAGCAATTAAAGCTTATTCTTCTGAGGAAATTGATTTTGTGATTCTGGAAACATCCTTAGACTTAACTGATGGTTTTGATGTAGCAGACAAGATCAGAGATTTAGACCCAACAATCCCAATTATGTTTGTTTCTGACAAACATAAAGAAACAGAAGATATAATTAGAGGTTTTGAACTTGGAGCAGACGATTATGTATGCAAACCTTTCTCGATGGAAGAAGTACTTTGCAGAATTAGCGCAATAGCTCGTCGTTCAATTGGCACTCGTCCAGAAGACAATATCTTTGAAATAGGAAATTTTTACACTTTCGATTTCAACCGTCATCTACTTTCATTTAAAGGAAATGACAAAAATCAACCAGAAGACATTCGTTTAACTGGTAAAGAAAGTGAACTTTTAAATATTTTCTGTTTAAGTATGAATCAAACTGTTGACAGAACAGTTATACTTCAAAAGGTATGGAAAAACAATTCTTACTTTAATGCAAGAAGCATGGACGTTTACATCACTAAGATTAGAAAATATTTAGTGCATGATCCAGAAGTTAAATTAGCAAATCAACATGGTGTAGGTTTTAAACTTACAGTACATAAGAGTAAATAATTTGATTTAAGAATTATCTTTACACAAAGAAAAGGGAGCAAATGCTCCCTTTTTTATTTTGTATAAACGACAAGAGAAACTCTATTTATCTTAGAGAATACTTTTTCAGTAATAATTAATCAAAACAAAAAAAGGGAGCTATAAGCTCCCTTTCATATATAAATTAAAGTATTATTACTTCAACAATAATTTGTTATAGTTTTGAAGTGATTCCAATGCATTAGTTTTAACGCTAATAAAATCAGTAATTCCTTGATTTTTGAAGTTTTCAATTTGGTCAACTGGATTACCAGCAACAACAATATGATTTACTTTTCCCTTCAATAGAGGAGTTACTCCTGCAACCAAATCAACATATTCTTCATCAGAAGAACATAAAACAACTATTTCAGCTTTTGAATCCAAAGCAGCCTTAGCTCCTGCTTCTACTGTATCAAATCCAGCGTTATCAATAATTTGATATCCTGAAACAGCAAAGAAATTAGAAGCAAAACCAGCTCTTGCCTTACGCATAGCTAAATTACCATAAGTTAAAAGGAATACTTTTGGTTTATTGCTTGATTTTTCAACATCCAATCTTAATTTTTCGAAAGGTTCAGCCAAACGATCACAATTCAAAGTTTTAATTTCATTTGCTGGATTTTCGTAACCATGACAAATTGATTCTATCTTTGAAGACATTTCTTCGGTTTGATTTGGATATTGATTTGTTCCCAAAATTGTTGTCTTACGCATTGCAACTTCTTTTGATCTCTTTTGAGCAGTTTTATTAACCTCATCTTGAATGTAACCTTCCTTAATAGCTTTTAAGAAACCACCCTTTTCTTCAATTTGTTTGAAAATATCCCAAGCATGAGAAGCAATAGAAGAAGTTAAATTTTCAATATAATAACTACCAGCAGAAGGGTCAACAACCTTATCAAAATGAGATTCTTCTTTTAAAAGGACTTGTTGGTTAGAAGCAATTCTACGAGAGAAGTCATCACTTTCTTTAAATGCACAATCAAAAGGATAAACTGAAATTGAATCAGCACCAGCAATTGCAGCAGACATAGTTTCAGTTGTTGTTCTTAGCATATTTACATATGGGTCATAAATTGTCTTGTTATAGAAAGAACTTTCAGTTGCAATAAATAAATCATAAGCAGAATCACATTTTGGATTATACTCTTGCATAATTTTCTTCCACAAAATTCTTGCAGCTCTAATTTTAGCAATTTCCATAAAGTAGTTACTTCCTGTTGCGAAAGCAAAAACTGTCCTATATCCAACTGAATGAGCAGGAATTCCTTTTGCAGTTAAACTAGCAAGATATTCATTTGCTGCTGAAAGAGTGTAAGCCAATTCTTGAACAATTGAAGCACCAGCATTATTGAATAAATGGCCATTAACAGTAACAGCATCGAAATTTGGAATATTTTCTTTAATTAAATTAATAATTTGAGCACCTTGTTCAGCTATTTCATCATCAGAACAGCATAATTTTCCAGAATAAAGAGAATAGATATAAGGATCAAAATTCATTGAACCATAAACCTTTGTTCCGTCAATTGATTTTGCTTTAACATAAGCAATAAATCTCTTAGTAAGTTCCAAGAAACAAGTTGCGAAAAAGAAATTAACCTTAACCTTAGTTAAATCAATACCATTAAGAAGAACTTCCATATCCTTATCAGATTGAACCTTTGAAGCATCAAAGCCAATAGCATTAACACCTCTTTTCAATCCTTCAAGAGCTATTTGATTAGCTAACTTAATATCTGACTCAAAGATATCTTGACGAATATCCCAATTATTATCTTTCTTTGTAGTTGGTTCAATATTTAAATCCTTAATATTTTCTGCCCTGTAATATGGTCTAACATCAATTCCTTCAATAGTTTTCCATATCAATTTTTTTTCATAATCACCACCTTTAAGGTCAGCCATTATTACTTCTTCCCATTGCTCTGTTGAAACAGGAGGAAACTCAGAAAAAAGTTTATCGCTTTTCATATTTATTCATATTTTTAATTTTCTGTTTTTCAAACAATCAGACATTCTATTTTTAGCCATTCTGATTTTCTTTAATTTAGTTTGCAAAATTAAAAAGAAATCAAGATATAACCTAATCTTTGTTTTAGAAAATAATAAAAACGTTAATTTAATACCAATAATAAAGCATTTATTTTCTAACAATATAAATCATATAAAAAAATAGAGGCGCAATCAATCACGCCTCTACTGAATACATTAATTGCTATTTTATTTATTGAATAATCAATTTCTTTGATTGTGCTTATAAAACAAGAATAAAGTAAAGAAAGAAAAAATTAAAGTAAGGAGTTAGTAAATTAAAACCTTATTTCAGTAAAATAGAATAAGGAGTTAGCAAATTAGAATAAGGAGTTAAGAATTTTGGTTTGAGAGGGATTTTAAAAATAAGTCTTTTTAGAAAGAAAAAACATTGATTTCAAATTATTGTCTTAAATTTGCTCCTCAAATTCACAATACTTACTATGGATAATAATTCTTGGGTTAAAAGGACTACTCTTTTTCTTACCAGTCAAGCAATTTCACAGTTTGGTTCCACTTTGGTGCAGTTTGCCATTATGTGGTACATCACCTTGGAAACCAAATCAGGAGTTATGATGACTATATCCATAATTTGCGGTTTTCTGCCAACTTTCTTCCTTTCTCCATTTAGTGGAGTTGTGGCTGACAGATATAACAGAAAGGTAATTATTGCACTATCGGATTCTTTTATAGCCTTTGCCACTCTTATATTGGCAATATTATTTCTTATGGGCTATAAGTTTATTTGGCTATTGTTTGCTGTATCAGCCATTAGATCATTAGGTTCAGGAATGCAAACTCCTGCCATTGGAGCCATTTTACCACAATTTGTTCCTCAGGATAAGCTAATAAAAGTTAATGGAATAAATAGCTCAATTCATTCAGTTGTGATGCTTCTCTCTCCAATGTTTAGTGCCTTTTTATTGAGTGTTGCAAGCATTGAAGCAATATTTTTTATTGATGTTTTCACTGCCCTTATTGCTGTTTTCACTTTACTTGTTTTCATAAAAATTCCTCCACATAAAAAAGCTTTGGACAGAAATGCCACAACCTATTTATCCGATTTGAAAGCAGGTTTAAAATACATTAAAGCACATAAGTACATTAAACATTTCTTTCTATTCTGTATATTCTTTTTCTTTCTAATTGCACCTGTTTCTTTTTTAACACCTTTACAGGTTACTCGTAATTATGGAGGAGATGTTTGGCGACTGACTGCCATTGAGGTTGTGTTTTCAGTTGGAATGATGTTGGGAGGTGTTATTGTCAGTTACTTTAAAGTCTTTAAGAATAAAATCCATACAATGGCTTTTGCTTGTTTTCTAACAGCCATAACAACTTTTGCTTTGGGTTTTAGCATAATCTTTTGGATATATTTATTTATCATCTTTACAATGGGAATTGCCGTTCCACTCTTTCATACCAATTCAAATGTACTAATTCAGGAGAAAGTGGAGCAAGAATATTTGGGACGAGTATTTGGAATACTTACAATGATTTCAAGTTCAATGGTACCATTGGGAATGTTAGTTTTTGGACCACTTGCAGATGCTGTTTCAATAGAAGTTATTCTTTTGGGCACAGGAGCAGTTTTAATTCTTCTTAGCATTCTACTCTCCAAAAATAAAGAGCTCCTTTCTCACGGAAGGTAGACTTTTGGGGGAATAAAAAAAGTGCAACAAACCATTTGGTCTATTACACTTTCCTTTATGGATAATTATTAAATAATTACTTCTTAACTGGTGCTGCTGGTGCTGGTTTTCCTTCCAATTCTCTAATTAGTTTTCCATCAGCTTGTGCTCCTACTTTATCACCAAGTTTAGTTTTAGCAGTTGCTCTACGTTTTAAAGCGTTTATATGTTTAGGGTCTTTTTGAATAACTTTATCAAAGTCAGCAATTGCACCTTTAAAATCACCTGAATTATATTTTGCAGCACCTCTACGATATACATTATCAATATTAGCAGGTTGCAATTCAACCAATTTATCCCATGCACCAACTTCTGCCTTATAATCTTTCAAAGCGCTATTTAAAGCAGTTAAAGCAGTGTAAACAGTAACATCTCCTTTACCAAGTTCAATTACTTTATTGTAGTCTGCAATTGCAGCCTTGTAGCTTTCAGGAGTTTTAATAACATAATTTGCATAAGCACGATTATTGTAGTAGTCATCATTGTTTGGATTAAGTGCAATAAGTTTATTATAATCTTCAATAGCAGCTTGCCAATTGTTTAATTTTGCATAAGCACTTGCTCTATTTTCTAAAAGCTTAGCGTTATTTGGATCTTTTGCCAAAACAACTCCCAATTCTTTTGAATAACCATTCAAATCATTAACTTTCAAATAAGCATTAGCTTTTGCCAACATTGTTGGAATATCATTAGGATTTTTTCCTAAATATACATCATAGTCAGCAATTGCTTTTGTTGCATCTTTCTTTTCTGAAAAAGAGTGACCTCTAAGCAAATATGCACCTGCTTCTGATTGATCTTTATCAATAAAGATAGAAAGATTCATAATTGCATTATCATAATCTTTTAAATTGTAGTATGCAATTCCAGAATAATAATAAACATGATTCCAAGTAGGAATTTCTTGTTTACAAATACCGGCTTTTGAAACCATACCTTGCCAATCCTTAGCATCATTAAGTTGTTGATAAGTGTCAATCCATTTATTAATCTTTTCTGCCTCTTCTGGCGTTTGTGCATTTGCTGCAAAGCAAACAATTGATAGCAATAAAGCTAAAACTAATCTTTTCATATTCTTATTTTTTTGTTGTTTATTTTCTATAAAAGGTATTAAATCACTATAAATGTGAATCTCTACTTCCGAGATTTTCTATTTCTTTTTTAACGTATTAATATTAATTTTGTTACTTTCCAATCACTATAATTGAAATTTAAGATAAGTTATTGGCTTACCTTGACTAAGATAAATGTTTTCGTAAAATGTTCTAATTGATATAACATCTTCAATAACATTTGACTCATAAAGATTATCGGTTGAAATCAAAACCTTTCTTTTTTGAGGAATTAAAACCTCATTAAGAGTGTAGTCATAAAGCTCCTGTGAGTCAGTTTTCAAATGAATAACAGCATCATCTCTCAAAATCTTTGCATAGGTGTCCAGAAATCGTGGTGAGGTAAGTCTTTTGTTAGGTTTCTTTAATTGAGGGTCAGGAAAAGTTATCCAAATTTCAGACACTTCCTTTTCTCCAAAATAGAAGTTCAAAAGCTGAACATGAGTTCTAACAAAAGCAACATTATTAATTTTCTCATCAACCGAAGTTTTGCATCCCCTCCACATTCTTGCACCCTTAATATCAATTCCAATAAAATTCTTGTTCGGGTATTGCTTAGCCAGTCCAACAGTATATTCACCCTTTCCACAGCCAAGCTCCAAAACCAAAGGTTTATCGTTCTTAAAAAACTCTTCTCTCCATTTACCTTTTAAATAAAAACCATCCTTAACGTCTTCATATTTCATTTGAAACATATTAGCGAATGTTTCATTCTCAGCAAATCGTCTTAATTTATCCTTTCCCATTTTTATCTCAATCCTTTTACTTTTGATTCTATTGCTACAAAGTCTTTTAAATAGTATGGTTCAAAATATGCTATATCTTCAAAATCTTTTTTCTCTAACTTCTCCAATGCCATTTCTGCCATTAACTCAGCATTTAAAACAATATCTTCTTCAAATCTGCAATTTGGTTTGTCAGCAAAAAATGGCATAGATTTCTTAGCTCCATTACCAACAAAAACAAAATCCGTGCCAGCGTTTAAATATTCATCATAAATACCCTCTTCAATAACATCAGCACTTAAAGGTTTAATAACATTTCCCTTAGCATCGTAAATCTCACAATACACCTCCATCCTTCTTGCATCAATCATTGCAACTACTCCACTTTCAGCACATTTTCTCTTTGCACCCTTCTCCAAAATCCTAAGAGTTTCAATGCTAATAAGAGGAATATCCAAACCATAAGCAAACCCTTTGGCAGTAGAAACACCAATCCTAAGACCAGTATAAGAGCCAGGACCTTTGCTAACAGCCACAGCAGAAAGCTCAGAGTATTTAGCACCAGCTTCATCCATAACCTCTTGAATCAATAAAGAAAGCTTTTGAGAATGAGAATTAGGAATGGAAATCATTCTACTGGCCACAATATCCTCACCATTAGCCAAAGCCACAGAACAAATTTCAGTTGAAGTTTCTAAAAGTAAAATCATTTTTTCAGTGAAAAGTAAAAAACTAAAAGTATTTATATAGCAAAAACCATATTCAGAGCAAAAGTACAAAAAAAATGCTAATCTCAAAACTTCTTTCAGTTTGATTTTTCGTTTTTCACTTAAAAAATGTATCTTTGCACATCAATTATGCGTCTGTGGTGAAATTTGGTAGACACGCCACTTTGAGGGGGTGGTGTCGGTTACGACGTGCAAGTTCAAATCTTGTCAGGCGCACTATCACTTTTTAATTAACTTTTATGATCCTAAAAATACATTCACAAGGCATTGAGCAAAGTCAAATTGAAGAAATTTGCGATTGTTTGGAAAGAGGGGGTATAATCATATACCCTACCGATACTCTTTATGCATTTGCTTGTAAGTTAGGAATGATGAAACCTTCTGAAAGGTTGGCAAGCTTAAAAGGGAAAAAGTTTGAAAAGAGCAATTTCTCCATTGTTTGCAGTTCCATTTCACAAGCCTCAGAGTTTATAAAACCCATCTCCAACAACCTGTTCAAACTGCTTAAAAACAACACCCCTGGTGCATTCACCTTTGTTTTTCAAGCCTCTACCAAAATACCTAAAATACTTCAAACAAAAAAGAAAACAATAGGTATAAGAATTCCTGATTCTGAAATAGTACTTAAAATTGTTGAGCAATTGGGTTATCCTCTTATCACAACCTCATTGCCTAATGTTTGTGTTGAGGACGAATGTTTCACCAATCCTGATTATTTTGTTGACATGTATGGCGAAAGAGTTGATTTAATTATCGATGATGGTATGTGTTCAAAGCAACAATCCACTGTTGTAAGTTTAATTGACGAAGAGATTGAAATCATAAGAGAGGGATTGGGACAATTAGAATACTAACCACATCGTTATAAATAAGCAAATAGAAAATTGCTAAGAATTATGAACGTTAGTAAACATATTTATTCTCTACTTTTTCTTATCACCTTTCCAATAATTGTGTTTTCACAAAACATTCAGGAAGATGACTCCCTTTCCTACTACAATTTTATTGCTAAAAAAGAATTAGACTCAGCCAACTACAAGAAAGCAGTTACAATATCAGACAAAGCCATTAAGGAAGGATATGTTTCAAATAAAATCCTTAAAACAAGAGCCATTGCCAACTACAAACTCCGTCAAACCAAAAAAGCATACTCCGATATTGAAGAAGTGATGATGAGTGATGAAAATCTTATGGATATCTCCCCTCTTGTTTCGCTTTACTACCTTAATATTGAATCATCCTCCAATGCAATCAATTCCTTAGTTACGTCCTACAATGAAGACAATAGAGAATTTTTTCTATCACTTGAACTGATTAACGAAAGAGATTATAAATGCATTATTGAAACCATTGACAACACAATGACAGGTGAAGACTATCCCAAATCGCTCTATGCCATTAAGTCAATGATAAACTACACCTTTAAAAACTACAACGATTCCTACACCGACATAACAACAGCACTGGATAATGACCAGACCAACGGAATGCTCTACTATCTTATGGGAGAGTTGAAACTGAGAAGAAAAGAATACCTGACAGCCCTTGCAAGCTTCAATTCAGCCATCCTTAACAACGAAACCTCCACCACAACCTACAAACAAAGAGCCATTGCCAAAGGATTTATAAACGACTTTAAGGGAGCCATTGAGGATTATGATATAATATTGAAACGAGAACCTCAAAATGCAGAAATATTCTATTTAAGAGCAATTGCAAAAAACTACTTAGCCGATTATAATGGAGCATTATCGGACCTTAACAGAGCCATAAGTATTAGCGATACCTTTTCATCAGCCTACAATTATAGAGGAATAGTTTATATCAATTTGGGCGATTATGCCTCATCACTATTAGACTTCTACAAGACACTAACCTACAACCCCAACCACCCATTCACACATAATAATATAGGTATAGCCCTAATCAAAACAGGACAAAGTACCAAAGCAGAAGAGTTTTTCACAAAAGCCATTCAACTGGACAAGAAACATGCCGATGCCTACTACAACAGAGGAAAGCTATATTTGGAAAAGAAAAACATTTTAAAAGCCAAACAAGATCTTTTAACAACCATAGAGCTTAACTATCAAAACCCCGATGCACACTATCTTTTGGCATTAATCTACATTGACGAGAAAGCCAAAAACCCACGATTAAAGATTGAAGATAAGATTTGCTCAGAATTAGAAATTGCCTCCGGAATGCAACATCCAAAGGCAACTGAATTATTTAATAAAACTTGTCAGAAGATTGAACCTGAGCCACAGGAAGAAGTTGAAGAACCCCTGCCAGAAGAAAACCCAGAAGAAAACCCAGAAGAAACCCCTGAGGAACCTTTTAAAATAAATTAATGTTCGTGTCCACAACCTGAACCCAATCCCTTAGCAGTGTTTTTGCAACAAGAAGGTAATTTCTCAATAGCTCTTGCATCTGCTGCAACACCATTTGCTTCCACACCAGCCTTAGCCAATGCTTTTGCTATCTTTTCAACAGAAGTTGATTTAGGTTTATAAACAACAGTAACATTCTTATTCTCTACCGATACTTCAAAACTCTTAACTCCTTTTTCATAAGCCAGAGTTTTTTCAATAACAGGAACCAAACTCTCACAACAGAATTTATTTAAAGTAATAACGGCTGTTTCTTCCTTAGCCATTTTTTTATTGTCATTATCCTTTTGAGCAAATCCAAAACTTGCCACCAAAAGCATAAGTACTGTAATAAAGATTGTTTTTTTCATTTTATTTTTTGTTTATTTTTTCTCTTTTTATCCACAGATTTTCACAGATTAACACTGATTTCCGTTCCGCTCTTTTCTACCTTTTTTTATTTCTTTCATTTAATTTTCACAAATTGTTTCATAGCTAACATAATAATTTTCAAGTTTGTTTATTTGTGCAATCTGTGAAATTTGTGGACTAAATATCTATTTAATTGTAAGTCGTAACCCTGCGTAGAATAGTCTTCCCATAACTGGGGCGTAAACTACTGAGGCGTCAAAATTATTGCTGAATGGTCTGTCAGCTCCAATAACTGGGGTTTCTTGTGTGTAGTTGGTTATATTTTCACATCCAACATAAACATCAACATGTTTAAACTTGCGTGTTACCTGTCCTAACATAAATATATAAGGGTCAGCATATCCTTGTTTAGCTCCAATATTATTTGGTATTCTTTGTTTTCCGTTAAACTGAGTTGTAAGGTCAAAAATCCATTTATCATATTTTGTTTTGTAAGACAACACAACCAAACCCTTCACCTTGCTGACATAAGGTTTTTCCATCAACACACCATTATAAGTTGTTTTAACATCGTTGTATCTTCCTGCCAAAGTGATAGTGAAGCTCTTTATTGGTTCAAGCAAAACATCCAATTGAAAGCTGTTTGAGTATGACTTGCCATTAAGATTGTAGAATATAGCCTTCCTTGGGTCTTGATCCAAATCCATAACCACTTGATTTAAGAAATTGGTATAGTAGTAGTCCAAAGTAACGGAGAACTCTCTTTCGTCTTTTGTTTTAAACGATTTATGAATATTCAAACCACCGTTGAAAGCATCCTCCATTTTCAAATTCTCGTTTATAATAATTTGACGGGAAGAAGCCAATATACCAAAATTATCAGCAATTATATTAGCACTCCTGTATCCCTTTCCTGCCGCACCTCTAAGAATTAAATCCTTATTGATTTTCCAACGGAAATGGAAACGAGGAGTTATTAAATTTTCTTGATAATGAGAATTGTAGTCGTAACGCAAACCAGCTGTGGCAGTGAATTTATCACCATAAATAAATGAAAACTGACCAAAAGCACCAGGAACAATCTCTTCCTTATAGAAAGCATCTTTGAAAGCTGAATTGCTTGAATTGAAGAAAGTACCATTTCCATTAGCCACATAATCTTCTTTTAAGTTAGTGTAACGCATTGAAGCACCAACAGTGTATTGATGACCATGACGAGTTTCATTTGCAAAAAGGAAGTTACCATACAAATCACCCTGTTCACCCATATAGTTGTTAAGACCAAAGAACTGATTATTCTTGAAATAAGTACCAGTAATTTGAGTACCAATTGAACCGCTATGACCAACAACCCAACCATTCTTAGTGAAGAAATGCAACCTGTCAACATCACCACCCAAACCATATAAAGAAGTATCCCCTCTCATATCGTGATTAAAGCCCAACTGACCTCCCGTTCTTCTTTCGTGCAAATAGTTAACCAAAGTGTGAGAATGAAAGCCCTTACCCTCATACTGCCAACGATTAGCAACATTAAACTGCATTTGCTTAGGATAATCCATAAACCCATCATGTCCCAAATGATCAACCTCTTGCCAATTATAAGACGAGTGTAACAATAAACCAGTATACAACCTGTCATTAACCTTAATGTTAGACTTCATATTCAACTCCCCTTTCAACTCCGAATTCATATACAAATTCAAAAAGAAAGGATCAGCCTCCATTGGCTTGTCATATTCCAGATTAATTTGACCCGTAACAGTTTCATAACCATTCAACACATTAGCCACACCCTTACTGATTGAAATGCTCTCCATCCAGCTTCCAGGCACATAGCCCAAACCAAAAGGAGCAGACAAACCACGTAAGAAAGGCATATTCTCCAACAACAACTGCGAATAAACACCAGTCAAACCCAAAAGCTGAATCTGTTTGGAACCACTGACAGCATCACTGTAACCAACATCCACACTTGCAGTGTTTTCAAAACTCTCACCTAAATTACAACAAGCCAAATGCTTTAACCCTTCGGAACTGATAATCTCTTTTTGTTCCACACTAATCTTCGATAAATATGAACTCTGTTTCCTTTCAGTAATGGAAATTGGAGAAAGCATGGTGTTGTTTTCCTTCAAATAAAGCTTCACATTAGTCATAGGCTTATTCACCTCAATAGTGTCATTATGGTAACCAATATAACTAACCACAAGCTTTTTAGTCTTATTATTAATAGGTAAAGAGAAATTACCCAAGCTATCGGTAGAAGTACCCTTTTTAGTACCCTCCCAAATCAAATTCACATAAGGAAGTTTTTCCTTAGTCTTAATATCATAAACAGAACCTTCAAATTTCTGTTGAGCAAACAAAGAGCCAAACACAAGCAAACCAGCAAGGAACATGAATAGTTTTTTCATATAATAAATACTTTAAATTTTTAAAATCATTTTGTTTATATAGACACCAATTTTTCATAAACATTACACCAACAAAAGAAAAAACTTTTCACTTTTATTTTTTCACTTTTAGCTTTTCACTCCTAAATTCACCCCTCAATCCCCTAAATGGGAAGTAAACAACTCAACACCTAAACGCCTCAACATTACTAACCGACCTTTTGCAAAAAGCGTAAAGAAAATTGTAGTTTTGAACGTGAAGAAAGTTTATATGTTTGAGCAAAGCGAGTTTATAAACTTTTAGTTCAAGACTGCAATTTTTAGCTTTTTGTGAACAGTCTTGATTTTTGCAACTTTGTATCAAGACAAAGTTGAGAAGAAAAAAACAGCAAATTTGTTCAACCCAACTTTGTTAGAGAACTAATAGAAAAATACTTTAAACTACCATCGACCAAAATAGCACTATTAAGAGTAGAAAATGCCAAATACTACACCAGTAGTGACATATTACAAGAGTTAATATTTAGATTTGGATATTGTCATAAAGACCTAACACCAATGAAAATTGGAAAGGAATTAGCAAAACTCAATATTCAATCTAAACGAATTAGAGGAATCCGTAAATATCTATTAATAAAAAAGGATAATGCAGATATAAGTAGAGAAAGTGAGGGAGGTGATGATGATTTAGAAGAAGCAATCTAACAGACTGAATAATATAAATATAAACCCAAATGTGAGGGAGGTGAGGGAGGTAAAAGTGAAAATTAAAAAGTTGTATACAAAATTTTAAAACCATAAAATGTTTTGAGTATGATGTAAGAAAGTTATAAAAACGCAAATTTACTCCCTCATCTCCCTCACAAAATCACTTATCAAACTATATATCAATTAGTAAAACAATAATTTAAAACCCTATTTTCTTCCCTCACCTCCCTCACTTTTTCTCCCTTTTCTAACTCCTTATTCTATTTTACTAACTCCTTATTCTAATTTACTAACTCCTTATTCTAATTTACTGAAATAAGGAGTTATTTTTTTGTTATAAGGATATACAAAGACATATCATAACACCATTAATTTGATAAATGTAATTATACATTAAGATAGTATTCCAGCATATTAACAATCTTTTCCTTTTTTAGAGTTGTAATTAAATTATTCTTATTATCTTTGAGGATTGAAAAAAATTAAAAATAGTAAACAAGAAATAATATTGGATGAATAATAAATTAAATTTTATTGATTTATTTGCAGGTGCAGGTGGCTTATCAGAAGGTTTTATAAGAGCAGGTTTTAATCCATTAGCTCATATTGAAATGAATAAATATGCGTGTGATACTTTAAAAACTCGTGCTGCTTTTCACTGGCTAAAAGAAAATGGAAAACTGAATATTTACAAAGACTATCTTTATAATAAAAAGGAAAAAGAAGATGGAAGTAAACTTTGGGATCAGGTTCCAAAATCAGTAATTGACTCAGTAATAAACTCAGAAATAAAAGTAGAAACAATTGATGAAATTTTTAAAAGAGTTGATTCTTTGAAAGGAAAAAATAAAATTGATTTAATTGTCGGTGGCCCTCCATGTCAGGCATATTCAATTGTGGGAAGAGCCAGAATGGGAGATGCAGTTAAGGAAGATCCCCGTAATGAACTTTACAAATTTTATGTGAAATTTTTAGAAAGATATCATCCTAAGATGTTTGTTTTTGAAAATGTATTAGGAATTCTTACAGCTAAAAAAGGAGAACCTTTAAAAGATCTAAAAAAACTGACAAATGAAATTGGTTATGAAATTGAATTAAAAGTTCAGCTTGCATCAGATTATGGAGTTTTACAGCATAGACGCAGAGTAATAATAGTTGGCTGGAAAAAAGAGATCAAGGACAAGCCAACATCTTTTAAATATCCAGAATTAGAAAAAATCAATAATAATTACAAAGTCCTTGAAGATTTGTTTATTGATTTGCCTGTACGTAAGAGTGGCGAAGGGGAATTGTGTGCTCCAGTAAAATATGCAAAACCACTTTCAAAAATGAATTATCTGGAAAACTATGATATAAGAAAAAGTGATTTTAATTTCACCACCCAACATATTGCAAGGCCTAACAATGAAATTGATCGTGAGATTTATAAAATTGCAGTCGAAAAATGGTATAATGGAAAAAAAAGATTGAATTATAAAGAACTACCTGAAAGATTACAAACACAAAAAAATAAAGAAACATTTCAAAATCGATTTCAAGTTGTTGATTATGATGGCTGTTCTCATACAGTTGTAGCTCATATAGCTATGGATGGACATTATTACATTTATCCCACAAAAAATCCAACTATTGAAAATGTTCGTTCAATAACAATACGAGAAGCCGCACGATTACAATCATTCCCTGATGATTATTATTTTGAAGGAAGCAGAAGTTCTGCTTTTAAACAAATAGGAAATGCTGTACCAGTACTTTTAGCATATAATATTGCCAAGCAGATAAAAAAACAGTTTTAATATGGAATACAACAGAGCAGAAATTGCAACTCCAAACCCTAAATCTACAATCAATTCATATAGAAGTTTTGGTTATAATCTATCTACAGCTATTGCTGATATTATTGATAACAGTATTTCTGCAAAAGCAAAAGAAGTCTCAATTGAATATAAGTGGCTTGGCAAGGATTCATACATCTCAATTTTAGATAATGGTATTGGCATGAATCTTAATGAACTTGTTATGGCTATGACCCCAGGAAGCAAAGATCCAGAGGAAGAAAGAGATTTGAATGATTTAGGCCGTTTTGGAATGGGATTGAAAGCTGCTTCATTTTCACAATGCAAACGTTTAACTTGTGTCACAAAACGTAAAGATTATGAAATCATTAAGAGATGCTGGGATATAGATTTTGTTAATAAAGAAAATGAATGGCGTTTATTAGATTCAATTTCTGACGAAAGTTTTCTTGATAAAATTGAAAAATCAGGCACTTTGGTTTTATGGGAAAAGCTTGATAGAATTGTTGGTAACGCTGAAATCGATAACGTAAGTGTAAGAAATGTTTTCTATCAGGAAATGATGAATGTAAAAGAACATTTGAGTCTGGTTTTCCACAAATTTATTGAAAGTAAAAAAATAACTATATATTTTCAAAATGAAGTGATAGAGTATTATAATCCTTTTCTGCTAAATCTTGACCCAAAACCGGAAATGGGAATTACTGAAAAATTTGAAAATGTTGAAATAACTTATTTTATACTTCCTCACATGTCAGAAATTGGAAAAGTTGAATATGAAAAATCTGGAGGTTCACTTGGATGGTTTCAACAACAGGGATTTTATGTTTATCGTGGTGACAGATTACTTGTTGCAGGTGACTGGCTGGGAATAGAGAAGAAAAGAGATTATTCAAAGCTTGCAAGAATTGCAATAAATTTTTCAAACGAAAACGATTTTAACTGGCAGCTTGACATAAAAAAATCTACTGCAACACCTCCTATAGAAATACGCAGAGAACTTACTCGAATTGCAGACATTGCTATTAAAAAATCAGCTAAACGTTATAACTGGCGTGGACAAAAAACAAGTTCAACAAATCTCAATCCAAGCTTTCAGCCATTGTGGACAGATGAAGTCACAAGAGAAGGTCTGAAAAAATATAAAATCAATAGGAAACATCCAGTTATTAGTGCCTTAATATCTGAGAATAACAAATTAGCATTAAAGGCATTTAAATTATTAGAAAATAATGTCCCAATCGAATTAATATTGAGTAATCAAAACGAAGACCCTGCATATCACGAATTAGAAAAACAAATTGAAATACCAAGCGATGAACTAATTGAATTAGCAGTAGAGATATACAGAATAAATGTATCGCAGGGAGTCCCAGAGAATTTGGCAAAACAGCAAATTATGAGTTCCATGCCTTTCAATATGTTTCCATTAATAAATGAATATTTAAAATGACAGATATAATTAATAATGCAAGAGGAATTTGTCATATTTTGCTTTCACAATATGATAGAACAAAAATAACACCTGAATTAATTTCAAAAGCAATAGAAAAAGCTATGGCAATAAATATTATTGAAGGACAAACCTTTGATAAAGATTCTCTGTTTGAAATTTTAATGGCGGATTATAGTGTAGGAAAAGGTGAAATTTCTATTCTTTCGGACAATGTATTACCGTGGCTTAATGAAGAAAAAGCAAATATTAACTTTGAACTCTGGAACAGATACAAATTGTACATGTCTAAAGAAGACCCTTCGTTTCCAATAAATGAGTTAGATGATTTTACAGACAAAATATTAGACAAGTGTGTTAATCCAGTAAAAAAAGGTTCATGGGATAGACGTGGAATGGTTGTAGGACATGTTCAATCTGGAAAAACTTCAAATTATATTGGACTGATCAACAAAGCTACTGATGCTGGTTACAAAGTAATTATCATCATTGCAGGAACAATAAGTTCATTACGCAGGCAGACACAGGAACGTATTGATTATGGTTACATTGGCAGAAACAGTTCTGCATTTATTCAAAAAAAAACAAATAAAATCGTTGGTGTAGGAAATTATAACATTAATACAGATATTTATTCGCTTACTTCTGCATTCTACAAAAATGGAGATGAAGGCGATTTTAATCAAGCTATTGCCAACAGGTTGAACATACCAATAGGAAAAAATCCGGCAGTCTTTGTAATTAAAAAGAATAAAAGTATTCTCGAAAACTTGATTGACTGGTTTTCAAAAGATGTTAATGTAAAACACATTGATAATACGCCTAAATTATTTGATATTCCTGCATTGATTATTGACGATGAAGCAGATTCAGCATCCGTAAATTCTACAGCAGACATAAACGAAATTAAAACTATCAACCGTTTGATTCGTACATTATTAAATCTTTTTGATCAAAATACATTTATCGGTTATACTGCAACTCCATATGCAAATCTGTTTATACCACAGGATTTTAATGAAGAACTTACTACTATTATTAAAGACAAACAATATAAAATAGGTGAAGATTTATTTCCAAGAGATTTTATTATCAATTTAAAAGCGCCAACAAATTATATAGGGGCAGCAACAATTTTCGGTTATGAAAATAAAAAAAATCCAGAACTTACTAAAGAACCGTTAGATATTTTCAGACCAATTGACAGATTCGTTGGTTATGACAATGAAAATAATCCGATTTACACAGGAGATTATGATCCCCCTTTTTTTAAAACTATTAATAAAGATAATAAAGACACATTACCTGACCATATCCCAGAAAGTTTAGAAAAAGCAATAAAATCCTTTATTCTAACTTGTGCAATTCGTAGAATCAGAGGGCAGGAAAACAAACACAATTCAATGCTTGTACACGTAGCATTGCTTGTACGTTGGATTGACAAAGTTGCTAAACTTGTAAGTGATAAAATGAAGGAATACAACAGTGCAATTCAAGGTGACGATAAAACATTATTAAATGAATTAAAAACATTGTATGAAAGAGATTTTCTGCCAACAACTAAAAATATTTTAGAAAATATAGATTATACTGACATTAGAATAAAAGAACATACTTGGAAAGATGTAAAAGCAGAACTTAAAAAAGCCTCATCAAAAATTGAAGTTCGTGCAGTTCATGGTACCCGTTCAACTACAAATCTGGATTACCACAACATAGAAGAAATTGACTTCAAACAATACGAAAATGGTTTATCTGTAATTGCTGTGGGTGGCAGCAGACTGTCAAGAGGAATTACTCTTGAAGGATTATCAATTTCTTATTACATAAGATCAACTAAAATGTATGATTCCCTTATGCAAATGGGACGCTGGTTTGGATATCGCCCAGGCTATGTTGATTTATGCAGACTTTACACTACTAACCAGATTTTTGAATGGTTTAACCATATTACTATGGCAACTGAAGAAATGCGTAACGACTTTGACGAAATGACCTTTTCACATCAGAGGCCAAAGGATTTTCGTTTGAAAGTTCGCAATCATCACGGACTGTTAACAATAACAAGTGTTGTTAAAATGCATTTCACAGAGCAATTTTTTGTTTCCTTGTCTGGCTGGAATCCACAAACATACTTGTTATTAAAAACAAAAGAAGCTATACAAAACAATTTCAATGCACTGAAATACCTTGTAAACAGAATAGGTTTTGAAGATAAAAACATTATAAAATTGAATGACAAAATTCAAAAAATAATATTCAAAAATGTTGATATCAATGTGCTTTGCGAATTTCTGGACAGTTATAAGATTGATCAACCAAGTATACAACATGCAACAATAAGTTATTACATTAAAGAACAGGCAAAAAATCAAAATATTTCTGAGTGGGCTATATGTATTGTTTCCAACACTGATGAAAAGGTTTATATAGATTATAATGGAAATACTCCTCGAACTGAAAGAAAACCCAATGAAAATGTTGCAACTTATGAATTGGAGTTCAATGGTAAAAAAATATTGATGGGTTGCAGTGTACGTAATCAGCAAATTGGCAGAAATGGGGAATTTTATTTGATTTCAAAAAATCAGATTGATCAGGCTGGTGACAGATATGTAGATTTAGATAACAGTAAAAATTATTCTGAATTAAAATATGCTGAAATCAAAGAACAGCGAGCAAAAGAAAAAAAAGGACTTCTTTTAATATATGCTTTGGATGAAAGAGGAACACAAAATGTAAGTAACAATTTGCCTATTGTGGGATACAGTTTACATTTTCCTACGCTTAAAGATGAAGAAGAAGTTTCATACACTGCTGCAATAAATCCCAACCTTGAACAGGACTTAATGTTAGATGATGATATTGAAAATGATTAATTATGATAAACATTAAAACTATTTGGGATAGTCTGAAAACTTCAGGTGATATAATTATCAAGACCAGAATTGATGGAATAAAGCATTTGAACTGTTTTGCTGCAACTAATAATATAACAGGACTGTATCTGTATATTATGTCTGTTTCAAATGATGTTGCCATTCCAGAGTTGAAAAATTATCGTTTCAAAGGCGTTGAAATTTTTACTATTGAAAATGAAAACAACATTGAACTGAACATTTATCTGTTAGATAATGAGTTAAAAGATATTTTTTCACTGTTTATTCAAAATATTCTGGAAGATGTTGAGAAAAGTATTACAGAAAATGAAGCTGTAATTACAACACTAAATATAATTTCAAAATGGAAAAAACTGTTTGATAAAATCAATTTCAATGGATTGAACAGAGAACAGCAAAAAGGCCTTATTGGAGAACTGCTGTTTTTTAATTACCTGCTTGAACATGAAAAAACTTCTACTTCAATTCTTAATGCTTGGACAGGTAGCGATTATAAGGACAAAGATTTTACATTTGGTGGTATTGGGATTGAAATAAAATTTACTTCCTCTAAAAATCCAAAAATTACAATTTCAAGTGAAAGACAATTAGACTCAAAAAATCTGAATGAACTATTTTTATTATTATTCACAGCGGAAGAAGTCAAAGAAAACGGTTTTTCTCTAAATTCACTTATACAACAAATTAGAAAGAAAATCACAAATCAAGATGAACTCAATCTTTTTAATGAAAACCTGACATTAATTGGTTATATGGAAGATGACAAGTCTCAATACAATACTAAGTACTCATTAAAAAATACATTAGTTTTTGAGATAAGCGAAGAATTTCCCAAGATTATTAAAAATCAATTACCATTAAGTATTTATGATGTAAAATATTCAATTGAACTATCTGCTGTTGAAAAATATAAAATAAACTTTGAAGAATTATTCACAAAATTATAATTATGGAAAGAGCTTTACAGAATTACATAGAAGAACTTAAATCAGATGTAGCATCCCTTGTTTATTCTGAGGGAGAAGGTGTGAGTTTTGAAGATAAATTTACAGAATATTGTATTGAAGTTTTGGAATCAATAGGAAAGACTGAAGGAGCAAGAGTTTTGTCGTACATACATCCAAACAGCCAGGGTGGAATTGACTGGAAGATAAATGGCTACAGTTTACAGGATCAATTTAAAGAAGAAAACAGTAAAACATATTATTCAACTCTGAATTTGTTTATAACTAATTTTGTTACAGACCAGAAAGATGCATACAACTATAAAATTCCAAAAGATGATTATACAAAAGCTATAAATCAGATAAAACGCTTTATTAATGCTTCTCTCAAAAGACATATTGATTATCTTGATAATTCTCTGATAGAATTAAATGAACTTGTGAAAATTATTGGAAAGCAGGCACAAGATTTTGACAGAATTAAAGTATTTTTTTTACTTAATGGTTTTTCAAATCACGAAAAAGAAAAATTTGATGTTGCAGGCATAGAAGTTCAGGTTGAGACTTGGGACATTACCCGCCTTTTTAAAATTAACCAATCGAACAGTATTCATGAAACTATAGAAATTGACTTCAGTAAATTTTCAGATGAGAGTAACGGCTTGCATTGTTTGAAAGTGCCAATCGAAGATGAAATGTATGATTGTTATTTGGCTATAGTTCCCGGTGAGATTTTAGCAAATCTTTACAAAGAATATTCAAATGAACTTTTGGAAAGCAATGTACGGGCATTTCTCGGACAAACAGGAAAGTATAATAAAGGGATTAGAGATACTATTCGCCAAAAACCGCAAATGTTCCTACCTTATAATAATGGTATTTCTGCAACAGCTGAGACAATTGAAACAGAAATCATAAACAATCAGCTTTTTATTACTAAACTGAACGATTTTCAAATTGTGAATGGTGGACAAACAACTGCTTCACTTTATCATACTCAAAAGAAGTATAGAGAAGTGGATTTGAGTAAAATTTTTGTTCAAATGAAACTTACTGTTATTAAAGATAAAGAGCAAAAAAATATAGAAGTCCCTAACATTTCCCGTTATGCAAACAGTCAAAACAAAGTTACTGAATTAGATTTATCATCTAATAATCCTTATTTTATAAAAATTGAAAGTTTATCAAGAAAGAAATATGTAATTAATCCAGAAAATAAGAATCAGTCATATTTGTGGTTCTTTGAACGGACAAACGGACAATACAGAGAAACTCTAAATAAACAAACACTATCACAACAGAAGAAATTCAAAGAACAAAATCCATCGAATTTGAAATTTGTTAAATCAGATATTGCAAAGTTAATTAATCTTTGGGATTTAGAGCCGCATTATGTTTCACAAGGGTCGCAAAAAAGTTTCATACAATTCACAAAAAAAATCAATGAATTAGTTTCTAAAAACAAATTACCCGGTGAAAATTTCTATAAAAAACTTATTGCTAATGCGATTATATACAAACAAGTAGACAAGTTATTTGGAAGAAAAGGTGTTAATGCCATTGGAGACACTAATCTTAAGTCATTTACTGTTGCTTATACAATTTCGTATTTCCATCATTTAACTCAGAATCGTATAGATTTATGGGGAATCTACACCAATCAAAAGATAGCAGATATAATTATTGATCAATTACGCAAACTAATATCATTCGTTTTCGATTTTTTACAAAAAGAAGCAAGTGGACAATTGATTTCTGAATATGCAAAACGCGAATCTTCTTGGAGGAATTTACAAGCAACATCATATCTGGAAGATTTAACAGAAATTTTAAAAGTTCATCTGATTTCAGAAAAAGAAAGAGTTGACAGAGAGAATGAAAAGGAAACAGATTCAAATAATAAAGAAAATACAATTTTTGCAATTAGTGAAATATATAAATTAGGATTAAAATTTTGGGATGGTTTTAGAATTTATATTAAGAAAAAAGATCTGAAAGAATTTGATTATTATACTGTCATTGACATAATTAATAAATTAGAACATAAAAATAATTTAACTGTTAAAGATATATATATTGGTAAGATAACACTTAAATATCTTTCTGAAAATCCAACTATTATTGATGAAATTAAATCTTTATCTTCTAAAAAAGAAACTGAGACAATTGAGATCAAGCCAATATATGACAAATTATCACTCTTGTCTAAAAATGATTGGGATAAAATGATAGCATTAGCAGAACAAAGAAAAATTTTTGAAAATAATGAATTGTTAAATGTAAAATCTGTTTATGCTACATTAATAAAAAATGAATTATTTAAAGAGCAGGCATTACTTAGTGCATATAATTCTTTAAAAAAACTTAAACGCTTTGGTATTAATATATAAATGCAATTAAGCTGTTTTTTATCAAAACTTTATTTAAAAACTTATCTTATAACTCAACAACCATTTTCTAACTGTTTACAAGCAAAGCTTCCTCAATTTTATCAATCAGGGATTCTATGTCGTGCTTGTATTTATGTCTTATTTCGCACTCCCAGACTGTTAAGATTTTCCACCCCATTGATGTGAGCTTCTCAGCATTTATTTTGTCTCTTTCTGTATTTGAATTAAATTTATCAATCCAGAATTGAGTATTTGTTTTTGGAGTATATGCATATTTGCATCCTTCATGTCTATGCCAAAAACAGCCATGAAGAAAAATAATGGTTTTATATTTAGGGAGAACAATATCTGGCTTGCCTGGTAATCGCCTGTCATTTACACGATATCTGAATCCTCTTGAAAAAAGTGCTTTACGAAGTATTAACTCCGGTTTTGTATTTTTAGAAGGTATTTTTGACATACATTCCGACCTTTTTTCTTTGCTCCAAATATCCATCTTAAAATTTCAACTAAACGAATAAACAATTAAAACTCTCCCCTCCTCTTTATTTTGGAGTATACAATGGTATGGTTTTCTTTTCGGCTGGGTTGAAGTTGGGTTCTTCTTTTTGGTTTCTTGGTTGTACGTTTTCAATTAAACGCCATTTACCTCTTTCAAATTTGAATCCATTTACATAGCCTGATGATATGTAGAACTGGTTTTTGCCTTCAAGGCCTTCGTACATTGGTTCCAGTACATCGTAAACTATCATGTATTCTTGAACTATGTTGGGTCCTGATGTTCTTGGTCTTTTACGGAATATGGGTTTCCTTTTTCTGGCTAAGTTCTTGTCTTCGTAGTATTGGTTATCCCATAGCAGGAAGAATTTGGCATCGGGGTTGTATTCAAATATGTAGCGAGTGCGGTCTCGGTCTTTGTAGAAGTTATTGGCTCCAAAGATGGGTTTGGCACTGCGTGGTTTGAAGGATATAAAGTCTATGATTTTTCTTTTGGTGTATATGTCATTGCCATCGTAACCAATAAGGGTGTAAACGTTTCTTCCTTCATAGTCCATTGTTAGCAGTTCGTAGTAAACGGCTCCATACCATGTTTGGTTGTCGGTTTTGGTCATTTCGGGATTGAAGATTTCTTCGCTCTTGTCTTTTAGTATGTAGATTTCGTATTCGGATGTGGATTCGTTTTTGGCTTGCAGTACTCCAAAGTTTTCATATTTTCCATCATGGGATACTATTGCCCATGTGAAGATGCGGAATTTGTTGTCGGAGGATTTGAGGTTGCTTATGCGATTGAGGGATGTGAAGGGATAGTTGAATGATTTGTCAAGGCTCAAAACTTCTTCCATGGTGGTGAGAAGTTTTTCGTTGGCATTGAAGCGTTCGTTGTCATTGGGTGAGTCTATAACTAAATCAATCAGTTCTTTCATCTGCACCTCAAACTGACCAAAGGTTTCACTATTTTGAGAGAACAGGTTTATGCTCAACAAAATAACAACGGTTAATATTAAAAACTTCTTTTTCATCTCTTCTTTATTTCTTTTCTTTTACTGCTAAATTAGCAATTATGTTACTTTGTGAAACAAAATAATTACATATATTTGCATACAAAATTAATAAAAAGTATTGGAAATGAAATTAAAAATCATAAATGCTCTCTCTGATCTTGCTCCCTTTTTGAATTGCCCTAACGAAAAATTGAATGTTGCTATTGACCTAAGCGTTAAGGAAAATCCTTGGTTTGACAGGGATAGCGTGTGTTTGGCTTTGAAGGCTTTGGCTAAGTGGTTTAACAAAGAGGTGCTTGAAGAGTTTTGCGACAGGTATGATTTTACTGACAATCCTAAAACTGTTGCTGTTATTTGTGCTGGTAATATTCCTTCTGTTAATTTTCACGATTTGCTTTGTGTTTTGTTGAGTGGTAACAGGGCTCTTTTAAAGCTTTCTTCTCTGGACAACAGGCTTATTCCTGCCATTGTAGATAAGCTTGTGGAGATTGAACCTTTGATTAGGGACAAGGTGTTGTTTGCAGAAGGTAAGATTGAAGGTTTTGATGCTGTAATTGCAACTGGCAGTAATAATACTTCTCGTTATTTCAACTACTATTTTTCAAAATATCCTCACATTATTCGTCATTCTCGTTCTTCTATTGCTGTTATTGGTGACAGGGATATTGACTTTAAGGGTTTGATGGCCGATGTGCTTACTCACAAGGGTATGGGTTGCAGGAATATTTCAAAGTTATTTGTTCCAAGAGGGTTTGATTTTATGCCATTGGTGGAGGCTTCAAAGGATTATGCTTTTTTGATGGATCATAACAAGTACAGAAACAACTACGATTATCATAAGGCCATTTTCATTATGAATAATGTTGCTTTTGTGGATTCAGGAGTGATGCTGATGATGGAAAACAAAGATTTGTTCACTCCTGTTTCGGTTTTGAACTATGAGTTTTATGATAATTTGAAGTCTGTGGAAGATATGGTTGAAATGGATAAGGATAATATTCAATGTGTGGTTTCGGATATTGAGTTTGTTGGTGGGATGAAAACTATTGGTTTTGGCAAGGCTCAGCAACCTGAGATTTATGACTATGCCGACAATGTTGACACAATGCTTTTCTTAAATAGCTTGAATTAAGGAATTGGGACGGGTTCTTTCTTTTCTTTAATGTGCTTTCGTGGTACAAGGGTAAGCTTTAATCCAATATATGACATATCTGAGGAATAAAAACCACCACTTACTGAATTATATGGTGATCCAATAAAGAAATATCCATATCTGATATCATCAGAAATAACATTATCTAAATTAAAGGATGCAATAAGGTCGGCCTTTATCAATAATGGCTTGATGGCATACATTAACCCTGCGGAAATAAAACCATTTGCTGCATAAGACTGATCACGAAACATTCCATAACTAACCTTTGAAATACTGTCCACGTTGACAGGCACATTTGACATATCTCCTCTGATTTCACCCATTGAATACCCTAATTCATTATTTCCAAAAAGAAATGAAACTTCTACTCCTGCTTTAACTGTATAGTAAATATTATTTTTAATCCGTCCTTTAAATGATGCTCCAATTGGAATTGTAAGTGTTGGTTTTGAATGGTCGGTTTCAAGAGAATATTTCATATCCAGATTATAGTTCAAACCATCTACATTTTCAACATATATATCAAATCTCTCTGTTGGGACAAAAGAGAAGTTGGCTCCTAAAAAATAAGAAAATCGTTTTGATGGGAAGAGTTCATACTCCAACCCTATTATTGGGTTATATGCATTGACTGGTTTGATTCCTTTTTCTCTCCTAATCAATTCTGGTTCGCTGAGTCGGTTTACTCCTACGGAAATGCCAAATGGATAATAGTTTTTTAATTGTTCAAATTCGCTTTGAGCATTTATGGTGCTTGTTATTAGTATGCCTGCAATTATTAAAAGGATTTTCTTCATGTTATTTTCAATTAGTTATTTTACTTTTAGAAGCTTAAACTTAGGTTTAGTCCAAAGGAAGGAGAAAAGTTTTGTGTTTTAGGGCTAAGAGGTTGTGGAATGATTTTTATATCTGGGTTAATGGAAAATTGGGGTTTCTTTTCGTTTGGATTGGTAAAACCATAGTATTTATTTATTTTATTTGCACTTAAATTGGCATCAACTATACCTACAACCCATGAAGTTGCTGCACTTGTTAGAGAAGCTAAAAACAAACAAAAATAGCCTTCTCCACTTCCATTTGATGAAAGAAAATTTTCTGAAATTCCATAAATACTAATAATCATAAAAATATCACTTGTGATTTTCCACGTTATAAAAGCACCTCCTTTATTGGCTTGACCATTATACAATTGTCCTACTCCTGGATAGGCAAATGAGAGAAGGGTTGCTATTTCTGGGTTTCTATATGTTTTGGCTGCGGATAAACTGGTATCTGATTTTTCTGTACGTTGAAGGGGAGTATTGTAAATATCATCGGAAGATTGTGAGAATAGGTTGTTTGAAGTGCCTAAACAAATTGTGATTGCAAATAGTATAATAAGTCTTTTCATAATAGATTGAGGTATTAAATTATTTATGCAAATATACATTTATTTTATTACGCAGGCTCTTTTTAGAAAATTTCTTCTAATCTTTGTGAAAATAATCGTAAACAATTTTTGCTTTTGAGGCTCCAATTGCATTGGTCAGGTCTTCAAGGGAGGTTTGTGATATTTTTTTAACACTTTGGAATTTAAGAAGCAGGTTTCTTGATGTTATATCCCCTATTCCTTCTATCTCGGTTAGCTGAGTGCGGAAGGTTGATTTGGAACGTTTGTTGCGGTGATGGGTTATTCCAAATCGGTGGGCTTCATCTCTAATTTGTTGCAAAACTTTCAGAGTTTCACTTCTTCGGTCAAGATAAAGTGGTATGCTTTCGCTAGGGAAGAATATTTCTTCCAAGCGTTTGGCTATACCTATCATTTTAATTTTGTTTTCAAGTCCTAATGCTTTTAGGGTTTCTTGTGCGGCACTCAGTTGTCCTTTTCCTCCATCAACAACAATCAGGTCAGGTAATGGTTTTTCTTCGGCCACTAATCGAGAATAGCGACGGTAAACTACTTCCTGCATGGAAGCAAAGTCATCGGCTCCTACAACGGTTTTTATATTATAGTGTTTGTAGTCACGGTTGGATGGTTTGGCATTTCGAAAAACTACACAGGCTGCAACTGGATTGGTTCCCTGGGTGTTGGAGTTATCGAAGCATTCAATATGTCGTGGTAATACGTCCATTCTTAAATCCTTTTGCATGGTTTCCATTATTCTTGTTGCATGGCGTTCAGGGTCAAGAAGCATTGCTTTTTTAGATTTCTCTAATTTATGGAATTTGGCATTGTGGAGTGAAAGGTCAAGGAGTTGCTTTTTATCGCCTAATTGTGGTATGGTTTGAAGCACATAATCCTCTGGCAAGTCTAACTTAATGGGTACAATGATTTCTCTGTCATGCCAATCGAGTTTATCCCTGCTTTGCACTATGGCCGAAGTGAACACTTCTTCAAAGGTTTCGTCAAGTTTGCGTTGTACTTCTATGCTGTAAGAAGAAATTACGTATCCATTAACTACCTTCATCATATTGAAATGTATGGAGTTTTCTCCTTCAACATATGCAAAGACTTCCACATTTTTGATTGTGGAGCTTACTACTGCACTTTTGGATTGGTAGTTCTCCAACATCATTATTCTTTCCTTAACGGCTTGTGCTTCTTCAAATTCAAGGGTTTGGGCACAGGTCATCATCTCCTGCTTCAAGTCTTTAAGGAGCATGGAGAAATCGCCTTTGAGCATGTTTTTTACTGAGGATATGGTTTGGTTGTAGCTTTCTTTTGATTGAAGGCCTTCACATGGTGCTTCGCATAGTTTGATTTGGTAGTTGAGGCAGGCTTTGAATTTGTTCTGATTTATGTTCTCCTCTGTGAGATTGAGGTTGCAGGTGCGATAGCGAAACATTATGCGGATTATATCCATCAGGTCTTTGAGGGCTCGATTGTTGGCATAGGGTCCAAAATAGAGTGAGCCATCACGAACAAAGTTGCGTGTTTTGAATATCTTGGGAAAGGGTTCATTGGTTATTCGTACCCATGGAAAGCTTTTGTCGTCTTTGAGGAGTATGTTGTAGCGTGGTCGGTATTTCTTTATTAAATTGCACTCCAATAGCAGGGCTTCGGTTTCGGAGCCTAAATGGATGAGTTCAATGTTGTAGATTTTTCGAACTAAGAGTTTGGTTTTGGAGTTAAGGTTTGATTGGTTGTGGAAATAAGATAACACCCTGTTCTTTAAATTCTTTGCCTTACCTATATAGATTATTGTCCCCTTATTATCAAAATATTGATACACTCCTGCTGTGGAAGGAAGTGTTTGTAATATGGGTAAAAGTTTATCGTAGTAAGGATTAAGATTGTTGGTCATAGGCCTTTTGCCTTTTTATTTCTCAACGTTATAATCCAATTCAGATTTCTTAACTTCTATGCCTATGTTTTTTAGTCCTGTTACTTCGTATTTTGAGCTATAATTGGAGATGATAAATTTATATTCTCCTTTTTCGGTAAATGTTAGGTATTGTTTTATTGGTTCTTTTATTTCAACAATATCGCCTAAATCACTTCCAATGAATTTATCAGCATTGCGATCTTTTAGTTGCACTGTATGAATGGATTCTTTCTTCATGCCTGATGGTGAGATTATTCTTAGAATAAAACTAACTTCATCAACATTAATATCCTTTGTGTGAGTGAATGAAACATTTATATCATAAACATCTTTAAGGTTGGTGATTTCGATTTTTTCAAAACTAATATCTTTTCCTTTTTCAATTCTATCCCATTTTTGATTTGGGAATTCTATTGTGTTTTGATATACAAATTTATCTCCACATGAAATAAAGAAAACACTTAAAATGCCTGAAAGTAACGCAATGCTAAAAATTCTTTTCATAATTATTCTATTTTTGTGTTTTTAACCACTCTGATACGTTGTTTTCTATTCTTTGAGATAGGTTGTCAGCTTCTTTTCTTTGGAACTTCTCTCCTATTATGTTTTCGTATAGCTCTATATAACGTTCAGAAATTTGATTAATTATTTCAGGTGTCATTTCAGGAACTTTTTGTCCTTCTAAGCCTTGGAATCCATTTTCCATTAACCATTCTCTAACAAATTCTTTGGATAATTGTCTTTGTGGTTGGCCATTATTTTGACGTTCCTGGTAGCCTTCCAAATAGAAATAGCGTGAAGAGTCTGGGGTGTGGATTTCGTCAATCAAATATATTTTTCCATCTTTCTTTCCAAATTCATATTTGGTATCAACTAAAATTAATCCTCTTTCTTTTGCTAATTCTTGTCCTCTTTGGAATAGTGCAAGGGTATATTTTTCTAATTGTTCGTAATCTTCTTTTGAAACTAAGCCATATTTGATTATATCTTCTTTTGAGATATCTTCATCATGTCCTATTGATTCTTTGGTTGTTGGTGTGATTATTGGGTTTGGAAATCTGTCATTTTCTTTCATTCCTTCTGGTAGTGCAACTCCACAAAGTGAACGTTTGCCTTGTTTGTATTCTCTCCAAGCGTGTCCTGAAAGGAAACCTCTAACAACCATTTCCACTTTGAATGGTTCGCAAAGATGTCCTATTGTTACCATTGGATCAGGTGATGCTATTTTCCAATTTGGAACAATATCTTCTGTTGCATTTAAAAATTTCTCTGCAATTTGATTTAAAACTTGTCCCTTGAAAGGAATTCCCTTTGGTAATACTACATCAAAAGCAGAAATTCTATCTGAAACAACCATTACTAAAAAATTATCATCAATATTATATACATCTCTTACTTTGCCGATGTATAACTCCTTTTGTCCCTCAAACTTAAAGTTTGTTTTAACTAATGCTTCCATATAATATTATTGTTGTTTTTATTGTGCAAAGATAATTTATTTTTAAAGAAAAAAAACGTTTTAACTTCAATTTATCATATATTTTTACTCATATTTCAAATAATTATAGTATGTTTGCAGTGCAATTAATATAATTCTTTTTATGAAGAAGAAATTTTTTTTAACTTTGGTTATTACTCTTGCAATTGTTGCAGGAGCTTATTCTCAACAACCTAAGAAAACCAACAAGGGTAAGAAACCTATTCCAAAGCCTCAAATATTAGAAACTCCACTTCCTGCAAGAAGTGCTGATTGTTTTTTTGCTGCACCACTTCAAATTGATGTCCCCTTTGGACCAACTGAACCACCTCGTGGATATGGTTTTGTAAGTGAAATTGCAAAAGATACTAAGACAAAGAATGTTTTTGATCAAGAACATAACTCTGTTTGGTATATTTTATCTATTCCTTATGATGGTAAGCTTTGTATTGAAGTAACTCCAAAAGCTATTGCTGACGATTACGATATGTTGGTTTATAAATACACCAATAAGTATTTTTGCAATAGAATAATTGGAAATAAGGTTACTCCTATTCGTTCAGTTATGTCAGCAGGTAACACTGAAACAAAAGGTGTTACAGGAATTGGATTAAAGGGTAAATTGACTAATGTTCCCAAAACTTCAACTGCTCCTTATGCATCTTATATTGATGTTACAGCTGGTGAGAAATATGTTATTGTGGTTGATAACCTTGCAAGTAGTGGATTGGGACACACAATTATTGCTACTGTCAACACTGAATTTGCACCACTTACTGTTCTTCCTATTGATAGTATTAAAAGAGAAAAAACAACAGCTGACATTCTTATTAAAGATAAAGAAAGCGATAATGTTATTTTGGAAAAACAAGATGCAGGTGCTCAATTAATTAAAATTCTTCCAAGAAAGAATTATACCATTACTCTTAAAAAAGATGGATATTTCAATTACAGAAGAGATATTTCACATTCACAAGCTGTTAAAGACTCTATTCTAACTGCTCGCTTAGTTCAAATAAAGGCTGGTTCAAAACTTCCAATTAATAACTATCTTTATTTTGATATTGATGAAATGAACAATGTTACTCTTCTTCCTGAAAGCTATACTGCATTAGACGATGTGGTGAAAACTCTTCAAGAATATCCTCAGCTTATTGTTGAAATAATAGGAAGAATACCAACAGAAGGATTTAGTTTAAGAAAAGATGCTGAAAACTCACGTTTGAGAGCTGAGGCTATTAAAAAATATTTAATTGGAAGAGGTATTCCTGAAACAAATCTTAAAACAAGAGGTTCTTATATTAAAGAACTTGAAGCACAACTAACACAGCAAAAGAAAAGCAAGTCAGGTAGTGTTTTAACTCCAAATTGTGAAATTAAGATTTTAAAGACTCAATAGAGGTAACTCGGTAATTGGTGAATCGGTAATTCGGAAAACATAAAAATTCGGAATTACCGATTTTCTTTTTCTATGAATCAGGATTGACAGGATTAAAGGATTGTCTTGATTGTTAATATGAAATTGTTTATTGAAATCCTGAAAATCCTCAAATCAAGCAAATCCTGATTCAGACAATATTAACCATTAATTAACTCCTGAATCACATTAAGAATAAATTGTATTTTTTGGTTTCTCTGCTAATAGACCAATGGCAACTGAGGTTTTACCATTATTATCTTTTGAGTAAGTCATTTCAATTCTATCTAACTCATCTAAATGAGAGAACATAAAAAATGAAGTCTGTTCATCGAAATCAGGTAAATCTTGTTCTGAATAGATAATTATTTTTAAATATGCTCTAATTACTTCTGAAACCATTTCTACACTCTTTCCTGTATTAAGAGCTATTCTCTTAACTATATCACCAGCATTAACTGTTACACTTTGATTTTCTTGAAGCTTATCATAGAAATTTTTCATTACATCTTCTTCTCCAAAATCTTTTTCATCATTTTCCATAAAATAAAACTTAAAAGTTAATATATCTTTATAACGATATATTTTTAATTATTATTTCAATATAAAAAATAAAGGGAGAAGAAATCAATCAACTCCCTTCGTGGTTTTTCATAATTGGATAAAATCTAATCAGTTTGAAAAAACCGAAATTTAAACATCAAAATCAAATCTATTATAACTTAAAACTTATTTACATAAAATCTATTTACCTAATCTGCTCTCAACTTCTTCTTTTGAAAGTTTTTTAGTGCAGAAGAACCAATCGTAGCATTTAATATTTTCATCCTTACTTTCCATTCTTTCCTTAGCTACTCCACATGAACCTGCTGTTGGAACAATTACTTCATCTCCTGGACGCCAATCTGCTGGTAATGCCACATTGAAATTATCAACTGTTTGCAATCCAATTAAAACTCTCTTCAATTCGTCAAAGTTTCTACCTAATGCAAGTGGATAATATATAATTGCACGAATAATGTCTTGTGGGTCTATGAAGAAAACTGCTCTAACTGCTTTTGTGGTTGCTTCTCCTGGTTGAATCATTCCATATTTATTAGCAACTTCCATTGTTATATCTTCAATTAAAGGAAATTTTACTTCCATCCCTTTCATATCCTTGTATTCAATTTTGTCCTTAATGGTTCTTAGCCATGCAATGTGACTGTATAGTCCATCAACTGAAAGGCCTACCAATTGAGTATTTAGTGCTTCAAACTCTGGTGCCATTTTTGCAAAGGTCATAAACTCAGATGTACAAACAGGAGTAAAATCTGCTGGGTGTGAGAAAAGAATTTTCCACTTTCCTTTATAGTCTTCTGGGAAGTTAATGTTTCCTTGTGTTGTTACAGCCTTAAATGAAGGTGCTTTTTCGCCAATTCTTGGCATTGAATTTACTATACTTGTTGTTTCCATTTTATTTTCGTTTTTTGATTATATCTTTTATTTTTATTTTCTGTTGGCAAAATTATAACGAGTTTTTGTATTTACCAAACAGATATTTTCTATCTTTGTATTGACAAAAACGATTAGATATGACAATTCAACAATTAGAATACGTTGTGGCTGTTGATAAATACAGGCATTTCATTAACGCTGCAAAGGCATGCGATATAACTCAATCAACCCTTAGTTCTATGATTCAAAAACTCGAAAACGAGTTAGATGTAATAATTTTTGATAGAAATTCTCATCCAATTCAGCCAACAAATATTGGAGAAAAGATAATTAATCAGGCTAAGATTATTCTTTATAACTCCAAGCAATTGATGGAGATGGTTATGGACGAAAGAAATAAAAGTGAAGGACAAATTAAATTGGGTATTATTCCAACTGTTGCTACTTATATTTTGCCAAAGCTTTTTAAAGAGGTTATGGATATACATCCAAATATTAGACTAAACGTTACTGAAACCCAAACTTCCAATATTATTAAACAGCTTAATCGTGCAGAATTGGATATGGCTATTCTTGCAACGCCTTTAAATGAAAGTGATTTATTGGAAATACCTATTTATTATGAAGAGTTCGTGGCTTATATTTCACCCTTAGATGATTTGTATAAAGAAAAAGAAATTAAGTCTTCTTCAATGAAATTAGATAATATGTGGGTTTTGCAGGAAGGACATTGTTTTAGGAATCAGGTATTGAATTTCTGCAAACGAGACTCCGACTTTAAGCCTAATTATGAAGCTGGAAATATTGATACATTAGTTAAAATTATTGATAAGAATAAAGGTTATACAATAATACCTCAACTTCATATTGACCTTTTAACACAAGAACAGAAGAAAAATATTCGACCATTAGTTTCTCCTAAAATTGTAAGAGAGATTTCTATTGTAATTAGAAAAGATTATGTTAGAGAAACTCTTTTAAATCATATTGCAGAAATGCTTAAATCAATTATACCAGAAAAGATGATAGATGAAAGATTAAAGAAATTTGCAATACGATTATAGGTTTTTTGTTGAGGCGTTGAGGCGTTTCCTTTGTCAGAATCAGGATTTACAGAATTTTGGGATTTTCTTGATTTTTAACCCTACTAATCCTATAATCTTGTAAATCCTGATTCAGATTAATCACATTTATCGGTTTGCCGCTTGCCTTAGCAAGAAATAAGTGTAATCACAGTTCAAGACAGAAAAATTAAACTCTCTTAATACAAGCACCTATTGCGTTTAGACGTTTGTCAATGTTTGAATAACCTCTATCTATTTGTTCAATATTATCTATTGTGCTTTTTCCTTGTGCTGAAAGGGCTGCAATCAATAGGGCTACTCCTGCTCTAATATCAGGTGAAACCATATTTACTCCTCTTAGAGGATAGCGTTTTTCAAGTCCAATTACTGTTGCTCTATGTGGATCGCAAAGTATTATTTGAGCTCCCATATCAATTAATTTATCAACAAAGAATAACCGACTTTCAAACATCTTTTGATGAATAAGAACGCTTCCTCTGGCTTGTGTTGCAACAACAAGTGCTATGGAGATTAAATCGGGAGTGAATCCAGGCCAAGGTGCATCAGCAATGGTCATAATGGAACCATCCATAAATCTTTCTACTTCATAAATATCCTGAGAAGGAATATGAATATCATCTCCAATATGTTCTATCTTTATTCCTAAACGGCGAAAAACATCTGGTATAATTCCTAATTGTTGATAGTTTACATCTTTAATTGTTATTTCAGAACTTGTCATTGCTGCAAGTCCAATAAAAGAACCGACTTCAATCATATCGGGTAATAACCTGTGCGTTGTTCCTTTCAATTCTTTTACTCCTTCAATAACAAGCAGGTTTGAACCCACTCCTGATATATTTGCTCCCATTCGGTTAAGCATTGAGCAAAGCTGGAAAAGATAAGGTTCACAAGCTGCATTGAAAATTGTTGTTTTACCCTCAGCCATAACAGCACTCATAACAATATTGGCAGTTCCTGTTACGGAAGCTTCATCCAATAGCATATATGTTCCTTTAAGCTTTGTGGCTGTAATTTCGTAAGATGAAACCTTTTCATTAAAACTAACATCGGCTCCAAGCTTTTGAAATCCCATATAGTGAGTGTCTAAACGTCTTCTACCTATTTTATCTCCACCAGGAATTGGATTGGAGGCTTTATGGAAACGTGCAAGCATTGGACCAACAATCATTATGCTTCCTCTTAGTCCTGTTGCTAACTTACAATATTCGGGTGTTTGAATTAAGTCGAGGTTAACATTTTCTGCTTTAAAAGAATATTTCTCCTCTCCAAGCTTTTCTACCTTAACCCCAATATATGCTAATAACTCTATAAGTTTATTTACATCTCTAATATTTGGAATATTATCTATTATAACCTCTTCCTTAGTTAATAAAACAGCACAAATAACTTGCAGAGCTTCATTCTTAGCTCCCTGAGGAACAATATCTCCTTTGAGTTTATTTCCTCCAATAATTTCAAACTTACTCATATTTATTTATTATTTAGGATTATGATTATTTTTTCCGTTTGCAGCTGAGAAATGTTTGCCATTCTTTTGATTGTTCTTTGGCTTAATATACTTTTTCTTATTACTTCCAAGAATATTCTTTGTTGTGTTCAGTTTAAAATCATCATGAAGCTTCAACTGTCCTTTTGATAGCTCTTCAAAATGTTTTAAGATTAAATCATCTTCAACTGAATCTCTATTCCATTGCAAATATGATTTCTTTAATTGTTGAGCTATAAGTGCAATCAACACCTTCTTTTCATCCCCATCTTCCATTTCAATAACTTTCTCAATCATATTCTCCAAAACCTTACCATAAGGGCCAAACTTAATATCACTATTCTTGTAACTTAAAGGTAGTGGTGGTGCAATAGTTTCTTGTCTTGAAGGCATTGGATAAGGTGAATCAACATCCAATTTAAAATCAGAAATTATGAAAAGATGATCCCATAATTTATGTTTGTAATCCACAATATTTTTTGCATCGGGATTTACATTATACATTGCAGTTATAATCAATTTCACATATGCATTTCGCATTTCCCTATCCTCAATGGTTAAAGCATAATCAACCATCTTTTGAACATTCCTGCCATATTCAGGTATCTTCAAGTCCTCTCTTTCTGTATTATATTCCATATATTTATTTGTAATTTCTTTTTTCTTTGCCCACAGATTTTCACAAATTTCCTCAGATTTTTCTTTTTCTGATTTTTGCTTAACTGCGTTTATATGTGGACTATTATTTTAATCTGTGTAAATTTCTATTCTATTTTATTATTTCTATTTATCTGTGTTAATCTGTGCAAATCTGTGGACAGAAAAAACTACATTAATTTTAATTTTGCAAATCTAAGAACTAATTTTTTAATTCCAAAACCTACAAAATTTACTTCTGCTTTTGTATCATCTCCTTTTCCTTCCAAAGCAAGGATTTTACCCTTTCCAAACTTATCGTGATAAACTTCCATTCCTTCTTCAAAAGCGTTCATATCAGTTACTGGTGTTCCTCCAATTGGTTTTGGAAGTGTGTCAATTTTCTTTAAATTTCGGTTAACACTAACAAAATCGGAATTGGAGAATGAAGGTGTTTTTAGCTTGGTTTTTTCTTTTAAATTATTATAATTCTCATTGAAATAATCCTTGTCTATATCTGCTAAAAACCTGCTTTCTTCATTGTATGCAATACTTCCATTTCTAAAACGCATTTGAGCACAAGATAGTGCTAATTCCTTTTTTGCTCTTGTCATTGCAACATAGAAAAGACGTCTTTCTTCTTCCATCTCAACCTGAGAACCTATACACATGGCACTTGGGAAAAGGTTTTCTTCCATTCCTGCAACAAAGACATAAGAAAATTCCAATCCCTTAGCTGAGTGAATGGTCATAAGAGATACTGTATTATCATCATTCTTATCTCCCCTGTCTGTTTCGCTTAAAAGACTTGTTTGCTGAACAAAAATATCTAATGTTTTATTTCTAAGAGCAATCTCCTCTCCTGTTTGTTCATCTAATATCATTTCATCTTCTGACTCAACAAATGCTTGAATGGCACTTATCAATTCATCAATATTATCCAATTTATCTTCAACAGCAGGATCGGCCTCATTCTTTAAAGTTGTTACAATATTTGATTTAGCAATAATTTTAACTCCAAGCTCATAAGCATCAATCTTATCTTTTTCAATTGTGAAAGCTTGAATCATTGTTACAAAATCAATTATGCTTTGTTTGGTTCTGGGAGTAAGTTGTATTTTATCAATATGATTTAAAGCTGTATGAAACAAAGATACATTTTCTTCATTTGCCAATATTTTCAGTTTATTTATGGATGTGTCGCCAATTGAACGTGCAGGATAATTGATAACTCTTAAAAAAGCTTCATCATCCGAATTATTTACAACCAAACTAAAATAGGCTAAAATATCTTTTATTTCCTTTCTTCCATAAAATGAAATACCGCTGAAAATTCTATAAGGAATATTCAAAAAACGAAAATTTTCTTCCAAAACACGTGATTGTTGATTGGTTCTGTAAAGAATTGCAAAATCCTTATAATCGGCATCTTCTTCGCGTATTCTATCTCTAATGGTGTTACAAATCCATTTAGCTTCATCCTTATCGGAATCAGATTTACAGAAATTAATCTTCCTTCCCTCTCCATTATTGGTCCAAACCTTTTTCTCAATTTTTTTGGAATTGCGACTAATAACGCTATTCGCAGCATTTACAATATTGCTTGTTGAACGGTAGTTTTGTTCAAGTTTAAAGAGTTTAGCATCTGGATAATCCTTTTGAAAATCCAATATATTACGAATATCAGCTCCACGAAAAGCATAAATTGATTGAGCATCATCACCCACAACACAAATATTTCTGTATCGGGCAGAAAGCTTTTTAACAATATAGTATTGGGCAAAATTTGTATCCTGATACTCATCAACCAATATATATTTAAACCTTTCCTGATATTTTAAAAGCAAATCGTTGTGATCTCTAAGCAAAACATTCATATTGAAAAGCAAATCATCAAAATCCATTGCCATATTCCTTCTCAAACGATGATTATACTCTTGATAAATTTTAGCAATATATGGTCTTGAATTTGCCCTGTCCTCCATCATCAACTGCTCATTATCCATATAAGCCTGTGGAGAAATCAAACTGCTCTTTGCTGCTGAAATCCTGTTTAAAAGATATGATTTGTTATATAGCTTATCATCCAAATTAAAATCCTTAACAATGGCACGAATAACTGATTTAGAATTTTCTGTATCGTAAATTGTAAAAGAATTCAAATAACCCAATCTTTCAGCCTCAATACGAAGAATTTTAGAAAATATTGAGTGGAAAGTACCCATAAAAATATACTTAGCATTATCTCCAACCAAATCCACAATTCTCTCTCTCATTTCGTTAGCTGCTTTATTGGTAAAGGTTAAAGCCAATATATTATGAGGATTAACCCCTTGTTGAATCAAATAAGCAATCCTGTAAGTTAAAGTTCTGGTTTTCCCACTACCAGCACCAGCAATAATCAAATTAGGTCCTTCAACACTCTCACAAGCCAATCTCTGCTCAGGGTTCAAATCTTCTAACAACATCTTTATAACGCAATTATTTATAATATTACACTAAAATTAATCTTCAAAGATAATAAAAAAAATACACATAGAACAAATGAAATTGGTTAGTCAGTGAATAAGGAGTTTATTAATGGTTAATAAGAAGGACATTAAAGAAATTAAAAGATTTAAACTCACTAAACCTCAAATAATAATCAACAAAAAAGAGCTCTCAATTGAAATATTTTTCTTATATTTGCAAAAGAAAATCGCTTAAAGGTTAATTAAAGACTATTTATATAAAAGTCTCCTTTCAAAACAAGAAACCTTTCAATCTAAAACATATTAAAAAAAGATGTACATCTTTTATAGTGAAAGATGCACATCTTTCATGTCAAATGATGTGCATCTTTTGAGTAAAAAGTCGCCGTATAATTAGTTTTATCCTTCGTTTTTATGAAAATATATCAAGACTTTACAGAAATATATCAAGGCTTTATAAAAATATATCAAGGCTAATTTTCTTTCCTATTTATTCTTATTGCAAAAAAATACAGTCCTGTTGTTAGGATTAGAGACAGGGCAAAGAGAATTGGAGTGTAAATATAGCCAGTTTGAATTAAGTTTGTTTCTATTATTTTTGTATTGAAAAGGTAGTAGCCCATTACTATAATTAGGTTGTTGAAGAAATGATAAACAATTGGCACAACTACATTCTTACTTAACACATAAAGATAGCCTAAAAATATTCCCATTATTACTCTTGGGAAGAAAGAAAAGAGTTGAAAATGAATTAAACTAAACAGTATTGAGGTTAGGAATATTCCAATAAACTTATTTCTAAAAAGATTAATCATTGATGTTTGTAATGCTACTCGAAAGAAATATTCTTCCAACAGGGCTGGTATTAAAGCAAGGACAATTATATTCAAGATTAAATTTGAGGTTGATGTGTCTTGCATAAATTTCTCCATAACTCTTTGAGCATTTTCTTCCATTAGTCTGAAACTCTCTTCTCCCTGGAAATGCCAAGAGTTGTTCCAAATATTTATTCCATCAATCAAAGGCATTGAAACAATAAGAAGTCCTATGGCTATTAGTATATAGTATTTTATATTCTTATTTTGGAAACTTATATTCTTATATGTTGTGCCTTCAAACATTAATGACCACAAAAGTGGAGCCATTCCAAACATTATGATTTGCGATAGTGCTTGTGAGGCTAATGAGGGAAGAGATGTTATGCTTAAAATAAATGATGCAATTGAGGTAAACACCATAAAAATGCATATTAGCATCATTAACTTAACAAATGGCTTTGATTCCTTAAAGTAAAAACTGTATTTCTTCATTTTGTTTATTCGTTTATCTATTCTTCTTCTTTTCAATTTCCATTGCCTTAATTTCTTTTTTTATTTTAGCATCTTGTTCTTGTTCCAACATATAAGTAGCATCTATTCTTAGGGCTTCTTCTAATGGCTTATTCCATTTTTTTGCTTTTTTCTTTACTGAGTTATACCATGCTGGATCTTTCTTAATCAAATCAATATAATATTCAATTCTAATTTCCTTTTCTTCTTCATTTATATTTGGCAAGAATGATGCATAGAGTCTTTCAATAAAACTAAATCCTAAATCGTGAAGGTTTTGTTCAGTCTGAAAAAATACTATTATATCAAACTTATCAATTATTTTATGCATATCAGTAAACATTGGATCTCTCTGAACAATTTTACCATTTTCATATAATTCAGGGTAAATTATTCTATTATAATACCAATATTCTCCTCTATCAAACACATCACTTCCCATTCCCCAATTGTACATTCCCCTATAAAAGCTATCTCCCACAACCAAAAGTCGAGGCCCTTTTTTATGCGGTTTTGTTGAGTCAATATAAACATCAGGATAGGCTAATAATAAATCATCATTTTGCCACCTTAGATTTAATGGGTCTAACATATCCCTATCAGTAAACTGTGGTGTGTGGGTTACTGTTAGCTTTCTATGTTTTACTTCTGGAAGACTCCAATTATATTGCCTGTTCATATAATTGATTAATGAATCCATAGCAAGATATTCACCATATTTAGTCCAGTGAATTCCAAACTTATTCATTAGTGAATATTTCGATTTCTGCTTTTGGGACAAAAACCAAGCACTAAAATCAACATATGGAACCTTACTTTTGCTTAATTGTTTTGCTAATTCTTCATAGTTGTTTTTTTCTTTCTTTCGAATTAAATATCTTTCAGGTACATATTCCGAAAAGTATCTAACCTTTGAAGGAGCAATTACAACAAAAACCTTTTTATTTAATGAATTAAGGGTATCTAAAACCTTTTCTAATTTAACTACCTTCAATCCTATTTCTTTATCTCCTACATAATCATTTCCCAAATAGGAATTGAGGTGTTTTGTATCAAAAAGATAATCATCCTTTCCTAAAATAATATTTTTGTTTGGAGAAGTTTTTAAAAGACTATAATTTATTTGATTGTATAGTCTAACAAACAAGGTTCTTAAACCAGTATGCTCTGGCCTATAATTTTCTTCATCAAACTGGAAACCTCCATCAAACCAGTTAGCACTATTTAATATTGGTTTTGGAACAGGAACAAATTCCCCTCTTAGAGGTATTTCTTTATAAAAAGGATAGATGCTTTGCAATAATGGCAAAAACAATACCCCCATTAACCCAATAAACAAAATATATTTTATTAACTTATCTTTTTTCACTCTTAACTTTTCACTTTATAAGAACCTCCGAGCAGAATCGAACTGCCATCTTCTGAACCGGAATCAGAAATTTTATCCATTAAACTACGGAGGCTTATTTTTAGAATTTCTTTTTCAAATATTCTTTTGCCATGTATTTAGCATCTATATCTATTGCTTCTTCTAATGTTATACCATTTTTCTTTGCTTTTAATTCTATATCTTTTAACCATTGTTTATTGTTTTTAATTGCTATGGCGTATTTCCTTACATAGCGTTTAAATTCCTTATTATAATCAGGTTTCTTACAATATTGATAATAAAGTTCTCTAAAAAATGATGTTGGAGAAGTAGATAATGTTCCTTCTGTCATAACAATTAGGAGAACATTATGTTTTTCTATTTCTTCTTTTATATTATCATATTCTATAACATATTTTATTCCTTCTTTATTATTTGGTTTATCTACCTCATCAAAATAAAACCAAAATTCACTCTCATAAAACACTAACCTATTTAAGCCCAAATCACTTAATCCATAGAAATAACTATCACCAATTGAAAGTACACTTAATTTATCATTACCTGTTGAATCTACCTTAAATTCAATATTTGACATTGGATAATCAGGAATATTTTGAATTACATTTATTAATTTTTCAGCATCATCATCAGAACGCAACATCTTAGTTGATTCTTTAATATTAGAAATTTTTAACCTTGGCAGATTAATTCTATATTTTTCATCTAAATAACTTGTTAATGAATCAATTGCTAAATAACAAGCATATTGTCCCCAATGAACACCTGTATTTGAAAATAATCTGTATGGAGTTTTTCCTTTTAATGAAATTAGCCATGCATAAAAGTCTAAATAATTAATATTGTGTTTATAAAACTCTTTACTGTATTTTTCATAGTTTGTGATTTTAGGCTTTAATCTTGAATAAAATTCTGGGAAATATTCTGGATAAAAACTTCCCTTACCTGGTGCAATCATTATTATTAAGTCAACTCCTTTGGCTTTTAAAGAATCTCTTACCTGTGTCAACTCTTTTACCACCAAACTAATTGTGTCTTGAGGTACAGAATCTCTTCCTAAATATGAATTTATATAATAATCGTAATAAAGATAATTATCCTTACCTATTATTACATTATTTACATTTGATGATTTAAGAAATGTGTATCTAATCTGGTTACTAAACTTTATAAAGAAATCAGCAAAAGCTATTTGTTGTTTAACATATTTCTCTAATTTATTTTGAATTTCTAATGAATTAAAGACCATAAATGATATTTCAGGCTTTTCTATTTTCACATAATAGCCACCAAGCTTACCATTTTTGTATCCAAAGAATTGGAATATCATTGGAGTAAACATTAGAATTATAAAAAGAATAAACAAAAACCTTTTCATATTCCCTATTCTCTAAAATCTAAAATATATAAAAGGATTAAAGTCGGAAGAGATAATAAATGAAATGGATAAAAAAAGTAAGATAAGTGATAATCCAGTTAGTAGAATATGTTGTTTTATGTTGTAAAGTTGTTTTTGGAAGAAGAAATCGTTTAGTTTTTGACCAAATTTAAACTTAGTGATAAAGGCAAAGAAAACTGCAATAAAAATCATTCTTATAAAATCAGGATTTGGCAAGAACACATTTCCATCAGTGAAAGAGAACAATTTACCAATATAAGTAAAGGCAAAAGGTAAACTATCAGAGCGGAACAAAACCCAACCTATCATTACAATAATAAAGGTCAATATGGTTGAAAGAAAACCTCCCATCTTGTTTAAAACCTTTAAGAAAAACATCTTATCCAAAATCAAAAACAATCCATGAAATGCCCCCCAAGTAACAAAATTCCACGATGCACCATGCCAAAGTCCAGAAATAAGAAATACTATCCAAAGGTTAAAATACATCTTCCTCTTGGCCACTCTGTTTCCTCCAAGTGGTATGTATAGATAATCCTTCATAAAGCTTCCAAGAGTCATATGCCAACGTCTCCAAAATTCTGTAATACTTTTTGAAGTATAAGGAAGATTGAAGTTTTCAGGGAATTTTAAGCCCATCATCAATGCAAGACCTATTGCCATATCTGAATAGCCTGAAAAGTCAAAATAGATTTGGAAAGTATAAGCAATTATTCCAAGCCATGCATTTGGAGTGCTGAGAGTTAGAATATCTCCATTAAATATTGCATCTGCCTGTGCTGCCATTATATTTGCAATCAACACTTTTTTGGCAAGTCCAATAGAAAAACGATATAGACCCAATAGCTTTTGATCAATAGTTTCTTTTCTTGAAGTTATTTGGTCGGCAATGGTATTGAAACGAACAATTGGTCCAGCAATCATATGAGGAAATGCCATTATATAAATTGCATATTCACTTAGTTTTTTGAATGGTTTGTGAACATTTCTATATGCATCAATTATATAGGTTATGGAGTGAAAAGTGTAAAATGAAATACCAATTGGCAATGCAACCTCAATCCATTTCATTGGTTTGAATCCAAAGCAAAAAATTAGTGCATTTACACTATCTACAAAGAAATTAGCATATTTGGAATATCCAAGTAAGCCAAGATTTAGAACAATTGCTAACGTTGTGAATATTCTTTTTTTCTTGATTGTTTCTGCTCCATAAAGCTCTCTAACAAAAAAGAAAGTAAGGATAATTGCTCCTAAAATAACAAAAAGAAATTTTGGTGCTCCCCATGCATAAAAAACAATGCTTGCGAGTAAAATAACATAGTTCTTCCAAGTTTTTGGAACAATATGATAAATTAAAAGAAAAACGGGAAGAAAATATAATAAGAAAAGTATGCTACTAAAAACCATTTTCCAATTATTATTTATTTATAAACTCGTTTATTTAATGTTTTAGTTTCTTTGGTTTATTTACAACTGCAAGTCCTCCTTCGGCAGTTTCCTTGTAAAGTGAAGGAAGGTCTTTACCAGTTAGCTTCATTGTTTCAACCACCTTATCAAAAGAAACGATATGTTTACCATCAGACATCATTGCATATAAGTTTGCATCCAAAGCTCTAAGAGCTGCAAAAGCGTTTCTTTCAATACATGGCACTTGAACCAATCCACAAATTGGGTCGCAGGTCAATCCCAAATGATGCTCCAAGCCCATTTCAGCTGCATATTCAATTTGTTGTGGTGTTCCACCAAAAAGCTGATTAGCTGCTGCTGCTGCCATTGAGCAAGCTGAACCAACTTCTCCTTGACAACCTACCTCTGCACCAGAGATAGAAGCATTAAACTTAATGGCGTTTCCAAAAATACCAGCAGTGGCTAATGCCCAAGTAATTTGTTTGTCAGTAAAACCATGTTCCTTGCTTAAATGATAAAGCACAGCAGGCAAAACTCCTGATGAACCACATGTTGGAGCAGTTACAATCACTCCACCAGCAGCATTATGTTCTGCAACAGCCAAAGCATAGGCTTGAACAGATGTACGACCAACTAATGAACTCTTATAACTCTTTGACTTTGTGTAATATGACATTGCTTTTCTCCTCAAATGCAATCCTCCTGGCAACACTCCTTCTTCTTGCAAACCATCTTCAACAGATTGTTTCATTGTATGCCATATATTGGTTAGATAATCCCAAATATCTTTTTCTTCATATCTCTCAACATATTCCCAAAAGGTTAATCCTCTTTCGTCAATATAGTCAAGTATTTCAGAAATATTTTTATGTGGATAGATATGAAATTCTTTTAATTCAGTATTTTCATCAGCAATTTTTCCTCCTCCTACACTGTAAATAATCCAGTCATCTATCAATTTGCCTTCTTTATTATAAGCCTCAAACTTCATCCCATTTGGATGAAAAGGTAGAAATGTTTCAGGAGCCCATAAAATTGTTGTTTTTTCTTCCGAAAGAACGCTAATAATAGCTTGATCGGTTAAGTGTCCCTTTCCAGTTGCAGCCAAAGAACCATATAGAGTTACTTGATAAGAACTTGCATTTGGATTTTTCTTTAAAAACTCAATAGCTGCATTCTTTGGTCCAATGGTATGTGAGCTTGAAGGACCATTACCAATCCTATAAATTTCCTTTATACTTTCCATAATTCAATTTTATTAACTTACAAAAGTACATAATTTATTTCCTTCAATAGAATAAATGCAAAAAATAGTTAAAACTTTACAACTTAAATATAACTTTTCTACGAAAAATCAAATTCCATTTCTAACTCCTTATTCTATTTTACTGAAATAAGGTTTTATTTTACTGAAACGCTGTTTTAATTTTTCATTATATAAAGACGGAAATAATCACATCTCTACTAATTTAAATTGAATTAATTATAAATACCATTTTTATGTAAACATATCATAAAATGATATGACTGCAAACAAACAGCATCAAGAGGTAATATTTATTTTTTTAATTTTTTGTCAATTTATTTTTTTATTCCATTTTTTATTGTAAGTTTGCAACGTTCGAGATAATTAATTTGACTCCAAAGAACTAACAACACTATTATCCAATAAAAACAATATATTATGAAGAAAATATTATTAATTTTATTTGCAATAATATTTGCAATAAATATAAACACCCAAGCACATGACTTTTCTGCTGTGTATAATGGAAAAACTATTTATTATAATATTACCTCCCCAATTGTTCCAAGAATGGTTTCTGTTACTTTTCAAGGAAGTAGTTATGATTATTCTAATGAATATTATGGTAGTATTTCATTCCCTGATTCTGTACTTTATAATGGAAAATATTATAAAGTTACTTCAATTAGCACTAGTGCCTTTTCTGGTTGTTTTGCATTATCTTCAATAACAATTCCTAATAATGTTTCATCAATTGGAGAATATGCTTTTCAAGGTTGTAGTGGATTAACCTCAATCTCAATTCCGAACTCTGTTACTTCAATTGGTTATCAGTCTTTTTATGATTGCACTGGATTAGCATCAATCACAATTCCAGATTCTGTAACTGAAATTGGTAGTAGCGCTTTTTCTGGTTGTAGTGGATTAACTTCTGTTACAATTGGAAACTCAGTAACTTCAATTAAAGTAAGAACTTTTGAAAATTGTACTAGCTTAAGCTCTATAATGATTCCAAATTCTGTTATTTCAATTGGTAGTAGTGCTTTTTCAGATTGTAGCGGATTAACCTCAATCTCAATCCCAAATTCTGTTACTTCGATTGGAGATTTTGCTTTTTCTAGTTGTAGTGGACTAATCTCTATTACAATTCCAAATTCAGTTACTATTATTAATGATTTTACTTTCCAAAGTTGTAGTGGATTAACCTCAATGACAATTCCAAATTCTGTAACTGCAATAGGTAGTGGTGCTTTTTCTGGTTGTAATGGTTTAACTTCAATTACAATTCCAAACTCCGTTACTTCAATTGGAGATAATGCTTTTAGATATTGTTATAGTTTATCTTCAATCATAATTCCAAACTCTGTTACTTCAATTGGTAGTAGTGCTTTTTCAGATTGTAGTGGATTAACCTCAATCTCAATTCCAAACTCTGTTACTTCAATTGGTAGTAGTGCTTTTTTAGATTGTAGAGGTTTAAACTCAATAATAATTGGAAGCTCTGTTACTTCAATTGGAAATTCAGTTTTTCAAGATTGCTTTTCATTAGATACAGTTTTTTTTAATGCTATTAATTGCAGTACTATGGGTGGTTATAGCTATAATTCTGTATTTTATGGTTGCAGTAATTTGAGCACAATATTAATTGGAGATTCTGTTGTTAGAATTCCTAAATATGCATTTGCTGATTGTAGTGGAATAACCTCAATCACAATTCCTTCGTCAGTTACTTCAATTGATAATTCTGCTTTTTATAATTGTAGTGGATTAACATCAATTATCATTCCAAACTCCGTTACTTCAATTGGTAGTAGTGCTTTTTCTGGTTGTAGTGGATTAACTTCTGTTACAATTGCAAATTCTGTTGCTTCAATTGGTGATTATGCTTTTTACAATTGCTATGGATTAACCTCCATGACCATTCCTAACTCTGTTACTTCAATTGGAAATGCTACTTTTTACAATTGTAGTGGATTAACCTCTCTCACAATTTCAAATTCTGTTAATCTAATTGGTAATAATGCTTTTTCTGGTTGTATTGATATTACGTCAGTAACTATTCCAGAGAATGTTACTTCAATTGGTGATGGTGCTTTTTCGGGCTGTTTGTCATTAAATACAGTTTTTTTTTATGCTATTAATTGCATTAATATGGGTGGTTCTAGCAATAATTCAGTATTTTATGGTTGCAGTAATTTGAGGACAATATTAATTGGAGATTCTGTTGTTTCAATCCCAAGCAATGCTTTTGAAAATTGTACAGGATTAACCTCAATAATAATTCCAAACTCTGTTACTTCAATTGGTAGTAGTGCTTTTTCTGGTTGTAGTGGATTGACATCAATCACAATTCCAAACTCTGTTACTTCAATTGGTAGTGGTGCTTTTTCTTATTGTAATGGTTTAACTTCAATTACAATTCCAAACTCTGTTACTTCAATTGAATATGCTACTTTTCTAGATTGTTGGAATTTAAATTCAATAATACTACCTAACTCAGTTACTTCAATTGGAAATTCTGCTTTTTACAATTGTAGTGGTTTAACCTCAATTACAATTCCAGATTCAGTTACTTCAATTGGTGATTATGCTTTTTACAATTGTAGTGGTTTAACCTCAATCACAATTCCAGACTCAGTTGCTTCAATTGGTATTAGTGCTTTTTCAGGTTGTAGTGGTTTAACATCTATCACTATTGGAAACTCAGTTACATCAATAAATAGTACTACTTTTTCAGGATGTAGTGGATTGACTTCTTTAACAATTGGAGAATTAATAAATACAATTTCCTCAAATGCTTTTATCGATTGTAATAATATTGAAACTCTTACTTATAATGCAATAAACGCTACTAACTTAGGACAAAACTTTAATAATAAAACATCACTAAAAACTTTAATTATTGGAAATTCTGTTGTTAATATTCCAAATTCTGCTTTTTCAGGTTGTAGTGGATTAACATCTATCACTATTGGAAACTCAGTTACATCAATAAATAGTACCACTTTTTCAGGATGTAGTGGTTTGACTTCTTTAACAATTGGAGAATCGATAAGTACAATTTCCACAAATGCTTTTATAGATTGTAATATTTTAGGAACTCTTACTTATAATGCAATAAATGCTATTAACTTAGGACAAAACTTTAATTATAAAACATCACTAAATACTTTAATTATAGGAAATTCTGTTGTTAATATTCCAAATTCTGCTTTTTCAGGTTGTTCTGGATTAGCTTCATTAACAATTCCTAACTCTGTTACGTCAATTGATTATGAGGCTTTTTATGGTTGTAGTGGATTAACCTCAATTTCAATTGGAAATTCTGTTACTTATATTGGATATCAAGCTTTTTATGGCTGTAGTGGAATTGCATCAATAACAATTCCAAACTCTGTTATTACAATAGAAAGTTCAGTTTTTGAAAATTGTACAGGATTAACCTCAATCACAATCCCAAACTCTGTCACATCAATTGGTAATGGTGCTTTTGAAGGTTGTACAGGATTAACCTCAATCACAATTCCAAACTCTATTACTTCAATAAGTGACTATACTTTTAAAAATTGTAGTGCATTAGCCTCAATAATAATTCCAAACTCTGTTACTTCAATTGGTGAATATGCTTTTTCTGGATGTGGTGGAATTACCTCAATAACAATTCCAAATTCTGTAACTTCAATTGGTAAATATGCTTTTTCAAATTGTAGTGGAATTGCCTCAATAATAATTTCAAACTCTATTACTTCAATAAGTGACTATACTTTTAAAAATTGTAGTGCATTAGCCTCAATAATAATTCCAAACTCAGTTGCTTCAATTGGTAAATATGCTTTTCTATCTTGTAATGGATTAACTTCATTAATTATTGGAAACTCTGTAACTTCAATTGATATTGCTGCTTTCTATGATTGTACTCAACTTGCTTCAATAATTTGTAATGCTATTAATCCTCCATTTAATTATTATAATATTATTAATACTTTTGAGAATGTAAATAGATCAATTCCTCTTTATGTACCTTGTCAATCAATCCAAAGTTATCAATCTGCATATATTTGGAATGAATTTGCAAATATCATTGCAATTAAAACTATTCAATATATTACTGATACTATTTGTGATAATCAAACATATACAAATTATGGTGCAAATATTAACACAGCTGGTGATTATTCTTTTGTAATTGGTTGTGATAGTATATTATTAACTTTAAGTGTTAATCAATCATATAATGATACAATACATGCAGAAATCTGTCAAGGTGAATCCTATACATTAAATGGCTTTAATGTAAGTACAGCAGGCTTGCACACTCAAACACTACAAACTTTAAAAGGCTGTGATAGTATTGTAAATCTTAATCTTATTGTAAATCCAATTTATAATGATACAATCATTGCAGAAGTATGTCAAGGCGAAACTTATACACAAAATGGCTTTAATGTAAACACAGCAGGATTATACACACAGAATCTGCAAACAGTAAAGGGTTGTGATAGTATAGTAAATCTAACTCTTACTATTAATCAACCAGCAACAACTAACCTTACTGCAGAGATTTGTCAAGGTGAAACCTATACCTTAAATGGCTTTAATGTTTCAACAGCAGGATTACACACACAAACACTTCAAACAGTAAAAGGTTGTGATAGTATAGTAAATCTAACTCTTACTATTAATCAACCAGCAACAACTAACCTTACTGCAGAGATTTGTCAAGGTGAAACCTATACCTTAAATGGCTTTAATGTTTCAACAGCAGGATTAC